>Ga0099827_10002539_pt1 | contig 10134 bp, 9 predicted proteins | sample CZO8metaG_FD_79339 | JGI IMG/M metagenome (GOLD analysis project Ga0099827, IMG submission 79339) | Vadose zone soil microbial communities from the Eel River Critical Zone Observatory, Northern California, USA - CZOApr15con1.8 metaG | ecosystem: Environmental > Terrestrial > Soil > Vadose zone ...
ACGGACGGGCCGCCGGAGCGCATTGTCGACGGCGCCCAAACCGCGCAGATCCTGCGGACCTTACATCGGAGCTCCGGTGTCGACTTCACGAATTACAAGGCCGCGACGCTGCGCCGCCGCATCGCGCGACGCATGGCCCTCCACAAGGTCGAGACGCTCGCGGAGTATGCCGATTTTCTGCGCAGCCATCCAGCCGAGATCGAGGCGCTGTTTCAAGACATTCTCATCAACGTCACGTCGTTCTTCCGCGATCCGGAAACGTTCGAGGTGCTCAAGACCGCCGTCTTTCCGCGCATTACCACCGATCACGGCTCCGCGGGCGCCATTCGCATGTGGGTGGTCGGCTGCTCGACCGGCGAAGAGGCGTATTCGCTCGCGATCGTCTTTGCGGAGTTTATGGAGCGAGAGGGCCGCGCCTGGCCCGTGCAGATCTTCGCCACCGATCTGAATGGATGGGGGATCGAGCGGGCACGCGCTGGGGTCTACCCCGCGAGCATCGCGGAGCGCGTCTCGTCGGAACGGCTGCGTCGCTATTTCTACGAATTCGACGGAAAGTACCGTGTGGCGAAGGCCATTCGGGATATGTGCGTGTTCGCGAAACACAACGTCCTCGAGGATCCACCGTTTTCCCGGATAGATCTGACCAGCTGCCGCAACATGCTCATTTATCTCGAGCCGGTGTTGCAGCAGCATTTGATGCCGATCCTGCATTACGCACTCAAGCCGTCGGGGATCCTGGTGCTCGGCGGATCCGAATCCACAGGCGCATTCAGCGAGCTATTTGATTCCATCGACGCCAGGCACCGGTTTTATGGGCGCAAGCCCAACGCCAGCCGCGTGCCTCCGCCACTGTTCGACCGGTCGCTGCTGGCCCGTCCCCGGCCGGCACCGGCCGCGATCACCGTCGATGCGCGTCGCGGCGAACGAGCCCAGCGGGAAGCCGATCGCATCCTGCTCGCGCGCTACACGCCGCCCGGCGTCCTGGTGACCGAGGACCTGGAGATCCTGCAATTCCACGGCGATACCGGGCCCTATCTGACCCCGCTTGCCGGCAAGGCGTCGCTGAGCCTCGTGAAGATGCTGCGTGAGGGTCTGCTCGCGCCGATCCGCTCGGCCATCGTGCGGGCGAAGCGAGACGGCGCTCCGGTTCGCAAGGACGACGTGCGGGTCAAGGGAGAGCGCCAACCGCGGAGCGTGGACATCGAAGTCGTGCCGGTCAAGGGAGTCGCCGCGGAGCGCGGCGGTTTCCTCGTGCTCTTCCACGAGCCCCCCCCCACACGCGCGCCTCGGCCCCCTCGCTCGAGCGCCGCTCGAACGTCGGAAAATGAGATGGAGGCGCTCAAGCAGGAGCTGGCGGCCACGAAGGACTACCTCCAATCGGTCATCGAGCAGCAGGAGGCGGCGAACGAGGAGCTGCAATCGGCCAACGAGGAGATCCAATCGGCCAACGAGGAGCTGCAGAGCATCAACGAAGAGATTGAAACGTCCAAGGAGGAGATGGAGTCGAGCAACGAGGAGCTGGCGACCGTCAACGAAGAGCTGCAGAACCGCAATGCCGAGCTGGGGCGGAGCAACAACGACCTGATGAACCTGCTCGCCAGCGTGCAGATGGCGATCGTCATGCTCGGCCCCGATCTGCGGATCCGGCGCTTCACGCCGATGGCGGAGACGATGCTCAACCTCATCCCGACCGACGTCGGGCGACCGCTGACCGACATCAAGCTCAACGTGGACGTGCCCGATCTCGACATCATTCTGGCCGCCGTGCTGGAGAGCGTGCAACCGTTCCAGCGCGATGTGCAGGACCGAACGGGACGGTGGTACTCGCTGCGCGTCCGCCCCTACCGCACCGCCGAAAACCACATCGAGGGCGCCGTCATCGCTCTCATCGATATCGACTCGATCAAACAGAACGCGGAATCGCTGCGGGTGGGTGCGGAGCGCCTGCGAATCATGTACGACCGCGCGCCGGTCGGCATCTTCGAGACCGATCTGGAGGGCCGCTTCGAGCGCGTCAACGACAGCTTCTGTGAATTGACGGGGCGGACCCGCGACGCGCTGCTCTCGCTCCGCTCCGAGGACATCACTCACCCCGACGACGTCGGCGCGCATCGCGAGGACTTCGAGCGGGTGCGCTCGGGACTCGTCCCCTCGGTCCGGCGCGAAAAGCGCTATGTCCGCGAGGACGGCCAGGCGGTCTGGGTGGAGCTGTATCGCTTCAGCATCGTCGACGCGGCAGGCAAGCCTGCATCCACGGTGGGCATCGCGGAAGACATCACGGAACGGAAGGAAATGGAGACGGACCTGCGCCGCCGCGAAGCGCGCTTCCGCGCCCTGATGAACAGCGCCCCGGCGCTCATTTGGGTGAGCGGCCTCGAAGGCATGGAATACGTCAACCAGGCGTACGTCGAATTTCTCGGCGTCGAATCCCACGAATTGCTGGGTAACGCCTGGACGTATTTCCTGCATCCCGAGGACCGGGACGGATACGCCGCGATCTACGACACAGCCATCAGGGGGACGCAGCCGTTCGAGCACCAGTTCCGCTTTCGTCGCTCGGACGGCGAATATCGCTGGATGATGGCGGTGGCGATGCCGCAGTTCGGTCCTGCGGGCAAGTTTGCCGGGTATACCGGCGCCTCCTTCGATATCACCGCGTTGAAACAGGCCGAGCTGAGTCTCCGCACCGCTGATCAGCGCAAGGACGAGTTCATCGCGATGCTGGCTCACGAGCTGCGCAATCCGCTCGCCCCCATCACCAACATCGTGCAGATGCTGCGCGCGCAGGACCTGGACGCGAAGACGATGGACTGGGCGCACGAGGTGCTCGACCGCCAGCTGCGCAACATCGGCCGCATGGTGAACGATCTGCTCGACGTGTCACGCGTCAGCCACGGGAAGATTCAGCTCCACCGGGAGCGCGTCGAGCTCGGCGAGCTGCTCACTAGCACCGTGGACGCGTTGCGCGCGACGAACGAGGCCGCGGAGAAGCAGATCGTGATCGAGCTGCCCGCGGAGCCGGTGGTCATGTTCGTCGACGCGCTGCGGCTCGAGCAGGTCATCGGCAATCTGGTGCACAATGCGGTCAAGTTCACCCCGCAGGGCGGCCACATCTCGGTACGCGCCGTGGTGGACGACAGCGGTAACGAAGTCCGGATCCACGTTCGCGACGATGGCGATGGGATTGCCTCCGATGCGTTGCCGCGGGTATTCGATCTCTTCATGCAGGGAAACACATCGTTCGATCGCGCCCAGGGCGGCCTCGGGATCGGTCTCTCGCTGGTCCGCGGCCTCGTCGAGCTGCATGGCGGCACGATCGCCGCCAAGAGCGACGGCCCGGGCACCGGCAGCGAGTTCATCGTCACACTGCCCACGACGGAAATTCCAGTTCCCGTGGAACGAGCGGAGCGGCCTGCGCGGGATCGCGACGGCGGCCCGCAGCGCGTGCTCATCGTCGACGACAACGTAGATGCCGCGACCGCGTTGGCCGCCGCCCTCCGTCAGGAGAAGCACACTGTGGCGGTAGCGCACTCGGGTCCCGTGGGGCTGGAGACCGCGCGCACGTTCCAACCCCAGGTTGCCCTGATCGATCTCGGGATGCCGGGCATGAACGGCTTCGAAGTCGCGGAGCGTCTGCGCGACGCCCATAAGGACCTGCTGCTGATCGCCGTCAGCGGGTACAGCGGCGAGGAGAGCCGGCGGCGCGCGAAAGCAGCGCGGTTCGACGAATACGTCATCAAACCCTTCGATCCACGGGAACTCGAAGAGCTGCTGAGCCGCCGCGCGCGGTGATCCTGCTCGCAGTCCTCCTCCAGATTTCCGTTCCCCCGCCGCGCGGCTTTGTCAACGACTTCGCGGGCGTGCTCGATGCTGCGTCCGTCCGCCACATGGAAGCCGTGATCGCCGAAGTGCGAGAGAAGACTCGGGGAGAGATCGCGGTCGTCACCCTGCCCGATATCGACGATCGATCGGCGAGCGATGTGGCGCTGCAGATCGGACGCCAGTGGGGCGTCGGTGCGCAAGGCGCCGCCGGCGACCGCAGCAAGAATTTGGGCGTCGTCGTCCTGCTCGTGCCCCGGAAGAATCACCAGCGCGGAACGGGTGACGTCTTCATCAGTACCGGCCGCGGCGCCGAAGGATTCCTCCCCGATGCGCGAGCCGGCAGGATTCGCGATGCTATGTTGCCGGCGCTTGCCACCGAAGATTATGGCAAGGGCCTGGCGCTCGGCGTTGATCTCATCGCGCAGGCGTTCGCCACGGAGTTCGGCGTCACACTCACGAATCCCGAATACGCGATGCCCCCGCCAGCCACGGACAATCGGCCCGAGGTGACGATCCCTGTCGGATGGCTCATCGCCATCCTGATCCTGCTGTTGATCGTCACTCGCGGCCGTCTGCTTTGGGTGCCCGTCTGGATCTTGAGTCAGGGAGGAGGTGGATGGGGTGGTGGCGGGAGCTGGGGGGGCCGGGGCGGCGGCGGATTCGGCGGGTTCGGGGGCGGGTGCGGATTCTCTGGCGGGGGCGCGGGAGGAAGATTCTGATATGGCGCGTATGACATTGGAGGCGTTCACCACCAGGGTCGCTGACGCGCTTGGCCCGCGGCTCGTCACGCTACTGCTCTACGGCTCGGCAGCGAGGGAGCAGAGAGCGGGGAGCAGTGAGCCGCTCGCGATGAACACGCTGCTGCTTGTAGATCGCGTCGATGCCGATCTGTTCGCCCGCCTCGGCGCGCCGGTGGGCGATTGGGTCAGCGCCAAACACCCGCCGCCGCTCATTTTCACGGACGAGGAGTGGCGCGAGTCCGCAGATGCATTCCCGATCGAGTATGAAGACATCCGCGAGGCGCACCGCATCCTCGCCGGTCGAAACCCCTGGGCCGGCATCAGCGTCCGTCGTGCGGACGTGCGGAAGCAGCTCGAGCACGAGCTGATGGGGAAGCTGGTGCACCTGCGGAAGGCCTATGTCGCCGAATGGAATCGCCCCAAGCGCTTGGCCGACATCGTCCGCGGCACGCGCGCCGGCTTTTTGACGATGCTGCGGGCGGTCCTGCGGCTCGCGGGCCGCACGCCGCCCGCCGACTCTGCGGCTCTGGTGCGCGACGCCGGTGCCCTGATAGGATTCGCCCCGGATGGACTGACCGAGCCGGCCGCGTATCTCGACGCGGTGACGCGCACGGCGGAGTACGTGAACCGTATGGAAAGGAACCCTTCGTGAACGCCTATCGACGCCGGACTGCTCTCGCCCTGCCCTACGCGCTCGCTCTCCTCACCGGCTGCGGTTACAACACCATTCAAACGATGGATGAGCGGGTGAATGCCGCGGAATCCCAGATCAAGGTGCAGCTGCAGCGGCGCGCCGACCTGATACCCAATTTGGTCGAGACGGTGAAGGGATATGCAAAGCAGGAGCAGACCATCTTCATCCAGGTCGCCGAGGCGCGTTCCAAACTGGCGGGCGCGGTGCAGAGCGGCGACTTGCAACAGATGGCGGCGGCCAACGCGGCGCTCACCGCGCCGCTGGGACGGTTGATCGCGATCGCGGAGAATTATCCACAGCTCAAATCGAATGAAAACTTCCGGGCCCTGCAGGATCAGCTCGAGGGCACGGAAAACCGCATCGCCGTCGCTCGTCAGGACTACAACGAAAGTGTGAATGCGTACAACGCGTACATTCGCCGCTTTCCACAGGTACTGACAGCAAAGGTACTCGGGAAAAAACCGCGGCCGTATTTCGAGCTACAGACACCGGGAGCGGCGGAGACCCCCAAGGTCGATTTCTCGCACTGAACCGGCTCTAGCGGACGAACTTGCGGCGGTCGCCTTTGGGCGGGGTCTTCTTGTGCGCGTGCGCGGCGATCTGGAGCCGGCTGTGCAACGCCAGCTTCTCCAGGATGTTATGCACGTGGCTCTTCACGGTGTACGTCGCGATGTTGAGCCGCTGAGCGATTTCCTTGTTGCTGAGCCCCTCGGCGATGAGATCGGTGATCTGCTGCTCCCGCTTGGTCATCCGCACCGATGCCATCATCGGCGTATTGCGCAGCACCGATGCTTGTTTGGCGATGTGGGAGAGCAGCGTCCCCGTGAGCGCCGGGGGGACGACGTCGCCGCCGTTGGCGACCTGCCGGATGGTATTGACGAGCTCCTCGAGCGCGGCGTCCTTCGCGATGAAACCGTTGGCGCCGCGCTTGATGAAATCGATGACGTCTTCTTCTTCCGGCAGCATGTCCATCATGATGATGCGGGCATGCGGCGCCGCCTCTTTGATGCTCTCAACCAGGCGCTGACTGCGATTGCGGCCCAGCGCAGCATCCACGAGTACGACATTCGGCCTGGACTCCTGCAGTCGCTGCAGCGCGGCCGACCCGCCCTCGGCGCACGCCACGACTTTGAATTCGGTTTGAGAATCGAGTAGCGCCGCGAGACCATCACGCAGCAGGCGATTGTCTTCGATAACGAGAATTTGGATCTTCTTCGTCATTGTACTGACGGCCCTCGTTCGGGGGCGAGAGTACGAGATTGAGTAAATAGGTTGGTGGATTCCCACGGTATTAGTCAAGACGCGCCGGAAGGTTCCTGCCTCATTCTTTGGGACGAGTGAGCAAAATTGGCGTCTAACCCTCCTCGCAGGAATGCGGGCCGAAACGTTCCGCTTGCCTATTCGGGGTCCCGGGTGAATGGTAGAGGGCGCTCCCGCGCCCAAGGGGGGGGTGGCACTGTGTCCCAGATCCACTGCCACTTCTGTGGCGGCATCATCCAGGACGTCGCGACCATCGAGTACCGGCCGCCGCGTGCCAGTGCCCAGTTCGCGGTGCCGCAGACCGCGCCCTGTACCTGCTCGCCACCGATTGTCTATGAGCATCCGCCCGTCCTCGGTGGCCCCGAGGAGGATCAGACGCCGGACGGCGAGGCGGCCTGAAAAAGAACAGTGGTTACAGCTTCACGACATTCTGCGCTGCGGGGCCCTTCTGGGCCTGCACGACCTCGAACTCCACGCGCTGGCCTTCAGTCAGCGACTTGAACCCTTCTCCCTGAATCGCCGTGTGATGTACGAAGCAGTCCTTGCCGCCGTTTTCGGGAGTGATAAAACCGAAGCCCTTGGCATCGTTGAACCACTTCACGGTACCGGTAATGCGTTCCATCTGTCCGTTACTCCCTAGCGTGTACGGTTCCGGCGGCGAGCTGCCTTGCTCTTGCGCCGCCGTTGAACGGCGGGACTCTCGTAGAAGCGTTTCTTCTTCATGTCCTGAAACAGGCCCGCCTTGGTGATCTGCCGGTGGAACTTCTTCAGCACGACTTCCAACCGGTCGGTCTCGTTCAGCGTGACTTCCATCGGCCCATCCAGGGTGAGAGGCTCGAACCAGAAACGAAGCGAGGACCGCAGGCGACAGCCCCAGGTCCCCGATCAGCCCACTGGCCCCTTCGCTCGCTCGAGCGAAGGATCACCAGCGGGCAAAGTGAAGTCAATGGTGTCGCTTGGTTGAACGAACACACATCAGGATGCAACTTAGTCGCCCTATGCGCCCCCTCCTCCCGCTGGCCGCGCTGCTCGGCGCGGCCTGCTGGCCGCATCATCAGGGCAACGTCCCGCCGGTGCCGCGAGATACGGCGCGCGTGACGCAGCGCCCGCCCGCGGTGGTGCGCGATACGGCGCTGGAGCAGCGCGCGGCGCGCCTCGAGCTCAAAGTGCTCGAGCAGGAAGCGCAGGTGGACGAGCTCCAGAGCCGGCTCGACGATGCACGGCGCGAGGTCGTGCGCGCGATGGCGAAACTGCAATCACTCGCCACACGGGCTGAGGCGGCGTCGGGAATGGCCGAGGCCGAGATCGCGCTGCAGGCGCTCCGTGCAGCAAACGGAACCAATTCGCCGCCGTCGCCGGAGTACGGGCAGGGCAGCCAGCTGCTGCAGCTCGCGACCGCGGAGTTCGACCAGCAGAACTACGCCGGCGCCCTCTATCTCGCGACCGAGGCGAAGAACGCGGCATCCGCGGGGCAGGGGCGCGTGGCCAGCGACGACCGCGGGGGCGGGGGGGGGGCGACACGCAAGGGCGAAGTCCCGTTCGCGTTGCCATTGCGGCTGCAAACGACGGGACGCGCCAATGTGCGCGAAGGGCCAGGGGCAGGTTTCAAGGTGCTGTTCACGCTGGAGGCCGGCGTGCCGGTCCTCGCGTACTCATACGTGGATCAATGGGTGCGAATCAGGGATAACGGCGATCGGCCCGGCTGGATTCATCAGACGCTGATCGACCGGCGACCCTAAGCGCTCGACTTCCCCGCCGGCACTTTGGGACGCGCCGCCGCGACGACGCGATCGCCGCCGGCGCGTTTTGCCAGGTAGAGAGCGGCGTCCGCTTCCGCGATCAGCTGGTCTGGCGTGTCCCCGTGCATCGGGAATGCGGACACACCCAGGCTCAAGGTGATATGGCCGGCGGGCAACCGCTCGGTCGCCAGTTTCTTGCGAATCCGCTCCGCGAATTCCGTCGCACCGTCGATCTCCGTCTCCGGCATCATGATCAGGAATTCCTCACCGCCGTAGCGCGCCACGAAGTCCACATCGCGACTGGCCTCCCGCATGATTGCCGCGACGCGCTTGAGCACGACATCGCCGGCGGGATGGCCGTGTTCGTCGTTGTAGCGCTTGAACAAGTCCACGTCGGCCATGACGACGGAGAAGTGGTGACGCAAGCGGCGTGAGCGGCGCACCTCGTTCTCGAGCACTTCCATCATCCGCAGCCGGTTGGACAGGCCGGTCAAGGCATCGGTGATCGAGAGACGCTCGAGGTCGGTCCGGCTCTCGCGCAACCGCGCCACCATGTTGTTGAAGACCTCAGTCAGGTAGCCGACTTCGCCGCCCGTCGTCACGGGCAGATCGACGTCGAGATCGCCCTTCGCCACCTTCCCCGCAGCCTGCGTCAGGCGGTCGAGTGGCCGCACGATCAGCAGGCTCAGCAGGTAGGCCAGCGCGCCGACGACCGCGAGCAGCAGCGTCACGATTCCCAAGGTGACGTTGCGCAGCCGCGCCACCTGGCTGAACGCCTCGCTGGTCGGAATCTCCGACACCACCACCCAGTTGAGCGCCGGCACGACGCGCACACTCCCCACGACGCCCTCGCCCGTGAAGCTGCCGAACTGGATCGCGCGTCCTTCGCGCGCCAGCAGCCAGTTCGCGGCGTCGCGCGAGTAGCCCTGCCGCATCAGCTCCCGCGAGCTGCCGCGCGAGCTGACGATGAGCCGGCCGGTGCGGGTCATCAGGTAGATCTGTCCCGATTCCCCCGGTGCAAACCGCCGCAACGTATCCGTGACCGCGTGAAGGTTGACGCGTGATGCGAGGGCGCCAAGCAGGTGCATGCCGCCGGCCCCGCGCCCGGCGCGCCGCACCGATTCGATCGGGACAGAAACGAGAATTTCCGCATGGGCGCCCGTGGAGTCCCAGTACGGCGCGCCGAGGGCCCAATCATTTTTGGCGAGGTCGACTGCCCAGTCGGGCGCCAGCGGCACCGGTCGCGGATGCGCGGCGCTGGTCGCCACGACGTGGCCGTGATGATCGAGGACCATGAGCTCGGCGTAGTCGGGAAAGCGGTCGCGCACCGAATTGACGTAATCGGTGAGCCGCGTGAAGTAGATCCCGGAATGGACCGGCTCGCCGTTCACCAACGGGATGCGCTCGAGGTTCTCGGTCACCTCGTACGAGCTGGAGAACACGCGCAAGTCGTAGCGCAGCTCTTTGGTCCAGAGATCCACTTCACGCAGGGCCTGCGCGCTCACGCCCAGCAGCTCTTCCGACGCTTTGGCCTGGAGTGCCCGCTTGTTTTCGATGTAGGAAATCCACACCGTCGTCAGCGACGGCAACAGCGTCGCGACGACGGCGAACATGAGCATCTTCGTGCGAATGCTGCTGAATCGCAAAAAGCGCAGGAAGCGCAGGGCCAGGGCCCCCTCAACGGGTTGCCACAAGATTCATGCGGGCGATGTTACCGCAAGTCTCCCCATCACTGTGATCTGGCGCACACGGCAAGGCTGCCTCAAACTAGGATGCCCCCACCCGGAGAGTCCAATGCCAAAGCGCCTTAGCCGACGTTCCTTCCTTCATTATGGAGTGGCTGCTGCTGTCTCTCCTCTCGTTCCCCCTCTCCACCGCG
>Ga0099827_10002543_pt1 | contig 10126 bp, 13 predicted proteins | sample CZO8metaG_FD_79339 | JGI IMG/M metagenome (GOLD analysis project Ga0099827, IMG submission 79339) | Vadose zone soil microbial communities from the Eel River Critical Zone Observatory, Northern California, USA - CZOApr15con1.8 metaG | ecosystem: Environmental > Terrestrial > Soil > Vadose zone ...
CCTCCGCGAGGTCGTGGCGTAGAGGCCCTCGAACAGGGTCATGCCTTGCGCGAGCACCTGGTGGTCGTCGGGGGACGCGGCGAGCAGCGCGCGGATGGCGACGTCGATGCCGCGCGCTTCGTCGTGCGGATACTTCCCGTCACGCAGATCGGCCTCGTGCACCACTTCGGCGAGGCGCACCAGGCGGCGGTCGCGCAGACGCGCCCGCTTCACGAGCGTCTCGAACGTGCAGTCCTCGCCTTGATGGCTCAGCTCCACGCCGGGCGCGTCGAACGGGATCGCGTCCTTCGGGAACTCCGCCGGCGGCGCGAAGACGAACGTCGCGTCCGTATCGATGAAACGCTTGATCAGCCACGCCGATGCGATGCGGTCGATGTGTGGGCGCGGACGCGTGACCCACCGTCGGCCGTGTAGTCGGGCGAAATCGAGGGTCTGGGGCTCTTCGCGGCGGACCGGCTCCGGGCGTCGGGTACGCATGGCGATGACCTCCTCGAGACGCCGCACCTCGGCGCCGCCGGGGGCGTCGAAGAAATCGACGTCACGGATGCGTTGGTGCTCCTTGGCCAGGCGCGTCAGGTCTTCCGGCAGGCGCGCGTTCTTCAGCGCCGACTTTTTTTCGAGGCTCTGCAGAACCCTGCGATAGCGCGCGGCGAGTTGCCGGTAGTCCTGATCGCGCGGCTCGTGGAACAGTCGCAGCACGTCCTCAGGGCTGATGTTCTCGATCTGTTGGACCCGGATGAGCGTCGCGTCTCCGCCCTCGCGCTGGATCTCCTGCGCAAGCCACTGGAAGTCTTCGTACCGCTCCGGCGTGTCGGGCAGCAGATAGGCCGAGCGCTTGAGCGGCACCGCACCGAGCGAGCGCAATCGGCGCCACACGCGCACGCGCAGGCTCGACGGGGTCGGCGGCACCCCGACCAGCAGGAGAAGAAACTGTTGCGGGCTCATATGGGAGATGAAACAGTAGTTTCATTTCCTTGTCAAGGCCGAAACAACATCGGCGACCGCGCCGAGTAACGATCGGGAAAGGCCGGCGCTCTCGCGTTCACGAGCGCGACAACGCGCGGGAACCGTTGTAAAAGAACGGTGCCGACCCCGACCGTGTGAGGGTCGTGCCCGACGTCGAGACATCCAACCGGTGAAGGGATAGCCATGGCCGACATCATCCGCGAGACGGGGTTGAAGTGCCGCAACTGGGGGAAGTGGGGGAAGGACGACGAGCTGGGGACGCTCAACTACATCACGCCCGAGGCCATCGTGAAGGCGGCCGGGCTGGTGAAGCGGGGCAAGGTCTTCTCGCTCGCGATCCCCTTCGACAAGGACGGGCCCCAGATCAACCAGCCGCGACGCTTCAATCCGATTCACCGGATGATCCTGACCGGCCCGGATTTCACCACGGGCGCGTTCAAGCGCCCCGGCAACGTCGGCTTCGCGGATGACATGGTCATCATGGCGCTGCAGTGCGGGACGCAGTGGGACGCCCTCTCACACTGCTTCCTCGACGGCCAGCTCTACAACGGCTACGACGCCAACCTCGTCAGCAGCGAGGGCGCCAAGAAGAACGGCATCCAGACGATGGCCCGCGGCGTGGTCGCCCGGGGCGTCCTGCTCGACATCCCGCGCGTCAAGGGCCTCCCGTGGCTCCAGCCCGGCTACGCGATCACGTCCGACGATCTCGACGCGGCCGTGCGCGCGCACAACGTGGCGCTCGGCACCGGCGACGCGCTGCTCGTCCGCACCGGGCAGATGGCGATGTGCAAGAAGCAGGGGGGCTGGGGCGACTACGCCGGCGGCGATGCGCCGGGACTCTCGTTTTCGAGCGTCGGCTGGCTCCACGATCACAAGCTGGCGGCGATCGCCACCGACACCTGGGGCATGGAAGTACGCCCCAACGAGATTCCCGACAGCTACCAGCCGGTCCACCAGATCCTCATCCCCAACATGGGCATGCTGGTCGGCGAGATCTTCGCGCTCGACGAGCTGGCCGAGGACTGCGCGAACACGCGCGTCTACGAGTTCCTCTTCGTGGCACCGCCGCTGCCGTTCACCGGCGCCGTCGGCTCTCCGGTGAACCCGCTCGCCATCACGTGAGCGGGCCGACCTCGGCCTCGAGCAGCCGCCACGCCGTGGTCCCCAGCTCGGCCTTCCAGCGCCGATAGAACCCGTCGCCCAGCCGGCGGCGGAAGCTGTCGACGTCGGCCGCACTGAACACGAGTCCACGCTGGGCGAGCCACGATTCCAGCTCGCGATTGAGGCGCTGGGTGTAGTCACGTTGCCGCGCGACATGGGTAGCGACGTTCAGCTCGATGATGTTCTGAACGTCGGCTGGCAGCGCGGACCAGAACCGGAGGTTGGCCAGCATGTTGAAGCCGGACCACATGTGGTTGGTGATGGCCACGTAGCGCGTGACCTCGTAGAGACGATTCACCTCGGTCACGACCAGCGGATTTTCCTGGCCCTGCACGCGGCGCGTCTTCAGCGCATCGTACAGCTCGGCGATGTTGACGACGACCGGAGCGGCGCCCAGCGACTCGAAGAGCTCGGCGAAGATCCGGCCACCGGGAATGCGCATCTTCATGCCGATGAGATCGTCGGCGGTCTGGATGGGACGGTCGAGCGTGGAGATGTGACGGAAGCCGTTCTCCATCAGGCCGCGGGGGAAACAGTACAGGCCCTTGGCGGCCAGCTCCCTCTGGAGATGGGCGCCCAGCTCCCCGTCCATCGCGCGGTAGACCTGGGTGGAGCTGGTGAAGGCAAACGGCAGGCCCTGGATCTCCATCACGGGCGCGATCTGGCCGAGAATCCCGCCCATCTGGGTGAAGAACTCGAGCTCGCCCTCGACGAGCATCTTGAGCACGGCGGGATCGGAGCCGGCGACGTTGGCGTTCTGAGCGTACACGCGGCACTCGAAGCGGCCGGCGGTCTGCTCGCGCACCGCCTGCCAGAGATCGACGAGGAACGGGTGCTGATGGCTCTGCTCCGGTTGGTTGTGAAATTGTCGAGCCCGCCAGACGGAAGCCATGGGCCGTGCGATCAGACGCCGACGCCGCCCGGGATGATGCCCTCCCAGGCCGCGGTGCGCGCCGCGTAGGGCGGCTCCGCCGTCGGCCCGTCGCCGGCCACCGTCGTGCGTCGCATGACACGCCGGTGATTGGCCGCATCCCACGGGCGGCCCCGGTGCAGGACGCAGCGGTTGTCCCACATCACGAGATCCCACTGCCGCCAGCGATGCTGGTAGACGTGGTCGGGCTGCGTCGTGTGAGCGAGAAGGTCGTCGAGGAGGCGGCGAGACTCGTCGTAGCCCATGCCTTCGACGTACCAGGCGTGTGAGCCGACGTAGATCGACGGGCGACCGTTCACGGGATTGGGACGGATCAACGCCTGACGCACCGGCGGCAGGCCCTTCTCCTGATCGGGGTCGAACAATCCTTTCGCGATCGTGCTCCGCGAATAGAGGATGCTGTGCACGACGACGCGGCCGTGCAGAGGCCGGCGCGTCTCGTCGGGCAGCGTGGCGTACGCGTGGCGCATGCTGACGAACTCGGTCTCGCCGCCCACCGGCGGCACCTCGCGCCCCGAGAGCGCGGAGGAGTGGGCCGGCACCGGCTTGAAGGAGCTGTCGGTGTGCCAGAGCTGGTTGCCGGACTGATACTTCATCTTTCGATTCGACCAGTCCATCAGCCGGTCATCGTGGTCGGGATCCACGTTCGAGAGATCCACCAGGTTCGGATGCAGGCGGGCCTCCCGCCCGGTCGCGTTGATCGTGGTCTCCAGCGGCCCGAAGCGCCGGCTGAAGGCCATCTGCTGCTCGTCGGTCAAGCGCTGATCGTGGAAGACGAGCACCGAGTATTCCTGGAACGCGTCGAAGATCGCGCGAAAGGTCGTCTCGTCGAGCGGCGCAGCGAGATCGACGCCGTCGACGCGGGCGCCCAGACAGGGATGGACCGGCGTGACCTTCATGGGATCACCTTGTTGGAGACGGCTGGGATGGATTTCAAATACTGGGCGATGGCGCGCCTGTCGCGCTCGGTCAGATCCTTGTATCCGCCCGACGTGCCCCTGATGACGATGGCCATCAGCGACGTGGCGTGCTGTCCCGACGGCTTCACACCCGTCCGGAGGAACTGCGCGATCTGGGTCGTCGTCCAGCGGCCGATCCCGGTCTCCCGATCCGGCGTGATGTTCGCGGGCAAGCTGCCTTCCGGCCCGGGCCCGCCGGCCATGAACTTCGCCGGATCCGGCGACCCGTCAGGACGGCGCGGTGTGTGACATTCCGCGCAGTGCGCCGCCCCTCTGACCAGATACCCGCCGCGCTCGGCGTCACTCTTCGGCGCGGTCTTCAACGCCGTGGGAAGGAGGACCGCCGGCACCGGCACGTTCAGCGTTCGGTCGGGGACCGCGGACTTCACCAGCTTCACGGTCTTGAGGTAGGCGACCAGCGCCTGAATATCGTCGTCCGCCACGTTGGCGAGATACTCGAACGGGTGGATCGGGAACAGTCTCGAGCCATCCGGCCGCTCGCCGCGCCGGATCGCATCGATGATCTGAACGTCGGTCCACCTTCCGATCCCGGTCTCGGGGTCGGGGGTGATGTTCCGGGCATAGACGACCCCGAACGGCCCTTCGAACTTCCTACCGCCCGCATTGAGGCCAAGCGCCTCGGGCGGCGTATGGCAGGCGCAGCCGCCGGCAGCGGCGAAGACATACTTGCCGCGCCGGGGAAGGTCCTGGGCCGCGGCGGTGCCGTCCAGCCCCAGCGTCAAAGCGAGAGCCGCGCAGAGGATCGACGGTTTCCGTATCATGCGAGGAGCGTAGCGACGGTGGGCGAAGCTGTCAAACCAGCGGAGGCGCTCCGGTGAAATTCGGCATCTTTTACGAGCATCAGCTTCCGCGGCCGTGGTCGGCCCGCAGCGAGTACGAGGTCTTCCAGAACTCGCTGGCCCAGATCGAGCTGGCCGATCGCCTCGGCTACGACTACGCGTGGGTGGTCGAGCATCACTTCCTCGAAGAGTACTCGCACTCGTCGGCGCCCGAGGTGTTCCTGGGCGCGGCCACGCAGCGGACGCGGCGTATCCGTCTCGGTCACGGCATCATCCAGCTTCCCACCAACCATCCGATCCGGGTGGCCGAGCGGGTGGCCACGCTCGATCTCCTCTCAGAGGGCCGCGTCGAGTTGGGCCTGGGCGAGGGCCAGGGGCCGGTCGAGCTCCATCCCTTCGGCGCGCGCGTGCGCGAGAAGCGCGACGTCTGGGGAATCGGTCAAGGCGCTCGTCCCGGCGTTCACGCGCGAGACCTGGGAATGGCACGGCAAGTATTTCGATTTTCCCGCGCGCAACGTCATCCCCAAGCCGTACCAGAAGCCGCATCCGCCGCTCTGGGTGGCCTGCTCCAACATCGCCACCATCGGCAACGCCGGGCAGTGGGGCATGGGCGCGCTCGGCTTTCAGTTCGTGTCGCCGGAGGCGGCGCGCGCGTGGGTGACCCGCTACTACACGAATCTCACGCGGCAACCGGCGAAGCTCGCCGACTATCCGGTCAATCCCAACATCGCGATGGTCAGTGGATTCATGTGCGCGGAGACCGATGCCGAGGCCGAGGAGAAGGCGGCGGGCTGGACGTTCTTCGTCTTCTGTCTGAGCCACTACGGGCGGCACGGGATCCCCAACCCCGGTCAAGGGAACATGTGGGAGCTCTATCAGGAGTGGCGCCACACCGAGAAGGCGCAGGAGACGCTGCGCAGCGGCCTGATCGGTTCACCCGACACGATCCGCCGGCGCCTGCGCGAGTTCGAGGCCGCCCACGTCGATCAGGTCATCCTGCTCAACCAGGCCGGACGCACGACGCACGACGACATCTGCCGGAGTCTCGAGCTCTTCGCTCGCGAGGTGATGCCGGAGTTCCGGGCCCGCGATTCCGAGCAGCAGCGCTGGAAGGCCGACGTGCTCGCCGGCCGCGTGGAGCTGGCCGAGGTCGGGACCGAGGGTCACACGCGCTACGCGCACCAGAACGAGGACATCGTGCGCCTCACGCCGGATGAGTTGAAACGCAAGATGGCCGAAAAGGAGGCCGCGAAAGAAGGGGAGCGCACATAGAGGTCAGGGGGTGACCGCCTCCTCGATCAGGGCGAAGGAGCTCGTTCCGCACGAGCGGCTTGCTGAGCGCCCGCCAGGCGCCGAATTCCTGGGCGTCCTGCAGGACGTCGGGCTCGCCGCGCTTGCTGCCGCCCGACATCGCGATGATCTTCACCTCCGATCCAAGCTCGCGGATGAGGGCGAGACCGTCCGGGTCGGGGATGAAGCGATCGGTGATGACGACGTCGGCGCCGTGCTGGCGATACTCGCGCAGGCCGCCCGGCGCGCTCGACGCGGCGAAGACCTTGTGGCCAGCCCGGCCGAGCATCTCGGTCAGCGTTGCGAGCAGATCGGGGTCGTCGTCGATCACGACGATTCGTGCCATGCGCGCGGTCGCGGCCGGGCCGGTGGGGTGGCTAGTAGCGCTGGCGCCCCTTGGGGGGCGGGCGCTCGGCACCGGTCAGCGAATGGGCGGTGGGCGGCTTGTCTTCCGCGCGCCTCGCGATCGCCTCCTGGGAATGTTCGACCTCGACGATCAGCGGGGCCGGGTCGACCTTGTGAGCCAGCGCGATCTCGTCCCACGTCTTGCCACCCCGAAGCTCGCCTGCGAGCTGCTCGAGAGTGAGTCCGGCCGTTTTCGCCAAGCGGTGGGCGATCAGGTGGCCGATCAGGAGATCTCCCCAGCCCAGCCCGGTCTGCTGGCGCTCGGCCCTGAGCTTCTCGACCGGTACGGCGAGCTTCCGCGAGATGTGCCCGACCACCACGCGAGCGCCGTCCGGCTCCGTCGACGCCCGCTCGATGGCGGCGGCGCGCTCGCTCAGGGTGTCGGCGCCCCAGGCGGCTCCGGCCCAGATCAGCACAGCCAGCGCGATCAGGCTCGACCGGGCTCGCGTCACGGTCGGGGGGAAACCAGCACCCAGGGCTCGGGGCAAGTCTGAACCATCGGGTAGTACCCGCTCGCGCTCTGACAGTAGTACCAGTACGCCTGAGACGCCGGTGAAGGCGGCGGTGCCGACTGCTGAATGTACACAGGCGGTTCCAGGACGGCCGGATCCACGTAGTAAGGCGGGGGCGGATAGTACCCCCAGTATGGATACGGGCCCCACCCCCACCAGAACGCTGGCCCGACGCCGATGAAGACCCGGCCACGCCCGTTGAAATGATGACCGCGAGAGCCACCACGACCCCAGGCCTCGCCGGGCGGCACGGCGCTCAGCATGAGAACGATCAAGACGAGGAAGATCACGGCAAGCTTCTTCATGCTCTCGAGAGAGGATCAGCCCAAACCCGAGCCCACGTCAAGTTGCCGATGACCCGGAGGAGATGGTCCTCGCGATGCTGCCCAGACGCCTCGTGGAGACGATGCTCTGACCCGCGCAGCCGACGAGGATGTCGATCCCGCCGAACTCAGCCGTGCCCTGTCGCACCATCGACTCGACCGCGGCGACGGCCTCCAGCTCATCGCGATGGGTCCGGGTGTTCACCACCAGGTTGGCTCCTTCGGCAGCGAACGCCAGCGCGATGGCGCGCCCGATGTTGCGGCTGGCTCCCGTAACGAGCGCGGTCTTGCCCTGGAGCCTCACGCGGGCAGGAGCTCGCGATACCACGCCAGGGTGGCCTCCATGACTTCGCTGAACGCCGGCTCCGCGTAGACTTCGTAATGCCCGTAGCCCTTGAGCACGACGAGCCGCTTCGGCTCCCCGGCGTTCGCGTAGAGGGCGGCTGATTCTTCCGGCGGGACGAGCCGGTCGTTGTCGGTCGTGATGAAGAGGACCGGACGCGGGGCGATCTTGTCGACCACCCACTCCGGGTTGAACTCGATGGTGTCGTCGACGTACTCGAGCGGGATCCGACTCACCGCACCGGGAAGGTTACGCCGGGCGGCGGTCGCCAGCTCGGCCGATTGACGGTCGGGCAGCAAGATCTCCTCGCGATTCACCAGCTCGGACTCGCCCTCCAGCGTTCGCCTCACGCGGTCGCGTCGAGACCGTTCCAGGAGGTCGTGCCACTCGTCGGGACGGCGCACACTACGCATCCACCGCGTACCGTCGCCGATGCCGACCACGCTGACGACGCACCGCACCCGGCGGTCCACGGCGGCCGCCCAGACGACGGTGGCGCCCCCATAGCTCGTCCCGTAGAGACCGAGGCGCTCGGCGTCCACCTCGGGGAGCGTACTCAGGAAAGTCATGGCCGCCTGCACGTCGGCGACTCGACTGTACGGCGCCAGCCGGCTGCGGGGGCCGGCGCTGTCCCCCCAGCCCTTGTAATCGAAGGTCATCGCCACGTACCCGGCCTGCGTGAGGATCCGGGCGTTGTCCGGCAGGTAGAGGTCTTTGATGCCGGTATAGCCATGGCACAGCACCACGCCGGCCCGCTTCTGACCGGCCGGGAGGTCGACGGGATAAAAGACGTCGCCGACGAGCCGACACCCTTCGCTGTAGAACGTGACCGGCTTGGTGATCATTGCGGAATCCTACACCAGAGCGGTCCCTTGACTCTGAGCCCCACGGGGATATAGTCGCGGCGGATTTGCCAGCGAAGGTGAACGTGAGGAGGATCTCATGAAAGACGGCCTCCGGTTCGTCGATTCCGACATGCACATCATGGAACCGCCCGATCTCTTCGAGCGCTACCTCGACCCGAAGTTCAAGGATCGGGTCAGCGTCCCGGTCGGATCGGACGGCCGCCCGAGTCGCGGCCCGGCCGCCGGCTTGATCGTCATCGATGGGCTGTCGGTGTCGGACTCCGACATCCAGCAGTACCGCAAGCGCGTCCGTCCCAGCCAGTCACAGAGCACTCAACCGCTGTCGGGATCGCGGCTGTTCGACACGGGCCGGCTGGACTTCGCCATCGAGCGTGGTTACAACGCCGAAGCCCAGGTCATGGGCATGGCGATGGAAGGCGTCGACATCGCGGTGCTCTATCCGACGACCGGCCTCGCGCTCCTCGGCCGGAACAACATGGACCCGCAGCTCTCGCTGGCGCTCTGCCAGGCCTATAACAACTGGATCCACGAGTTCACGCGATACAGCCCCGATCGCCTGAAGTGGGTGGCCATGCTGCCCGTTCACGACGTGCACCTGGCCTGTCGCGAGCTCGTACGCTGCGTGAAGGAGCTCGGCGCCGTCGGGTCCTTCATCCGGCCCAACCTGGTCAACGGCCACTTCTGGCACTCGAACTACTGGGACCCGCTCTACACCGTGCACGAAGACCTCAACGTGACCTGGGGGTTCCACGAGGGCGTGAGCGCCGTGTACTCGCGCATGATCGAGCTGTACGGTGAGAATCGGTTCTACCGCCACGTGGCCAGCCACTGGATCGAGATGCAGCAGGCGCTGATCGCGATGATCATCGGCGGCGTGTTCGAGTTCCATCCGAAGCTCCGCGTCGGCTACCTCGAAGCGCAGAACTCCTGGGTGCCCGGAATCCTGTCGCGCATCGAGTGGGACTATCCGCAGTACCGCGACTCCCACGCGCCGTACCTGTCGTTGACGCCGCGTGAGTACTTCCGGCGCAACTGCTGGGCCGCGGTCGAAGGCAGTGAGCCCGAGATCGAGGCGACGGCCGGACTGATCGGCGCCGACCGGATGTGCGTCTCGACGGACTACCCGCACTTCGATTCGAACTTCCCCCACGTCGCGGAGAATCTGCTGAAGAACGTTCCGCGCAAGATCGCCGAGCAGATCTTGATGGGAGGCGCGCACCTCTACGGCTTCACGGAGGCCAATTTCAAGAAGGCCGACGCGGCCCGGGCGGCCTGAGCCGTCAGGGCATCAGGAAGAGGTAGAGGAGGCCTTCGATCCAGTCCTTGAACAGCAGTCCAGAGAGCACGATGAGGCCGGCGCCGACGCTGAGTCGCATGCGGCGGGAGGCGCCGGTGACGATGAGGCAGGCGTTGACGAGAGCCAGCGCCGTGAGTAGCGGCGTCGTGACGTTCAGGCCCAGAGGACACCTCCTCGCTCGCTGGTTCTCTCGCCCGTGATACGTGCAAACTTCTGGCCGAGCCGGCGCCGATGCCGGCTCGGCGCTCGGGCTTCAGTCGCCACGCGCGTTTA
>Ga0099827_10002549_pt1 | contig 10105 bp, 8 predicted proteins | sample CZO8metaG_FD_79339 | JGI IMG/M metagenome (GOLD analysis project Ga0099827, IMG submission 79339) | Vadose zone soil microbial communities from the Eel River Critical Zone Observatory, Northern California, USA - CZOApr15con1.8 metaG | ecosystem: Environmental > Terrestrial > Soil > Vadose zone ...
CTAGACCGCAACCACGATGGAACACTCTCGACCGAGGAAAAACGAAACGCCCGCATCGTCATCTTCGGACACAGCTGGGGTGCTTCGGAGACGGTTACGCTGGCGCGAAAACTTGAGCGAGACGGCATCCCGGTTCTACTCACCATCCAGGTCGATAGCGTCTCCAAGATCGGGCAGAACGATACGGTGATCCCCGCCAACGTAGGGCAAGCGATTAATTTCTACCAGCCGGACGGGATTGTGCACGGCCGGCCTGCGATTCGCGCCGCCGACCCGGCCCGGACAGAGATTGTTGGAAATTTCCGATTCGACTATAAAGCGAATCCGATCAGCTGCGAGGGATATCCCTGGTTCGACCGGGTGCTAGTGAAGGCTCACACGGAAATTGAATGCGATCCGAAAGTTTGGAATCAGGTGGAAGAGCTGATTTATTCGAAACTACCTCCGGAAGCGCGCGACACCGCAGCAAGATAAAGGCGTGCGGCTTGTAACCTCTGGGGCTAAAGCCCTGTTCATTTCGAAGGACTTGACGCGGCCCTGAAGTGTGCCGCTCTTCCACATCGCTACGCGGTTTCTCGAAGCCGCTCTTCCCCTGCGCTTACGCGGCTTCCTCTTGAAGAACACTCTTCTACAGCTTTTCTCCGGCCCTGGACGCCGCTTCCGAAACGTTGCCACTCGGATGTTGCCGGGCTCCGAGGTATCAGTTACAAATGGAACTGCCCCCGGAATCCCGCCGGGACATCGCATGACTGATGCCGTCATAACTCCCGCGACATCCTCCACTGTTTATGGCCGCTGGTGGAGTCAAGCTCGCGCTTCTTTCTTTTGGATGGTGGTTGTAGCCTTCGCTCTGCGCTTTGGCTGGATCGTTGTTGCGCACACCTATAAGTTCAAAGCTCTCGATGACAACTTCAGCTTTGGCTGGGAAATGGGACGCATTGGACGCTCGCTGGCGCAGGGTCAGGGGTTCAGCAATCCATTTGGCGACACGACCGGACCGACCGCGTGGGAGCCGCCGCTCTATCCATTTTTGATCGCTGGAGTTTTTCGGCTGTTCGGGATTTACACGCACGCCTCGGCGCTGGTCCTGCTGGGCCTCAACAGTTTCTTTTCCGCGCTGACCTGCATTCCTATCTTCCTCATCGCCAAACGATGTTTCAGCGAAAAACTCGCGATCTGGACCGCGTGGCTGTGGGCGGTGATGCCGTCCGTCATGTACTGGTGTACGCGGTGGGTGTGGGAAACGAGCCTGGCGGCGCTGCTGCTGGCGCTCATTTTTTGGTTGACCCTCGACCTGGAAGAACGAGACGGGCTGAAACCGTGGCTCGAGTTCGGACTGCTGTGGGGAGTCGCGGGCCTTACCAATACTTCCCTGCTTGCGTTCCTGCTGGCTTCCGGATTGTGGGCGTGGTACCGGCGCTGGAAACGCGGCAAGCCTTCGCTGACTGGAATCGTGCTGGCGTCGCTGGTATTCGTCGTCTGCACTACGCCATGGATGACGAGAAACTCCCGCATTTTTGGACGATTGATGTTTCTTCGTTCAAACTTCGGAGCCGAACTTCGCATCGGGAATGGTCCGTGGGCCGACGGTACCTGGAGAGAATATCTCCATCCCACGCAGAACATTTACGAGATGCGACGCTATCGCGGCATGGGCGAGATCGCTTATGTGGCGGAACGCCAGCGGGAAGCGATGGCTTTCATTCACGAGGATTACGCCCGCTTCATGGGTCTAAACGTAAAACGTTTTATTTATTATTGGGGCGGAGTTCCTCGATCGTCGGAGATCCCGGCTCTGGCTCCCATCAAGAACTCCGTATTTCTCGCCTCTTCGCTGCTTGCCTTCTGGGGGCTGGGACTCGCGTTGCGGAAGCGAAGACCTGGTGCGTGGTTGTTTTTATGGCTGATCCTCAGCTATCCAGCCTTGTACTACGTCGTTTTTCCGCATCCCCGCTATCGTCATCCGATTGAGCCGGAGTTGGGAATCTTGATTGTGTATGTGATTTCGGAAGCTGAGAAAAAGACGGCCTGAGCCTCAACTGCTCACGGAAAGAGTCACGGACGAAACTTAGTCCTATTCTGCAGCCTCGATCTCGACCAGATGGATAATTTTGCTCTTTGGTTCCAGCGTGCCTGTGATCTTTACCTTCTGGCCCGCGAACTGGCGTACCTTTTCCTGATTGTCGAGGCGGTAGACCTCGCCTTTCGACGACAACACAAAATCGCCTCCCAGGTATCGCACGCAGTATGTCGCGCAAGAGCCTTCGGTACCGCCGGTGGATTTGGATTTCAGCATCTCAGCGTGCGACCGGGTCAGAGAATGGATGTTCAGAGCACATTGGGTGTCGGCGATCCGCCCGTGAAAAGTCAAGGGCCTTTCACCAGCGGCAGCGCGAGCAGAACGGTCGCGACCACGCAACCGCCAATCCAAGCTCCGGTCTTGCTCATCTATGACTCCTCATCGCATTCACGGCGCCACCACCACTCTCATATTCATGCCTTCGTGATCTTCGCTGCAAATCACCGTGCATACCACCACATACTCGCCAGGCTCGGCGGGGGCGGTCAGCTGGAATTGCTGCGTCCCGGGCCGGAGCAGCAGATTCCAGTCAGGCACTTTTGTACGGTCCCCGGCGCGCAGTAGCGTGAAGCCATGGATCGATCCATCTCGGTTCCACGATTTTGCCTTGCGGGCAGTGACTCGAAGCAGGACTTTCTCGCCCGCCTTCAAGGTTATTTCCGGTTTACTTCCCGCCGGAGATTTGTAACGGCTGTCCTTGTCGGCCACGATTTCTATGACGTGCGCATGGACGTAATCCTGGGCTTGAGCAACCTGAACTCCTAAAACGGCGCAGGTCGCCAACACGATTCCATACAACTTGACTCCGCACAAATGTATCCTCGCCCTGACCGTCATGCCTGCGGACCTCTGTTACTGCGTCATGTAGAAGAGAACGAGCCGCATGTCCTCGTCCGTGATGGTGGCCCGTACTCGCATGTGGCGTACAATCGTGGCCATCATCCGGGGTGGAAATTTCTGCGGAGCGGCATGGCAGCGGCCACAGTTGGCGCGATAGCGTTGCTCTCCGTGTACCCGCATGGCATCGGCTTCGGCAGTGTTGTGCGCGCTGGGGACGACCAGACTTGCGGTCTCGCTTTTGTGGGGCGGATCAGCGGCGTAAACCAGAGACACCAGGGCCAATACGGCCGTCAGAATTGTGAGCCTTGTTTTCATTGTGGCCCCACGCTTCCCAAGGGGAAGGCGAAGCGGTAGGCGATTCCCACGGTCCAGAGATTCATGTTTCCATCGGAATTGAAGCGACGGCTGTAACTGGCGGCGGCTTTGAGGCCGTCCCTGAGGTAGTAGTTCAACCCAAAGTCTCCCTGCCGCGTGTTCACATACGGCAAACCGTACTCTTCGGCCTCTTTCTCACTGATTTCGCCAGCAAAGAGTTGTTGTGCCCGTCCCACGACTTCAGTGCGACGGAGTGCCTTTTGCCAGAATGGCACCTGGCTCAGACGGTAGGCGGCCTCGAACCAGTACCCACTCCCGTCGAGCGAGCGGGCGTACTCGGAACGAAGATTCAGTGGAAGCGCGGTCGGCTGCCAGGCGAAATGAAATCCGAAGGCGTTGGAGCGCTCGTGTTGTAGTTCCTTCTGCCAGGAGGCACCGGCTTCGATCCGAGGACCAGGGAGGAAGAATCCCAGGCGGCCACCCGCCGTGCGATCGGATTCGAATTTGTTCACCGTGCTCAACGTGGAAAAGTAAGTCGCGTAATTCAGATTAACTTTCGGGTTGAGGGAAAATCCGCCGCGCAGCATCGCGCCATCACTGGAACCCGTCCCCAGAGGGAAGATCAGCGGCGTCGGTTGCAGGCTGCGTATCCAGATGGGATAAAGACGCTCGTTGTAGATGCCGAACGGGGTGAGGAACCGCCCCGCAGTCACGGTCACGTAACGGTTGGCGATGTAGTCCACCTGCAGATAGTCGACCTCCTGCTCTACTTTCCCACCGTACGATCCACCACCATCAGGGCGCTGGAATGCGCCTTTAAATTCGGCTCTGGATTCGATCAGCCAGCGATCTCCCAGTGGCAGCAGGATCACGGGATTGATCGAGGGAACAAGCTCGTCTTTCCCACTGGTGACGTTAGTAAAGAAACCTGCGTTGCCGGTAAGTACGGGTACGGGGCGTTCGGTTTCGAGCACTGGGTCAAGCGCTTGCGCCGTCAGCAGCGTGGGAAGGACACAAAAGAGGAGGAGAAGGCAAGTAGCTTGGGCAGTCCGCCCGGGCCTACCCTCGAAATTTTTGACAATGTGGTCCACAGCTGCTTCACTTCTTTGACCACATTGTCGCTTGGCCTACGAGTCTAGGTAAGATGACCAAGGTAATCCGAACAATTCCCCAGCGGGACGAGAAAGCCGTCCACCCTGTTCACACTTCCGGAGAGAGATTAGGTGCCTCAAGGACGCCTGCCCCTTCGAGGCTAGTTTCAGTCGTCCCTAGGGACGGGATGTTCTGCAATCCGCACCCAACGATAAATCGCTGGGCTACTATCCCCCCCGGGCTCGGCTCATGCGCTTCAGTCCGGCTCGACACATACTCTAAGGGAATGGATCACCCAGGCCAGCGCAACGAAACGGGTTCCGCGGGATTTCAGAATTACACGTGCGCGGGTTGGGAGACTTCCTGCACCGCGGCAGCGAAGGCGTCGATGGCTCGATCAATTTGTGGCCGGGTGATGATGAGCGGCGGCTGGAAGCGAATGACGTTGCCATCGACACCGCCTACACCGACTAGCACGCCTTGGCGCAGTAAGCTGTCGCGAATGGCTTCGGCTTCGGAAGCAGCTGGCGCCAGCTTTTCATCTTTCACCAGTTCGACGCCGATCATCAGGCCCAGGCCTCGAACTTCGCCGATGAGTGGATTGTGTTTCTGCAAGTCGCGGAGCTTCGCCATGGCGTAGTTGCCAGTCTCGGTGGCGCGCGCCGGAAGGTCCTCTTGCTCGATGAATTCGATATTGGCCAGCGAGGCCGCGCAGGAGACCGGGTTGCCGCCAAACGTAGAAAGATGGTCGCCGGGCTTGTAGGCGGCGGCAATCTCTGGCCGCGTGGTGAATGCGCTCAGCGGAAAGCCGTCGGCGATGCCCTTCGCGGTGACGAGAATGTCGGGCTCTACACCGTAGTGCTCGATGGCAAACATCTTGCCGGTACGGGCGAAGCCGGACTGAACTTCGTCGGCGATGAAAAGAATCCCGTGGCGGTCGAGAACTTTTCTTACTTCCTTAAAATAGTTCGGTGGCGGGACGATGATTCCGCCTTCGCCCATGACCGGTTCGGCGATGAATGCAGCCACGTCGTCGGCAGTGGTAAAGCGAATCACATCTTCTATGGCTTGAGCGCACTGGCGTCCACACTCTTCGGGATCGTTCGGCCATTGCGAACGATAGGCATAGGGAGCCGGCGCGAAGGTCACGCCGGCGGCGTAGGGGCCACCGCGCTTTTTGCGTCCCATGTTGCCGGTAACGCTGAGCGCGCCCCAACTACGGCCATGAAAGCTGGCGTGAAGGGAGACGAATTCGTGTTTGCCGGTGTAGAGCCGGGCCAGCTTCATAGCGCCTTCGACGGCTTCGGCTCCGCCGTTGCCGAAAAATGTTTTGGTCAATCCGCGGGGGGCGATGTGGGCAATCTTTTCCGCCAGGTCCGCTACCGGCTGCACGTGATAGATGTAGGACGAACAGTGGACCAGCTTTTCCATCTGCGCTTTGGCCGCGGCGATGACGTGCGGATTGCAGTGGCCTGCGTTGACGACGGAGATGCCGGCAAAGCAATCGAGAAATTCGCGTCCGTTGATGTCGGTGACGGTGGCGCCGCTGGCCTTATCGATCACAATGGGCACGACTGACTTCATGAAGCCAGTCATTACATAGTCTTGGTATTTCTGGATGGTGTCGGACATGGATTTCCTCTCGGCAGTACCATGTAGGCCCAGGCGCCTTCGTCGGGGCGGGCTAGAGCAGATCGCCAGTTCTGCCGAGCTTCGCTCGGTTGCCAACCTAGAATTTTCGCGAGTGTTCTTTCGCCCAGCGCTCGACCACGATTTTCTTTTCGGTGTAGAACTCGATGGCGTCACGTCCCTGGGCGTGCATCACGCCGAAGAAGCTGTCCTTCCAGCCGCTGAACGGGAAGTACGCCATAGGCGCAGCTACGCCGATGTTGATACCAATGTTGCCCGCGGGCGCTTCATAGCGGAACCGGCGCGCGGCCGCGCCGCTCGATGTGAACAGCGATGCCTGATTGCCATACGGACTACGCTCCAGGAATGCGAGGGCTTCGTCCATATCGTTTGCATGGACCAAGCTCAGCACCGGGCCGAAGATTTCGGTTTCCGTCAGCTCGCTGCTGGCGGGAACGCCGTCGAGAATGGTTGGCTTCACGAAGTTCCCTGCTTCGTGTTTCGGAATTCGGGAGTTGCGGCCGTCGAGCAGGAGCTTTGCCCCTTGCTTTTCACCCGCAGCAATCAGCGACTCAACCCGAGACTTGCTCTGAGGCGAAATCACAGGGCCCATCTGTACACCTTCGTCGAGACCATTGCCCACGCGCAGTGAAGCGGCCGCCTCGGCAATCGCATCGCGGAAAGTTTTTTGCGCTTCGCCAATCGTTACCGCCACGGAAACCGCCAGGCAGCGCTGGCCGGCGCAGCCAAACGCGCTGTCGCCGATGATCTGCGTGGTCATCTTCATGTCGGCGTCGGGTAAAACGATAACGTGATTCTTTGCGCCGCCCTGACACTGCGCGCGTTTGCCGTTCTCCCCCGCGCGCCCATACACGTATCTGGCTACGGGCGTGGAACCGACAAAGCTGATGGCCCGAACCTTGGGATGATCGAGCAGGGCGTTGACCACGGTCTTGCCACCGTTGATCATGTTCACGACGCCCTTGGGCAGGCCGATTTGTTCCATCAGCTCAAATGCGCGCCGCATGGTGAGCGGCACACGCTCCGACGGTTTCAAGACGAAAGTATTTCCGGTGGCGATGGCGTAGGGCAGAAACCAGAATGGAATCATCCCCGGAAAATTGAAGGGAACGATCGCGGCGACTACGCCGAGCGGTTGCCGGATCATCATCTCGTCGATGCCACGGGCCACGTCTTCAAGGTTATAACCCTGCATCATCATGGGTATACCGCAAGCGACTTCGACGTTTTCGATGGCACGACGCAACTCGGCTTTGGCTTCGCTAAAGGTCTTGCCATTCTCCTGTGTGAGGATGCGGCCGAGATCGTCGACGTGGTCTTCGAGAAGCTGCTTCAACTTGAAGAGCGGCTGGATGCGGTCTTCGGCTGGCGTGCGGCGCCATTCAGGGAAAGCTGCGGCAGCAGCCTCGACCGCGGCGGCAGCCTCGGCGGCGTTGCAAAGCGGGGTCTGAGCGATGACCTCGCCGGTGGCGGGGTTGGCAACGTCGACCCATTCCGTGGCGCCGGATTCGATCCACTGGCCGTTGACGAAGTTGGGAACCTTGGTAAGAATCGCAGTAGCGACAGTCATAAATTCATCTCGCAAGCATTGTAGTGGATTTCAGAGCATCGGATTTTCGTAGCGCCGGCCTCCGGCCGGCTGTCCGGAGGGCATCCTGCACTTCGCCCCGCAGGTGGGGCGACCGCGCCCCACCGTCTAAACCGGTTGGGCGATGGCGGCCTTTTTTTCATAGACCGCCTGCAGGGCGGATTCCAGCACGTCCAGGCCCTCGTCCATCTGGTCGTCGGTAATTACCAGCGGCACCAGGACGCGGACCACGTTGGAATACGAGCCTGCAGTAATCGTGATCAGGCCGTGCTCATAACAGTATTGCATGATCTGTTTAGTCTCATCGGGGGCAGGCTCTCGTTTGTCCGACGAGCGCACCAACTCGATCGCCTGCATTCCGCCCAGGCCTCGGATGTCCCCGACGATAGGCCAACGCTTTTGCCACTGCCGCGCTCGCTTCTGGAACCGGTCGCCCAATTCGTTGGCGCGGGCCAGTAGGTTTTCGCGCTCAAAGATATCCAGCACGGCCAGGGCAGCTGCACAAGAAAGCGGATTCCCGGCAAAGGTGCCGCCCAGGCCGCCGGGGCCGGGCGCGTCCATGATTTCCGCGCGGCCGGTAATCGCCGCGAGAGGAAGCCCTCCGCCGAGCGACTTGGCGGTTACCAGAATATCTGGCTCGATCCCGTAGTATTCGCTGGCAAACAGGCGTCCGGTACGGCCGAAGCCGCTCTGCACCTCATCCGCGATGAACAAAACGCCGTGCTTGTGGCAAATCTCCATCAGCACACGAAAGAAGTCTTTGGGTGGAACAACAAATCCGCCTTCGCCCAGAACCGGCTCCGCAATGACCCCGGCTACATCTTCCGACGCAACAACCCGCTTGAAAGTGTCTTCAAGATGGCGCGCGCAGAATAGATCGCACGAGGGGTACTTGAGGGAGTACGAGCAGCGATAGCAGTAGGCGTACGGGATCCGGTAAACATCGCCCGGGAACGGAGCAAAGCCAGCCTTGTAGGGATGAGTCTTGCTGGTCAGGGCCAGCGTCATCATGGTGCGGCCATGGAAAGCGTCTTCGAAGGCAACGATGCCCGACCGGCCGGTGTGGGCACGGGCGATCTTTACAGCGTTCTCTACGGCCTCGGCGCCACTGTTCACAAAAAGCGTTTTCTTTGGGAACTTGCCCGGCGTGACCTGGTTCATGCGCTCGGCAAGGCGCACGTAATCCTCGTAGGGAGTGACTTGGACACAGGTGTGCAGAAAGCGATCGAGTTGGTTCTTTACCGCAGTGACGACCGGCTCGCGGCGATGGCCCACGTTGAGGCAGCCGATGCCACCGGCGAAGTCTAGATAGCGGTTGCCATCTACATCTTCGATCCACGCGTCTTCAGCCTTGGCTACGTAGACAGGCGTTCCGATAGAGAGCCCGCGCGGTATGGCGTTGGCGCGGCGGTCGCCTAGAGATTTCGACTTGGGTCCGGGAATCGCGGTTTGTAGTTGAATGGTTGCCATCTTCATTCTCGACTTTAGGTGTGGCCGATCCACGATCTTGAAATTGATGACTCACGGCCAACGACTTTTTATCAACACCCAGTCTTGGTTTTTCAGTTCTCGGTTCTCAGTACCAGCCGATTGGGGCTTCGTTCAGGTTGATGTGGACCTGCTTCGTCTCCAGATATTCTTCGATCCCCCATGGGCCTAGTTCGCGACCGAAACCGGATTGCTTGTATCCTCCCCAGGGCGCTTCAACATACGTGGGCTGCATGTGGTTGACCCACACGACGCCGGCTCGCAAAGATTTCACCGTACGGAATGCTTTGAAGATGTCACGGGTCCAGACTGCGGCCGCAAGCCCGTAGGGAGAGTCGTTCGCGATTTTAACCGCATCTTTTTCGTCTTCGAATGGGATGACCGCGGCAACTGGTCCGAAAATTTCTTCGCGCGCGATGCGGGCGCTGTTGTCCAGGTCGTAGAAGATGGTGGGCTCCACGTAATAGCCTTTGGCAAACTTCTCGGCGCGTCCGCCGCCGGTGGCTAGCTTTGCCTCTTTCTTTCCAACTTCCTGGTAAGCGCGTACGCGATCGTACTGCTCTTTACTTACCAGGGGCCCCATCTTGGTGTCGCGATCGAGCGGGGCTCCGAGCTTGATCTTCTTGGCCTTTTCGACCATGGCGTCCACAAATTTCTTATAGATCGGTTTCTGCACCAGGATGCGGCTGCCGGCGGAGCAGACTTCGCCCTGGTTGATGAAGACACCGAAGAGCGCGCCGTCGATGGCGGCTTCGAAATCTGCGTCGGCGAAGAAAATATTCGGTGACTTGCCGCCGAGTTCGAGGGTAACGCGTTTGACCGTGTCGGCGGCCTGCTTGACGATGATTTTGCCGACGGCGGCACTGCCGGTAAAAGCGATCTTATTGACGTCGGGATGCTGCACCAGGGGCGCGCCGCAGGTTTCGCCGAAGCCGGTAATGATGTTCACAACGCCCGGCGGCAGTCCGACATCGGCCAACCAGTTCGCCATTTCCAGAGCGGTGATCGGGGTCTGTTCTGCAGGCTTCAGCACACAGGTGCATCCCGCGGCC
>Ga0099827_10002551_pt1 | contig 10100 bp, 11 predicted proteins | sample CZO8metaG_FD_79339 | JGI IMG/M metagenome (GOLD analysis project Ga0099827, IMG submission 79339) | Vadose zone soil microbial communities from the Eel River Critical Zone Observatory, Northern California, USA - CZOApr15con1.8 metaG | ecosystem: Environmental > Terrestrial > Soil > Vadose zone ...
GTCTTCCACACGGCCAGCGCGGCGCCAATGGTGAGGACGACGGCCAGCAGAATTGCCGACCCGCGACCAGTCTCTCCGAGAATGCGACTACGCATACGCGACGACCTCCTGACAGAACTGCTGATGGGATGGCGGTGAACTCACAGAGATCGTCGGATGACAGCAGCTGAATTCGACAACCGCCTGCGATGTCACGGCAGTGTCGGCACTAACTCCGACACCGAATCCGGGGGGACTTCCGGATGCCCGCAGAACGTGTTGAGAACACAGAATTGTTCCCGCGGGCGAGAGGCTTGACAATGCGTGTTGGGAACAGATTTTGCGGCGTGGCCGTTCGCCAGCGTGTGAAACAGCCAAGGGTCATGAGCCCGGCCGAACAGGCGGCCATGGGTGTCCTGATCGCCGCGGATCATCTGCAGCAGTCGTTTGGAGAGATCTGCGAGCGTCATGGCATCACCACCGATCAGTATCGGGTGCTGCGCATCCTGCGCGACGCGCCTCCGCCGGGCTACGCGCGCGGCGAAGTCGCGGCGCGCTGCATGCACCGCGCTCCAGACATGACCCGTATGATCGATCGTCTGGTGGGGCAGGGATTCGCGAAGCGCCGGGTGGACCCTGAAGATCGCCGCTGCTCCGTTGCGACGATCACCAAAACGGGGCTTGCCTTACTGAATCGCGTCGATCCGGAGATCGCCGCCGCCGCGCGCCGGCTGACGCACTCCCTCAGCGGCTCCCAACTCCAGCAGCTCACCCGCCTCACCGAGACGCTCGCCGACCAGGACGACTGACCTCACAGGAACAATGTGTGTTGTGCACACGTTCTCGCGTCGTCCCGAGACGGAGCACCGGTCATGTCTGCCAAGGCGCAACGCAATCCCAGCCAACAGATCAGCGACGTCGTCACGTCCTGGCCCGGCGTAAGCACCGGGCAGGGAAGTCGCGGCGAGATGTGGTTCCGGGTGGGCCGGCGCGAGATCGGCCACCTGCATGGCGATGCCGCCGCGCATTTCGGCTTCCCGCGTCACGTGTGGATCGAGCTACGCAAGCAGCGCCGCATCGAGCCCCACCCGGTGTTTGTCGATCTGGTGGGGCCGGCCGCTCGGCGCATTCAGACAGAAGCCGACATCCAAGCCGTCATCGACCTGCTCCGGCTCAACTACGAGCGTCTCACGACACTCGCGGGGGGACGCCGCTAGGTGTTCATCGCACCGTTCAACTCATCACCGTTTTGGAGGATACCATGTTGAAACGTTCGCTGACTCTTTCCCTCACGCTCGCCGCCCTCGCGGTTTCACCGGCGGCTCTCCACGCGCAGAACAGCAATCCCCTGGCCGATCGATTCAGCGCCTCGGCGGCATTCGGCGGACTATCCGGTGCCGCGAATTTGAACAGCGCCGGCACCGCGGATTGGCGGCTTGGCTGGGCCGGCTCTCTCGACGCCAGCTATTGGATCCTGCCCCGAGTCGGGCTCCGGATCGGCGGAACCTGGGCGCAAGACAGCCTGCGATCCGGTGCCATTACGGGTCGTGGCAAGTTCAACAAGTTCGCCTATGACGGCGACATCGTCCTCCGCTATCCCGTGACGACTGGTACCAGCACCTTCGTTCCCTACGTGGTCGGTGGTGCCGGCGCGATCAGCGTGCATCAGCTTGGCTCGGACAGCACGTGGACGAAGTTCGCTGGCAATTTCGGCGCCGGCATCGAGTATCGATTGGGCCGCGTGGGTGTGCGTGCGGAAGGACGGGACTACGTCTACAAGTTCGACCGTTACGGCTTCGACAGGACCCAGCACGACATCGCCTGGCAGGGCGGTGTGACGATCTCCTTCTAAGTAGAGTCCATCTCCAGCGGACGCCGGTCACAAGCCGGCGTCCGCTTCGTAACGAAATGGGGATGCGTAGATCGAACTCCGAACCCGCTACCGGCGTTTTGTGTGTCAACTTCCACGAGAGTCCATAGCGAATGACGACGGCTTTGCGGTTCACGCGGGCAGCGTTCGGGGCGGTACAGCGGGCGTCGCCGCGTCTGGCGGCGCGCTGGGCGGAACGGCTGTTCTGCTCGCCGCCGCGCCGGCCGATCAGCGAACGGATGGCCGCATGGCTGGCGGGCGGACGGCGGTTTGACCTGACGGTCGGGCGCCGGCGCGTGGCCGCGTGGTCGTGGGGAGAGCGCGGCCCGGGCGTCTTGCTCGTGCACGGATGGGGGAGCCGCGGCGCCCGGTTCGTCGATCTCGGGGGCGCACTGCTCGGGAGCGGCTTTCGCGTCGTGACGTTTGACGCGCCCGGGCATGGCGCCTCATCAGGCCGGCTCAGCTCGGGTCTCGAGTTCGCCCGGGCGGCGCTCGCGGTGGCCACTGCCGTCGGGCCGGTGAGCGCGGTGGTTGGTCATTCGCTCGGCGGATTCGGGGCGGCGCTTGCCATCGAGGGCGGGCTGGCCGCGCGCCGCGCGGTGTTCATCGCGCCTTCTGCGAATCCGAACACCTATAGCGCCCAATTCGCGTCGTTGCTCGGCGTGCGGGACCCGGTGATGGCGTCGATGCGGCAGCGGCTCGAACGCCGCCTTGGCTTTGAATGGAGACGGATGGATGTCCCCCGCTTCGCGCCCACGATGCGGGTTCCTCTCCTCGTCATTCACGACCGGGATGACCGTGAGGTGCGCTGGGATGACGGCGCAGCGATTGCCGCGGCGTGGCCGGGAGCGAAACTGGTCACGACGAGCGGGCTGGGGCACCACCGCATCGTCAGCGACGCAGCGGTGATCCAGCAGGTGCTGGGTTTTCTCGCGTCACCGGCGTCCTCGACCGAGTAGAAGCCCCGGCTTTCGCCCTCTTAAGGGGCGTGTTCGCTTGGTTGCCGGATATCGAATGCGGTGTTTGTTATCGAACAGGCCGTCAACCATCCACAACAGAGAGCCTCGATGAAAGCCTATCTGATTACGACCGGCAGCGTGTTCGCCATCATCGCCGTCCTCCACATTTGGGAAATGATCGACCGCGGTCACGTGATGATCGAAGATCCGTTCGTGGTTCTGGCGGCTGCGGGACTGTCGATCTGGGGCTGGCGGCTCGCGATGAGACGGGTGTGAACATCTCGATCGCGCCGCTGCTCTCGTCAAGGCTCTTTTGTAGGCCTACCACCTGGCCGTACACGGCTCCAAGTTCCAGATCCCCCGCACATGTGGAGGTCGATATGCTCGCCGATGAAATCGCTGCCTCCGTCCGCCACCACTGGTGGCTGTTTTTGCTGCGGGGTCTTGCCGCGATCGTATTCGGCGCGCTCGCGCTGTTGTGGCCCGGCGCTACCGTCGTGGCGCTGACCGCCTTCATTGCGGCCTACGCGCTGGTGGACGGCGTCGTCGCTATCGGCTCGGCGGTGCGCATGCGGGCCGTCTTCGATCGCTGGTGGATGCTGCTCATCCAGGGAGTCATCAGTACGGCGTTCGGCATCTTCGCGTTCATCAATCCGGTGCTGTCCCTGCTGTATGTCGTGGTTTCGGTTTCGCTGTGGATGCTGTTGGCGGCTGCCGTGCAGTTCACGCTGGCCAGGGTGCAGAAGGCGATGGGCGGCCGCCCGGGTTGGAGCATTGCCGGCGGCATCCTGAGCCTGGCACTCGCAATCGCCGCGATCGCGTATCCCGGGCTGACGGTGGCGACCGTCATCGTGTTGATCGCCTGGTTCGCCCTCGCGCTCGGTGTCGTGCAGTTGGTCATTGCGTTCCTGGTTCGCTCGCTTACAACAGCGGTCGTATCGGCCGCTCCTCGCTAGGAGAATCGACGTGGCTCGCACAACGACTCACCGCAAAGATGGACGGGGCGCCCGCGCCGCCGCCTCACGAAGCACCGCCCAGCAGACCGTGCCGGCGACCCGCTCGCGCGAACCCGCGCGGCTGTTTCAGACAAAGAACAATCTGCCCGAAGCAACGCGCGTCGAGGTGATTGCGTTGCTCAACCAGCGCCTCGCCGACTGCATCGATCTGCAGACGCAATGCAAGCAGGCGCATTGGAACGTAAAGGGCCCAACGTTCATCGCGCTGCACAAGCTGTTCGACGAGATCAACGAATCCGTCGAGGAGTACGTGGACCTGATCGCCGAGCGGATCGTTCAGCTCGGCGGCATCGCGGAGGGAACGATCGGTGCGGTCGAAGGTCGATCGACCCTCGTCGATTACCCGCTCACACTGTCGAGCGGCGCGGAGCACGTCGCGGCGTTGTCGGACGCCCTGGCGGCGTTTGGTCGTACCGCGCGGGTCGGCATCGAGGAGATGAACGAGCTGGAGGACGCGGGCAGCGCCGACATCCTCACTGAGATCTCCCGCGGCGTGGACCAGTGGCTCTGGTTCGTGGAAGCGCACCAGCAGGGCGCATGAGCCGCGAAACGAGGGCCGCGCGCGGGACGCTGCAGCCCGCGGTCGGGGACAAGGACCATGCGGCCGGCCCAGCCGGCGCGCCGGTGACGCTGGTCGAGTACGGCGATTTCGAATGTCCGTTCTGTGGCCGGGCGTACCCAATCGTGAAGGAGGTACAGCGGCGCCTGGGGCCGGACCTGCGGTTCGTCTTCCGCAACTTCCCGCTCACCAAACTGCATCCTCACGCCCAGCATGCGGCCGAGGCGGCGGAGGCCGCGGGCGCGCAGGGCGCGTACTGGCAGATGCACGACCGGCTGTTCGAACGCCAGTTTGCACTCGACGATAATTACCTGATCGAGTACGCCGCTGACCTGGGTCTCGACGCTGACCGGCTGCAGGCCGAGCTCGAGGGGGGAACCTACCGCGCGAGGATAAAGGAAGACGTGCTCAGCGGCCTCAAGAGCGGGGTCAACGGGACGCCGACGTTCTTCATCAATGGCGAGCGGCACGATGGAGACTACGATCTCGCGTCGCTGCTCAGCGCGGTGGCAGAGGCATCGAAGGTCTGATCCTGCGACGCGAGTTCCTCGCGACGGTCGCCCTCGCGGGGCTGCGGTTGCCCCTCGATCGCGTCGATGCGCCTGCGCCGTTCCCCCCACTCCCTGCGCCCCGGCAGTTAGCCTGGCACGACCTCGAGTTCTACGGGTTCCTGCATTTCACCGTCAACACGTTCACGAATCGCGAGTGGGGTTACGGCGATGAGTCGCCGGCGGTGTTCAATCCCACCGATTTTGACGCAGACCAGATCGTGGGCGCCGCGCGCGACGGCGGGATGAAAGGATTGATCCTCACCTGCAAGCACCATGACGGCTTTTGTTTGTGGCCGTCGCGGTACACCGAGCATTCGGTCAAGAACAGTCCGTTCCGTCGCGACGTCGTGAAGGAGATCTCCGAGGCGTGTGCCAGGCAGGGCGTGCGATTCGGCGTCTATCTCTCGCCGTGGGATCGCAATCACAAGGATTACGGCAGCCCCGAGTACCTGGTCTACTACCGCAATCAGCTGCGCGAGCTGCTGACCAGCTATGGCCCGGTGTTCGAGATCTTCTTCGATGGTGCGAACGGTGGCGACGGCTACTACGGCGGCGCCTACGAACGGCGCGAGATCGACAACCGCACCTACTACGATTGGCCGAACACGTGGCAGATCGTCCGCGACCTGCAGCCCACTACGGTGCTCTTCAGCGACGCCGGCCCGGATATTCGCTGGGTCGGGAACGAGAACGGGATCGCCGGCGAGACGTGCTGGGGCACGTCCAACCGTGAGGATTTCTCGCCGGGAAACGCGGACGTTGCGCGCCTGAATCGGGGCGACCGGCCGGGCACGCACTGGGTGCCTGCCGAATGCGACGTCTCCATCCGGCCCGGCTGGTTCTATCACCAGCATGAGGACAATCAGGTCAAGACGCCGGCGCAGCTGGTCGATCTGCATTACTCGTCGATTGGGCGCGGTGCATCTTTCCTACTCAATCTGCCGCCCGATCGCCGCGGCCGGATTCACGAGAACGATGTCCGCTCGCTGCGGGAATTCCGGCGCATCATCGACGCGACGTTCTCGACGAACCTCGCGTCGGGGGGGGGCGCGCGAGTCACGGTGACCAATTCGCGCGGCGGGCGCGACCCGAGGTTTGCGCCGGCGAACGTCCTGGATGGCAAGCGCGACACATACTGGGCGACCGACGATGGCGAGCGGACGCCGAGCCTTAGCCTCGAGCTGCCACGCGAGGTCTCATTCAACGTCGTGCGGCTGCGGGAGTACTTGCCCCTCGGTCAGCGCGTCGAATCAATTGTTATTGATGGATGGCAAAACGGGCAGTGGGTCGAGTTCGGCAGCGCGACGAGCATCGGTAACTGCCGGTTGATCAGAGGCCCGCGTGTCACGACGTCGCGGATGCGACTCCGTGTTACGCAGGCCTCGGTGTGCCCAGCGATTTCAGAGCTCGGTCTCTTCGCCGAGCCTACATCGCCATCTGCTGGGCCTCCTTCCGAATCAGCGCGTAGCCCAGGCTATTGAAGTTGTAAACCGCGAGCTCGCGAAACATCGGCTTCGCTTGTTCAGAGTGGCCCGAACCGTCCAGCGCCATCGCGTAGTGAAATTTAATGTACGGATCCAGCAGGTTGCCCTGCGCGAAATGTGTTGCCGCGTCCGCGTTGTGTCCTTGATACAAGGCGATGAACCCCTTTAGCTGGTGCACCGGCTCCATCTTGCGCGGGTTCGCATCCGGGGTGACGAGCGCCGTCAGACGGTTGGCCTCGCGTTGCGCTGTCCGGTAGTCGCCCTCGCGGGCCGCGAGCCACGCGTTGAAATAGGCGACGCCCTGTTCCTGCGCGCGGCGGAAGCCGGCGCTGCCGACCTGATCGGCCTGCTGCATCATCAGGGGCGTGCGCTGCTTGAGCGCCGCATCCGCGGCCGGGAAATCGCGCCTGTCGATCGCAATCAGCGCGACATTCGAGAGCGCGTTGATCTTCACAGTGACGGGATCCGGGATCCCCATCCCATCCGCCTGCGCGACCAGCTGGTTCAGCTCGACGATGGCGCCTCGCGCGTCCCCGGCGTAGGCACTGACATACGCGCGGAACGGAGCGAAGAAGCCGCGCTCGTTGCCGCGTCCCACCGCCATCGCTGAGTCGTAGTCCGCCCGCGCCGCGTCATAGTCGCCCGAGAACGAGTTGACGTGGCCGCGTTGCTGCAGCATCCCCGCATCGCGCGGATTCAGCTGATGGCCGCGGGTGTACTCGGCGCGCGCCTGCGGCAGATCGTTCAGTGCGCGCTGCGCGTCGCCCAGATTGTCGTGCATCGCAGGCTCATTGGGCGCGAGCGCCTCGGCGGCCTGAAAATGCTGCAGCGCCTGGTTGAAGTCGCGCGGCTCGCCGAACAAGTAGGAGGTTCCCATCGCGACATGGGCGGCTGCAAAGCGGGGCGCGAAAGTGAGCGCCTTCTCAAACGAGGCCCTCGCCTCGTTGCGGTTCAAGCCCGCCTGGATATTGCCGAGGGCGAGATAGGCGCGCGGGCTCTGGGGATACTTGGCGACGAGCTGCTCCGCCGTCGCGAGCTGTCCGCTGGCGTCATTCTCGAGCCCCTTCCGCGCGATCTCGATCTGCAGCTGCTCCGCGTCCGATGCTCCCGCGGCAAGACGCTCGGCGCGCGCGAGGTTGGTCTTGAATTCGTCGAGTGAATTGCCGGTGTTGGCGATGTTCAAGTAGGCGATCGCGAACGTGGTGTCGGCTGCCACGGCGCGTTTGAAATGATCGAGCGCCTCGAAGTTCCGTGCCAAGTCCAGCTCGCGCTGTCCCTGGAGGAAATGATTGCGGGCGTCGGCGGACGACGTCGTCACCGGAATGCCCATGATGCCGCTGGTCACGCCATCGAGGGCGGCAAGATCGCGGCCGCTGGGCGGCGGTGACGCTCCACAAGATGACAGCAGCGCGGCGGCTGCGACGGCGAGAAGTGGGCGATGCATGTGGGCCCCTAGTGAGATAATCAAGAGCCTGCTCGCCCGTACAGTACTCCACAAGGCGCAGACTTGTCAGTGTGTTGTGCGAAGATCCTCTTCCTTGAACAGTAATCCCACTATCCCGCGAGCTGCATCGACCTTGGGCCCCAGGTCCTTGAACGTCGCCGAACGACCCCCCCGGTCAGCTTCCGCGCGCACCGTCGAGTTCTCGAACAGGGGGTAGTAGCCGATCGCCATCCGCACCGCGCCAGGCGGGACGGTACAGCCGCAGCGCATCGATCCGGCAAGCCCTGCGTTCACGGTGATCGCAAGTGGCCGGCCTGTTTCATTCGTAATGAGCGGCGCGAAGTAGGCGCCGTGCGTCGGACGCGCGGTTGCCACGATGCGCAACGTCCCCCGCGGCCGCCCGATCGCGATTGTGTCGCCGAACGACACGCCGAGCCGCGACACGAGCTGCCATGAGAGATCGAGCCGGCGGCCGCGCTCGAGTTTCAGGCTGAACGATCCACCGGGAAGAATGCGCCGCTCTTCGCCCCCGACCTGCATCGTGACCATGTCGGTCAGCCGATTCTCGAACACGAGCTGAGGTTGCCTGAAGAACATTGCGCCGGCACCGAGCACGAGAACGGGCAACGCGATCGCGAGGATCACCCATCCTACGCGACGTTTCTCCGTTGCGCCACTAACCAGTAGCTGCGTAGCTGCTTGAGCCGCCGTAGCTCGTGAGCGAACCGTACTGGGTTGTTGCTCGCTCTCGAGCGCCGCGATCACCTCGCCCGCCGATTGGAAACGATCGCTCGGCTGCTTCTCGAGGCAGCGCAGAATCACGTCGGACAATTCGCGCGGCACCTTCGGATTCACGTCCGCTGCAGCTGGCGGTGGATCGGCAATGTGTTTGCCGACGATCTGCTGCGACGACTCGCCATCGAACGGCGGGCTGCCGGTCACCATCTGAAAGAGCACACACCCAAGCGAGTAGAGGTCTGAGCGTGGGCCGAGGTTCGGATCGCCGAGCGCCTGCTCCGGGCTCATGTAGTGCGGCGTCCCGATCACGAGGCCCGTTTGCGTCAGGCCCGCTCCGGCCTGGCTGTCGAGCCGGCGCGCGATCCCGAAGTCCACGAGCAGCGGCCGGCCGCGCGCAGTGTCGAGCATGATGTTGTCGGGCTTGATGTCGCGATGGATCAGACCCGCTTTGTGCGCGTGATCGAGCGCGTCGAGGATCGGGATGATGATCGCGAGCGCCCGCTCGGGCGGCAGGGCGCCGGAGCGCTTCAGGAGCTCGCCCAGCGACATCCCATCGACGAACGGCATCGCGTAATAGACGAGTCCTTCTCCATCTCCTACAAAGTGAATGGGGAGGATGTTGGGGTGCTCGAGCCGCGCCGCCGCCCGAGTCTCGCGCTGGAAGCGCTCGATCATGCCTGCGGTCCAGGCGACGTCGGGCCGCAGCACCTTCACCGCCAGCCGGCGCTCTAAGTCCTTATCCCACACCTCATAGACTTCCGCGAAGCCGCCCGAACCGACGACGCGGCGCACTTCGTATTTGAGGCCGAGGGCCTTGGCGAGGCTCGCGAGGGTGTCAGTCATCGGCGCCAACTATGGGATCCCCACCCCGATGTCACCAAAACGGTCCCCATTGTGACCATTCTCACGGAATCGACTCTTCAATAGTCCCATGTTGTATCCCGAGAAGGTCCCATCAGAACGCTTAATAGAGGATCACTAATGAAGGCCCGTCGCCTCCTAGTCGCGCCCGTTCTCTTGCTGGTGGCCGCACTCGCTTGCACCGACCGCACACCAACAGCAGTCCCCGCAGCCCCCGCGCCCGACGCGAGTCTCATCGGCGGCCTCCTTGGCGCGACGGGATTGCTCAAGTGCTCCAACCTGCCGTACGCGTCGAGCACGCAGACGATCGGGCCGCTGGGCGGCACCATCAGCGCCGGCCCGCACACCCTCGTCATCCCGCCGGGCGCCCTCAGCGCTCCGACGACGATCACCATGACCGCGCCGTCTGGGCTCGGTGTGAACGCCGTCAAGTTTGCGCCCGAAGGCCTGCGGTTCGCAACGCCCGCCTCGCTCACGATGAGCTATTCGAACTGCAGCCTGCTCGGCAACCTGCTCCCGAAGCGGATCGCGTACACGGACGACAATCTCAACATCATCTCGTACCTGCTATCGCTCGACAACATTCTCAGCAAGAGCGTCACCGGTAAGGTCAATCACTTCTCGGACTACGTCATCGCA
>Ga0099827_10002552_pt1 | contig 10096 bp, 9 predicted proteins | sample CZO8metaG_FD_79339 | JGI IMG/M metagenome (GOLD analysis project Ga0099827, IMG submission 79339) | Vadose zone soil microbial communities from the Eel River Critical Zone Observatory, Northern California, USA - CZOApr15con1.8 metaG | ecosystem: Environmental > Terrestrial > Soil > Vadose zone ...
CCTCAATATCGTTCAAACCGGCATGAAGATGCTGGTCAAGATGGAAAAGGAAAACAGCGAGTTTCGGAAGGAGACCCGCGAGGCGATTCACGCATTGATCGAATCCCAGATGCGCACCGACGCGCAGCTAGCAGACTTAGCAACCACGGTGGCGGGGCTCGGCACGCAGGTCAAGGCGCTGGGCATTAAGATCGATCGACTCGTCGACGGCTGGATCGGCGGCAACGGCTCCAGTGGCGGCCGCCGCTAGTCGGAAAATCATCCTATGCCCGACTGGAAAGAGCACGGAATCCGCATCGTTCGGGCCGGAGAGCTGGACACCAACACTCCGCAGAGCCCCGGCATGACGCGCGCGGCGGCGATCACGCACGCCCGCACCGGCGCGAGCAAACTGTGGGCGGGTACGGTGACGGTCGAGCCCGCGGCCCGCACCGGCGCGCATCATCATGGCGAGCTCGAAACCGTGCTGTACATCATTCGCGGCCGTGCCCGCTTCCGCTGGGGCGATCATCTGGAATTCGTCGAGGAAGCCGGGCCGGGCGACTTCATCTACGTGCCTCCCTACGTTCCGCATCAGGAGATGAACGCGCGTCCGGACGAGCCGGTCGAAGCGGTCGTGGTCCGCAGCGGCCAGGAGCCGATCGTCGTCAACCTCGACATCGCGAGTCCCGAGCCGGGACTGCAGGACGCCCGCACCGACCCCTTCCACTCTAAACCGGGCTGAGCCTGCCCAACGGCGGCTTGTGGTGTATACTGGTATCAGCTGGCGAGACCGAAGTGGGCGAAAAGCCCACTTTTTTATTGCCCGCGAGGGTTTTGCGAGATGGCGGACCACAACCGAGAGGCTGTCATACGAAAAGTGCAGGAAATCGCCGAACGGGTCGGGATGAGCGAAGGCATAGAAATTGTCGATGTTCAACTTCTGGGCGGCGGCGGTAGTCGTGTTCTGCGCATTTTCATCGACAAGCCGCAAGGGGTGACCCACGCCGACTGCGAGTTCATTACGCAGCAGGTGGGCACGATCCTCGACGTCGAGGACGTGGTGCCCGGCGCCGGGTACACCTTCGAGGTCAGCTCGCCTGGAGTCGAACGCAAGCTCACCAAGCCTCGTGAGTTTGAGCGCTTCGTGGGCCAGAAAGTAAAGGTCGTTCTGCGCCAGCCCGTGGACAACCAGCGCCACTGGGTGGGGGCCCTCAAGAGCTTCGCCGGCGGGGTGATTACTCTCGAACCGTCACCCGGCCAGAGCGTGCAGTTCCCGCTCGAACAGGTGGAAAAAGCGAACCTCAAGTTCGAGTGGTAATCCCCGGAAGACAAACACGGAAATATTTTTATGAGCCTGGGAACGATTTATCAATCCATCGAGATCTTGAGCAAGGAAAAAGGGATCGAGCCGAAGATCATTCTCGATGCCGTGAAGGACGTCATGCTGGTGGCTGCGCGGAAGCATTTCCACACCACCGAGGACCTGGTGGCGGATCTGGATGAAGCCACCGGCGCGATCCACATTTACGGCGTCCGGCGCGTAGTGGCCGAGGTCACCGATCCCGATAAAGAGATGTCGCTCGAGGATGCGCGAGCCACCCATCCGCAAGCCGAGATTGATTCTGAAATCCGTTTTCCAAAGCCCACCGATGTGCTGGGGCGCATCTCGGCGCAGACCGCCAAGCAGGTGATTCTGCAGAAGGTGCGCGAGGCCGAGCGCGAAAACATCTACTCCGAGTATTCGGGACGAGTGGGCGAGCTGGTCACCTGCGTCATCAAGCGCGTGGAGGGCCAGGATTTGGCGGCCGACCTCGGCAAGACCGAGGCGCGCCTGCCCAAGAAGGAGCAGTCCAAGCTCGAAAGCTTCAGTGTGGGCGATCGCATCCGGTGCATCATCAAGAGCGTGGAGAAGGCCGGAAAGAACGCCGGCGTGATCATTTCGCGCGCCGCCCCGGAACTGGTGATGCGGCTGTTCGAACAGGAAGTCCCCGAGATATACGACAACACCGTGGTGATCAAAGGCTGCGCGCGCGAGGCCGGCGAGCGCACCAAGATCGCAGTGTCGAGCCGCGACCGTGACGTGGATAGCGTCGGCGCCTGCGTAGGCATGAAGGGCATGCGCGTCCAGTCCATCATCCGCGAGCTGCGCGGCGAAAAGATCGACATCATCGAATTCAACGACGACGCCGTGGTCTTCGCCACCCATGCTCTGAGCCCTGCGAAAATCTCGCGCGTGAGCATTATCGATCCCGTGGAAAAGCACATGGAAGTGATCGTCGATGACACGCAACTCTCGCTCGCCATCGGCAAGAAAGGGCAGAACGTCCGCCTGGCCGCCAAGCTCCTGGGCTGGCGCATCGATATCAAGAGCGAAGAAGAAAAGCGGCAGGAAGTGGAGTCGCAGATGGCCGCGCTGGTGGTTCCGGGCGCGCCGGTATCGGTGTTGATCGACCACGGCCTCGACGAGGCCAGCGTCCAGAAGTTGATGGAAGGCGGTGTATCTACGGTCGAGCGATTAGGCTCGATGACGCCGGAGGAATTAGAAGAGATTCCAGACATCGACCCGGAAATGGTGGAGAAAATCCAGCTCGCCGTGAACAGCTACTACGGCCAGTTTGAAGGCTCAGTAGAATCTCCTGCGGGCGAACCGCCACCCGAAGAGGCGCCGGCCGGGGAAAGCGCGGCGGAGGCGGTAACTGCCGGTGAAGCGGCCACTGAGGAATATCCCACTGAGATTATAACAACAGAGCCGGAAAATGAATCTGTTAGGATAGATAAGATGGAGCCGTCTGAACCCCTGTAAGATGGGGCGAGGTTCGCGAAAAGAAAGGTTTAATGGCTGAAACCCTGGCCAAAGAAATTCAGGCTGGGGCGTCCTCTATGAGTAAAATTCGCATCAACGAGCTGGCTCGCGAGCTCGAAGTAAAGCCGAACGTCCTCCTGGAGCTGTTGCCGGAGCTCGGAGTCGCGGACAAGAAGACACACTCCAGCTCTCTGGACGACGAAGTTGCGCTGGAGCTCCGCCGCCGTCTCAGTCAGGGGCAGACGCCAGAAGCTCCAAAGGAAACTAAAGTGGGAGCCGAGGCTGAGGCGCCCGCGCCTCCGCCCGTCTACCACGCCGCCGAGAGTGAGCGCGCTCCCGTTGTCCCCGAAGCAATCACCGAATCCGCGCCGCGGGAAGCTGAACCGCAAGCGCGGCCGGGTGCGCCGCGGGCCACTCATCCATTGCGTCCGCCGCTGGCAAGCGGGTCGGGCGCGGCGTCTCCGGCGGGTATCTTGAATCGCGCTTCCATTATTCCCAGCCGTCCTGCTCCACCGGCTCCGAAGCCCGGGCAGATTCTCTCCGGTCCGCGGCAGCCTATGCCGCCGAGTGTAACAGATGTTCCGAGGGCTTCGTCGGCAATTGGTATTCCGCCCGCGAGCATGGCTCCGGGAACGCCCCGGCCCGGCAGCGTGCCGGCCATTCCGACACCGCCCCGGCCAATGGCGCGGCCGGGTTCCCCATCGCTTGGAACCCCAGCGGCGCCGGCCAGCTCAACACTGGGCGTGCCAGTGGGTGGAGGCAGCCCACTGCGCCCCCCCGCCAAACCGAATCTTGCCGGACAGCCGTCAGCCAGACCCGTGGTTCCACCGCGGCCCGATATGGTGGCGCGCCTGGCGAAGCCTGCTACTCCGGGTGCTCCGGGCTTGCCTCGTCCCGGCTTACCGGCGAATCGCCCGGCGAGTCCCGTTCCTGGGCGGCCGATTTATACCGGCCCGGTTCGTCCGGGTCAGGCGATCATGCGAGGCCCCAGCGGTCCGGGTGGTCTGCGCCCCGGCCCCGGCGCGCGCGGGCGTCCCATGCATCCCACCTCGCCGCTGCGTCCGGAGCCCGCTACTTTACCGACTGACCCCGGGCGCCGCCATGCGACCAAACCCGGAGCGCGCGATCCCCGCCGCCGCGATGCGGAGCCGGAAGAGGGCCGTCTGCGTGCCGTTGCGCGGCGCGAGCAGGTCTTCCAGCCGCCGCCGGTCGATCGCGAGATCACCATCGCCGAAGGCATCACGGTCAAGGAGCTTTCCGAGAAGCTGGGCATCAAGGCCAACCTGGTGGTGAAACGCCTGGTCGAGAGAAAAATTTTCGCGACCATTAACCAGACGCTCGATGTGAAGCTGGCCGAAGATCTGGCGCGCGATTTCGGTTCCTCCACCAACAAAGTCAGCTACGAAGAAGAGAGCACGCACGACATTCAGCAGGCTGAGATTGAAGACGATCGCGAGAGGCGGCCTCCCGTGGTGACCATCATGGGGCACGTCGATCACGGCAAGACCTCGCTGCTCGACGCGATTCGGCAGTCGAATGTAGCCGAGCATGAGGCCGGCGGCATTACGCAGCACATCGGCGCATATCACGTGGAGAAGAACGGCCGCAAGATCGTCTTCATCGACACGCCCGGCCATGAAGCGTTCACTCGGATGCGCGCCCGTGGGGCCAAGGTCACGGACATCGTGGTGCTGGTGGTGGCGGCCGACGACGGAGTGATGCCGCAGACGCTCGAAGCCATCGATCACGCCAAAGCGGCGGGTGTGCCGATTATCGTGGCGATCAATAAAATCGACAAGCCCGATGCCCAGCCGGAGCGCATCAAGCAGCAACTCTCCGACCGCGGGTTGCTGGCCGAGGATTGGGGCGGGGAAACCGTCATGGTGCCCGTTTCGGCCAAGGCCAAGCAGAACCTGGATCTGCTGCTCGAAATGATTCTGCTGGTGGCCGACATGCAGGACTTGAAGGCCAACCCGGCGCGTCCCGCCATGGGCACGGTGCTCGAAGCCAAACTCGATCGGGGCCGCGGTCCCGTGGCTACCGTGCTGGTGCGCAACGGCACCCTGAAAGTGGGCGACTACTTTATCTGCGGTTCTGTTTTTGGGCGCGTGCGCGCCATGTTCGACGACCATCTCCAGCCGGTGCGCGAAATTTTGCCGTCGATGCCGGGCGAGGTCCTGGGCCTGGAATCGCTGCCCGACGTGGGTGACACCCTGCAGGTGGTGACCGATACCGCCAAGGCCAAGCAGATCGTCATCTACCGCGAGTCCAAGTCGCGCGAAGCGGCCATGTCCAAGACCAACCGCATCACGCTCGACCAGCTTCACGATCAGTTGAAGGAAGGCGAGACCAAGGAGCTGAACATCATCCTCAAGACCGACGTGGGCGGCACGGCCGAGGTTTTGACCGACACTCTGCAGAAGCTTTCGAACGAAAAGGTCAAGATCCGCGTGCTGCACTCCGGCGTGGGCGCGATCACGGAAACGGACGTGCTGCTGGCCTCGGCCTCGAATGCCATCATCGTGGGGTTCAATGTCCGGCCGGAGCGCACGGCCCAAACCGTAGCCGAGCAGGAGAAGGTCGATATCCGCCTGCATACGATCATTTACGAGCTGGCGGACGAGATCAAGCGCGCCATGACCGGTATGCTCGAGCCGGTATTCAAGGAAGTGTACAAGGGCCGCGCGCTGGTGCGCGACGTGTTCCGCATCAGCAAAGTGGGCACCGTCGCGGGATGCATGGTGGACGACGGCGTGGTGACGCGCAACAGCGAGGTGCGCCTGCTGCGCGACAACGTGGTGATCCACACCGGCAAAATCGTGTCGCTCAAGCGCTTCAAGAACGACGCGAGCGAGGTGAAGTCGGGCTTTGAGTGCGGCATCTCGCTCGCCAACTTCCAGGACATCAAGCCCGGCGATGTGCTCGAGGCGTTCGCCACGGAGCGGGTAGCTCACGAGGCTTTCGTCTAAAAACCTAGCCGCAAATGGACGCGCATAAACGCGAATGCCTTCGATCGGCGTCATCATTCTTGAGTTGCGGCTGGATGACGCGCACTCCCTCAAAGATAAGCGGCATTACGTCAAGAGCCTGAAGGACCGGCTGCGCGGCAAGTTCAACGTGGCGGTTGCCGAAATCGATTATCAGGACCTGTGGCAGCGCGGCCTGATCGCCTGCGTGACTGTATCGGCGTCCAAGCCGCACGCCGAACAGGTGCTGCAAAATGTGGAGCGGGAAGCCGCTTCCCTGCTGGGCCCCTTATTGGTAGATGTGACCACGGAATGGCTGGCGTAGGAGGTGGGCCAGCCCTGGGCATGCCCGCCTCCTACGTGCAAGAGGGCGTTTATTTCGCTGGCGCTAGGCCCTGGGTCAGCTCGATGTAGGTTCCCCACGGTTCATAAAGGAAGGCGACTTTGGTAGTCCCGTTGGGGGCCATTCGCGGGGCGACATCGAAATCGACACCCTGCGCCTGGAGCTTAGTGGCGTAAAAATCCAGATTCGCCACTTCGAAGCCGATGTGATCGAGGGCGCGGCCTTTGGTCGTCACTTGCTTCTTGTCGTTTTCGCCGTAGGTTAGATTAGCGCCCGCCACGTCGCCGGCTTTGAAGCGTCCGCGCGTGCCGGGCACGGCGTCAAAAATACGCGCGTACCATGCCTGCGCCTGGTCCACCAGCTTGGGTTCGATATTGAAATGGACGTGCTGGAATCTGAGCGGAACACCGATGGTCTTGTCCTCCAGGATCTCGATCCGGACGCCGTCGGAGGTGGTGATATAGAACTGACCCGGCTGGTTTCCGGCCTCGGGCTTGATGCCCGCTGCCTGCCATTTGGCAACCGATTCGGCGGAGTTCCTGGCGTTAAAGCCGATATGATTGACCACCGACCCGACGGTGCCGCCGGTGGTCTCGCCCTCGATCAACTCGAGCGCCCCGGTTGCCGGTGATCGCGGCGAGTTGAGCCGGAAGCTGGGCGGCAGTCAGCGCGACTAGCGCAAGGAGGATTCGCGTGTTCACTAGGAAAATACTATACCAGCGGCGGTGGCCGATACGAGGGAGCCTGCGGCGCGGGCTATAATACACGCACTGATGGGTTACTGGGTGTGGTGTCTGGCGCTGGTTCTGAGCGCGCCGATTTTTTGTCAGGCGCCGCCTCCGAAATCCAATTCCCAGCCGACCGTAGAGCAGGTGTTTCGGTTGCACGAGGCTTGGGGGCCCGGAGCCAGCAGCCGGGGCGCAGCCATTTCCCTGAGAGAAATATCGCGCAATGGGCAAATGTTCCTTTACCGCATGTATGCAATCGGCCTCCCGCAGGGGGATCGATACTCTTTTTTCACATGGCCGATCACCAAGCCAAGCGCGAGTGAGGAGGTGAAAGGCGTGAGGCTGGATCCGAGCGGGCTGGTCATCTGTCCCGTGACACCGGTTCCATGCCCCTCAAAGCCTGGTGAGCCCATCGAGTTCTTCGTCACGGTCGGCAAAGGAGTACCGGTCCGGATTGGACTGGTTTCGATCGAGGATTCAAAACTCAGGGCGTTCGCTAAGATTGTGCCGCTTCCGAACCAAGCGTCGAATCGAGGATGCACTCTGGAGGCCGTCCAACTGGCGCCGCAGGGCCGGTTCGTGATGGTGGAAGGACGCGGTTTTCCGCCCAACGCCCAACTGGCGATCGACAGGTTGAGCGGTGACGAGCACACGACCGCCAAAGCGAAAGCCACCAAGGATGGCCGATACTTCGACTTGATCTTGCCGTTCCAGAAGGCGCGAGCGAGTGGGGCGATGACTGTGAAGGCGGAGGCGACTGGGTGCACTCCGTCCTTAACGTTCGACTGGGGCGCGCGAAAGTAAGAGCGGGACTGAAATCCCGCGCGGGCTCAAGCCCGCCCCCCATACGCTTAGCGGCTGGCTCGCGTGGACTTGGGCGTCAAGCCCTCGGTGAGCTCGATATACGTGCCCCAGGGATCGAAGATATAGGCGATCCGCAGATTGGGGGCGTTGGCGCTCGCGCGGACGCCTGGCGCTTCGAGCATGATGCCGTCGGCTTGCAGCGTCTTGGTGAACTGGTCCAGGTTCTTCACCTCAAATCCGATGTGATCGAGCGAGCGGCCCTTGATGGGTTCCTGCGCCTTGTCCTGCTTGCCGAGGGTCAGCTCGGCGCCAGGAACATTGGCCGTATCGAAGGCGTTGCGCTTGCCCGCGGTTGCGCCAAAGTGCTTGACGTACCAGGTCTGCACCTCTTTCGGATCGGTGACAAACATGTGGATGTGGTGCATGGCGACCGGGGTTGAGATGGTCGAGTCCTCGATGATCTCAACGCGCACGTTGTCGGGCGCGGTCAGGAATAACTGCTTGGGGTTGTTGCCGGGCTCGATGGCGATGCCAGCGGCTTTCCATTTGGGCGTCCAGTCATCGATATTCTTCACGTGGAAGCCGAAGTGGTTGACGTTGGACCCGACGGTGCCGCCGGTTGAATCCTGCTTGCGCAGAATGACATAGATGCCCGGGAATTGCATCATCACGAGCTTGTCGTTGGTGACCGAGACGCCGCCGAGCTGCGTCCAAAAGCGCTGATGCGCCGCGATATCGGTCACGTTGAGGTGCACGTGTCCGATCGCGGCTCCGGTGCTGTTGGGAGAAGCAAGCTGCGCCGGCAGAGGGGCCACGGCGATAACTGCAAGGGCGAGAAGAATTCGAATGCTCATAGGAGCCTACTATATCAGGCTGCGAGGGAAAAGCAACGGAGGGGAGCTGCCCGAGTTGCCCGGCTCGGACTATGGCGATGGAGCCCACTCCCTCGCGGTCGTGGCTCGGTAGAGTGTGTCGGTAGAGTTGAGGTTCGCAGCACCGGCTGATGCGGCACTACTGCGCGCGGCCCGCAGGTGGAGCCGCATTCGCAGCCGGGGAGACGGTGGCCGAGGCTGGTGGTGCCGGGTCGAGCGTTCCTTTCAAGGAGAAGAGCCACAGGCTGTCGCCGCGGGGCGAGCCGCCAAACTGGTTGCCCGCCGAATAGGCCACCACGTACTGGTCGCCTTCGTACTCGAACACGCTGGCCGGGGCGTTCACGCCGGCGCCGGTCTGGAACTCCCACAGGCGCTTGCCGTTGGAGGAGTCCATCGCGGTCAGGCGCCCGTCGTTTCTGCCTACGAACACCAGGCCGCCCGCGGTAGTGACCGAGCCGCTGTAGCAGGACTCCTTCCAGGCCTGCCGCCACACCAGACGATTGGTCTTCATATCCAGCGCCGCGAAGATTCCGGTGCCGGGCATGGGCGCGCCGCCGAAGGCGCCTCCCAGAAAGCGTTCGCCCTCGCGCGGCATGGCCTGATTCTCGTCGCCGCCCTTGAAGATGTTTGCGCTGTCGCTGCCGCACACGTAGAAGTAGTTGGTGGCGGGATCGTAGGAGCTGGGGGGCCAATTCGCTCCGCCTCTGGGGGACGGCTTGGCGACCACTCCCTCGGTCCAGAACGGCGTGAAGATGCGGCCCTGGTTGACCAGCGGGAAGTCCTCGGGCGCGATCTCCATCTCGTGCGGCACGAAGGCGTCGCCGCGCGGAAAAGGCTGGGTGGGCGACGTGAGCTGGCGCGGTTCCTGGAGCACCGGCTTCTCATCAATACCGATCAGAGGCTTGCCGGTGATTCGGTCGAGGATGTAGACCCAGCCGGTCTTGCTGGCCTCGGCCGCGGCCTTGCGGACGCGCCCGTTGATCGTCACATCAAAGAGGATGACGGGGTTGGGAGAATCGTAGTCCCAGATGTCGTGATGAACCTGCTGGAAGTGCCACCGGTACTTGCCGGTCTTGGCTTCGACAGCCAGCATGGAGACCGAGTAAAGATTGTTGCCGGGGCGGATGCGGCCGTTGAAATCCGGCCCGGGATTGCCGGTGGTGAAGTAGATCAGGTCGAGATCCGGATCGACGGCGGGGGTTTGCCACACCGTGGCTCCGCCATGCTTCCACGCGTCGTTATCCTGCGGCCAGGTTTCGTGGCCGGGCTCGCCTGGACCGGGGATGGTGTAGAAGGTCCAGATCAGGCGGCCGTCTTTTGAGTCGTAAGCTTTGACGCGCCCGCGCGTGCCGTTTTCGCCGCCGGCAAAGCCAACGATGATCATGCCGTCGTAGTAGAGCGGGGCGGCGGTGATGGTGTAGCCTTCCTGCCAGCGCTCGGCTTGAATGGACCACGCGGTCTTGCCCGATTTCTGATCGAGGGCCACCAGGCGGCCGTCCAACTGTCCGACGAAAACTTTGCCCGCGCCCAGGGCCAGGCCACGGCTGGTCCAGCCGCAGCACACGGTGGTGATGGTCTGGTCCAGATCGGCGTGGTAC
>Ga0099827_10002556_pt1 | contig 10091 bp, 4 predicted proteins | sample CZO8metaG_FD_79339 | JGI IMG/M metagenome (GOLD analysis project Ga0099827, IMG submission 79339) | Vadose zone soil microbial communities from the Eel River Critical Zone Observatory, Northern California, USA - CZOApr15con1.8 metaG | ecosystem: Environmental > Terrestrial > Soil > Vadose zone ...
CGTGGTATGGTCACGGTTACCGAAGGCGTCGCCGATGTCCGGAAGGCTCATCTGGGTGAGGTCCTTGGCGAGCGCCATGGCGAGCTGCCGCGGCCGCGCTACGTTCCGGCTGCGCTTCTTAGAGTGCATGTCGGAGACTTTTATTTTGTAGTAGTCGGCGACCGTTTTCTGAATGTTATCAATTGTGATCTGGCGGTTTTGCGCGGAGAGCAAGTCTTTCAAGGCTTCCTTCGCGGTGTCCAGCGTAATATCGCGCCCATTAAAGCGAGAATAGGCGATCACACTCTTTAGCGCGCCCTCGAGTTCGCGGACGTTGGAGCGGATGTGTTTTGCAATGAAGAACGCGACCTCCTCGGAAAGCCTTAGTGACACGGCCTCGGCCTTCTTCAAAATGATGGCGACGCGCATTTCCTGCTCGGGGGGCTCGATGGCGACGGTCAAGCCCCAGGAAAAGCGCGACTTTAATCGCTCATCAATACCGGCGAGATCCTTGGGATAGGTGTCGCAGGTGATGATCAGTTGCTTGTGCGACTCGATCAACGCGTTGAAGGCGTAAAAGAATTCTTCCTGCGTACGATCTTTGCCGGTGAAAAACTGAATGTCGTCGATGAGAAGGAGATCGAGCGAGTGGTAGTAGCGCTTGAACTCGTCAAAAGACTTCTGCTGATAGGCGCGTACCACGTCTGAAATGTATTGTGCCGCGTGCAGGTAACGCACACGGGCACTGGGATGCTGCGTCGATACTAGGTTGCCGACTGCGTGAATGAGGTGGGTTTTGCCCAAGCCTACACCGCCATAGATAAACAACGGGTTGTAAGACGTGCCGGCGTGCTCGGCCACCTGCAGCGCGGCGGCGCGAGCCAGTTGGTTCGCTTTGCCGGCAACGAAGTTGTCAAAGCTAAATTCGGGAATCAAACTTGAACGCTCGGCATGGGCCGATCGCGCTGCGGCGGGCCGAGCGACACGCGCTGGAGGCGACGCATTTTTCGCCGCCTCAGTCGAATTCGACGCGTCGAGAGTGAGTGAGACTCGAATGGGGGAAGAAAAGAACTCTGCCCCCATTGTTTCGATGCGTTGCAGGAATCTTTCCTTAACCCATTGCAGCACGAAGCGGTTGGGAGCGAGCAAGCGAAGCTCGCCCGACGGTGCTGCCGCAAGGTCTAATCTCAGCGGCCTTATCCATGTATTAAACTGTTGAGCGGGAAGCTCCTTTTCGAAGCGGCTCAGGCACGAAGCCCAGAAACCTTGCATGGATTTTTACGTGGCTAGAACTGGGGCGATCTAGAGAGTAATTCTACCTGTTTTGGGGTAAGTTATCCACAGGACAAGTACGGTTAATTCTTTGACAATATTGTTTAAAATGGCGTCTAATTAAAGGTTTTCTTCGCTTTGAGAGTCCACTCAAATGAAACGTACTTTCCAGCCCTCCGTGATTCGCAGAAAGCGCACCCACGGATTTCTTGTTCGCATGCGCACGCGCGGGGGGCGGGCGGTAATCCGACGCCGTCGCGCCAAGGGCAGGGCGCGCCTGAGCGTTTGAGCGGGCGCAAGCGCTATAGCCGTAGTCAGCGGCTTCGCACGGCCGATATTGCCGCTCTACTTGCATCGGGAAACGTCATCCGTCGGCCCGGGTTTAATGCAGTGCTCAGGGCGAACGCTTTGGGTATTTGTCGACTCGGGATCATCGTTTCCAAGCGCGTTTTGCCGCGCGCCGTCGACCGCAGCCGCACCAAGCGGTTGCTGCGCGAGTGGTTTCGGTGCTATCAAGCGCAGCTCGGGAGCCGTGATCTGCTGATCCGTGTGACGGGAAAAGCGCCTATTGTTGCCGAACTCGCGCAGTTGCTCGCGGAATTCTCGTGAGGAGGGCCTTGTTGCTCCTCATTCGAGCATACCGTTACGGTATGAGTCCCCTGTTCGGGAGGCACTGCCGCTTTCATCCTTCCTGCTCTGCGTATGCGCAGGAGGCGATCGAGCGTCACGGTGCGATGCGCGGAATCTGGCTCGGCCTGAAGCGCGTTGCGCGCTGCAATCCGTGGCATGCCGGCGGTCGCGACCCCGTGCCCTGATCTATCATTGATATGGATACCCAGAAGCTGGTCCTGTTTTTCGTGTTCTCCTTTTCCCTGCTGCTGCTTTGGAATGCGTGGCAGAAGGAACAGCGGCCGATCGCGCCGGTGACACCGATCGCCCCCGCACCGGCCGTTTCAGGTCCCTCACCGGCGGTCAAAGGCGCCGTAACGGTCCCGCAAGCGGCGACCCCGGAGGACAAGCCGCGCGAGTTGCTGCGCATCTACACCGATACCATGGTTGCCGAGATTGATACCTTGGGGGGTGATATCGTTTACGTCGAGCTGCCGCGACACAAGGACACACTGGACAAAAGCAAGAACTTTGTGTTGCTTGGGCCCGAGCATCACTACGTTGCGCAGAGCGGTTTGATCGGGGACGGTCTGCCGAACCACAAGACGATGTTTTCTGCGGAAGGTAAGGAATACCGTTTGGCTGAGGGGCAGGATACCCTCGAGCTGAGGTTGGAAGCACGGGGCCCAGAAGGCATAAGGGTGGCGAAGATCTTTACGTTTCACCGGGCGAGCTATCGGGTCGACATCACCGAGGAAATCACCAACGGGACATCGGCCCCACTTGCCACGCACGCGTATTTTCAGCTCACGCGCGACGGCAAAGCCCCAGCGGGCGACCCGCAAATGGTCCAGACCTACACGGGCGCCGCTGTATACACCGACCAGGACAAGTTCCATAAGGTGCCGTTCGCGGACATCGAAAAGAGCAAAGTGTCTTATCAAAAAACGTCGGACAACGGGTGGATCGCGATGGTGCAGCATTACTTCGTCGCGGCGCTCCTGCCTCCAGATAAGATGCCGCGCGAGTACTACACGCGAAAACTTGCTGAAAACTTGTATTCCGCCGGTGTGATCGTGCCGGTGGGACCGGTTGCGCAGGGGGCCACCGCGCGCGTTTCCGTGCCCCTCTACGCTGGGCCGCAGGATCAGGATCACTTGAAGGCGGTCGCTCCCGGCCTGGAGCTTGTGGTTGACTACGGCTGGCTTACGGTGATCGCCGCTCCGCTCTTCTGGGTGCTGAAACTGTTCCACGGTTGGCTAGGGAACTGGGGCCTCGCTATCATCCTCCTCACTGTGGTGATCAAGCTGATATTTTTCCCGCTGTCGGCGGCCAGTTATCGCTCTATGGCAAAAATGAAGCTCGTGACCCCGCGGTTGATGAAGATCCGCGAACAGTATGCGGATGACAAGATGAAGATGAACCAGGCGATGATGGATCTGTACAAGACCGAGAAGATCAACCCGCTCGGCGGTTGCCTTCCGATTCTGGTGCAGATCCCGGTGTTCATCGCGCTCTACTGGGTGTTGCTCGCGAGCGTGGAGCTGCGCCACGCGCCGTTCTACCTATGGATCACCGACCTTTCGGCGGACGATCCTTGGTATGTCCTGCCGACGCTCATGATGCTCTCGATGATCATTCAGACCAAGATGAACCCCACGCCGCCCGATCCGGTTCAGGCGCGGGTCATGATGATCATGCCGTTTGCATTCGGCGTGATGTTTTACTTCTTTCCGTCGGGCCTCGTGCTCTACTGGCTCGTCAACAACATCCTGTCGATCCTGCAGCAATGGCAGATCACCCGCATGATCGAGGGAGCAAAAGCTGCTGCAGGCGCGAGGCGCTGAGGCGCCGTCAGGGCTGCCGGAGGGCGGGGACAGCGTGAGCGCGCCATCCGACATCATCGCCGCCGTTGCGACCGCGCAGGGGCGCGCGGGCATCGGCGTAGTGCGCGTTTCGGGGAAAAACCTCGAACGTGTCACGGCACGGCTGCTTGGCAAGGTCCCGGTGCCCCGAGTCGCCACTCGGGCGAGCTTCCGCAACGCGGAGGGCGAGCCAATCGACGACGGCGTCGCGCTTTTTTTTCCCGCACCTGCTTCCTATACGGGCGAGGATGTGCTTGAGCTGCAGGGTCATGGCGGCCCCGTGGTGCTGCAGTTGCTGCTTCGGCGTTGTCTCGAAGTCGGTGCCCGTCTCGCCGAGCCGGGGGAGTTTACCCGCCGCGCTTTCGCAAACGACAAGATCGACCTCGCGCAAGCCGAGGGGGTTGCCGACCTCATTGAAGCCGAGACTGAAGCAGCTGTGCGCTGCGCGTTAAGGTCACTGCGTGGCGAGTTCTCGGCGGTAATCCAAAGCCTGGCAAAGCGGCTGATTGAGCTGCGGATGCTGGTGGAGGCGACGCTCGATTTTCCCGAAGAGGACATCGACGAGATGCATAGGGAGGACGCGAGGCGACGCCTCATGCAGCTGAGCCAGGACCTCGCGCATGCACTGGAGCGCGGCCGCCGAGGCAGCGTATTGCGCAGCGGCTTGCAGGTGGTGTTGGCCGGACAGCCCAACGTCGGCAAGTCCTCGCTGTTGAATCGTATCGCGGGAGAGGAACTTGCCATCGTGACGGAAATTCCGGGCACCACGCGCGACACGGTGCGCCAAACCGTCCAGATTGAAGGTGTGCCTATGAACGTGATCGATACCGCCGGTCTGCGCGACACCGCAAACAAGGTCGAGGCTATCGGTATTGCCCGCACCTGGGATGCCATCGAAAAGGCGGACGTGCTTCTTCTGGTCGTCGAGGCTGGCGTCGGCATCAGCGCCGCTGACCGGGCCATCGCTGCGCGTCTGCCGGACAGGCTGAAGCGGCTTACGGTGTTCAATAAGATTGATCTTTCCGGCGAACCCCCGCGATCGGAGCAAGACGCCAGCGGCTGGCGGATCCACCTTTCGGCCAAGACGGGCGAGGGCATGGACGCACTGCGTCGAACGCTGCTTGTCCTAGCCGGGTGGCAGTCAGGCGGCGAGGACGTGTTCATGGCGCGCGAGCGACACCTTGCGGCACTCTTACACGCTTCCGAAGCGCTCGCGCGAGCAGCGAAGGAAATGGAGCGCGTCGAGCTATTTGCCGAGGAGTTGCGCCTCGCACAGCAGGCGCTCAACACGATCACCGGCGAATTCACGTCGGACGATTTGTTGGGCCAAATTTTCTCCCGCTTCTGCGTCGGGAAATAATCGGGTAGGTTTCCCCGTAGACTGGGTGTTTCATGCGTCCCGCGTAGTTTCAAGCGGGCCAAAATTTTTCATCCCGAAGCAATGAATAGTCGAGTCCATCCCAAAAATGAAACGCCTTCCGGCGGTAAACGCACTGATTCTCTGCTGCGCAAGCGGCGCCCTGTTCAGCTACCTGCGCGTACCGCTGCCGTGGATGATCGGGCCGTTGCTCGCCATGGCCTGCGGCAAGTTTGCGGGCGCGAGCCTTGACTCACCGAGGGCGGGACGGGCGTCAGGCCAGATCGTGATCGGCTGCGCGTTGGGACTGTACTTCACTCCGGTGGTCGTGGGTGAAGTCGGGGCGCACTGGTATCTGTTAATCGCCGCCGCCATGCTCGCGGTGCTACTAGCCTACGCAAGCGGATGGTTTCTCATACGCAGCGCGGGGCTCGATGCGACCACGGCTCTGTTCGCCAGCGTTCCCGGTGGGGCAGCGGAGATGACCATACTTGGCGAACGCTTTGGCGCACAGCTCGACCGCGTCGTGCTGGCGCAGTCGCTGCGCGTGCTGATCGTTGTCGTGATGGTTCCGTTTGCATTCACGCTACTCGGCGTGCACGGATCCGATGCTTATCACCCTGCGCAACTCGACGTCGACGCCGTAAGGCTGATTGTCTTGCTCGCAGCTGCAGCCGCAGCGGGCGCATTGCTCGCGACGTGCGGAATCCCAAATGCTTGGATGCTGGGACCGCTTGCCGTGAGCACCGCTTTGACTGCCAACGAAGTGCATCTGTCTGCGATGCCGACGATCCTGTCCAACGCGGCGCAAGTGTTGCTAGGGTGCGCGCTCGGCTCGCGCTTCGAACGCGAGTCCCTCAGATCAGCTCCGCGCTTCATCGCCATGGTGTGCCTCTCGGTCGTGCTCGCGATCGTCCTTTCGGCCCTGTTTGGATGGATCATCGCACTGGTGGGTGCGGTGCCCGTTTCCACGATGGTGCTTGCGGTTGCCCCCGGCGGCATGGCCGAGATGTGCATCACTGCCAAGGTACTGCAGCTTGGCGTGCCCCTCATCACCGCGGCCCACGTCACGCGTGTAATCATCGTTGTGACCACTACTGGGCCGACGTTTCGGCTGGCGAAGCGCGTCGGGCGTAGGCTGCGCCCATAGTATTCCTAATCGCTCGCGCAACTTGTTGTTTTTATTTCTGTCATTTTCGCCGGAGCTGGATCGTGGTAAAGTTCGCGCCTTATAAAAGACCGGCGGCTACGGTTCTGCTGCCCGGTTCTCGTCGCGAGGCCCCCGCATGAACCAGCCCTACGTCCCAGCCATCGCTATCGGTGCCCCCGGCTACGTGCAGCACAACGGTATCAAGGAGTGGGTCGCGCGTATCGCCGCACTGGCCAAACCAGAACGGATCTATTGGTGCGATGGCTCGCAGCAGGAGTACGACAGGCTGTGCGAGGAGATGGTGAAGTCGGGGATGTTGAAACGGCTCAACCCCAAGCTGCGCCCGAACTGTTTCCTCGCCCTTTCCGATCCGAACGATGTCGCCCGCACCGAGGATCGGACCTTTATCTGCTCGCGGCTCAAGGAGGACGCCGGCCCGACTAATAACTGGATCGACCCGCGTGAGATGCGCGCAAAGCTGGAGAGGCTCTTCGACGGTTGTATGCGCGGACGCACCCTGTACGTGGTGCCTTTCTCGATGGGGCCGCTCGGCTCGCACATTGCGCACATCGGAATCGAGCTCACCGACTCGCCGTATGTAGTGGTAAGCATGCGCATCATGACGCGCATGTCGAAGAAGGTTTGGGAAATACTGGGCAAGGACGGCAATTTTGTCCCCTGCGTGCATTCTGTCGGCGCGCCGATTGCCCCGGGGCAGAAGGACGTGTCCTGGCCGTGCAGCAAAGAGCACAAATACATCGTCCACTATCCGGAGACCAAGGAGATCTGGTCGTTCGGCTCCGGGTATGGTGGCAATGCATTGCTCGGCAAGAAGTGCTTCTCGCTGCGCATCGCTTCGATCATGGGGCGGGAACAGGGCTGGCTCGCCGAGCACATGCTGATCCTGGGGGTGACGCCGCCCTCGGGGGAGAAGCTCTACGTCAGTGCGGCGTTTCCTTCCGCCTGCGGTAAGACGAATTTCGCCATGCTGATTCCTCCGGCGGCAATGAAGGGATGGAAAGTCTCGACCGTTGGCGAGGACATCGCCTGGATAAAGCCGGGCGACGACGGGCGCTTTTACGCGATCAATCCCGAATCGGGGTTTTTCGGAGTTGCGCCGGGCACCTCTGAAAAGACGAATTCCAATTGCATGGCGATGCTGAGGAGCAACACCATCTTCACCAATGTGGCGATGACCCCCGAGGGCGATGTCTGGTGGGAAGGTATGACCGATAAAGCTCCGGCCAAGCTTATCGACTGGCAGGGCAAGGAATGGACGCCTAATTGCGGGCGCGAGGCGGCGCACCCGAACTCACGCTTTACCGTGCCAGCTTCGCAATGCCCCTCGATCGATCCTGAATGGGAGAACCCCGACGGTGTGCCCATATCCGCATTCGTATTCGGTGGGCGGCGTTCGGACACCGTTCCGCTTGTGGCCGAAGCGTTCGACTGGGACGCTGGAGTCTATATGGCGGCAACGATGGGCTCGGAAACGACTGCAGCGGCGACCGGCAAGGTGGGCGTAGTCAGGCGCGATCCGATGGCGATGATTCCTTTTGTCGGCTACAACATGGGCGACTATTTCCAGCACTGGCTCAAGATCGGCCGCTCGGTGTCAAGACGCCCGCACATCTTCTGTGTCAACTGGTTTCGAACCAACGCCGACGGCAAGTTCGTCTGGCCGGGATTTGGAGAAAACATGCGCGTGCTGAAATGGATCGTCGAGCGCTGCCAAGGTAGGGCGCACGCGGCCGAGACGCCGATCGGCTGGGTGCCCGAATTTGCCGATCTCGAGTGGAAGGGGCTGGACGGCTTTGGCAGCGGCGAGTTCAGCCAAGTTAGCGCGATTGACGGTGCAGCATGGAAGCGAGAGCTGAGCCTGCACGACGAACTCCTGCAGCTGTTGGGGAACCGCCTGCCACCGGAGCTCGCGCTGCGCCGCGGGGCGTTGGGGCGCGCGTTCAGCTAACTCGTTAGAATTCCCCTGAAATGAGGCCGTCCAGGGACGGCCTTTTTTGTGGATTAAATCCTCCCGCCTTTAAAATGGAGGTCTGTAAAAGACGATATTAAATAATAGGTTATGGTATAGATGATTCGTCGAATTACCTCGATTGCGTGGCGTTGCCACCTGTGAATATCAGGTGGGGCAGATGTGTATATCCGATGGAATCTCAGTGCGTAACTAGTTGAAGAGGATGGGTCAGCGGTGAATTCGCGCTCAGCGGAGTGTCGACCAAAATGCGAGATGAGCGCGGGCGCGGTGTTCCACGTGGAACATTTGGGTTTCCGGGGTTCCGTCACAAGCCCGTATGAGTGTCTGTGCGACCTTGCCCCAATTGCAGATCCTTTCGGTGCTGTTCCACGTGGAACGCTGTCTGTCACGCTGAAATACAGCTAAAATTCGGGTCTTCCCAGACCTGCTTTTTGGCGCACGATGCAATTTCCCACGAGATACGACGTCATCGTAGTCGGTGGCGGCCATGCCGGCACCGAGGCTGCGCTAGCCTCCGCCCGCGCCGGCTGCAACACGCTGCTGCTGACGCACAATATCGAGACCTTGGGACAGATGTCGTGTAATCCGTCCATCGGCGGCATCGGCAAAGGTCATCTCGTCAAGGAAGTCGATGCGCTCAGCGGGGCGATGGCGATCGCCACCGACGAAGCCGGCATCCAGTTTCGCGTCCTCAATTCCTCCAAGGGCCCGGCCGTGCGCGCCACGCGCGCCCAGGCCGACCGGCTCTTGTACAAGCGCGCAATCCGCTCCCGCCTCGAAAATCAGGTCAACCTGACGCTGTTCCAGCAGGCGGTGGAGGACCTCACGCTGGAAGGCGATCGGGTCACCGGGGTGGTGACGCAGCTCGGCATCCGTTTTTCCAGTCGCGCGGTAGTGCTCACCACCGGCACTTTTCTCTCGGGGCTCATCCACGTTGGGCTGTCGAACTACCAAGCCGGTAGGGCAGGCGATCCGCCCTCGATTGGCCTGGCGGCGCGGCTGCGTGAACTGAAGCTCCCCGTCGGACGTTTAAAAACAGGAACGCCGCCGCGCATCGACGGCAGGACCGTCGATTTCTCGGCGATGCGGATCCAGCCGGGTGACGAGCCGGTGCCGGTGTTCTCGTTCCTCGGCGCGCCCGGGATGCATCCACGCCAACTGCCCTGCTGGATCACACATACCAATCCGCGCACCCACGAAATCGTTCGTGGGGGTCTCGACCGCTCGCCCATGTATACCGGAGTGATCGAGGGCATCGGTCCGCGCTACTGCCCCTCGATCGAAGATAAGATTCACCGCTTTGCCTCCAAGCCGAGCCATCAGATCTTCCTCGAGCCGGAGGGCCTCGACACCAACGAGTTTTATCCAAACGGGATTTCAACCAGTCTACCGTTCGATGTCCAGCTTGAGCTAGTCCGCAGCATCCGGGGGCTGGAGCGGGCGCATATCTTGCGGCCCGGTTACGCCATCGAATACGACTACTTCGATCCGCGCAATCTGAAGTCGTCTCTGGAAACTAAATCGATCCCGGGGTTGTTCTTCGCGGGGCAAATCAACGGCACCACCGGCTACGAGGAAGCCGCCGCGCAGGGGCTACTGGCCGGCATCAATGCGGCGCTGTTCGTCCGGGAAAAAAGCCCCTGGTGTCCGCGGCGCGACGAGGCTTACATCGGAGTGCTCGTCGACGACCGTGTCACGCGCGGGGTGTCCGAGCCGTATCGCATGTTCACCAGCCGCGCCGAGTACCGCCTGCAGCTGCGTGAGGACAACGCGGACATGCGGCTGACGGAGACGGGGCGCTCCCTTGGCCTCGTCGACGGTTGCCGCTGGGATGCCTTCAACCGCAAGCGCGACATGGTCGCACGC
>Ga0099827_10002557_pt1 | contig 10090 bp, 7 predicted proteins | sample CZO8metaG_FD_79339 | JGI IMG/M metagenome (GOLD analysis project Ga0099827, IMG submission 79339) | Vadose zone soil microbial communities from the Eel River Critical Zone Observatory, Northern California, USA - CZOApr15con1.8 metaG | ecosystem: Environmental > Terrestrial > Soil > Vadose zone ...
CGGAGTTGCGCCGGCCGCTGGGCATCACGATTGTCGGTGGCTTGATTTTCAGTCAGATGCTGACGTTGTACACCACGCCGGTCGTCTACCTGTATCTCGACCGCCTGCAAATCTGGTGTACACGGCTCCACCGCAGACGTAAACAGGGGATACCAGAGGAGGTATACCAGGGGCATGTCGGGAGTGGTGTTGAGGTGGGAGACTGACGCGATGCCCAAGGGCCATCTGCCTCTCGCCTACCTGGCCTGCCTGACCCTGGCGCTCACGGCGTGCTCTGTTGGCCCGAAGTATAAGAGACCGGAGGCACAGGTCCCGTCTGCGTACAAAGAGTTGCCACCGGCCAGTTTTGAGGAATTGCGCAGTTGGAAAGCGGCGCAGCCCAACGACGGCGCCCCACGCGGCACGTGGTGGGAGGTCTTCGGGGATCCCCAGTTGAATGCGCTCGAAGAGCAGGTGGATGTCTCCAATCAGACCCTCGCCGTCGCTGAGGCGCAGCTGCGCGGCGCCCGCGCTGCCATCGGCGTGGCGCGGGCGGCGCTGTTCCCGACCGTCACGGGCACGGCCAGCGTCACCGGGGCGCGTCAGTCCCTGAACCGTTCTGGGGCCCCCGCAAAACCCTCGAATGAGACGCGCTCCGACTATCTGTTGTCCCTGGATACGTCCTACGAGCTCGATGTCTGGGGCCGGATTCGCCACAATGTGGAAGCGAGTACTGCCAGCGCTCAGGCGAGTGCCGCGGATCTCGAAACGGCGCGGCTCAGCATCCACGCCGAGTTAGCTACCGATTATTTTGTCTTGCACGGGCTCGATGCGCAACAACAATTGCTGGCGTTGACCATTGCCGCTTTCGAGACCGCCCTACAACTCACGACCAACCGCTACAACCAGGGAGTCGCCTCACAAATCGAGGTCTTGCAGGCCCGCACGCTACTGGAGACCGTACGCGCCCAAGCTATCGACCTCGGCGTGCAGCGGACGCAATTTGAACACGCCATCGCGATTCTGCTTGGCAAGCCGCCCGCCGAGTTCACCATCCCTCCAGCGCCCATTGCTGTACAGCCTCCGGTTATCCCGGCTGGTCTGCCCTCAGAACTCTTGGAACGCCGCCCCGACATTGCGGGCGCGGAGCGGCGCGTGGCAGCCGCCAACGAGCAGATCGGTATCGCGCAAGCCGCTTTCTATCCTACCGTGAGCCTGAGGCCGACCATCGGGCTGGAAAGCACCAGCCTGAGCAACTTGTTCTCCTGGCCCAGCGCCCTCTGGTCTTTCGGCTCGTCGCTCGTACAAATCGCCTTCGATGCCGGGCGGCGCCGAGCGCTGACCGAGCAGGCAATAGCGGCCTACGATGCCACCGTAGCGACCTATCGCCAGACTGTCCTCACCGCCTTCCAGGGCGTCGAAGACAATCTCGCCGCTCTGCGCATTCTCGAGGAGGAATCGCAACAGCAGGAAAAGGCGGTCCAGGCAGCGGAAGCGGCGCTGCTCCTGGCTCTCAATCGCTACAAGGCTGGCGTCACGACGTACCTCGAAGTCATCACGGCGCAAAGTGCCGCATTGACGGCCGAAAGGACGGCGCTCGATCTCTCGACCAGAAGGATGAATGCATCCGTGCTGCTGATCAAGACCCTGGGAGGAGGCTGGGGGGCATCGTCAAGTTGATGGCGATACTCCACAGCCTGGGGAGAACCTGGCAAAGCCGGGGGTCACAGGTTCTGCAGTGGCTCAATCCCTGGCGTAGGCGCGATGCGTATAGGCTCCACGCCGTCCTACAGCGGCGTAGTGAAAGCCCAGGCGCCGCATGGTCTCGGGTTCGTAGACATTGCGCAGATCGATCATGATCGGCTCCTGTAACAGCGACCGGACCCGCTCCAGATCGAGGGCGCGAAACTGGTTCCACTCAGTCATCAGCACCAGCGCGTCACTCCCCGCACAGGTGGCATACGCGTCCACGCAATACTCCACGTCGCGTAACGCCTGTTGTGCCATGGCGATGGCGACCGGATCGTAGGCTTTGATTTTGGCCCCACGCGCTTGTAGGGCTGGAATGATCTTCAGCGCTGGCGAATCGCGGACATCATCGGTGTTGGGTTTGAAAGACAGCCCCAACACACCGACGGTTTTGCCTGCCACCTCGCCACCCAGCGCGGCCATAATTTTCTCGACCATATACTGCCACTGTTGCGTATTCACCCGCTCCACGGCCGGAGCCAGTTCCAGAGCGACACCAGCCTCCTGGGCAAAATGGATCAGGCCCTGCACGTCCTTGGGAAAACACGAGCCGCCATAGCCCGGACCGGGATGCAGGAATTTATTGCCAATGCGTTGATCCAACCCAATGCCCCGCGCCACATCGTGCACCTCGGCGCCCACAGCATCACAGACGTTGGCTATCTCATTGATAAACGAGATCTTCATGGCCAGAAAGGCGTTGGCGGCGTATTTGATCAGCTCGGCAGTGACGATGTCCGTAACGACCACAGGCGTTTCAATGAGATAGAGCGGACTGTAGAGCTCCTTCATGATGGCCAGTGCATGCGGGTCCTCGCCGCCAATCACGACCCGATTGGGTCGCATAAAATCCTCGATGGCCGAACCCTCGCGCAGGAACTCCGGATTGGAGACGACACTGAAAGCGATGGGCTCTACTTGCGCCGCCTCAATACGCTCCTTGATGCGCCGAGCCGTGCCTACGGGCACGGTGCTCTTCGTAGCCACAACCTTATACTCACGCATACAGCGCCCGATGGAGTCGGCGACTTCGTCAATGTAGCGCAGATCGGTCGCGCCATTGGCACCCGCCGGTGTCCCGACGGCAATGAAAATGACCAGGGCCTGCTCGATCGCTTTGGTGATGTCGGTGGTGAAGGTCAGGCGCCCTTCACGGAGGTTTTTGTTGACCAGTTCGTGCAGACCAGGCTCATGAATGGGGAGCTGGCCTTCCTGTAGCATGGCGACCTTGCTCGCCACGTTATCGACACAGGCCACCTGTACACCAAACTCGGCGAAACACGCCCCTGTAACCAGGCCGACATATCCCGTGCCAATCACACAGATGTGCATCAGTCTCGTTCCTTACTTTGAGTTGTGTCCTGCGTCCCCTCGCACTCTGCCGCCTGCCAGGGTGGCAGTATCACGCCAACTTGGTCGCAAAGGGCTTGGACTTCCTGGTGCAAGGCCTGGCGCACAGCGTCGTTATCGCGGCGCTTGAGGCCCAGTGTATAGTATATAGTAGCACATCTCCCGCCTCTCTTCCGACTCGAAGTGTGGATGCCAGGAGACACGATAGGTCATACGACAGTGTGCGCTAGATCACCGATGCCATCGCATATATCCTGTGACGCTTTTTGGTATAATGGTTTGCCGCGTATCGCGGGCGGGATGGTTGGCAGGGGTGCGAGGGGAATGATACCAGGCAACGACCACAGTGGGTGCGCAGTCCTGTGGTGTATACCATAGGGAAAACATCATGGCGAAGCTCGATGCCTTCTTTAAGTTGATGGTGGATCAAGGGGCCAGTGACCTGCACCTCGTCTCTGGGTCGCAGCCGATCCTGCGGGTGCATGGCGAGTTGCAGCGGGTGCGGTTTGCCGTGTTGGACAACGATGATCTGAAGAAGATGCTGTACGAAGTTGCCCCAGAATACAAAATCAAACTTTTTGAGGAGACCGGCGACATTGATTTCGCCTACGAGATCCCTGGCCTGGCGCGCTATCGGGCGAACTACTTCGAGCAGAAGTACGGCGTTGGGGCGGTGTTTCGCCAGATCCCCGATACGATTCTGACCACCGAGCAGCTTGGGCTCCCACCAGTGCTGAACAAATTGCCGATGTTTCCCAAAGGGCTGGTGCTGGTGACCGGCCCAACAGGCAGCGGCAAATCGACCACGCTGGCAGCCTTGATTGATTATGCCAATACCCATCGTAAAGACCATATCCTGACCATTGAAGATCCGGTCGAATTCGTGCATAAGAGCCGCAACTGTATCATCAACCACCGCGAAGTGGGTATGCACACCCGCTCCTTTGCCGCCGCCCTACGGGCCGCCTTGCGCGAGGATCCCGACATCATCATGGTGGGAGAAATGCGCGATCTGGAGACCATCAGCCTGGCGGTGGAAGCCGCCTCGACCGGGCACCTGGTGTTTGGCACGCTCCACACGCAGAGTGCGGCAAAGACTGTGGACCGTATCATTGATGTGTTCCCGCACGACCAGCAGGAGCAAATCCGGGCGACACTGGCTGATTCCCTGCAGGCGGTGGTGGCTCAGACGCTCTTCAAACGTCGCGATACGAAGGGCCGGTGCCCGGCTCTGGAAATCCTCATCGCCACGCCGGCAGTCCGTAACCTCGTGCGTGACGGCAAGACCTTCCAGATCCCGACGGTATTACAGACGGGGAAAAAATATGGCATGCAATCGCTAGACGAGGCCATTCTCGAGCACCTGGAGAAGGGGCGCATTAGCGCTGAAGATGCCTACTTGCACTGTCTGGACAAAACGCGTTTCCGGGCTTTCTTACACAATCTGTCTGACGACGACCTGTTCTAAGGTACTGCGTACGCAATTGGCCCCGCCAGTTTGGCGGGGCAACTAGCCGTGCGCAGCACTAAGAGCGAGGAGGACGCTCATGCCCACGCGTGAGGTGGATTTCATTCTGAATCACATTCTCGACCAGTATCCCAGGGTCTCCGACATCAACGTGAGCGTTGGCCGACCGTTGCAGGTGGACGTTGATGGGGAGTTAATGCCCGCTGAGTTCCCGACCCCAATGCCTGTGCTCACGCCTTTTCACACGGAAACGTTTGCGCTGCAATTGCTCAACAATGATCGTCGGAGCACGCGCCTGCTGCTCGAACAGGGCTCGGCCGATTTGTCATACGCCATCGGGGACCGGGCGCGTTTTCGTGTCAATGTCTTCTCGGCGCGTGGCAACTATGCGATTGCGATGCGGCGACTCCCAACGTCTATTCCGACGGTGGAGGAGATGCACCTGCCGCCCGTCTTGAACGAGATCGCGGAGGAGCAAAACGGGCTCGTCCTGGTCACCGGCGCCACTGGGAGCGGGAAATCGACCACCTTGGCAGCGGTCCTGCGCCAGATCAATCAGACGAAAGCCGTCCACGTGGTCACCCTGGAAGACCCGGTGGAATTCGTGCACATCCATGACAAAGCGACGTTCAACCAGCGCGAGTTAGGGCTCGACTTTGACACCTTTGAGAGCGGTTTACGGGCGGCACTCCGGCAGGCTCCGAAAGTGATTCTGGTGGGTGAGATGCGTGACCGGGCGACCGTGGAAATTGCGCTGCACGCGGCCGAGACGGGCCATCTGGTGCTGAGTACACTGCACACTATTGACGCCGGACAGACGATCAACCGCATCGTCGGTATGTTTGAGCAGTCTGAGGAGCAATTGATCCGTGGCCGGCTGGCTGCGCTGCTGCGCTGGGTCGTCGGCCAACGTCTCTTACCCAAGATCGGCGGTGGGCGCATAGCCGCTGTGGAAATCATGCGTACGACCCTGCGCGTCCAGGACTCGATTCTGCACGGGGAAGAGGAAGGGAAAACGTTCTACGAAATTATCGCCGCCGGGGTGGCCTCGGGCATGCAGACGTTTGACAAGTCCATTCTCAAGGAGTATGAGGACGGGATCATTACTGAGCAAACGGCGATGGCGTACGCCTCACAGCGCTCCATAGTGCGGCGTGGAATCGACGATGTCAAGGCGGCACATGGCGAAAAGACCTACGATCTGGGCGTCGAACTGGCGCTGGACCAGGAATACGACCGGCGCATCAGCGAAGAGCGGCGGAAAATCGGCGCCCGGTAAGCCTAGCAAGGACCTGTGATGTACCTTGTCTGTCCTGCGTGTAGCAAGCGTTTACAGATTCCCGATGACAAGCTGCCTACAGACCAGGCCGTACGCCTTACGTGTCCGGCCTGTCAGGAGCGCTTTGCCTATGACCCGCGTGCGCACCGGGCCGCAGGGGGAACGACTGCAGAGACAAGTCCAGCACCGCCAATGGGAGCCCCCGCAGGGCCGCCGTGGCATATCATGACCGATCCGAACGTCATGCAGGCCCTGGTCTGTTTGGATGATGCGGCACACCAGGATGCCTGTCGGCAGACCCTGCAAGCTCTCGGGTACGCCCCCGATGTGATGCCGAATCAATTCCAGGCGCTGGAGTATCTGCGCCAGGTGCCGTATCGCCTCTTTGTGCTCGATGCGGCTTTCGATGGCACCTCTCTAGAGACGAATCTCGTGCTGACCTTCCTGCGTGAGCGTCCGCTCGATCGACGCCGTTACCAGTTCGTGGTCCTCTGTGCGCCGGACCTGACCACGGCGGATGCCATGACGGCATACGGCCAGGGCGTGAATCTCGTCATCAACCACGCTGACATACCCAACAGTGGCCCGGTACTGGCGCAACACCTGGCCGAGCATGAACTGCTGTATCGCACGTTTCGTGCCATGCGGCAGCAGCTCGGCAAAGAAGTGTAGGGTTGACGTCAGCGCGCTGACAGCCCTTCTCGCAAAAAGGCGACCGCAACTATCCATACGTTTACGATACACCAGATGACCGCTCTCGGTCCACTGCATAGAGCCCTGCCTGTTTGACACGTCACAGCATAGGCTACAATCTCATCTATGAGGTCAAGAGATGATGTCAGAAGGCTTAACGATCCAATACCTGACAGGAGGAGCCATGGTCCTATCTCTGAGGCGTGTGTGCGCCATACTCGTTGTCCTACTCACCCTCACCCCGGTTCTGGGTCGTGCGGCAGAGACTGTGCAGGAGAGGCCCGTCGCCTGGCTTGCCCTGCGCAGTTATCAGCGCCTGGAACAGCGGCTCCGCGAGATCTCCACGCTGGCGAAGACCCCTGGACTGGCTGATATGCTTCTCGGCCTGGTGCAATTACAATTGGCGGGTCTTGGTGGCTTGGACCGTCAACGCCCCATTGGGCTGGTGGTGCCCACAGTCAGTCTCGCTGACAAGCCGCCTATGGCTGTCGTGCTCCCTTACACGGACCGAGACGCCATACTGCACACCCTGCAGGGATTTTTCCCCCAGAGTATCGTCGAGGATAACGAGAGGCTCAGCTTACAGGGAGGCCCCATCCCAGCCTTCGGACGTCTTGACGCCCAGGCCAGTGTACTCATCGTCTCCACGTCTCCAGAGGTAGCCCAGGGTTTTGATGTGTCGCTGCCGGCTGATCTTTTTGGGGCGCAGGAGAATGGCCCTGATCTGGTCTTACGGGTCGATGTCGAGGCGGTCAAGCAACAGCTCGATGTCGCCTGGAAAGCCATGCTGGCTGGTCTGGAGCAGGCCTGGCAAGCGGCGCTGCAGAAAGCTGCCGAGGATCAGGCGATGTCGCCTGCAGATAAGGCGGCGATGACGGCCTATGTGACCATGACGCAGCGGGGACTGCGCCAGTTCCTGGACGATTTTAGCCTCGGAGAGAGTCGTCTTACCCTGGCCTCGACGGGCTGGGTGTTCGATCTGGAAACGAAGATGCGGCCTGGGTCGGTCAGCGCCGCTTTCCTGAATGCTCAAGCTGGTCATACGTCCCGTGCCGCACAGCTCTTCGCTCCCAGTGCCAATACATTCCTGCGCCTGGTGTACAACGTGCGGATGACGGACTCTCTGCGGCAAGAAACCATGGCGCTGTTTCCAGCTCTGCGCCAGATGCTCGAGGCGAGACTGGCAGCCTTGCCAGACCTGACGCCGGAGCAACGCACAGCAGGGACACAGGCGATTGCGACCTACCTCAGTCTCCTTGAACAGTGGTATAGCCAAAAAGAGCTCGAAGCGGCCGCTGAGATGCGCGTGCAAGATAAAAGTTTCGCACTCACCAGTTGGTTACCGTTTGTTGACAGCCGTCGTGCCCTCAGTGCTATGCTCGACGTGGTTGAGAAAATCCCGTTATTGATGGGCGATGCCGTGATCAAAGTGACCAGGGATATCGGACAATACCAGGGCACCGCGTTGCACCGTATTGAGCTACCTAAGAACAAGGCCCCTGAATTTCCTACCACCGCGTTCGTTGCCGCCCAGGGGAATTGGCTGGCCTTCCACCTCGGCACCTCGCCTGAGCCGTTGCAAACACTCCTCGATCGGGCTCGTAACCTCTCGTCCCAGGCACCAACCCAGACGGATGCGGTGGTGCATACGGAGCTATTCCTCGCCCCGATGCTACAACTGGGGATGAGTAAAGGGCAGATGGGGAGCCAGAACCCTATGAGTCAAGCCTTGATCGAGAAGCTGCAGCAAGGGCCAAACGAGCCTTTCCGCATTGATCTCTTGACGCGACAGGACGCCGCGACATTGCGGTCCACATTTCCTGGCGCCCTCGTCCAGAGTGTGGCAGAGCTTATGGGGCAGCAGATCATGCAGCAGTTGCGGGGCGGCGGGGAGAAGCAAGGGAGTGGGGGCAAATCCAAGCAGTAAGGGAGGAGACGGAGAGCGGTATCTGGCCCGACTACTGCTGATGTCGGGCCAGATCGCAACTCCTGGAGTTTTCAATAGGCTGGTTGCTCCTCCTGTGCAGGGGGACTATAATGGCCAGGTCATACCATCTTCACATAGTTGAGGCGAGGTCCCAAGCGACTTCCCCATGCTAGACGATAAGGAGCGTAGACGAACATGAGTCTACCGGAGCGAATGAAGTTCGGCATCTTCATGGGCCCCTTCCACCGCGTTGGGGAAAATCCCACCCTGGCCATAGACCGCGACCTGGAGCTGGTCCAGTGGCTCGACTACCTCGGCTTTGACGAGGCCTGGATCGGAGAGCACCATAGCGCCGGCTGGGAGATTATCTCCTCCCCAGAGATTTTCATCGCCGCCGCTGCCGAGCGCACCCGCCATATCAAACTGGGCACCGGGGTGATTAGCCTGCCCTACCACCATCCCCTCATGGTGGCTAACTGGATGGTGCAACTGGACCACATGACCCACGGCCGGGTCATGATGGGCGTGGGGCCTGGCGCCCTGCCGAGCGATGCCTACATGATGGGCATTGACCACACCGTGCAGCGGCCGCGGATGGACGAAGCCTTAGGGGTCATCCTCCGCCTGTTCACCGAGACCGAGCCCATCACCTACAAAAGTGACTGGTTCGAGTTGCGCGAGGCGTTGCTCCAGCTGCGGCCCTATCAGCGGCCGTACATGCCGGTCGCGGTGGCCTCGGTGCAGTCCCCGGCGGGCGTGGTACTGGCGGGGAAGTATGGGGCCGCGGTGCTGACCATCACGGTGCCCAGGGACCCGTCGGCGAGCAACGAGTCCGATCTCAAGAACCTGTGGACCATTGCCGAGGGGTCAGCGGCGGAGCATGGGCAGGAGGTGCGGCGGGAAGACTGGCGCCTGGTGCTCCCGGTCCATCTGGCGGAAACCCGGCAAGAGGCGCGGGCGGAAGCCCGGCTGGGTGCCGGCCGCTACCTGCGGGAGTATTCGGAGGGTACCAACGGGCGTCGGCCGGTTTTTGATGGTCCACTGGACAAGGTGATCGATTTTATGGCCGATGCCGGTTTTTGGATTGTGGGCACGCCGGACGACTGCGTAGAGGGCATCAAGCGCCTGGAAGAGCGCAGCGGTGGGTACGGTGGCTTGCTCGTGCAGACCGTAGACTGGGCCCCGCGGGACAAGATGCTCCACAGCTACGAACTGCTGGCGCGCTATGTCATGCCCCAGTTCCAAGGGTCGGTGGCAAGCACCGCGGCGTCCAACCGCTGGGCCTCTGAGCGTCGAGAGACACTGGTGGCGGGGCGGGCTAGCGCTATTGACCGGGCTCGTCAGGATTACGCCGTACACAGGCGCTAGTCGTGGCTCTATGGCACATGGTGCAACCATGAGAGCAGTATGGTATGAACGTAACGGGGCTGCCGAGGTGCTCCACCTCGGCGAGATGCCGGACCCTACGCCAGGACCGGGTGAGGTGCGGGTCCGGATGATCACCTCTGGCATTAACCCGTCAGACTGGAAGCGGCGCCAGGGGTTGACCCGGCGCATGGAATTCCCCAGGGTCATTCCCCATCAGGACGGCGCCGGTGTCATCGATCGCGTCGGCCCAGGCGTGCCCGCATCCCGCCTTGGCGAA
>Ga0099827_10002562_pt1 | contig 10084 bp, 13 predicted proteins | sample CZO8metaG_FD_79339 | JGI IMG/M metagenome (GOLD analysis project Ga0099827, IMG submission 79339) | Vadose zone soil microbial communities from the Eel River Critical Zone Observatory, Northern California, USA - CZOApr15con1.8 metaG | ecosystem: Environmental > Terrestrial > Soil > Vadose zone ...
AATCCGACCTCATCGACCCAGACCGGAGGCCCGGTCAAGAGGCTCCCGGGTCGAACCACCTGCCATAACCGGGGGGCTCGGTCCAGCCGGCGCGCGATCCGCCGGCGGATGTCGTCCAGTTTGAGACGGCCACGCCCATCGACGAGCGGACCCGGGTCGAGTTGCAGCACCGCGACGATGTGCATGGGCGTGTCCGGCGTTTCTACCCAGAAGTTGTTCTGGTCCTGGATCGAGAGCCGGTCATATCGGCTGCCCATCTGGCTACGTTCCGGCTTGTTCGCGAGCCGTCTGAGCGTGGCGCGGGTCACGTGGCCAAGCATCGGTCCGTCCAGCCTGCGCCAATAGGGCCGCAGGGCCCGGAAGACGCGCGACCTCTGGCCCCGGCGTCGGACCCGATTCAGAGGTCCAATAAGGGCAAGGAGGTTGCCCATGACATCACAGACGCAACAGCAGACCCGGACCGAGCAGTTCAAGATCGACGGTGATCGCTTGCTCGCTGAGTTCAAGCGCCTGCTGAAGGAAGGAAATGTCCGCCGGATCAGCATCAAGCAGGGCGAACACACGATCGTTGAACTACCACTGACCATCGGGGTGGCCGGGGCCGTTCTCGCTCCCTGGCTGGCGGCGGTGGGCGCCATCGCGGCGCTCGTCACCGATTGCAGCATCGTGGTCGAGCGAGTCGAGCCGGCCGGATAAGGCGGGAGAGGCGAGATGAGCCGCTTCGCTTACCTCGCCTATCTCGTCGTCTCCTCAAGCAGCATGCTGGTCATTGCTGGCTGGAGGGGCATCCTCGACCGCCGGCTGGATCGGGCGCTGCTCATCACTGTGCCGACGTTCGTCGTCTTCGATGCGTTCGGAGTCGCCCGTGGATCGGCCTCGCCGTGTTCGCGCTCCTCACCGTCGTGGTTGACGTCCTGCTGACGCGGGTGGGGGTGTACGCACACCGGCCTCAATTCAACACGGGAATCCTGATCGACCGGATGCCGATCGAGGACCTCCTCTATGGCATCGCCCCCTACCTGGTGGCGGTTGTCACCTGGTCGTGGTCTCCAAGGGGAGAGCACCATGCTCGGTGAACTCCTCCGCGCGAGTCGGCCCTTCAGCTGGATCAATACGATCCTTCCCTTCCTGGCAGTCGGCCTCTGGGCGCAGCACCGGATCAGCGCGGCTCTCGTCCTGGGGGCGCTCTACTTCCTTCTTCCCTACAACCTTCTTATATATGGCGTCAACGACCTCTATGACTTCGAATCCGACCGCCGTAACCCTCGGAAGGGCGGAGCGGTCGAGGGCGGCCTCCTGCCGCCCGAGGTTGGCCCGCGACTCTGGGCGGCCGTCGCCATCTGCACGCTTCCGCTCCTGGCGGCAATCACCTGGCTGAACCCGTCCGGAGGGATCGCCCTCCAGCTCACGACGATGGTGGCGCTCGCCTGCTCGGTGCCGCCGTTTCGCCTCAAAGAGATCCCTGGCCTCGACGCGATCACGGCCGGCCTTGCATTCGTACTTCCGGCAGCCTGCTGCGCGGTGATCGCGGGAGCCTCGCCTGCCGGCTTCCAGAGCCCGGTCGACTTCCGCGATGTTCGGCATCGGCGCGCCCAACCTGGCCGCCCTGCGCGGCAGCGACCCGGCTCACGACCTCGTAGCCGGAACCCTGGGTGAGGGCCTATTTCCGACGGGACCTTTGCCTCTGCTCGGCCCCGTGGGTCGGCGCCACCATGACAGATACGAAGCAGATCCACGCCAAAGGAGGCCCCTTATGCAAAGCCTGGTCGTGTACGACTCCAAGTTTGGGAACACCAAGAGGGTTGCCGAAGCCGTTGCCGATGGGTTGCGAACTCATGGCCCAGTGCGCCTGTTGGAACTCTCCGCGATTCTGCCTCAGGAGCTCGGAGAGCCCGATCTGCTGGTTATCGGTGGGCCCACCCAAGCCCATGGGATAAGCGCAAGGATGCGGCAATTCCTCGATGCGCTGGAGGCCAGGTCGCGGAGCGGCATGGTCGCCGTCACCTTTGATACCAGGTTCCGGATCTGGTCAATCATCTCGGGCTCGGCCGCGCAAACCATCGCCACGAAGCTACGGCGCAGAGGTGTCCGGCTGTTCGCTCCACCGGAAAGCTTCTTTGTGAGCCGGGGCGTTCCGCAGTTGGAGGAGGGAGAGGCCGAACGGGCCGTCACCTGGGCGCACGGCGTTGCCCAAAAACTGGCTTTGAGTCACTGGTGTGCGGCGTAACCGCAAGCGATCCGGCTTGAGGTTTGCTGGGCATCGTCAGGGAATAGGCTTTCGAACATGGGCGTGGACAAGGACCGCCGACGAGGGTTCCGACACGGGCGCGGGGGATGCGGAGCGGGCTGCGCCTCCGTTCTGGTGGTACTCACGGTTGGCATCCTGCTGAGTCTGTTCAACGCCGCGCTAGGCATCGGCGTGTCTATCCGAGTTCCCTTCACCGACAGCAACCTGACCGTGGCTGGATCTGTGGGTCAGAAGGGAAAGGCCGTGCAGAGCCTGCCCGGTTACACCGAAGGAAGACTCGGGGGCAACCAGAATTTCATCAACCATACGAGCACCTTGACGATCGGGCCGGCGGAAGGTACCGCGCTGATCGTGCTGGGCAAGCAGCCGGGCGCGCCGGTCGTCGACCTACACCTCGTGGCGCGCTGAGGCACGACGCTGGACGCGGTCGGGATCGGTCCCTTCAATCTCAGTCTGGCCGCACTGCTCGCACCTACGGACTTCAAGGCCCGTTTTTTCGACAGGAGCGCGGACTTCCAATGGCACCCCGGCCTGCTGTTTCCTGAGGCCACCATCCAGGTCTCGTACCTGAAAGACCTTGTGACGCTGGTCGATCCCACGAGTCAGTACTCTTTTCTCGCATTCCTTCGCGCCCATAAGAGGCTCTACCGGTTCATCAACCGGACGGAGATTCGGTCAGTCGCAAGGAATTCAATCAATACCGGGCCGGCCTGTTCAAGAAGACGGAGACACCCGAGGTCGCCTCCCTGATACGTGGCCGGATTTTGATCGCCCAGTCGCTTTACGCGATCGCCACGGCGACCAGCATCGTCTTTCCCACCTGGGTGAGCATCACGCTGATCTTCCTGATCCAGCTGAACTATGTGATCGCGCCGCGAATTCCGATCCTGCACCGCTTCTTAGGTCAGGCTGCGGTGTGGGCGGAGCCCGGCGTTGCGTTCAGCCGTGCCGTCACCTCGGCCGCCGGCACCGGCCGTGAGAAGTAGTACCCCTGGCCGTAGTCGATCTGGTCGGCGCGAGCGCGCTCCCAGGTGGCCTCGTCCTCGATCCCCTCGGCGACCACGGCCAGCTTGAGCTTGTGGCCCAGGTCGACGGCGGCGCGCACGATCGCTCCGCTGGTCTCGTCGCCGATGACACCCTGGATGAACGACTGATCGATCTTCATCTCCTGCACCGGCAGCCGATGGATATACGCGAGCGACGAATAGCCGGTGCCAAAGTCGTCGATCGAGAGACGGATATTGAGCGCTCGCAGCTTTTGCAAGGTTTCGAGCGTTCGTTGCGAGTCCGCCATGATGGTGCTTTCCGTGATCTCCAGGGTGAGCCAGTTCGGCTTCGCCCTGGTCTCGCGCAGGATCTGCGCCACGCTGTCTGGGAGCTGGGGATCGAGGAGGTTGCGCATCGAGATATTGACGGCAACACCGACCGGGTGTCCCCGGATGTTCCATTCGGCGCACTGGCGTAGTGCGCTTTGCAGGACCCAGTGGGTCAGCGGCTGGATCAACCCTGTCTGTTCGGCGAACTCGATGAAGTCGCGTGGCGGAACCAGTCCGCGACCCGGCCGCTGCCAGCGGACGAGGGCTTCAAGCCGTTCCACCCGTCCATCCGCCAGCCGCGCGATGGGCTGGTAATGAAGCGTGAGCGCTCCCTCGTTGATGGCATGCCGCAACTGTGCCATCAGCGCCAGCCGGCTGTCTCCCGGCTCGTCGTTGCCCTGGGTGTAGATCGAATGCGTACGGCGCGATCGCTTGGCGACATACATGGCGATGTCGGCTCGGCGGAGCATGCTATCCGCGGTGTCGGCGTGATCGGGATAGACGGCAATGCCAATGCTCGCGCCGACGTCGAGCGCCTGGCCCTCGACGATAAAGGGTCGCTCGAGGGCGGCGAGCAGCTTGGCGGCGATCAAGCTGGCGCTGTCGGCGTCGGCTGCCAGCAGAACGATGGCGAACTCGTCACCGCCGAGCCTCGCCACCGTGTCGGTCTCGCGGAGCTCAGCCGTGAAGCGCTCACCAACCTGGCGCAGCAGTTGATCGCCCGCCTGATGACCGAAGGTGTCGTTGACCTCCTTGAAGTGGTCGAGATCGATGATGAGAAGGGCGACCCGTGTTTGCTGCCGGCGCGCGAGCAGGATGGCTTGGTCCAGCCGGTCGCGGGCCAGCACCCGGTTGGGCAGTCCGGTGAGCGCGTCGTGCAGCGCCTGATGCTCGAGCGCCTGCTGAGCCTGCTTTCGGTCGGAGATGTCCTGCACCTGGTCGATCACGTAGCGGGCCCGGCCACGGTCGTCTGGCACGCGGGCGACACTGACGTGTCCCCAGAGCGACGAACCGTCTTTACGGAGGTAGCGTCGCTCCATCTGCATCGCATCCAGTTCACCCGACCAGAGCCGCTCGAAGGCGGCAAAGATGCCCGCCTGGTCATCGGGAGGTGTGATCGCGTCCCAGCCGCTCTGCAGGATTTCGGACTCCGTATAGCCCGTCATCTCGCAGAAGGCCCGGTTGACCGCCACGATCTTGCGGTCCGAGGAGGAAAGGATCTGGCCCGCGGGCGATTCATTGAATAGGCTGCGAAAGAGGCGCTCGCTCGCGCGCAGGTTCTCTTCCGCCTTCACGCGGGCGGTGAGATCAGTCACCATGGCCAGGACGGCTTCCAGCCGGTTGCCCTCGCCGAGAATTGGCGTGGTCGCCACCATGACCGGGAGGGGCTCCCCATCGCGGCGGCGGTACACCGCCTCGCGGGTTTCTTTGATGCCCTCGTGGGAGCGTTTGCGGTGCTGGTCGCGCTCCTCGCGGCCGGCCTCGGTGAAATAGAACTCGCTCGGCGAGCGTCCAATTATCTCCTCGACGGAGTAACCAAGGAGGTCCGCCATGCGCTGATTGACGAACGTGGTTCGGTCCTCGAGGTCCACCATCCAGATCCCCTCGTGGGCGGTTTCCACCAGCTTCTGATAAGTGGTCTCCTTGGCGCGCAAAGCTGCTTCCTGGCGGTTGCGCTCGCTCAGGTCGCGAAAGATGGCGACGAATGCGACGAACTCACCGCTGGCGTCAGCGAGCGGCGCCACCGATATGCCAACGTCCACCAGCGACCCGTCACGGCGAACGAAGGTGGAGTCGACGTCCCGGACTTTTTCGCCGCGGCGAACGGCCGTCAGGAAGGCTTGCAAAGCCTCCTGGCGTCCCGGTCGCAGAAGTACCGAGACGTGACGACCGACCGCTTGTTCCGACGCGTAGCCGAGCAGGGCGACTGCCCCTGGATTCCAGCTCCGGATGATGCCGTCGACGCCGGCTACGAAGATGGCGTCATCGGACAATTCAACGATGCCAGCGACCAGCGCATCGAGCTTGTAGGTGCGATCCGCCTCAGTCACTTGCAAAGGCCCTTACTTGATTAACCCAAGGGCGCAGGCCGTCTTGATGGTGTAACGGGACCGTGACAAAGGCAGGTTTTTAGGCCGCACCCGGTCGCGTGCCGGCCTCGCCCGATCGCGTTCAGCTGTGGCGGAGACGGGGTGCGACCAGCCCGGTCTCGTAGGCGATGACGACAAGCTGCGCCCGGTCTCGGGCGCCGAGCTTCGCCATGGCACGGCTGACGTGCGTCTTGGCTGTCGCCGGGCTGACGTGGAGCTCGGCGGCTATCTCATCGTTGCTGGATCCGGCGGCCGCCAGGGCCATCACTTCGCGCTCCCTCTCGGTCAGGACGTTGAGGTCAGCCGCGGCGACCCTGCGCTGTTCGGGACGTCCTGCGAATTCGGCGATCAGCCGCCGCGTCACCGTTGGCGATAGCAGGGCATCACCCCGGGCGACCACGCGGACCGCCTGGAGCAACTCGGCGGGCTCGATGTCCTTCAGCACAAACCCGCTGGCGCCGGCACGGAGCGCCTCGAAGACGTACTCGTCGACCTCGAAGGTCGTGAGGATCAGCACACGCACAGCCGCCAGCCCTGTGTCGGCGACGATACGGCGGGTCGCCTCGAGACCGTCAAGCCCGGGCATCCGAATATCCATCAGGACGACGTCCGGTCGCTGTTCGCGGGCCAACACGATCGCTTGCTCACCGTTGGCGGCCTCGCCGACGACTTCGACATCCGAAGCCGAGTCCAGCAACACCCGGAAGCCCGCTCGCACCAGGGCCTGGTCGTCGGCCAGCAGAACTCGGATCACGCCCCAACACCATTCGTTGGAAGGGATGCCCGGACCCGGAATCCGCGGCCGGGTTGTGGGCCGGCGTCGAGCTCGCCGTCTACGGCCACGGCGCGCTCGCGCATGCCGGCGACGCCGTGACCTTCCTGCCAGCCGTTGCCGTCGGTATGCATGGCGGCGCCGCGACCGTCATCAGTCACCTCGATGACCACTCGGTTCGGCTCGTAGGCAATGGTCACGTGGGCCGATGTCCGGCCAGCGTGCCGGATGACGTTGGTGAGGGACTCCTGGATGATGCGGTAGGCAGCCAGGTCGACCGCCGCCGGGAGCGGGCGGGCGGTCCCCTCAATCGACGCTGTCGTTGGCACGCCGGCCCGAGCTGCCGTGTCGAGCAGCAGGTCGAGCTGAGCCAAGCCGGGGGCGGGCTGGCGCGACTCCACGTCGTCGAACTGGCGGAGGACACTCAGGATGCCGCGCAATTCGCGGAGCGTGTCCCGGCTCGTCTCTTTGATCGTGAGGAGAGCGGACTTGGCCGTCTCAGGGCGTTCATCGATGACATGCGCCGCAACACCTGCCTGGACATTGATCGTGGAAATGCTGTGGGACACGACATCGTGCAACTCGCGAGCAATGCGAAGCCGCTCCTCGGTCACTCGGCGCCGGATCTCGTCCTCACGACGCTGCCGGGCGAAGAGGCGCTGTGACGCGACAGCATAACCCACACCAAGGAACGCGGAGACCGTGAGCGTGCCCAGCGCGAGGGCGTTGAGCGAGACTTGACCGAACCCGATCAGTTGCCAGAACACGTACCCGAGCACCGTGACCACGCCGAGCGCGACCGTGCGCCAGGGATGCACCGGCGTGGCGGCCTTGAAGAGCGCGACCATCAGCGCCAGGTCGATCGGTGAGGACGCAAAGCCCAGCCCGTGAGAAATGAGCGTCGCGCCCAGGGCGATCCCGACGGCCGCCACCGGCCATCGAGGCGACAGCGCGATCGAGCCGGCCGCCACCAGGATCAGGCTGTAGCCCAGCAGGTTGAGCGGTCCGCTGTGCGGGTGGAAGCGGAAGGAAAACGAGGCGATCGCCAGCAGCAGGGCGGCCAGAACGACGACCTGGACACCGGTGGACAGCCATCGACCGCGGATCGCCTCGTTGATGCGCTTCGCCATGCTTCATACGCTACCGCTTGACTCCCTGAATTGCGTCATCCGTAGGTCGTATTGGTCTCAACCCTGGGAGTAGCGCCCAGCCGCGTCCCTGCTCCCGGCGCGCAGCTAAAAGTGTCAACCCCCGGCCGACGACAGTTACGAGGCCCTGGCGGGACCATGGGTGCGTTGTTAGCGGAACGCACCTTGGAGGCACAAAAAATGCGCATCGAATCATCAATAACGTCGGTTTCGTGGATCCCGGAGGGATCGGTTACCGGTCTCGCCAGGGTTCCCTTCTCGATGGGGGTCACGCACTACGACGATCGCCCGCGGGCGCGGCTGGGCGACATTGATGCTTTACGCGCCGATCCCAACGTCCGCGAGGTCAATCGGCTAGAAGCGTGGATCGAGGTCCGCGATGGCCGGATTGTCCATAGCGGATACGGCCGCAACGCCGGCTTCGTGGGGTCAACCATCCTCGACCTGGGTGTCACCAGGGTCACGGTTCCCGGGCGCGCTCGGCCCGTGCTACGGCGGCGTCCTTTGGTTTCGTCGCAAGCCGCCCGTTTTGTCCAGACGATCGGTGGACGGACTGGTATGCCGTTTCCGCGACTCACGGCTCGTGCACCGTTTCTCGCGTGGAATTCGTCGACGGCATGGACGACGCTGGTGCTCACCCTCCACGCCGATGGACGGAAGGACGGGTGGCTGCTCGGGGCCAGCCCATTTCCTCGCCATTTCCTCTACGACGAGGAGGGCAACCTGATAGGCGACACCACCGTGACTGACTTCGGCACATGGTTCTCAACCCACTACGGGCGGGAAACGCCGTGGCGTGGATACGACCTCGAACCGCTGACGATCCGAGAGTTCGCACCGGCACGTGAGCAGGAGGTGGCCTGATGGACCTCGTCATCAAGACGACTGCGCTCAGCAAGCGATACGGAGCACATCGGGCCGTCGATCAGCTGGATCTCCGCGTGCGGCGCGGTGAGGTTTACGGGTTTCTCGGGCCCAATGGGGCCGGCAAGACGACGACCCTGCGCATGCTGCTCGGACTCGTCCGGCCCACCATGGGATCAGCCCACGTCCTCGGCGCTTCGCCCGGCGACCCCGGGGCCCTGTCGCGCATCGGAATGCTCGTGGAGGGGCCTGGACTTTATCCCTATCTTTCCGGTCGGGACAACCTGAGGGTCATCGCCCGCTACTCGAAGGTCCCGGCCACACGGGTCGACGAAGTCATCGACGTTGTGGAGCTGGGTCCGCGCAGCGACGATCGCTTCGCGACGTACTCGATGGGAATGAAACAGCGACTCGGCGTTGCCGCGGCCCTGCTGAAGGATCCGGAGCTGCTGATCCTCGACGAGCCCACGAATGGGCTCGATCCGGCCGGGATGGCCGACATGCGGTCGTTGATTCGCAAGCAGGCGAGCGAGAGCCGGACGGTCCTGCTGTCGAGCCACCTGCTCGGCGAAGTGGAGCACATCTGCGACCGCGTTGGCGTGATTTCCCGCGGGCGACTCGTCCGCGAGGGACCCGTGGCGGAACTCCGCGGTCGCCCCTCGCTGGTCATCGCGGCCGATCCTCTGGATGCCGCGAGAGCAATCGCCGAGAGAATCCTGGGACCGGACCGCGTGGTCCAGGAAGACCACGTTCTGCGGCTTGATGCGCAGCCTGGAGAGAGCGCTGGCATCAATCGCGAACTGGTCCTCAACGGGGTATCAGTCCACACCATCAACTGGAAAGAACGGTCGCTCGAGGAGGCATTTTTCGAGCTGACCGGCGAAGGAGGAGTCTGAAATGATTGCGAGTTTTTCGGCGGAGTTGCTGAAGCTGGCCAAGCGGCCAGGGGTTTGGGTGGTCTCTGGTGTTTGGTTGGCCCTGAGCCTCGTGTTCGAGTACCTGTTTCCATATCTGAGCTATCGCGGACAGAGCGTGGGGCCCCCCTCTGGTGCGGGCCGGCAATTACTGGCCCAACTGCTGACGAGCCATTTCGTGACCACCGCCGTAGCCGGCTGGCCGTATTTCGGAGGTGCGCTGATCCTCGTGCTCGGCGCACTGGTTACGGGCAGTGAATTCAGCTGGGGCAGCCTGAAGACCATCCTGGCCCAGGGGCCGCGGCGCCACTCCGTGCTGGCCGGCAAGCTGCTTGCTGTCGGTGTCATCGTGATGCTGCTGGGCGTCGCGGGCTTTGCGGCCTCCGCCGGACTGAGTGCCCTCATCGCGGCCGCAGAGTCGCAAGCCGCCAGCTGGCCGTCGCCTGGCGATGTCTTTCGGGGTATCGGCGTTGGCTGGCTTGTTCTCGTCATGTGGTCGATGGCCGGAATGTTCCTGGGTGTCCTAACCCGTGGGACGTCGCTTGCGATCGGTCTCGGCGTGGTCTGGGTGCTGGCCGTGGAGCAACTGGTACGAGGCTTCGCTCCGCTGATTGGAGCGCTGGACACACTCGAACGCTGGCTACCGGGCACAAACGCGGGCGGCCTGGTGGCCGCCATCGGCGTTGCCGCGCGGAGCACCGCGGGAGTGACAGCCGTTGTCGGCGGCATGCA
>Ga0099827_10002566_pt1 | contig 10078 bp, 9 predicted proteins | sample CZO8metaG_FD_79339 | JGI IMG/M metagenome (GOLD analysis project Ga0099827, IMG submission 79339) | Vadose zone soil microbial communities from the Eel River Critical Zone Observatory, Northern California, USA - CZOApr15con1.8 metaG | ecosystem: Environmental > Terrestrial > Soil > Vadose zone ...
AACGCCGGTCATCATGCTGACCGCGCGCAGCCAGATCCACGACCGTGTCGCCGGCCTGGACGCGGGCGCCGACGACTACCTGCCCAAGCCATTCGCCTTCGAAGAACTCCTCGCCCGGCTGCGGGCCCTGATGCGCCGGGAACAAAAGAACGGTCACGCCAACCGGCTGCAGGTGGCCGATCTCGTTCTCGATCTCAAGACACACCAGGTGCGGCGAGGCGACACGCCAATCGAGTTGACGGCACGGGAGTTCGCCCTCCTCGAGTTCTTGATGCGGCATCCCAACCAGGTGCTGACCCAGGCGCAGATCGCGGAGCGGGTCTGGGATTACAACTTCGAAGGCACCACCAACCGCGTCGCGGTCTACATCTCGTACCTGCGCGACAAGATCGACGAGGGCCGCTCGCCGAAGCTCATCCAAACGGTGTATGGCGTCGGTTACCGGCTGTCGGGATGATGTTCCGGGGCGCGCTGGCGCGCCTCGCCGCACAATACTTCGTTCTGCTCGTTCTGATCCTTGGGTTCTTTGACCTGATCGTCTACGTCACCGTGTCGCAGGCGCTACAGGCCAAAGCGGCCAAAGACCTCCGGTCGGCCGTCACCCAGGCGACTCGCAATGTGACCGTCACCGGGGACACCATCACCGTTACCGCCCAGGCGCTGCTCGAGCCGAGCACCGCCGACAACCTCGTTCGCGTGCTCGACTTCAAGGGCCAGGAGGTCAGCCAGCCGCGCCCCGAGCTCAAGAAGCTCTTCAACAACCCGAGCCTGAGTGTGCCGATCGGTGCCGCCAATGCCGGCCAATCCGGTGAGACGCAGGTCGCCAACGGGACGGAGCTGTACATGGTCGACACCCGCCCCATCGTGTCGAAGTCGCACAAGGTCATCGGCGTCTTGCAGGTGGCGCAACCGATCTCGTGGGTGGGTGACGCGCTCTCGCGGCTCGTGCGGCAGCTCGTGCTCGCCTCGTTGATCGGGATCGTGCTCGGCGCGCTCGCCTCGCTGCTGATGGCGAGTCGCTCGCTCCGCCCCATCGGTCGCGCCTTCCAGCGCCAGCGAGAGTTCGTGGCGGACGCGTCGCACGAGCTGCGCACGCCGCTCACGCTGATCCGGACCAACGTTGAGGCCTGGCTGCGGCACCCCAATGGAACGTCCCGCGTGTATGCGAGGAGCATCGTCGAGGAGGTGGAACAGCTGAACCGGATCGTGGGCGACTTGACCACGCTCGCCCTGGCCGATGCCAGGCAGCTGCGTCTCGATCCCAGGCCGATGGAGCTCAACGAGGTCGTCAGGGCGCTGATCGTCCAGGCGACACCGCTGGCGGAGGAGCGCGGTGTTCAGCTTCGTCCCGATCTGAACGGCGGCGTTCGAGTGGACGCCGACCTGGTCCGCGTCCGTCAGCTGCTGCTGATCCTGATCGACAATGCCCTGACGCATACGCCGTCGGGCGGTGAGGTGTCGGTGGGAGTGATCCGCCAGAACGGCCGCGCCCACGTCACGGTGACCGATACCGGCGAGGGGATCCCGACTGGAGATCTTCCTCACATCTTCGAACGCTTCTACCGGGCGGACAAGGCGCGCACCCGCGAGAGCGGCGGCACCGGCCTCGGCCTCGCCATCGCCAAATGGATCGTGGATGCGCACAAAGGTGAGATCGGGGTGAAAAGCGCGGAAGGCAAGGGCACCGAGGTCGACGTCAGCCTTCCGGCCATCGACTGAGCAAAATCCCTCCCCCTCCAGGGGAGGGTGGGGTGGGGGCTACTCGACCTTGATTTCACGCACCGGCTGCAGCGTCAGCAGGGCGATCAAAAAGAAGCCGGTGACGATGCCGAACATCACGCGGTAACCGACCGCGCTCGTCCGGTTGTTGTTGAACGCGTCGATGATGGGCCCCAGGATCGGACGCGCAATCAGTCCGGCGCTCGCCGTCGCGATGTTCGAGACCCCCATGTAGCGACCGGCTTCGGCTTTGGGGATCAGGTCGGTCATGAACGCCCAGTCGACGGAGAGAAAGGTGCCGAGGGAGATGCCCACGATCAGACCGAACCCCAGAATCCACGGCAGGCTGGGAGCGAAGATGAGCAGGGTCGAGCCCAGGGCGCCGATGACGCAGGCGCCCGCGATCAACCGCTTCTTGCCGTAGCGCTCGGCGAGGAAGCCGGCGGTCATGCAAAGCACCGCCGCGAACACCAGGATGGTCGCCTGCAGGGCGCTGCTGTAGAGCGACGCCTTTCCCTCTGAGTAGTCAAAGGTGTAGCGGATGAAGTTGAAGGCGTAGGTCCCAATCGCCACCGGCGCCATCAGGAAGAAGAGGCGGGAGACCATCAGCCAGGCGAAGTCCCGGTACCGCTTGGCGTCGATGGCGACGCTCAGGAGGACCGACCGCCGCAGCCGCTGACTCGACGCGGCGGTGCGCCGGCGATCGGGCACGCCGAAGATCACCAGCGCGCCGGCGATGGCGATCACCAACGGTAGTGTCAGGATGGCGAGCCGGACGTGATGGGTCGGGATCAGGAGCGCGCCGACCACCAGGAAACCCACGATCGTGCCCACCATGTTCATCAGGCCGTAGTAGCCCGAGGCCTCGCTGCGCTGGTCCGCCGGCACCTGGTCGGGCAGCATCCCCTGGTATGGGCCCTGTGCGGTGTTCGACGCGATCTGGAAGAAGACATAGACCAGGAGCAGCCCCCAGTACGAGGTGACAAACGCGATCAGCGTCAGGAACACGATGTCGCCGCCGACGCCGATCGCGATGAAGGGGCGACGGCGCCCGAGCACGAAGCGGCTGTTGTCGCTGATCGCCCCGATCGCCGGTTGCCAGACAATCGCGAAGGCGGCGCCGACCGTATCGAGCACGGCGACGTAGGTGTTGACGTCGGCCCCGATCGCGAGTGGTCCAAGGTGGATGGTCATCGGGTCGGTGAAGCGGTCGACCAGCAGCGGGATGATGGTGCCGCCAAGGGGCTGCATGACGTAGGCAATCGCAAACCAGAACGAGCTGAGCACGAGCATGCCCGGCCAGGACAGACGCCTGCGCACCGCAGACTCGTGCAGCGTCTTCAGCAGGCGACGCTCGGTCGCCTCCAAGCTTCCCACCATCCCCAGCGGAGTGTAACGACGGCCGTGGTCGATTTGCTACGGTAGCGGGCGGATGGCTCGTTCCAAGATCACGGTGGTCGGGGCCGGTAACGTCGGCGCCACGCTCGCCCAGCGCCTCGCCGAGCGTGGCTATGCCGACATCGTGCTGGTCGACATCGTGGAAGGCCTGCCGCAGGGAAAGGCGCTCGACATACTGGAGGCCGGGCCGATCGTCGGCTACGACTCCGCGATCGTCGGCACCAACGGCTACGAGGAGACAGCCGGCTCGAGGGTCTGCGTGATCACCTCCGGCGTCCCCCGCAAGCCGGGCATGTCTCGGGACGACCTGGTCAAGACCAACCAGAACATCGTCCGGGGCGTGACGCAGGAGCTCGTGCGCCGATCGCCCGACGCCATTCTCATCGTCGTCAGCAACCCGCTCGACGCGATGGCGCAGCTGGCCTACGAGGTGAGCAAATTCCCGCGCGCACGGGTGATCGGGATGGCCGGCGTGCTCGACACCGCGCGGTTTCGCACCTTCATCGCCCAGGAGCTCAAGGTGTCGGTGCGCGACGTGCAGGCCTACGTCCTCGGCGGGCACGGCGATACGATGGTTCCCCTGGCGCGCATGTGCACGGTCGCCGGCATCCCGATCAGCATGCTGATCAAGCCGGAGCGGATCGAGGCCATTGTCAAGCGCACCCGCGATGGCGGCGCCGAGATCGTGAATCTGCTGAAGTCGGGCAGCGCCTATTACGCGCCCTCAGCGGCGGTCGCCGAGATAGTCGATGCGATCATACTCGACCGCAAACAGATCCTTCCGTGTGCCGTGCGGCTCGAAGGCGAGTACGGCATCCGTGGTCTGTTCGTGGGCGTGCCCGTCAAGCTCGGCGCGGGCGGCGCGGAGGAGGTCGTCCAGCTCGAGCTCACCGAGGATGAGCGTGCCGCATTGCAGCGATCGGCTGAGTCCGTCAAAGAACTCGTCGGCGTCATGGGGATATAGGTCCGCGCGGCCCTTCCCGGTATCCTTTAGCCAGTGACCATCGAGATCCGCAGCGGGTATATCCCGCGCTCCAAGCGCTTGATCGAGAACCCGACCGCCGAACAGCTTCGAGAGCTCACCGCCCGGATGCCGAACGCACGGCGCACCAATTACGACAACTACAACGTCCACACCCGCGTCGATTCACGCAGTACCAAGAGCACCTACATCGTCACGGATCGACCCGAGGAGCACACGGCGCAAACCGTCACGCCGGAAGAGGGCCGGAAATGGGCCAGGCTCCAGGACGAGTACATCCGCGACCAGGAAATGGTCCTCCTCGACGGCGTCATCGGTAACGACCCGGCCTTCCTGACGCCGGCCCGTCTCATCATCGAGGCCCGCAACGCCAACATCGCTGGAATGCAGCGGCATCTTTACTATCCGCCGGCTGCCGGCCAGCAGCCGGAGGTCACGATGATCTATACGCCGAACCTGTTGGCCCCCGGCTATCCCAACGACCGCGCGATCCTCGTCGACCTCGACGCCGGCATCACGCGGGTGTTCAACTCCGACTACTTCGGTGAGTCGAAGAAGGGCGGACTCCGCATGTGGAACAAGAAGGTCTACGACGCAGGCGGCCTTGCCATGCACGCCGGCTGCAAAGTCATCCCCGTGGGTACGCAGCGGCGCGCCGTCCTGATCGTGGGGCTCAGCGGGACGGGAAAGACGACCACAACCTTCACGCGGCAAAACAACTCCAAGCCCGTGCAGGACGACTTCATCGCCCTGATGCCGAAGGGGAAGATCTTTGGCACGGAGAACGGTTGCTTTGCCAAGACCTTTGGCCTCGACCCGAAACACGAGCCAACCATCTATGGAGCCGTGACCAAACGGGAGGCGTACCTGGAAAACGTGTCGCAGAAAGAGGACGGTGGGCCCGTCGACTTCTTCGACGCGAGCTACACGCAGAATGGCCGAGCCACCTTTGAGCTGTCGGCGCTGGGGTGGGTGGAAGATGCCCGGAACACCGGGCCGGCCGATATCCTGCTGATTCTCAACCGCAATGACAACATCATTCCGGGTGTGGCGCGGCTGGATTCCGAGCACGCGGCCGCCTACTTCATGCTCGGCGAAACGCAGGGGACGTCGGCAGGCGGCAAGGACGAGATGGGCAAGGCTCTGCGCGTGCCGGGTACCAACCCCTTCTTCCCGCTGCGCCACGAGCAGCAGGGCAACCGCTTCCTCGAGCTGCACCGCTCGCGCCCGTTCGAGGTCTACCTGATGAACACCGGCCGGGTCGGTGGCCCGGAGGGGTCACCCAACAGCAAGAAGCTGACGATCGAGTACTCGAGCGCGATTGTCAAGGCGATTGCGGAAGGCACGATCACCTGGACCACGGATTCAGACTTCGGCTACGACGTCGCGCAGGGGGTCCCGGGCATCGACGACATCGAGGTGCTGCAGCCGCGGCGCCTCTACGAGCGGACCGGTCGTGGGTACGAGTACCGCGCCCTGGTCCGGCGCCTCAAGCAGGAGCGGGTCGCCGAGCTGCAAAAGTATCCCGGCCTTGAAAAGGAGATCCTCGCCGCCGTCCGCTAGCTCAGCCTCAGCGGAGCATTTGAATTCGCTTCCTTGCCCGCGAGCAGTCGGGATTTGTACGCTCAGTCACGTGGACGTGGAGTCACGACCGTCAGCGGCAACGATGGGCGCGGCCGACCAGCAGCTATGCCGCGCGTGTCAGGGCTCGCCTGCAGCGGATGCAACGTTCGTTCGCCACACCGGCGTTCTCCTGGCGTGGCATCAGATCACCTACAGGGGCAGATGGTGCCGGGATTGTGGCACGGCTACGTTCCGCAAGGTGCAAAACTGGAACTTGATGCTGGGCTGGTGGGGGCTCGCCAGCTTCTTCTTGAACATTTACGCGGTCCTTCGCAACCTCGCCAGCTATAACCGGGTTCGCGCCCTCGCGGCGCCCACCCGTTCGCCACAGTCGCTGCAACCCGGACGGACGCTGATTGCGCGGCCCGGTCTATGGGTCTTCGCCATCGTCCTCGTCGCAATCCTCATCTTCGTTATCACCCGCGCCGGCCATTGAGCTAGCCCGCAGAGGAGGCGGGACCCTCGGTCTCCCCGATGCGCCGCCCATAGTAGTAGGCCACCACGATGGCGAGGAGCAGGATGATCGCGATCGGGATGGTGAACGGACCGAGCGCGTTCGCCACCCGCTCGTAGTTCTGGCCCAGCTTGAAGCCGGCGTAGGCGAGGGCGAGATTCCAGGGGATCGCGCCGAGCACGGTCGCCAGAGTGAATGGCACCACGGTAATGCGCGAGAGGCCCGCCGGGAACGAGATGTAGGTGCGGATGACGGGAAGGAGTCGGCCGGCAAAGACCGCCGGCAGACCCCAGCGCGCGAAGAACCGATTCGCCAGCCGGAGGTGCCCCGCCGTGAGGCCGACGCGCCGGCCCGGCCCGAGGATCAAGGTTTCGCCGTAGCGCCTGACCAGCAAGTAGGCGACCAGCGACCCCAGGAGGTTGCCGGCGCTGGCGGCAATGACGACCCCCGCGAAGGAGAGCTTGCCCTGCGAGGCCAACGCGCCTCCCAGTGGAACGACGATCTCGCTGGAAATCGGGATGCCGGCGCTTTCGGCGGCCATCGTCAGGAAAATCGCGAGCAAGCCGCCCGCGCTGATGATTTGGATGAGCTGATACGACATTCGGCGAAGCGTAGCAGTTAGCCTTTACCGGACATGGCGGCGAAAAGCCCACTCGACGTGGCCGATGGCGCGCTCGGCCAGCTGGTCGAACGGCTGACCACCTCACATCACCGGCGACGCCTGGCGCGTGTGAAATGGGCCGCGGCCATCGATCCCACGCCGGGCGGATGGGCCGAGGGAGAGCCCCCGTCGCGACCGGGGAACGCCCTCACGGTGCTTATCGACGGCGCTGACGCGCTCAAGGCGATGGCCGTGGGCATTGCGCAAGCCCGTTCGCACGTCCACCTTACGGGCTGGCACATCACGCCGGAATTCGCGCTGACGCGGGACGATCCGCCGACGATCCTGCGGCGGCTGCTCGCTGACGTTGCCAGGCGTGTTCGCGTCCGGGCGTTGATCTGGGCGGGCGCGCCCCTTCCCGTTCTTCGCCCCTGGCGCGGCGACGTGCGCAAGATCCGCGAGCAGCTGATTGCCGGGACGCCTATCGAGTGCGCGATGGATGCCCGGGAGCGGCCGATGCACTGTCACCACGAGAAGACGATCGTGATCGACGATCGGATCGCCTTCGTCGGTGGTATCGATCTGACCAACTTCAATGGCGACCGCTGGGATACGCAACTCCACCCGCCGCGCGGCGCGGTCGGTTGGCACGATGTCGCGGCGCGGGTCGCCGGCCCCGCCGTGCAGGATGTGGCGGAGAACTTTGCGGTGCGCTGGCGGGCAATCACGAGCGAGAGGCTGCCGCCGGTTTCAACGCCGTCACCAGCGGGCGACATCGAGTTGCAGGTCGTGCGCACGGTGCCGGACGGCATGTACCCGCAGCGTCCCCGAGGGGACTTCCGCATCCTCGAGTCCTACCTGCGCGGGCTGCGTGCCGCGCAGCGCTTCATTTACCTGGAGAACCAGTTCCTGTGGTCGCCCGAGATCCTCGCGGTCCTGCGCGAGAAGCTGGCCCGGCCCCCCACGCCCGACTTTCGTTTGCTGCTCGTCCTTCCCGCTAGGCCGGACACCGGGGGCGACGATACCCGCGGCCAGCTCGGAACCCTGGTCCAGGCCGACGGCGACGGGGGCCGGCTGCTGGCATGCACGCTCTACGCGATCGGTGGGAATAAGGACTGGCCGGTCTATGTCCACGCCAAGGTGGGCATCGTCGACGATGCCTGGATGACGATCGGTTCGGCGAATCTGAACGAGCACTCGCTGTTCAACGACACCGAGATGAACGTCGTCACGCACGACGCCCGACTTGCCCAGGAAACCCGCCTCCGCCTGTGGGCGGAGCACCTGCAGCGGCCGAGGAGCGAGGTAGCTGGTGATCCCACCGCCGTAATCGAGCGGCTGTGGAAGCCGATCGCGCAGGAGCAGGCGGAGCGTCGGAAACGAGGCGAACGGGCGACGCACCGGCTTAGCACGTTGCCTGGAGTTTCCCGGCGCTCACGCTTGCTACTCGGGCCGCTGCAGGGCCTGGTCCTCGACGCTTAACGGTTCCGCTCGTTGCGAACGAACAGCGAGCTCAGCTCTCCCATTGGGAGACGGCGAGGAAGTACGGGCGGATGTTGCACCGCCAGCCGATCAAGGGGTGAACGCCCAACCGTCCGGGCGGGTCCTCATCGAGAAAAGGCTGCCGCACTTCCTGCCAGTTGGGCTCGCCGTTGCAGTGGGGGCATCGCACCGGTGGACGGAGTGCTTCCATGCAGGAGCTATGGTACCGGCCCCGATCAATCCGACATCATCAACCGGATCAACTCGATAATGGGAAGCAGGCGTTATCGCGTGCGTCAGGAGGTTCGTAATGAAGCTGCTGGGATTTCAGATTCCGAATTACACCTTTCCGGGTGTCACCGACGACAAGTTGTTCGATCACGTCGCCATGCTGGCCAGCACGGCCGAGCGGGCCGGCTTCGACTCGGTCTTCGTGATGGATCACTTCTATCAGCTACCGAACATCGGGCCCCGGAGCGATCCGATGCTCGAGGGCTACACAGTGCTGGCGGGGATCGCCGCGCGGACCAAGAAGATCCGGCTCGGCACCCTGGTGACCGGCGTCACATACCGAAACCCTGCCTTCCTCGCAAAAGTCGTGACCACGCTCGACATCGTGTCGTCGGGGCGGGCGATCCTGGGAATCGGGGCAGCCTGGAACGAGGACGAGCATCGCGGCTATGGTTACGAGTTCCCGCCGGTTGGGGAACGCCTCAGCCGTTTGGAAGAGGCGCTGCAGATCTGCCGCGCCATGTTCCGCGAAGAGGCGCCAACCTTCGAGGGCCGCTATTACCGCATCCAGGGCGCGCTGAACTTCCCTCGGCCGGTCCAGCCGAATGGTCCGCCGATCATGATCGGTGGGGGCGGCGAGCAGCGGACCCTCAAGCTGGTCGCGCAGTACGCCGACATGTGCAACATCTTCGGCGACCCGGCCACGGTGCGGCACAAGATGGACGTCCTCGAGCGGCATTGCGAGACGGTTGGCCGTGATCCCGGCACGATTGTCAAGACCCGGCTCGGAAGCCTGATCATCCGCAAGACCGACGCGGAGGCCGAGCGCACCTTCGAGCAGATCCTCAACCGGCCCGGGATCAACAAGGACTGGGCCCCGCGCTGGGTTCATCGTCGGCGGGCCCGACCGCGTCGCCGAGCAAGCCCAGCAGCTGCTCGATGCCGGATTGGACGGCCTGATCTTCAACATGCCGCATATGGAGGATCCCGAGGCGATTGCTCTGGCGGGCGCAACGCTCGCCGGCCTGCGGCAGCCTGCCGCAGCTCGATAGTCCCGACGACCGATGGCTGAGGAGCGCCTCTACTCGATCACCGAGGCGGCGGCCAAGCTTGGCGTGTCACCGGCGACGATTGCCACCTGGATTCGGCTTGGCATCGCGACGGCGAGCCGCCAGGACGAGTTGGGGCGCAACCGCTACACCGACGCGGACCTCGTCGAGATGGAGCGGCGGTTCCAGGAGCGACAGGCGCGGAAACGCGTTTGACGTGAAACGACGCTAGACACGTCGATCGCCATCGCGGCACGTAGAATACGGAACGTTTCCGAGCGGGAAAGGAGGACGCATGCAGGCACGGCTGCTGAACACTGCCCCCGAAAAGGCGGAGGCGGACGCGCTCATCCTCCCGATCTTTGAAGGGCAATCGAAGGTGCCGCCGGAGGCGGTCGCCCTCGACGAGAAGCTGAAGGGCGCTATCACGCAGCTGCTCGCGGATCGGGAGTTCCGCGGCAAGTTCATGGAGCTGGTGCCCGTCCACAATCTCGGCAATGCGCCCAGCAAGTGGACCATCCTGGTCGGCTTGGGCAAGC
>Ga0099827_10002567_pt1 | contig 10078 bp, 8 predicted proteins | sample CZO8metaG_FD_79339 | JGI IMG/M metagenome (GOLD analysis project Ga0099827, IMG submission 79339) | Vadose zone soil microbial communities from the Eel River Critical Zone Observatory, Northern California, USA - CZOApr15con1.8 metaG | ecosystem: Environmental > Terrestrial > Soil > Vadose zone ...
CGGCGCCTCGGGCTGCTTCGCGCGATCCTTGAGTAATTCTCCGAGGACGACGTCTCCCATCCCGAACCCGACGCAGGGGAGGTCGACCCCGGCGATGGCCTTGATCAGGTCATCGTAGCGCCCACCTCCGCAGATCGCCCGCAGCGACCGTCCCTGGTCGAACAGCTCGAACACGATCCCCGTGTAATAGGCGAGGCCGCGCACGATCGTGAAGTCCACCTCCACGAAGGCCCCTAGGCCCATCGCGCCGAGCCGCTGCACGCACTCGTTCAGTGGCTCCGCCACGGCGGATTCGCGCAGCTCCGCCGCGCCGTCGCGCAGACCGGACATGAACTCGAGCACGGGGCGGACGCGTGCCCGATCGGCCCGCAGGGCATCGGTGAGCAGGCGCTCGCTGTCGGCGGGCGCCCGCTCCCACTTGTCGAGCGCCGCCAGCACGGGGACGAGCTCGTCCGCGGCGACGTGGTGGCTGTGCCGCAGCTTCGCCACCACCACGCGACGGTCCGAAATCCGCAGCCGGACCTCCGCCGGCCCGAGGCCGAACGCCCGCATGATGTCGAGCGCCGCCGCCATGACCTCGGCGTCGGCGGCCGGGCCCGCCTCCCCGATGACGTCCATGTTCAGCTGGAAGTGCTCCCGCAGCCGTCCCCGCTGCTGCCGCTCGTAGCGGAACAGCTGCGGGATCGCGAACCAGCGGATCGGCTTCTTCAGGGCCTGCGCGCGCGCCCCGACCATCCGGGCGAGCGTCGGGGTCATCTCGGGACGCAGCGCGACCTTGCGGCCCCCCTTGTCCTCGAACGCGTACAGCTGCTCGACGATCTCCTCGCCGCTCTTTTGGGTGTAGAGCTCGAGCGGCTCGAGCGGCGGCCCGTCGTACTCCTCGAAGCCGTAACGCCGCGCCACGCTGCGCCACACGGCGAAGATGTGATTGCGGAGGGCCAGCTCTTCAGGGTAGAAATCGCGGAAGCCGGGGAGCGCTTTCCCTTGCATCGCAACAATTTAGCCGACCGGCGCGAAGCCCGGCAAGCGGGCGAGTGCGTCGCCCACGGTGTGGAACGATCCCGTCACGATCACCGTCGCCGCGTGCTGCTGCGCGCGCTCGAGTGCGCGCTCGAAGTCGGGCTCGAACACCGCGCTCCCGAGCGCGACGCCGAGCTGCGCGATTTCCCCCTCGAGCCGGTGCAGGTCCCAGCGCCGCCGCTCGGGCGCCGAGTCGGGCATCGTGAACACGAACTCGTCGATCTCGCGCGCCAGCGCGGCGATCATCCCGCGGTAATCCTTGTCGCCCAGCACGCCGACGAGCGCGCGGCGCGGGCGGGGCGGGTCGCAAGCGCGCAGCGTGTCGGCGAGCACCTGGGCGCCGTCGGGGTTGTGGGCCACGTCGAAGATCCAGTGGCCGCGCACGTCGAATCGACCCGCCACGTAGGCATGGGCGAAGCTGGCTGGCCATTCGTCGCCCACCGGCCCGAACGGTGGCGGCAGCGCGTTCAGCGCGGCCAGCGCCACCCAGGCGTTCGCGACCTGGTGCCGGCCTTTCATGCCGAGCGACCGGCCGGGCGGAGCTGGCTGCTCCGTATCCACCACGATCACGGGGTTCGCCCCGCGGCGCTCCGCCTCCGCGACGAGCACCTGTCGTACCGCGGCGTCCCGCTCCCCGGTCACGAACGGCACGTCCGGCTTCGCGACGCCTGCTTTTTCCCGGGCGATCGCGGCGAGGTCGGTGCCAAGGTAGTCGGTGTGCTCGCGGGCGATCTTGGTCACGACCGAGACGAGCGGGGTGATCACGTTGGTCGCGTCGAGGCGCCCGCCCAGCCCCACCTCGATCACCGCGATGTCGACGCCCCGCGCCGCCAGGTCCGCGAACGCGATCGCCGTCGTGGCCTCGAAGAAGCTGGCATCGAGCCGCTCGATGTGGGGCCGAAGAAACGTGGTCCACTCGGCGAACGCCTCCTCGCCGATCGGCACCCCGTCCACGACCATGCGCTCCCGCACCGACACGAGGTGCGGGGAGGTGTACACCCCCACCCGGAAGCCGCGCGCGGCGAGCTCGGCGGCCGTGAAAGCGCAGGTCGAGCCCTTGCCGTTGGTGCCCGCGACGTGGACGGCGGGGAAATGCCGCTCGGGATGGCCCAACACGTCGAGGAGCCCCGCGGTCGGCCCGAGGCTCCACTTGATGCGGCTCCCTTGTCGTTCAAAGAGAAAGCGGCAGGCGTCCTCGAAGGTCAGTCGGCGGCCTCTGCCGGTTGCCGGCCGGCCATGTGCCGCAGCAGCTGGGCGGTCGTGTCCCGCAGCTCGCTGCGCGGCACCACCGCGTCGACCATCCCGTGCTCGAGCAGGAACTCCGCCGTTTGGAACCCCTCGGGGAGGTCCTGCCCGATCGTCTGCTTGATGACCCGCGGTCCGGCGAATCCGATCACGGCTCCGGGCTCGGCGACGATGACGTCCCCCTGCATCGCGTAGGCGGCAGACACACCGCCGGTGGTGGGGTTGGTGAGGATCGAGATGAACGGCACCCGCGCCGCCTGCAGCCGCGCCACCTCCACCGACGTCTTGGCCATCTGCATCAGCGACAGCACCCCCTCCTGCATTCGCGCGCCGCCCGAAGCCGAAACAACGATCAGGGGGATGCGACGCTCCGCCGATCGCCGCGTGAGCCGGGCGATTTTCTCCCCCACGACCGAGCCCATGGACCCGCCCATGAAGTTGAAATCCATCACGGCGAGGTCGATCGGCATGCCGTCGAGGCGGGCGTACCCGGTGCGCACCGCTTCCAGCGGACCGGCCTTCTTGATGGCCGCCTCGAGCCGCTGCTTGTAGTGCTCGAATCCGAGGGGGTCCGCCGACCGGAGCCTGCTGTCGAGCTCGTGCCAGGAGCCCTCGTCCACGAACAAGTCGATGTACTCCTGGGCGGTGATGCGGCGGTGGTGCCCGCAATTGGGGCACACGTTGAAGGCGCGGACGAAGCGGTCCTTGATGTCGATGTGACCGCACTCGTCGCATTTCTCCCAGGCGTCGGCCGGAATCTCGAGCCGGACCCGTTCGGACGTGCGCGGCTTACGCTCTTTCTTGAACCAAGCCATTCGGAGAATATGGGGCGTCTGGAAGGCGACAATTTGGGAGGGGGCTCCGGTACGCGCCAGCCCCGACGCTGTAACTCGTTGTCACAGCTCAGCGTAACCCGACTGGCGCGACTCCCACGCCACCCGGAGCGAGATCCCCACGCCGAGCGAGCAAGCCAGCAGGAATGAGCCGCCGTACGAGAAAAACGGCAGCGGGATCCCCGTGATCGGGAGCAGGTTCACCGTCATCCCCACATTCTCGATGATGTGGGTGCAGAGCAGCCCGGCGACGCCGAACACGCACAGGCTGGAGTAGGGGTCCGTGGCCCGCCGGGCGATGCGGAGCAGGATGAGGAGCAAAGCGGCGAACAGCGCCAGCGCGACGACCACCCCGACGAACCCCAGCTCCTCCCCGACCACGGAGAAGATGAAGTCGGTGAACTGGGCGGGCAGATAGGCGAGGCGCTTCTGCGGGCCGTGCGTGAAGCCCTGGCCGAGGAAGCCCCCGGATCCGATCGCGATCTTCGACTGAATGACGTGCCACCCGGTCGCGCGCGGGTCCTGCTGCGGATTGAGGAAGGCGAGCAGGCGGTTCTGTTGGTAGGGCGCGAGCCGCTGCCAGAACGGCACCGCGATGACTCCCATCATCACGTTCGCGAACATGACGGCGAGGCCTTCCCACACGTAGGGTCGCCACCACAGCAGCAGCCCTATGAGCACCACGATCCAGATGCCCCACGAGACCGTCGAGAATGCGAGAATCAGGCCGATCACGGGGGAACCGAGGAGGAGCAGCAGCGACGGCCTCGTGCCCGCCCAATAGAGCATCGTGAACAGGATCGCGATGAACACCATGCCGCTGCCGAGATCCGGCTGCTTCATGACCAAGAAGGAGGGCACGCCGGCGATGACGCACGGATATACCAGCTCGCGCAGCGTGGCTGGCGCCTCGCGTCGCTCCGCGAGCCAACGCGCGAGCATCAGGATGACGCCGAGCTTCGCGAGCTCGGCCGGCTGTCCCAGGCGCACGCCGCCGATCGTCATCCACGAGCGCTCGCTCGCCGCGGTCCCGGCCCCGGAGCCGAACGCCAACGTGACCACGAGCAGGAAGACGCTGATGGCGTAGACGTAGGGCGTGGCCCATTCGAGCAGCCGCGGCGACAGCCGGTAGGTGAGCACGACGGCCGTGGCTCCGACGGCGAGCCAGATGACCTGCTTGCGCCAGATGTTCGTGACGAAGGTGGGCACGTCCGTCTGGCCGGCGGAGAAGAGCGTCGCGAGCCCGTAGGCCGCGAGTGCCAGCGTCACGGCCGCGAGGGGCCTATCGATTTCGCGGAGCGGTGGTCGCATCGCCGGTGTCGGGTCGGGCCGTGGTGTCGGGAAGAATCGTATCGGGCGTCGGCGCGGTGTCTTCCGGCGCCCCGGGGAGGAGCTGCATTGGATGGGGGGCCGTATCCGTGGGCAGCACGATGCGGACGTTGGACGCCGCCGTAGTGTCGACACCGAGATAGTGCCCGATCACGCGGGTGACGAGCGGCGCCACGAACGGGCCTTCGCGCGCGAACTCGATGATCGCGCCGACCACGATCTCCGGTTTGTCGGCGGGCGCGAAGCCGATGAACCAGCCGTGCGCGGGACCGTGAGGATTCTGGGCCGTGCCCGTCTTCCCCGCGATCGCGATGTCGCCGCCGAACCGGCCCGCGCCCCGTGCGGTGCCGCGCTCCACCACGCTGATCAACGCCTGGCGCAGCCCGGCGAGCTGATCCGCCGTCAGGTCCAGATTCACGCCGGGAGCGGTGCCGGGGTGCACCAAGTAGGGCGGGCGGACCCGGCCATCGCTCGCCAGCATCTGGTAGAAGCGCACCATGCTCGCGAGCGTCTGAGCGTTCTCGCCCTGGCCGATGGCGAGGTTGAGCGTGACCGCGGCGGTCCAGCGGCGCGGGCCGTAGAACCGGTCGTAGTACTCGATGCCGGGCGGGAACTCCGACGCGATCTCGCCCGGCAGGTCGATGCCGGTCCTCGAGCGGAAGCCCCAGTCGCTCGCGTCTTCGAGCAGCGAGGTGAGGCCGAGCTTCAAGCCGAGCTGGTAAAAAAAGACGTCGCAGCTCTGGGCGATCGCCTCCTGGAGGGCCAGGTCGCCGTGTCCCGTGGCGGACCAGCAGCGAAAGTAGCGGTTGCCGTATTGCAGCCCGCCCCGGCAGGGGATGGGCATGTGGCTGTGCAGCGTGACGATGCCGCGCTTCAGCGCCATCGCCGCGATCGCGAGCTTCCAGGTCGACCCTGGTGGGTAGTAGGCCTGGATGGTGCGGTCGATCAGCGGGTGGGCTTCGCTCCCGTTCAGACGGCGCCAGTAGTCCGGGTCCACGCCGCCCACGAAGGCGTTGGGGTCGTAGCCCGGGGCGCTGTACAACGCCAGGATCTCGCCGGTGTTGGGGTTCATCGCCAGGACCGCACCGCGACGCCCCTTCGGAAAGATCTGGCCTACGTAGCGCTGCAGGTCGAGGTCGATGCTCGTATGGAGTGGTCGTCCGGGCACCGGCAGCAGCGTCGACGAGGGGCTCGCCTCGCGGACGACGTGTCCCAACGCGCTCACCTCGACGAAGCGCAGGCCGTCGCAGCCCCGCAGCGAGTCGTCGTACTCGCGCTCCAGGCCGTCCTTGCCGACCAGCCGGGGGCTGAGCGGGCACGGGGCAAAGCGCCGCTCGCGGCGCTCCGTCTCCGCCACCTCGCCCACGTACCCGACCAGATGCGCGATGAGCGAACTGTCCGGATAGAAGCGCTTGGGCTCGGGCTGGATCAGGAGCCCGGGGAACACGAGCCGCCGCTCCTCGAGGGCGGAGACGACCTCGAACGTCGCGTTCGGTAGTACCGGGACCGGCAGATACGGCGTGCGCCGGTAGCGGGTGAGCACGCGCTCGATCCCGGCGCTGTCGAGCTTGACGATGGATGCGATGCGCTTGAGTGCGGCACGCAGCGAATCTTCGTCCGCCGCGGGAAGCAGCGAGACGGTGTAGCCGGGCAGGTTCTCGGCTAGGATCTTGCCGTTGCGGTCGGTGATGAGACCGCGCGACGCAGGCAGCGGGATCTGTCGCAGCCGGTTGGTCTCGGACTGCAGCTGGTACTTCGAGTGCTCCAGGATCTGGGTGCGGAAGAACGCCAGGACGAGCGCGCCGAGCGCGACCCACACGACCCCGTTGGCCCAGCGCAGCCGGCGATCGAGCAGGTGGGGATGGAACGAGTTCACGCGTCGCTCAGGCGGATCGCCAGGTGGCGCCCGAACAACCACAGCACGAGCACGCCCGCCACCGCCGTGGTGAGGCTCTGGATCGGCGACCAGACGAGCAGCTCCCACCCGAGCAGGCCGCCCTTCAGCTTCCCCGAGGCGAGCGCCACGACGAGGTTCCGGAACCAGGTGCCCGCGAAGAACAGGCAGCCGTTCACGAACAGGTTCTCGGCGAAGAACACCGCCTTGCTCCAGGCGGAGAGATACCCCACGAGCGTGTGGGCGAGCGCTCCGGCGCCGAACGACGCTGGCGTGAGCGCGTCGCGCAGCAGCCCCACCAGGAAGCCGACGCCGGCGCTGGGCCCGGGCGCCGCCCGGATCGTGTAGATCAGGAGCGCCAGCAGCAGGAAGTCGGGCGCGACGCGGTCCCCGCCCAGCCGGCCCCGGAGCGAGAACTGCAACACCACCAGCACCCCGAGGATCACCCAGAAGCGGTACTTGTCGCTCCGCCTCACGGCGTTTCCCCCCCGGATTGGAACACCGACCGCAGATCGCTCTTCACGGGCGGGCCCGTGAGGATCATCACGTGCGTCACGGCGGCCGGATGGACGGCGGGCCGGACGAGGTAGGTCCGCTCCCAGCCCTCCGCCTCGCCGGCCGCTCTCACCACCGTACCGATCGGGATGCCGCGCGGCAGCACGCCGCCCAGGCCCGACGTCAGGATCGTCGTGCCCTCGGGCACGAGCTGGCGGTAGGCCACGCCCTGCAGCTCGAGCAGCCAGGTGCGCGGTCCTTCGGTGCCGTGCGGTGCGACGATGCCGTAGATACTGCCGTCCGCCGCCATCGCGCTCGCCCGGAACTCGGGGTGGGCCCAGCTCACCACGACGCTCGTCTGCGCGTCCACGGTGCTCACGATCCCCACCAGCCCCTCGGGACTCACGACCGCCGAGAGCGGCTTGACGCCCTGCTTGCGGCCCGCCGCGACGACGAAGGTGAGGGGACTGGTGGGCTCAGCGGCGTGCAGCACCTCGGCCGGGACGTACCCCGAGGCGAGCCGGGCGCCGAGGCCGAGGAGCCCCCGCAGCCGCGTGTTTTCGCTCCGCAACTCCGGGAGGAACGTGGCGGCGAGGGCCGCCGAGTCGCGCTGCGCCACCACCGCGTCGTAGCGTTCCAGCGAGGCCGAGAGCAGGTCCGTCTGCTGCTGCAGCGCCAGGAGCGGCGCCAGGACCCACTGGCGGACGGCCCGGGTGAAGGGGTCGCGCACGCGGTCGGGAAGGCTCATGGCGGCGACGGAGAGCAGGACGCACCCGATGAACACCAGGGTGTCGGCCCGAGACGCGTAGCGGTCCGCTCCGAGCGCCATGGTCTCACGCCCCTCGTCAGGTGGTCAGGACGTTGCGGTATTTCTCGGGATCGTCGAGGATGCGGCCCGTGCCGCGCACCACGCAGGTCATCGGATCCTCGTCGAGGTGGATCGGCAGTCCCGTCTCCTGCTGCAACAGCACGTCGAGGCCGCGGATCAGCGCCCCCCCGCCGGTCATGACGATCCCCCGATCCACGATGTCCGAAGCCAGCTCCGGTGGGGTGATCTCGAGCGCACGCCGCACCGCGTCGACGATCTGCTGGATCGGCTCCTGCACCGCCTCGCGAATCTCGCTCGAGTGCACCCGCACGATTTTCGGGATGCCCGATACGAGGTCGCGCCCTTTCACCTCCATCTCGCGTTCCTCGCCCACGGGCGCCGCCGAGCCGATCTGGATCTTGATCTGCTCGGCCGTCGGCTCGCCGATCAGCAGGTTGTAATTCTTGCGCATGAACTGCACGATCGCCTGGTCCAGCTCGTCGCCGCCGGTGCGGATCGACGTGTCGGAGACGATCCCGGAGAGGGCGATCACGGCGATCTCGGTCGTGCCCCCGCCGATGTCGATCACCATGTTACCGGTCGGCGTCTCCACGGGCAGGCCCACCCCGATCGCCGCCGCCATCGGCTCGGCGACCATGTACACCTCTTTCGCGCCGGCCGACTGCGCCGAATCGCGCACCGCGCGCTTCTCCACCTCGGTGATGCCCGACGGTACGCACACGATCACCTTGGGCTTCACGCGGAACAGATGGCGGTCGATGATGGTCTTCAGGAAAAAGCGGAGCATCTTCTCGGTCACGTCGAAGTCGGCGATCACGCCATCCTTCAGGGGCCGCACGGCGAGGATCCCGTCCGGGGTGCGGCCCAGCATCCGCTTGGCCTCGAGCCCGATACCCTTGATCTTGCCGGTGGCTTTCTCGATCGCGACGACTGAGGGCTCGTTTAGCACGATGCCCTCGCCCTTCACGTAGATCAGTGTGTTCGCCGTGCCGAGATCGACGGCAATTTCATTCGCCGGGCTCCAGGCACCGAGCTTCCAATTCGGCCAGCGTAGACGCACGTGGGCACGATTCGTGTGTGAAGGTTGTCAGGCGGGCGCTAGCACGGGCGCCTCAAGGTAATGAAATGCGTAACTCCAAGCAAGGCTGATGCTTGACGCCTCTCGCGCCGGCCGCTACCGTTTGCCCCATGCGCCGCGCGCCCGCCGCCGAACTCGCGGTCGTGGACCTCCAGGTCTGCGACCGCTGCGGTCTGTGCCTGCCGCTGTGCCCCCCCGAGGCGATTCACCTCGAGTTCACCGACCTGGTCGTGGACCGGAGCGCCTGCACCGGCTGCCGCAAATGCGTGGCGCCCTGCCCCGTGGGCGCGCTCTCCATGGTACCCGCCTGATGCCCGACGTGGACGTGCTGGTCGTGGGCGCCGGACCCGCGGGCGCGGTCGCGGCGCGCGAGGCAAAGTGCGCCGCGCCGGAGCTCGACGTGGCGCTGCTCGAGCGCGACTCTGCGCCGGGCACGCCGGTGCGCTGTGCCGAGGGCGTGGGCGACGCGGGGCTGCGCGAGTTCGCGGACCCGGACGGCGCGTCGTGGGTGGCCCGCAAGATCACGCGCGTCATCCTCGTCGCGCCGGACGACACCGAGGTGAAGGTCGAGGGGCGCGACGTCGGCTGGATTCTGGACCGCACGCGGTTCGACGCGTTCCTCGCGGACGAGGCCGGCCGCGCCGGCGCGGCCGTGCTGGTCGAATCCGAAGCGGCGGGGATGAGCCGCGGGACGGACGGAACGTGGCACGTGCGGGTACGAAACCCGCGCGGGGAGCAGATGTTCCGTGCGCGGATCGTGATCGGCGCGGACGGCGTGGAGGCGATGGTCGGGCGCTGGGCGGGGCTCGAGGCTCGCGTCCCGGCGCGCGATATGGAGTCGTGCGCCCAGTACGTGCTCCAGGGCATCGACTTCGACCCCGACGCAATCTACCTGCAATTCGGGCGCGACATCGCTCCGGGCGGCTACGCCTGGCTGTTTCCCAAGGGCGTCGCCGTCGCGAACGTCGGGCTCGGCCTCGTGGCGCTCAAGGCCGACGGCCGCAACGCGCGCCAATACCTCGATGACTGGATCGCGCGCCGCTACCCGGGGGGCGCGAGGACCGGTCACACCGTAGGTGGGGTGATCGTGCATACGACGATCCAGGCGACCTACACCGACGGCGCGCTAGTGGCCGGGGACGCCGCGCACATGATCAATCCCCTCTCGGGCGGCGGGATCGTGAACGCCATGAAGGCCGGGCGGCTCGCGGGCCGCACCGCCGCGGCGGCGCTCCGCGCGGGCGACCCCAGCGCGCGCCGGCTCGCCCAGTATCACTGCGCCTGGATGGACCTGCTGGGCCATGATCACCTCAAGTACTATCGCCTCAAGCGGGCGCTCGAGGAGCTGGACGACG
>Ga0099827_10002572_pt1 | contig 10072 bp, 10 predicted proteins | sample CZO8metaG_FD_79339 | JGI IMG/M metagenome (GOLD analysis project Ga0099827, IMG submission 79339) | Vadose zone soil microbial communities from the Eel River Critical Zone Observatory, Northern California, USA - CZOApr15con1.8 metaG | ecosystem: Environmental > Terrestrial > Soil > Vadose zone ...
CCGCCGGTGGTGGCGACCCTCGACTATCTGGAGGAGAACAAGGTCCCGCTGCTCTTTCCCTTCCAGGGCTCGCCGATCACGCGCGGCAAGAAGTACGTCTTCAGCGGCATGACGCTCTACGACCGGCAGTCACGCATGATGATCGACTATCTCGTCGGAGAGCGGAAGTACAGGACGTTCGCCGCGCTCTACCAGGACGACGAGTACGGCAAGGCGTTCCTCACGGCGTTCGAGAAAGATCTGGGCCGCCATCGGCTCAAGCTCACGGCGACCGAGCCGGTCAAGCGCGGCGCCACCGACGTGAGCGCGCAGATCGCGAAGCTCCATGCGGCCAAGCCGCAGGTCACCTTCCTCGTGCTCACGCCCGGCCCGGGCGCTCAGGCGCTCAAGGAGCGCCAGAAGATCGGCTGGACGGACACGGTCATGGTCTCGTCGGGCCCGCTCACCGACGAGCGTTACCTGGCGCTGGCCGCCGACGCGTCCGAAGGCGTCGAGGGGCTCTCGCTCTGGCCGGACCCGGTGACGTCGGATCTCACCGGGGTCCGCCAGTACCGTGAGGCCATGCAGCGGTACTTCCCGAAGAACGAGCCCAACCGCTACTCGCTCTCCGGATACTTCGCCGCGATGCTCTTCGCCGAGGGCGCCAAGCGGGCGGGGAAGAGCCTGACCCGCGACAGTCTCATCGCCGGACTGGAGAGTCTCAAGGGTTGGGAGAGCGGCATCCTGCCGCCGATCACCATCGGTCCCGATCACGAAACCCAGAAGCAGGGGTTCTGGGTGAAGGTCGAGCAGACGCACTTCAAGGCGCTCACCGACTGGCTCAAGAGCGAGTGACGGAGCTCCTCAGCGTCGACGGGCTCTCCATCAACTTCGGTGGCCTGGCGGCGCTGAGCGATCTCGACCTGGAAGTGAGCGAGGGCGAGATCGTCGCCCTCATCGGCCCCAACGGCGCGGGCAAGACGACGGTCTTCAACGTGCTGACCGGTCTTTACGGTCCGTCGCGCGGCCGGGTGACGTTTCGGGGCGCTGATCTGCTCGCGCTGAAGCCGCACGCGATCGCCCGACGCGGCATCGCGCGGACGTTCCAGAACACCGAGGTGTTCCGCCGGCTCTCCGCGCTCGACAACGTCCTCATCGGGCGTCACGCGCATCTCCACGGCGGCGTCCTGGGCGGCGCGCTCGGCCTGCCGCGCGTGCGCGCGGAAGAGGCGACGGCGCGCCGCGACGCTCGCGCGCTGCTCGACCTCGTCGGTCTCGGCTTCGCCGCCGACGTCGAGGCGGCCAGCCTGCCGCTCGGGCATCAGAAGCGGCTCGAGATGGCGCGGGCGCTGGCGGCGGAGCCCGTGCTGCTCCTGCTCGACGAGCCCGCCGGCGGCCTCAATCCCACCGAGACGCGCGAGGTCATGGGCCTGATCCGCCGGCTGCGCGACGAGCGGAAGCTCACGATCCTGCTGGTCGAGCACGACATGCAGCTCGTCATGGGGATCTCCGAGCGCGTTGCCGTGCTCGATCACGGCCGCAAGATTTCGTCGGGCTCGCCCCGGGAGATCGCGCGCGACCCGGCCGTGATCGAGGCGTACTTGGGCGTTGACGAGTAGTGCGAGCCGCCGGCCGTTTCGAGAATATGCTTGAGCTGGCCGGTGTCTCGGTGTCCTACGGCAAGCGCCGCGCCCTCGAGGACGTCTCGCTCACGGTGATCCCGGGTGAGATCGTCGCGCTGCTCGGGGCCAACGGGAGCGGCAAGAGCACGACGCTCAGAGCGATCTCCGGCCTGGTGCGCCCGAGCCGCGGCCGGATCGTCTACGACGGCCGCGACATCACGACGTGGGCTCCTGACGCCATCGTCGCCGCCGGCGTCGGCCACGTCCCCGAGGGCCGCGAGATCTTCCACGAGTTCACCGTGCTCGAAAACCTTCTGGTCGGTGGCCACACCGCGCCCGCCCGTGCGGTGGCCACGCGTTTGGAGCGCGCGCTCGACATCTTTTCCGCGCTGCGCGAGCGCCAGCGCCAGCCGGCCGGCACGCTCTCGGGCGGCGAGCAGCAAATGCTCGCCATCGCGCGCGCGCTGATGGCGGCGCCGCGGCTCCTCCTGCTCGACGAGCCCTCGCTGGGACTGGCGCCGCGGTTGGCGCGCGAGATCTTCCGCGTCATCGAGCGGATCAACGCCCACGGCGTCACCGTGGTGCTGGTGGAGCAGAACGCCCGGCGCGCGCTGAAGGTGGCCGCCCGCGGCTACGTGCTGGAGACCGGCCGCGTCGTCATGACTGGACCGAGCAGCGCGCTCGCCGCCGACCCGCGCGTCCGCGCCGCCTATCTCGGCGAGTGAAATCATGGGGGGCCTCGAGAGGGCCCCCCAAACCCCCCCAACGCTCGGAGCGCCCCGGCACAGCCGTGGCGCCCCTCGCCTAGGCGGCCGGCGGAAGCCCGGCGGCCGTACGGATCTTCGCGAGCTGACCGGCGTGATCGTTCCAGTGGTAGTCGAAGAGCGCGCCGACGTACTGGGCGAGCGGGATTTCCTCGGTGCCCATGAACTGCTTGAAGAGCGGGATGCGCGCCTTGCGGTTCTGGAGATCGGCGTCGGAGAGCGAATTCACCACCGCGAAGACCTTCCGGCGCTGCTCGTCGAGCGCGTCGACGAGCTGCTTGAGGCTCATCCGCTTGCGCTCGTCGGTCAGATACGGCTTGCCCGGCTCGATCTCGATCAGGGGCATGTTCTGGGCCGCGAACGACTTGAGTGTCGCGTTGGAATCCCAGCCGAGCTGGAAGAGCAGGTGAGAGAGGACCTCACGCGCCGTCCACTGCCCGGGCGCGTCCGAGCGCTCGAGATGGGGCTCCATGCCCTGAAGCTGGCGCGTCAGGTTGGTCCACGCCGCGTCGGACTTGGTCTTGAGATCGTCGGCGACTTTGCCTGGCATCAAGCACCTCCTGAAGTCGGATGGGTTGCAAGTCTACGCCTTCGATGCGCGGCCCCGCCGGTAAGATTCAAATTGCTTCGACGAGCCTGTCCAGACAGTCGGCCCACCCGAGCGCATGGTTGTCGGCGATCTTCTCGCTCGGGAACCGTTCGTGCGTCACGGTGACCTCGGTGGACACGCGAGAGAGATCGCGGAACGTCACCGTGACGAGCGTCTCGCCCTGCTCCGGCTTGGCCTCCCAGCGCCACGTGTAGACGAGGCGCGTCGGCGGCTCGACGAGCGTGAACGTTCCCGTGAGATAGAACGTCGGGCCGTCGGGCAGCTTCGCCATTCCGAGCCGGTAGTTTCCGCCGGCGCGAAGATCGATCTCAGCCGACCGGGTGACATAGCCGCGCGGTCCCCACCAGCGCTTGAGCTCCTCGGGATCGGTCCAGGCGCGAAAGACACGCTCGCGAGGCGCATCGAGCACGCGCGTGAAATGAAGGCGTGGCTCGCTCACTGGCCGGTGAAGTACGGGACGCGCTGCCCGGTCTCCGTGTACTGCTTGAGTCTTCCCAGGATGTGGGCCCAGGTGTAGCTACACGGACCGAGCCAGCCGTCGGTCGAGCGCCAGCCACCGTGCACGAAGCGCACGGTCGTTGCGCCGGGCGCCTCGGCGGGGCGAAGATCGAACGTCACGCGCGTGTCCTTCCATTCGGGGTGATCGCCGCTACAGCGCCAGGCGACGCGACGCGTGGGGTCGAGCGCCTCGATGAGCATGCGGAACACGAGGGCGCGCTTGCTGAAGCCGAACAGCGCCGTCGAGCCGACCTGTGGCTTCGCCTCGGTATCGGCCGTCCACCAGGCGGTGAGGCCATCCTGCGTCGTGTCGGCCATGACGGAGCCTCCTCAGTTGCGCGGCTTCTTCAGGTGCTTCTCCAGCGCGTCGAGCTGCTGCTCCCAGAACCTTCGGTACCGGCCGATCCATTTCGCCGCCTCGTCGAGCGGTGCGGGGCCCAGCCGGCACCGATGGAGACGGCCCTCCCGCTCGCGGACGAGCAGGCCAGCGCGCTCCAGCACGCGCAAGTGCCGGGAGATCGCCGGGAGCGAGACGTCGAACGGCCCGGCCAGCTCGCCGGCCGACGCGGGACCGTGGGCCAGCCGGCCGACGATGGCCCTTCGGGTCGGGTCGGCCAGCGCCGCGAACGTGGCGTCCAGGGCGCGCTGACTCTTAACCATGTGGTTAACTATCTCGATCGCCGACGCCTGTCAAGTGCCGCGGTACACTCGGGCTCGTGAGCCTCCGCCGCTGGCCCCTCGTCGTCCTCCTCGTCGCCGTCGCGCTGTGGCCGCGCGGGTCGGCGATGTCGCAGTCGCGGGTGGAGACGGTGGTCAGTGGCCTGGAGGTTCCGTGGGCGATGGCCTTCGCTCCCGACGGCGCGATCTATCTCACCGAGCGGCTCGGTCTCATCCGCGTCGTCCGCAACGGCCGGCTGGATCCCAAGGCGATCGCGACGCTGCCGGTGGCCGCGCGCGGAGAGAGCGGCCTGATGGGGCTCGCGCTCGATCCCGACTTCGCGAAGAACGGCCACCTCTACACGTGCTACACGATGGAGCGCCGCGCGAGCGGCGCGCTGATCAATCGCGTGGTGAGACTCACCGTGCGCGCCGGACTCGCCATCGACGAGCAGGTGCTGCTCGACGACATGCCGGGCAACGTCTACCACGACGGGTGCCGGCTCAAGTTCGGGCCCGACGGCAGGCTCTACGTGACGATGGGCGACGCCGGCCAGGACAGGCTCGCCCAGCGCCGCGACTCGCTCGCCGGCAAGATCCTGAGGATCAACGCCGACGGCAGCGTTCCCTCGGACAATCCCTTTCCAGGGTCGCCGGTGTGGACGCTTGGCCACCGCAATCCGCAGGGCCTCGCCTGGGACGGCCGCGGGCGTCTCATCGCGGCTGAGCACGGGCCGTCGGGATTTCCGGGCGGCCACGACGAGGTCAATCTCATCCAGCCCGGAAAGAACTATGGCTGGCCGGAGGTCTACGGCAAGCGTGGCGACGCGCGCTTCGTCGATCCGCTGATCGAATCCGGAAGCAGCACGTGGGCGCCGTCCGGGATCGCGATTCTCGGCGATCATCTCTACGTCGCCGCGCTGCGCGGCAAGCGGTTGCTGCGCATGCGGCTCAGCGGCGACGGCCTCGCCCACGACGGCGACTGGCTCAACGGCACCCACGGCCGGCTGCGCGACGTCGTCGTCGGCCCCGATGGCGCGCTCTACGTGACGACGAGCAATCGCGACGGCCGCGGGTCGCCGGCGCCCGACGACGACCGGATCTTGAAAATCACCCCGTGAGTGTGTTCAATCCCGAGCGTGAAGCCATGCCGCGCGAGCGGCTCGAGCGGCTGACGCTCGAGACCATGCGCGCGACGCTCGCCCGCGTGCGCGAGAACCCGGCCTGGGTGAAGCGTCTGGACGGCGTGCACCCCGAGGATCTCGCGCGTATCGAGGACTGGCGACGCCTGCCGTTCCTCACCAAGGACGAGCTGCGCGACGCCTATCCGTTCGGTCTCGCCTGCGGCCGCGACTACCGGCGCATCCAGATGTCGAGCGGCACCACCGGCAACCCGATCCTCAATCCCTACACGGCTCGCGACGTCGAGCAGTGGGGCGAGGTGATGGCGCGCTGCTACGTCGCCGCCGGCGTGACGGCGCGCGACGTCATCCAGATCACGCCGTCGTTCGGGCTCTTCACCGGTGGCTTCGGCTTCCACTACGGCGCCGAGCGCCTGGGCGCGATGATCGTTCCCGTCGGGGCCGGGCGCACGCTGCTCCAGCTCAAGCTGATGCGCGACCTGCGCGCGACCGTGCTCACCGCCATCGCCACCTACCCGCTGCGGCTGCTCGAGGTCGCCCGCGCGGAGCGGTTCGATCTCACGACGCTCGCCCTGCGCGTCGGGATCTTCGGCTCGGAGATGTGGTCCGACGAGCTGAGGGTGCGCATCGAGCGGGAGCTGCGGATCCGCGCCTTCGACATCATCGGCATGACGGAGACCGGCGGCCCCGGCCTCGGGATCGACTGCGGGGCGCGCGCCGGCATCCACGTGTGGGAGGACCATTACCACGTCGAGATCGTGGACCCGGTGTCGGGTGATGTCGTCCCCGACGGCGTGGAGGGCGAGTTGGTCGTCTCGGCGCTGACCCGTGAGGGACTGCCGCTCGTGCGGTATCGCACGCGCGACCTGACGCGCGTCGTCTCCCGCGCCAGGTGCGACTGCGGGCGGACGATGCTGCGCCTCGATCGGCTGCGCGGGCGTGTCGACGACATGGTCATCTTCAAGGGCGTGAACTTCTACCCGCGCCAGATCGAGCAGGTGCTGCTGCGCCAGGCCGGGCTCAGCCACGAGTACCAGATCGTGCTCGACGCGGATGGCGGCGGCGAGCGCATGACCGTGATGATCGAGGCCGAGCCGGATTGCGACGCCGGCGCGGCCGCGCGCGTGCGCCGCGAGCTCCACGATCTGCTGAGTCTCAGCCCCGAGCTGAGACTCTGCCGCCTCGGAGAGATCGAGCGGCCTCAAGGCAAGGCCGTTCGTGTTCTCGACCGCCGCCCGCGCTTCTGATGGCGACGCTCGATGCGATTTTCGATCCGCGAACGGTCGCCGTCCTCGGCGTGTCGCGCAATCCGGCCAAGCTCGGCTATCGGCTGCTCCAGAACGTGAAGGAGTCAGGCTTCGCCGGAACGGTGTATCCGGTGAACCCGTCGGGCGAGGCGATCCTCGGCGTTGCGAGCGTCGCGTCCATCGAGAAGCTGCCCGAAGGCGTCGATCTGGCGCTCGTGAGCCTGCCCGCCGCGGCGGTGCCCGACGCGATCCGCGCGCTGGCGGCGCGACGGACCAGGACAGCCGTCGTGCTCTCCTCGGGCTTCGGCGAGGTCGATGACGCGGGGCGAGGCACGCAGGCCGGCCTGCTCGCGACGGCGAAGGCCGTGGGCCTGCGTCTCGTCGGGCCCAACTGCATGGGCGTGTACTCGGCGCCGTCCCGGCTCAACGGCACGTACTTCTGGGATCTGCCGCAAGTCGCCGGCGGCATCGGCGTCGTCTCCCAGAGTGGAGCCTACGGTGGTCTGATCTTCCGCCACCTCGGAGCGCGCGGCCTCGGCATCTCGCGCTTCCTCTCGATCGGCAACCAGGCCGACGTGGACATCGCCGAGGTGATCGAATATTTCGTCGCCGACCCGCACACCACGCTGATCGCGTGCTTCGTCGAGGCGCTGCGCGATGGGCAGCGCTTCGTGGCCGCCGCCGAGCGCGCGGGGCGTAAGCCCGTGGTCGTGCTCAAGGGCGGCCGCTCCGACGCCGGCCGCCGCGCCGCCGGCTCCCACACCGGCTCGCTTGCCGGTTCGTACGAGGTGTTTCGCGCCGCCTGCCTGCGCGCCTGTGTCGTGCTGACCGACGAGACCGAGGAGTTCTTCGACGCCATCGAGGCGCTCGTCGTCGCCGGCGACGCCCGTCCCGCAGCGCCGAGCGTGGCCGTGCTCACCGTGTCGGGCGGCCCCTCGGTGGTTGCGGCCGACTGCGCGGAACGCTCGGGCCTCGCGGTGCCGGCGCTGCCCGATGAGACGCGCGCGGCGCTCCGCGCGCTGCTGCCGCCGTTCGCGGCCGTCGGCAACCCGGTGGATCTCACGCCCCAGGTCGACCCGGCGCGCATCGGCGAAGCAATGCGGCTGGTGTTCGACCGCCCGGAGATCGCCGGCGCGATCGCCGTCAACGTGGGCCTCGACATTCCCGAGTTCGCCGACGCGGTCGTCGCTGCGGCGCGCGCCACCGGCAAGCCGGCCGTCGCCTTCGCCGCCGACGTCCCGCGCGTCGCCGAGCGCCTGCGCTTCGGCGGCGTGCCGGTGCTGCCGAGCCCCGAGCGGGCGATCCGAGCCTGGCGCGCGCTCTGGTCCGCGGGACGGGCGACGCCGTGCCAGTTCATCCACGTCGCGCCACTGCCGAGCGACGTGCAGGACGCCATGAAGACGGGCGCGGGGCCTCTGCCCTACGCGCTCGCCCGCCGCGCTCTCGAAGCGTACGGGGTGCGCTTCTGCGGCGAGGCCGTCGTCGCCACCGAGGACGACGCGGTGACGGCCGCGGAGCGGCTCGGATATCCTGTCGTCGTGAAGGCCGACGTCGCCGGGCTCACGCACAAAAGCGAGGTGGGCGGAGTTCGGTTGGACGTGCGCGACGCCGCGGAGGTGAGAGCAGCCTGCGACGAGCTGCGGCGCAGCGCAGGCGCCGAGCGCTTCGTCGTCCAGGAGCGGGTGGGACCCGGCGTGGAGCTGCTCGTCGGCGCACGCCGCGATCCGGTCTTCGGCCCGGTTGTGGCGTTCGGCGCCGGCGGCGTGCTGACCGAGGCGATCCGCGACGTCGCTGTCTGTCTGGCGCCGACGGCCGAGGGCGAGGCCGAGACGATGCTCGACGAAGGCGTGCGGGCTCGGCTGCTGGCCGGGCCGCGGGGGCTCCCGCCGGTCGAGCGGAGCGCCGTGGTGGGCGTCATCGAATCGGTGGCCACGCTCATCTACGACCAGCCGCGCATCCAGGAGATCGACGTCAATCCGCTGATCGCGGCCGGCGCCGACGTGATCGCCGTGGACGCGCTGATCATCGTGGGAGACGCGGCATGAGAGACGACTTCCTCCTGACCGACGAGCAGCGCATGGTCCGCGACCTCGCCCGCAAAGTCGCGCGGGAGAGGGTCGCGCGCTGGGCGGCCGAGGTCGACGAGCAGGAGCGCTACCCGACGGAGTCCATCGAGGCGATCAAGGAGGCCGGACTCTACGGCATCTGGGTGCCCGAGGCATACGGCGGCTCCGACATGGGCTGTCTCGCTTTGACGCTCGTCTGCGAGGAAATCGCCTGGGCATGCGCGGCCACGGCCACGCAGTATCTCGATCAGCCGCTCGGCGGGTTGCCCATCCTCTCGTTCGGCACCGACGAGCAGAAGAAGAAGTACCTGCCACGTCTGGCCACGGGTGAGTTGCTGGCGGCGTACTCGCTCTCGGAGTCCGAAGCCGGCTCCGACGCGGCCGGGCTTCGCACGACCGCGGTGCGCCGGGGCGATCACTACGTGCTGAACGGCTCCAAGCAGTGGTGCACCAACGGCGACCACGCCGGCGTGATCACCGTCTTCGCGACGGTCGATCGGGCCAGGCGGGCCAAGGGCATTACCGCGTTCCTCATCGAGCCCGACATGCCGGGTTTCGCCGTCGGCAAGAAGGAGAGGAAGATGGGCATCCGGGGGTCGCCCACGGTCGCGCTCCACTTCACCGACTGCCGCGTGCCCGTCGAGCAACGGCTCGGGCAGGAGGGCGAGGGCTTCACGATCGCGATGGCGACGCTCGACGTCACGCGGCCGGCCACCGGCTCGATGGCCGTCGGCATCGCCCAGGCCGCGCTCGACGCCGCTGTCGGCTACGCGAAGGAGCGCAAGCAGTTCGGCCAGCGCATCGGCGATTTCCAGGGCATCCAGTTCATGCTCGCCGACATGGCCATGCAGGTGCACGCAGCTCGGCTCATGGTGCAGCACGCCGCGCGCCAGGTGGACGCCGGCGTCCGCGGCAACTCCTACGAGGCGTCGATGGCCAAGTGCTGGGCCGGCGACGCGGCCATGAAGGTCGCCACCGACGCCGTCCAGGTCTTCGGCGGCTACGGCTACACGCGCGAGTTCCCGGTCGAGCGTTTCATGCGCGACGCCAAGATCATGCAGATCTACGAGGGCACCAACCAGATCCAGCGTCTCGTCATCGCCCGCGAGCTGCTCGGTGGCTGACGCGCTGTCGCCCCTCGACGTCGCCGCGCTGCTGCAAGCGACCGGTACGCAGCTCGCCGCCGAGCTGGGCGCGCTGCCGGAGGCCGTGTTGCGCCATCACCCGGCCCCGGGGGAGTGGTGCGCCAAGGAAGTGCTCGGTCATCTCATCGAGGCTGAGCGTCGCGGCTTCGCCGGCCGCATCCGCACGCTGCTGGCCGAAGACCGGCCGACGTTCGTCGGGTGGGAGCCGGCCGACCTCGCGCGTGAGCGCAAGGACTGCGAGCGTGACGTGCGCGAGCTGCTCGTCGAGTTCGGCACGCTCCGTGACGAGAGCACCGACCTCGTGACGGGCCTGCGCCCGAGCGATCTCACTCGCGGCGGCGA
>Ga0099827_10002579_pt1 | contig 10050 bp, 13 predicted proteins | sample CZO8metaG_FD_79339 | JGI IMG/M metagenome (GOLD analysis project Ga0099827, IMG submission 79339) | Vadose zone soil microbial communities from the Eel River Critical Zone Observatory, Northern California, USA - CZOApr15con1.8 metaG | ecosystem: Environmental > Terrestrial > Soil > Vadose zone ...
CGCGGCCGCCAGATCATCTGCGGCAACGTCGGCGGCGGGCTTGGCGACTCCATGTACGACGGGGCCATCTATGTCGGCGGCAAGGTCGCCTCGCTCGGCGTCGACTGCGTCGAGGCCGAGCTGACCGGAAGCGACGACGAGTTCCTTGGCCGCAAGCTCGGGATCTACGGGCTGGAGCGGCCAGCGGCATTCCGCAAGTTCGTCTGCGGCCGGAAGCTCTGGAACTACGACAACCTTGAGCCGGCCGAGCGCAAGCTCGTCCTCTGAGGTGCCGGGCCACGGAGAAGCAGCGAGAGGCGAAGCCCAGACATGAGCACGAGCGAAACCGGCGGCCGGGCGGTACTCGGCCACAGCAGCATCTTCACGCCCGACGTGATCAATGACATCCATGTGAAATCCGAGCTCGGCCGCTACCGGATGCGCGGATTCTCGATGTTCAAGCCGATCCCGCACTGGGACGAGCTGATGTTCCTGCCCGGCACGCTGACCCGGTTCGTGATCGAGGGTTACCGGGAAAAATGCGACACCAAGACCGTGCTCGGCGCGCGGTTCGCGCGGAACCCGATCGAGCTCGATATCCCGGTGTACATCACCGGCATGAGCTTCGGCGCGCTGTCCCTCGAGGCCAAGATGGCGCTTGCCAAGGGCGCCTCGATGGCGGGCACGGCGACCTGCTCCGGCGAGGGCGGCATGATCCCGCCCGAGCGCGACCTGTCGACCAAGTGGTTCTATCAGGTCATCCAGAGCCGCTACGGGTTCAACCCGCACCATCTCATGCTCGCCGACGGCGTGGAGTTCTTCATCGGGCAGGGCTGCAAGGTCGGGCTCGGCGGCCACCTGATGGGCCAGAAGGTCACCGAGCAGGTGGCGGAGATGCGCTCGCTGCCCGCGGGGATCGACCAGCGCAGCCCGGCTCGCCACCCCGACTGGCTCGGTCCCGACGACCTGTCGCTGAAGATCCAGGAGATCCGCGAGGCGACCGACTACCGGGTGCCCATCCAGCTGAAGCTCGGCGCCGCCCGGGTATACGACGACGTCCGGATGGCGGCCAAGTGCGGACCGGACACCATCTACCTGGACGGCGCGGAGGGCGGCACCGGCGCCGGGCCGCACGTCGCGGCGGAGGAGACCGGTATCCCGCTGATGGCCGCGATCCCTGAGGCCAGGCGCGCGCTTGAGGATGTCGGACTCGTCGACGAGATCGACCTGGTCGTGGCCGGCGGCATCAGGAATGGCGGCGACGTCGCGAAGTGCCTGGCCCTCGGCGCGAAGGCGGTGGCGATCGGTCACTCAGCGCTGATGGCGCTGAACTGCAACAAGGAGATCCCCGGCGTCACCGACTATGAGGGCACGGTGGGCGTACCGGCGGGCCGTTGCTACCACTGCCACACGGGGCGCTGCCCGGTGGGCATCACGACGCAGGATCCCGAACTGCGCAAGCGGCTGGAGGTGAACGCGGCCGCCGAGCGGGTCTACAACTTCCTGCACACGCTCACGCTGGAAGCGCAGATGCTGGCCAGGGCCTGCGGCAAGACCGACGTGCACAGCCTTGAGCCCGAGGACCTGTGCGCGCTGACCGTCGAGGCCGCGGCGATGGCCAAGGTCCCGCTGGCCGGCACCACCTATATCCCCGGGCAGACGGAGCAGGCCGCGCTGGCCGAGATCAAGGCGCTGCTCGAGAAGCAGGTTCTGGGTGACGGCGGCCGCAATGCCTGACGAGCTGCCCCGCGGCGGCCAGCGGCCGCGCGAAGCCGCGGCACGGCTGACCACCAGGATAGGCATCGATACCGAGGAGCTGACCGGCCGGACGTTCCCTTACCAGTTCGACCGGTCGCTGGTCGATGACGTCGACCTGGTAGCCGCCACTCCCGGCGAGGACATCAACTGGCTGGAAGACATCCACCTGATGTACGAAGACGGCGTGCCCGCCGTCTTTGATCGCTACACCAACGCGTTCCTCAAGATCCACTTCGAGATCCCGGCTGGCCGGGAGGATGAGTACGCCAGGAAGGTGCTCATCACGCACCTGCGGGAGGGGAACTCCTACGGGATCTGGCTCAAGCGCAGGCACGCGAAGTTCCCGCAGCCGGAACTCGGCCCGTGGCGGGCCGACTCCGCCAAGGTCGGCGAGAACTGGCAGCCCGCCGTCCTGGCGGACTGGGAGCGGCCAGAGGGCCATTAGGACCGGCGGCGCCCGGCGCTCCAGGGCTCCGGGGGAGTGACCGGCCCGTCCTGATCATTAGGGAGCGCCACCAGGATGGACCCCAAGCTGGTATCCGCTGCGTTCGGGATACGACCCGAAGGGGCCACCCACCATCTCCCTGTCCGGCCGGCTGACGACGCAGCTTGGCGGGCTGGGGCGCCCGGCGCATGAAGCGAGGTGTCAGTTTGTTTTGACAGCGATTGCCTGTCAGTTTAAACTGACGACATGAGTTTCGAGGGATCTCTGGGTACCAGCGCGGCACCAGACCCGGCTGTGGGGTTGCGTGCGGTGCTGGCGCTCCGCCGGCTCGCTGAACGTGTCGAGGCCGAGCAGGTCGCCCTGGCCCGGGACCGGGGGTGGTCGTGGCAGCAGATCGCGGATGTGCTGGGGATGACCCGCCAGTCCGTGCATGCCAAGTACGGCGGAGCACTGTGATGATCAGGCGGCTGGCGGAGCACCGTGCTGCGAAGGCAAGAGACCAGCGTTATGGCCCCGAGTACAACTTCGGCGCCACGTATTACGACGCCAGAGACGAGGCGATCCGGCGCGGGGATCGCACGATCGGCACCGAGCACCTGGTCCTGGCCCTGCTCATTGACCCGGCCTCGCCGGCGGCGAAAGCGCTCGGCTGCGACCTTGACTCCGCCCGCCGCGCGCTCGATGCGCTGGACATCGAGGCGCTCGCCGCGATTGGCGTCGAGCCAGGGATCACCGCCGGGCCGGTCGCGGTGCGCGCGCGTGGCCGGCTGCGGCTAACCCCGGCGGCCAAGGCCATCTTCACGGGCATTCATGACGCCCGCAAGAACCGCAGGGCCGGTCTCGGGATCGTGCTCAACGCCCTGCTCGACCTGCCTCGCCCCGACCCGGCGGCCCAGCTCCTCGCCGCGCTGGGCGTGGACACCCGCGCGGCGCGAGAGCGCTTCACCGACCTCGACCAGGAGGGTCAGCCATGAGCATCTTCGAGCTGTTTGCCCCGCCGGACCCCGAGTCCTGATGAGCATCACGCAGCCATCAGCGCCGACGGGCTCGGTCAGCTCGGCGGACGGCACGACGATCGGGTACCGCCGGGTCGGAGACGGTCCCGGCGTCGTCCTTGTGCACGGCGGAGGACAGTCCTCGCAGAACCTGATGGCCCTGGCCAGGGCTCTGAGTGACAGCTTTACTGTCTACGTCCCTGACCGGCGCGGCCGCGGCATGAGCGGCCCCTATAGCGAGGATCACGGCGTCCGCAAAGAGGTCGAAGACCTCGATGCGCTCCTTGACCAGACGGGCACGCATAACGTCTTCGGGCTGAGCGCCGGCGCCGTGATCGCGATCGAGGCGGCGAGGACGCTTCCGGCAATCACCAGACTGGCGCTGTATGAGCCGCCTCTGGAGTTCGATGGCATAACGCAGACGTCATGGCTGCCCCGCTACGAGCGCGAAATGGCGGCAGGTCAGCTCGCCGCGGCCCTGGTCACCATCATGAAAGGCACCGCCGACCGGACAGCGCTCCGCCTCATCCCCCGGTCCCTGCTCGTGGGTGCACTCCACCTCGCCATTCACAAGACCGAAGGCAAGCCGCTGCCAGCCGGGGTCGTATCACCCCGCGACCTCATCCCCACGATGCACTACGACGCGCGAACGGTCCTGGATGCAGCAGGCCCGCTGGAACGGTTCGCCGGCTTGTCCTGCGAAGTGCTCCTGCTCGGCGGCTCGAAGAGCGCCCGGAACCTGACCGCTGCCCTCGACGGGCTCAGCGCCGTGCTCCCCCACGCCCGCCGAGTCACCCTGCCCAGGGCCGGTCACACCGCCGCCGACAACGGCGGCAAGCCAGACCTCGTCGCGGCGGAGCTCCGAGCCTTCTTCAGCTAACCCACAGCAGGGCGCTGTCCACTGCGGCCGTGGTGCCCGGAACAGCGGGTAGGCGAAGTAGCGGCCCGCTCGGGCCGCCCAGATCACCACCCAGCCAGGATGCTCGCGCCGGATCCGCGCCGCCTCCCGCCGCCGGCCAGCGTCGTCAGCGGCGGCGGACTGGACGCCCCGGTCATGGCCGCCCGGTTCAGGCCGCAGGCCTGTACGGTGCTCGTCTGCCTGGCGGCCCTGGCTCACCGCTTTCTCCCGACGCCGCCGAGGACACGAAGCGCTGGCGGGCTCGCCGACGGCAGGCCTGCGCGGACACGCCACCCGGATACCTCGACGATCCCGGGCTTGACCAGGTCCAGGCCGGCGAAGAATCCCGCTATCTCGTCCCGGCTCCGGAACACCGCAGGCGCGCTGGCCGTCCGGTACGCCTCATGGATGGCGGCCATGACGGCCGGGGCGGTGCCGTCACTGCTGATATGCGAGACGGCCAGGAAGCTGCCCGGCGCCATGAGCGAACAGAACGCGGTCACGCTGCAATGCGGGTCGTCCTCGCCCGGTATGAAATGCAGCACCGCGACGAACAGGACGCCGACCGGCCGGCCGAAATCGATCGTCTTCCACAGGTCATCATGCTTGAAGATCTGCCCGGGGCAGCGGATATCCCCGTGCAGGACCGCTACGCCGTCCCGGTCGCCGGCTAGTAAAGCCCGGTTATGCGAGGTCACCATCGGGTCATTGTCGACATACACCACCCGCGGCCTGTCCACCAGCGCGGCTGCCGTCTCATGAACGCTGGGCGAGGTCGGGAAACCGGTGCCGAGGTCGATGAACTGCGCAACGCCGTGGCTGGCCATGTGACGCACGGCCCGGATCAGGAAACGGCGGTTACTCCGGGCGACCTCCCGGCCCTGCGGCACCGCCGACAGCGCCTTCTCGGCCGCCGCCCGGTCCGCGGCAAAGTTGTCCTTCCCGCCGAGGTAGTAATCGTAGATCCGGGCCGGCGACGGAACACCGGGGTCGATGCCCTGGTCGATGCCGGCGGGCGAGGCTAAGTGATGGGTCATGGCCGACTCCGCCCCACATCGCCCGGGGATCTCGGCGTGGCACCCTGAGCGGCCATCAGGGCAGCGCCGTCGAGGCGCCGCGCGGCGCCGGCCGGGTCACGGACATCATGAATGGCGTAGATCGGCCGACCGTCGCGGCTGACACGGCCAACAGGCCACCAGAACAGCCCCGCTGAACACCCGACCACCGGACCGCCAGCCGGCCAAAGCTGCCCGTGCCAGCGGGCCAGGACCATCGCATCAGCCCGCACGCCCCGCCCCGCCAGCTCACCGCGCAGCGCCACCAGCGCCCGCCCGGCCAGAGTCACCGGGAGCCCCGCCATTCCCTGAAGACGCCTGGCTGAGCGAGCACCGCTGGATTCTGCACCGTGAAGAAGACGATGCAGCGGTCGGTCCAGCAGCGGCGGGTCCACCGCCGGCCGGAGAACGCATCCGCGAGAGCGAGCCCGCATGGGAACCAAATCCCGGGTTGGGCGCCACAAGGGCGCAGGCATGGCTTGCGCGACCTGTTTGAACTCCGCGATGCCGGCGCCTGGTACCGGGCCCGGCACCTGGCCGTCTGCCAGGATGGCTGTCATCGGATCGTGCTCCTAGGGGAGATCCGGTATCACGGCCCCGGCGATGCAAGCGCCGGGGCCGCTCTGCGTTATCCCAACCGTAAGTCAAAGTTAGGCGGGCTGCAACGCCTAACCCGCCTAAACTAGCGGCTGGTACTCATCGCGGCACTGATCAGTGCCCACGCGTCGTCCCCGGTCACCGACGCCTCGCGCAACCGGGCGAAAGCCTCCCGGTAGGCCGCCAGCTCGCGCTCGCCGCCGAACAGCAGCTCATCAGTGAGGGTTTCGAGCAAGACCAGCGGCTCATCCGGAATCTCGTAGATCACGAACCCGGACGTTGGCAAGACAAACATGGCTGCGGCAGACGGCAGCACGGCGATGCTGACGTTCGGGAGCGTGGCCACGGACAGGAGCCGGTCGGCCTGGGCCCGCGTCACTGCCGGGTCATCCGCTGGCCGCCACCGGAGCGCGGCCTCGGTCAGCACGTAGTCAAACTGTTTGGCCGTGTCGTACAGCACTGCCTGACGGTGCATCCGGGCGGCCACTGCAGCAGGGATGTCCCCCTGGCCTGTCACGTCGGCCAGGGCAAGGACGCGACGGGCATAGTCCGCCGTCTGCAGGAGCCCAGGCACTACGGGCTGAAAGTTGCAGATCCGCTCCGCGTGGGCCTCCAGGTCGGCGATCTCCAGCTGGCGCCGGGTCATCCCGCCAGCGTGCACGTCCCACCAGGAACGCACTTCCCTGGCGGCGCCTTCCGCGAGCGCGGCCAGTTCTGCCCGAACATCGGCAGACGCGCCGGTGGCATCCGCCCATCTGGTGACCTCTTCAGCAGTAATGCGTCTCCGGTCGTTCTCCGTTCGCGAGACGCGGGTCTGGGTCCAGCCGAGGACCCGCCCGAGGGCCTGGCCGGACAGGCCTGACCTGATCCGCAGATCCTTGAGCGCAGTGGCGAGGCGCCGACGATCAAGGTTCCCTTCCACGCCGTACCTCCGCTGAGTCCCGTAAAAGCTTGTCAGCTAACAACGCGCCCGGACTAAGGCGACTGGGCTGGGCTGATCGTATAGTTCCACTCGCAGAAGGAGCGCATCCAGCAGCCCAGATAGGTCTCGGTCACCTTCTCGCGTCCACCCGTGTCTGTCCACACGGCCTAGCGGATCCTCGCCAGCCTCCAACTCGGCCACACTCTTAGTCATTTTAAGTCACAGTTACTTGCCCAACATGGCATAGCGCCCGTACGGTAGGCGCGTGAGCGCTTCGGTTCCCATCCTGATGCCCTCAGAGTTCGAACCTAGGATCCCTGACCTGTTCGAGCGCGAGGCGTTCCGCCTGGAGTTGCTCGATGAGTACGATGCGCCGGCGACCCGGGAGCGGGTGCGGCGATTCCTGGCCGGCGAGCCGCAGAACCTGAAAGTGCGCGCCTACTGGGACGGCCTGATCGCCGACGCCCGGCGGGCGGGCAAAAACATGTCGCGGGTGCACGTGGTCACCGAGCCGCTGAACGACTATCTGCGGTTTGAGCTGGACTTCTATCGTGGCAGCGTCGCCGTCGGCGAAGACATTGGCATCATCCCACGCGCTGACGCAGCCGTGCTGGAGCTACCCGAGTTCGATTTCTGGCTGTTCGACGGGCAGACTGCGGCCGTCATGATCTACGGCTGGCGCGGCACCTGGCTACGCACGGTGATGATCACTGACCCAAGCTTCGTCGCGGACTGCTGCCGCTGGCGCGACATCGCCCTGAGCAACGCAACGCCACTCAGCGCCTATATGACGGAAAGCGAGGTCCCATGATCCGCGATGGGCAATTCAGGAAGTCCGGCGACTCCGATACCGGGGGCTGTGTCGAGGTCGCAGCCGATCCAGGCGGCGGCATCCGCTTACGCGACAGCAAGAACCGCGACGGCGCGGTACTGAGCTATACGGATCACGAGTTCAGGGTGTTTGTCGCGGCCGTGAAACGCGGCGAGTTCGACCTGCCGGACTAACACGCAGGCTCCCGGCAGCGTGACAGCGCCCCGGCCGTCGTTGTGACTACCGGGGCTCTGTCACGCCGGCCAGAGGGCACGCCACCTCACTGGCGTCCATTGATGGAAGCCACACCTCGTCGCCCGGTCCTAACCACCGGCCGGGCGGCTCTCCGCCACCCTCGCTGGCCTCGATGCAACCGCTGGCGGGGTCGCCGGCGGCGAGCTGGCGCGCCATGCGGATACCTCGACGATTCCGGGCTGGACCAGGTCCAGGGCGGCGAAGAATCCCTCGATCCCGCCCAGCTCCGGGGTGAGGTGAGCATGTGGAACCTGTAGTTGCGGAATCCGCGCGCAGCATCAGCGGCCAGCCGTCTGGGAGCGGCCAGACGGCCACTGAGCCCGGCGCTACATGCAGAGGCTCATCGCTGGGCCGGGCGTCTACGCAGTCCTGTTGCGCCTGCGATGTTGTTCTACAGTTGACCCTCGTGGGCCGGACACGACCTGTGCTGCAGGTTGCGGCACTGGGCTTGGGAACGGTTGGACTTGCCAGCGCCGCTTACCAGAGTTACGCGATGGCACTGGACAGGCGCCGCTATCCGCCTCCAGGCGACCTCGTGGACATCGGCGGCCGGAAGCTGCACCTGCTCATGACTCCAGGTGCCGGGCCGCCACTGGTGATCGTCGCAGCGCTCGGGACTCCCGCCATTGACTGGCTGTCGATTCAGCGGGCGCTGGCGACAGACGTGCCCGTGGTCCTCTACGATCGCGGCGGCATCGGCTGGAGCGACCCGGGGGGCCGGCCACGAACCGCGGCGCGCATGGCGGAGGAGTTGCACGCCCTGCTCACCGCAGCCCACATCGAGCCGCCCTACGTGCTGGCCGGGCATTCCCTCGGCGGCCTGATCGCCCTGATCTACACCGCGCGCCACCGCGAGCACGTGGCCGGCCTCGCGCTCATCGACTCCAGCCACCCCGACATGCACGAGCGCCTGCCGGCAGGCGGATCCCTGATCAGCGGCCGTGGTGAATGGCTGCTGCGGGCCGCACAGTCGCGGCTGACACCGCTTGGGGTTGTCCGGATTGCCGATGATCTCGGTGTCCGCCGCCAGATCACTGACCGGGCGCGGCGTATTTATCCGCCGGATGTCGCCGCCGCAGGCCGCGCGCTCATCCTTTCCTCCCGCCAGCGCCGGGCCGACGTGTCAGAACTGGCCCACATCAGCCAGAGCTGCAACGAGGCCCGCGCTTGCCTGGCTGACCTCGGCACCTTGCCCCTGGCCGTCGTCACCTCCAGCGAACACGATCCCGGCCACGCTCCGGGCAGCCCCGCCGCCCAAAAACGCAGCCGCTGGTACCCCACATGGAGAGTGCTGCATGCAGAATTTGCTGAACTGTCCCGCAACAGCAGCCACACGGTAGCCGAGCGATCAGGTCATCACATCCACCGCCATGATCCCGACCTGGTAGCCGGCATCCTCCGTGATCTTTCTTACCTCGCACGCGAGTGCGGATAGGGATAGCGATGATCCCCGAACGTGAGAGTGCCGGACTCCGGCCAGGCTGAGCAACCGGCCGACACCGCGGTGTGCTGGCCCACGGGCAGGAGCGAACTACCCAAGACAAACGGAACCCCCGGACGGCAGCCAAACCCTGGGCGCGGTTCCTCGGCTAGGTCCAGGATCCGGATGTCCTCCCCGGCCGCCGCGTTGGGCAGATACCCCCACTCGCACTGGTACCGAGGTAGTCGCTCAGGGCGAGGTGAGCACGTGGACCCTGTAGTTGCGGAATCCGTGCGCAGCAATGGCAGGATGACTGCCGTGGACGGGAGCAGCCTGACCGCGCGGATGCGGCTGCGGATGCCGCTGACCACGATGGCCTATGCCAGCATCGGCCAGGCCGCGCAGATCCTCGCCGAGGAGGCCGCGAGCCTGCTGCCCGGTCACCCGAAGCTGGCCAGCCAGCGCTCCCTGGCCCACATCGGCGGGCTTGCCCCCACCGCGCGGGCGACGCTGAACGCGGTTCCGTCCGGCTCCGTCACCCTCGGCCCCGGCCGCCCCCACCTGGTCCTGTTCTTCGCCACCTGGCTGACGGAGACCTCCGGCCTGCGCGCCCAGCTCACCGCCCTCGGCCGGTACGCACGAATAGCACGACACGGCACGCTGCCGCAACTCGTCGCCGTCGATGAGGTGGCCACCGAGCCATCCCCCGGCGCCGCATACTCCTACCTCCAGCGTCTGGGCCACCTGGGCTACCCAGTCGCCCTCGACACCACCGGCAGGCTCGCCGACGGATACGGTGTCCAGGACCAGCCATGGTTCGTGCTCACCTCCGCCTCCGGCAAGATCGTGTGGAAGCACGACGGGTGGCTCCCCGTAACCGCGCTCAAGGCCGCCGCCCGCAGAGCCTGACCTGGC
>Ga0099827_10002580_pt1 | contig 10049 bp, 8 predicted proteins | sample CZO8metaG_FD_79339 | JGI IMG/M metagenome (GOLD analysis project Ga0099827, IMG submission 79339) | Vadose zone soil microbial communities from the Eel River Critical Zone Observatory, Northern California, USA - CZOApr15con1.8 metaG | ecosystem: Environmental > Terrestrial > Soil > Vadose zone ...
CGCCGTCGCGATTCTGCATCCAGTGGCTGCTCAGCATGCAGAATCGCGACGGCGGCTGGGGCGCATTCGACCGCGACAACAACAAAGCGTTTTTGTGCAACATTCCCTTTGCGGATCACAACGCGATGATCGATCCTTCGACGGCCGACGTGACTGCCCGCGTTCTCGAGTGCCTGGGCCGCTGTGGGTGGCCGGCCGAGCATCCTGTGATGCAGCAGGGGTTGAAATTCTTGCTCCAAGATCAGTGCGAGGACGGCTCGTGGTTCGGGCGCTGGGGCGTCAATTACGTTTACGGCACCAGCGGCGTGCTGCGCGCCCTGGAGACGGTCTCGCTCACGGCGAAGGATTATTGCCAGCGCGCGGTGCGCTGGTTGCGTTCGGTGCAGAAAGCCGATGGCAGCTTCGGCGAATCACTGCGCAGCTATAGCGAGCCAGCGACCAAGGGCCAGGGCGACAGCACTGCTTCGCAAACTGCCTGGGGGATGATTGGTTTGCTCGCCGGCGCGGATGCGAGCGACCCTGCAATCCAGAAGGCGGCGGCGTACCTTGTCGAGCAGCAAAACGCCGATGGATCGTGGAGCGAGGGTGAATTTACCGGGACGGGATTCCCCTGCGTCTTCTACCTGAAATATCATCTGTATCGGAATTCGTTCCCGCTGTACGCGCTGGCGCGCTACCGCAACCAAGCGCAAGAAGCGCAACAATACTGCGCGTTCACCTTCCACCCCGGCGAATTCCACCTGCGCAGCGGTTTTTAGCCAATTACATGACTACCCTGGTCACTGGCGCCTCCGGATTCCTCGGGAGCCACGTAGCACGCCAACTTGTTGCGCGCGGCGAAGATGTGCGCGTCCTGCTGCGCGCCTCCAGCCACAATCGCGCCATTGCTGATTTGTCCCTCGAATACGTAACGGGCGATTTGCGCGACCCGGCGTCGCTGGAGCGCGCGCTGAAGGGAATCCAACGTGTCTTTCATGTTGCCGCTGATTATCGTTTGTGGGCCAGGCGCTCCAAAGATATTTATGAGTCCAACGTGGGTGGGACAAAGAATCTACTCGCCGCGGCGGAGAACGCCGGTGTCGAGCAACTCATTTACACCAGCACGGTGGCGACCATCGCGGTCGACCGCCCGCAGCTGCCGAACGAAGCGACGGAAGGGCGGCTCGACGAAATGGTTGGGCACTACAAGCGCTCCAAATGGCTTGCCGAGCAGGAAGTACTGAAGGCCGCAAGGAACGGCGCGCCGATCATCGTCGCCATGCCTACGACCCCCGTAGGTCCTTGGGACTGGAAGCCGACGCCGACGGGAAAAATCATTGTCGATTTTCTGAACGGCAAGATGCCGGGCTACGTCGAAACAGGTCTTAATTTCGTGGGCGCGGAAGAATGTGCCGCGGGTCACTTGCTCGTCTCCGAAAAAGGCAAGATCGGCGAGCGCTATCTTCTCGGCGCGGAAAATCTCACGTTGAAGCAAGTCCTCGACATCCTCGCGAAAATCACCGGTCTGGCCGCGCCCAGGTTGAAAATTCCCCACGGCCTGGCCCTTGGGGCAGCCTACGCGAATGCTATTTTCTCGCGCTTGACCTTTCGCGAGCCACAAATTCCGCTGGAAGGCGTGAAAATCGCTCGGCACAAAATGTTCGTGGATTGCTCCCGCGCCCAGCGCGAGCTTGGTTTCCGCCCCGGCTCGGTCGCCGCGGCTCTCGAACGCGCTGTGCGCTGGTATGAAGCGAATGGCTACGTCACGGCTCGCCGCGCCAGACGTATTGCCCATGCGGCAGCGTCTTTGTAGGGCGCAGAGCGAGTTGCGAAGAGTGGTAGTCAAAATGTAGCGCCGAGCTAGAGCCTGTCATCTTAAATTGCAATGAGAATCCTCGTCACATTCGCCGTCGATGCAGAATTCGCCCCTTGGCGAAGACGCCACGAATTCGAGACCGTTGGCGTGGATGACGTGATGGTCTTTTGCATCCAAGTCCCCGGAGCCGAGGTAAATGTTCTACTCACCGGAATCGGGGAGGGCAGCGCGTCAGTTCTAGGTCTTCAAATGTCCTCATTGGCAGCAGGACAAGGTTTCGACGTTTGTATCTCGAGCGGCTTGGCGGGCGCATTGCGCGCCGAGCATGTTGCCGGTGACATTCTTGCTGCGAGGCAAGTGCGGAGCCACATTGTTCATGCGGATGCAGGCGCGGACATCCTTGAGTGCGACCACGAGTTGGTGTCGGCGGCGGAAGCGTGTGGCGCGAAGGTAGTTGGCAATTTCTATATGGCAGATCATATCGTCGTTACATCGATCGAGAAGGCTCGGCTGAGTGCCCTGGCGGATGCGGTAGACATGGAGAGTTTTGACGTGATCAAGGAGGTTAATGCCTGGAAGGCAAGAGCGGTTGCAATACGCGCGATCAGTGATAACTCGGAAGAGGATCTGCCGGTCGACTTTAATCTCGCTCTCACGGGGAAGGGTGATATTAGTTTAGGCCGAATTGCGGGGCAGGCACTGCTACATCCGAAGAGCGTAAAGGGTCTTGTTAAACTCGGAAGACAAAGCCGAAAAGCCGCGGAAGCGCTCGCCGACTTTCTCGAACAATACATTCCGAAGTTGGCTCAACAGGACAAGGCCGAGGCCATACAAAGGAGGGCGGTGCAGGCTTGAGCCGTACAGGCACTGTCGTCGAAGCGCTCAAAACGCTCGGTCCCATACCGAGAACCATGCGAGCCGGAGTCTACCGGGAGAAGGGAATTGTGCGCGTCGAAGAAGTGCCGGTGCCGGAGGTACGCGACGGGGAAGTCTTGATCAAGGTTGCGGCTTGCGGCATTTGCGGCACAGATATCAAGAAAATATTTCAGCGCTACGTCGAGCCGCCGCAAATCCTCGGCCACGAGTTGGCCGGCACGGTCGTCGCCATAGGCCCTGGCGTCTCGAAATGGAAGCCCGGCGATCGCGTGATGAGCTTCCATCACACGCCCTGCGGAAAGTGCTTTTATTGCGAGAAGCGCCTCTTCTCCCAGTGTAAGCAGTACAAAACCACCGGTCTCACCGGCGGCTTCACCCCGAACGGCGGCGGCTTCGGGCAATACGTGAAAGCCATGCCGTGGGTAGCGGAGCGCGGCATCGTTGCGCTTCCCAACAATGTGAGCTTTGAGGAAGCAACGTTTATCGAGCCGATTAACACGATTGCGAAAGCGGTGCAGAAAGCGCGTGTCGCTGCAGGCGAAAGCGTGCTGGTGATTGGCTGCGGGCCCATCGGACTGCAATTGCTGATGGTCAGCAACCTTGAGGGCGCGAAGCTGTACACCAGCGATCCCATCGCGGAGCGCCGCACCAAGAGCTTGACGCTAGGCGCCATTGAGGCGTTCGACCCAACCAATGGTAAGCTGGTAGACGCAATACGGGCCAAGACCGAGGGAAGGGGGGCGGACGCGGTTCTAGTGGCCGTGGCGCATCCGGCTATGGTTGTAGAGGCGCTGGCGGCGGCAAGGCCCGGGGGCCGGGTTCTGCTTTTTGCCGCGAACGACCCGGTAACCAAAATCGAGTTTCCCGCGGCGGCCGTGGGCATCGACGAGAAAGAGATCCTGGGAAGCTATAGCGCCGCGATTGACATCCAACAAGCAGCGGCCGGATTGGTGCTACAGAAGAAACTGCCGGTGATGGACATTGTCACACACCGGTTCCCGTTGGATAGAATTCAGGAGGCGCTGGAGCTGGCAGCACGGCCCACGGCTGAGTCTTTAAAAATTCTGATAACGCATCCATGAGAACAACGTCCCCGAAACGAATGGATACTTTCGCCGAAGAAGCCGCCGCGGTAGTGCGAGCGCCGGTGGTGCCATCAAAGATGATGGCCGCGGTTCTGTATGGCAGCGAAGATCTTCGTCTGGAGAAGATCGACGTTCCGTCGCTGGCCGCTGACGAAGTGCTGCTGCGTGTGCGTCTGGCCCTGACTGATGGCACCGACCTCAAAGTCTGGCGACGCGGCTATCACGCCAAGATGATCCAGCCGCCCGCGGTATTCGGCCACGAGGTGGTCGGCGAAGTCGCCGCGGTCGGAAAGCGCGTGGACCCGCGCTGGCGCCTTGGCTTGCGCGTGATTGCCGCTAATTCCGCGCCGTGCTTGCGTTGCTATCACTGCCGGCGCGCCCAGGAAAATCTTTGCGAAGATCTGCTGTTCAATAACGGCGCGTACGCGGAGTACATGCGCATCCCCGGGCGCATCGTGATGGAAAACATGCTGGAGGTGCCGCACTCGGTGGATGACGGCAGCGCGGCGCTGGTCGAGCCGCTGGCTTGCGTGCTGCGCGGCATCCAGGAAATGGAAGTGCGCGCGGGCGACACCGCGGTGGTGATTGGCTGCGGCCCAATTGGACTCAAATTTGTGCGCATGCTGTCGCGCCGGGGGGTTCGCGTGATCGCGCTGGCCCGGCGGGTGGTGCCGCTCGAAATCGCCAAGCGCATGGGTGCGATTGCCGCCATCAATGTGACGCAAGTTCCGGACGTGGTCGCGGCGGTGAAGAGTTTGGCCGATGACCACCGCGGCGCCGACTCCGTTGTCGAAGCGGCCGGCAATCCGGCTACCTGGAAGCAGGCGCTGGCCATGGTGCGCCGCGGCGGCGTGGTCAATTTTTTCAGCGGTTTACCTTCGGGCACGCGCGTGGAGATTGAACCCGCGGCGATTCATTACTCGGAGATCAAGCTCATCTCGCCATTCCACCACACCCCGCGGTTCATTCGCGAGGCCATGGAAGCCATTCGCCGCGGCGACATTCTGGCCCACGACTTCGTCACCGAAGAGATTCGCCTCGCTGATCTCCCCAATGCCTTCGAGCGCATGAAATCGCGCAGCGGCGAAATCAAGCTCGCCGTCCGCCCGTAATACGTTTTCGGTGAACTGTCGCTTCAGATTTGGCGCGAACGCTAACTGTTGCCATCCAGAGGTCCGGCGCTTTTCAACCGGATCGCAGGACATCAAGAGTTAGCATTTTGCGAGCCAACTGTCCGAAGTTCTGTCGCGTGGTGAAAAGCACCCATGCTCCGTCCAAACGAACTCGAAATCGCCGCTAACCTCCCGCCATCGGGCTGCACGCCCGAAGCCGCTCAGCAGTACACCCGCTGGCTGGCCACGCATCACTACGAAAACTTCAACGTCGTCTCTTGGCTGCTCCCGAAGAAGCTACACCAACATTTTTATAATCTCTATGCGTATTGCCGTTGGGCCGATGATCTCGGTGACGAGATTCCCGAAGGGGCGCGCGCGCTCGAACTGCTCGACTGGTGGGAGCAAGAACTAAACGCCTGCTATCAGGGGAATCCCTCGCATCCGGTCTTTCTCGCGCTTCGTCAAACGATTGTCGCCCAAGATATTCCGAAGCAGCCTTTCGGCGATCTGTTGAAAGCTTTTCGGCAAGATCAAACTTCAAAGCGTTACGAGACGTGGGACGCGGTCCTCGACTACTGCGTCTATTCCGCTAACCCTGTCGGCCGTCTGGTCCTCTATCTTTGCAGCTATCGTGACGAAGAACGGCAGCGCCTCTCGGACGCCACCTGCACCGCGCTACAGCTCGCGAATTTCTGGCAAGACGTGGCGCGCGATCTGGAGAAGGGACGCATTTACATTCCGCTCGACCTCGCTTCCGCGCACGGCCTCAAGGAGTCCGACATCCTCGCCCGCCGCTTCGACCAGCGCTACGTCAACTTGATGAAAGATTTGATCGCCCGTACTCGCACGCTTTTTGCGGAAGGCTTGCCCCTCGCGAAAATGGTCGACGCCCGGCTCAGCGTTGATCTCGAAATGTTCACCCGGGGAGGGCTCGCGGTTCTCGACGCCATCGAAGCTTCCGGCTATGACACGCTGCATCACCGCCCCGCGATCGGCAAAGGCAAACAAGCGCGGCTGCTCGGCCGGGCGCTCGTAACGCATCTCGTTTCGAAAACTTTCAGGGACGGCAGCGGCTCGTCGCAGCCGGCTGCCGATTCCGTTGCGCAATCTTACGAGCGCTGCCATCGCATCGCGCGTGAAGCGCACAGCAATTTCTACTATGCGTTTTTTCTGCTGCCACGCGCCAAGCGTAACGGCTTGGCCGCTCTCTATGCGTTCATGCGCCTGGTCGACGACGTTGCCGACGAAGGCGGCGACCTCGCCGCCAAGCAGCGCGGCCTGGCGAAGTGGCGCGCGGCCTTGGACGAAGCCGTCACGGGGGGCGGCCACGCAAAAGCAGCCGCGCCGCGAGGGGCCGTCGAGGTCTTCCCCGCGCTGGTCGACACCATGCGCCGCTACAGCATGCCCGCGCGATATCTCCACGACCTCATCTCGGGCGCGGAGATGGATCTAACCGTTCGCTCCTATCCGACCTTCGATCGCCTCCGCGAGTATTGCTATCGCGTGGCGGGTACCGTCGGCCTCACCTGCACGCACGTCTTTGGCTTTCGCGATCCTCGCGCGCTCGACCTCGCCGAAAAACTCGGTCTGGCTTTCCAACTGACCAATATTATTCGCGACGCGCGCGCCGACTACTCGCTCGGCCGCGTCTACCTGCCCGAAGAAGATCTCGCGCGCTTCCATGTTTCCGCGGAAGATTTCTCCCGCACCGAAGGCACTCTGGGCGTCCGCGAGCTTCTGCGCTTTGAAGCCAGCCGCGCCTGGCAATGCTACGAAGAGGGCGCGGCGCTTTTGCGACTCATCGATGAGGAAAGCCGCCCGGCTTTGTGGCTGCTCGTGCATACTTATAGCGCCCTGCTCGCCCGCATTGAAGACTTGGACTTCGCCGTTTTCAGTGAACCCGTGCGCCTGTCGCGCGCTGAAAAGCTGGTATTCATCGCAAAGGCGCGTTTCACGCGCGTAACGGAAGAGAACATTCTTGAAAAACGTGATGGTGATCGGCGGCGGTCTGGCGGGGATGGCGGCCGGCGTCGCGCTGGCTGAATCCGGCTGGCGCGTGCGGCTATTCGAGCAGCGTCCCTTTCTGGGCGGCCGCGCGACCTCGTATGTTTTGCCGGACGGCGAGCACGTTGACAATTGCCAGCATGTGACGCTCGGCTGCTGCACCAATCTCGAAGACTTTTACCGTCGCGTGGGCGCCGGCGACAAGATCAAATTCTTCGACCGGCTCTTTTTCCTGGATCCGCAGGGCCGGCGCGGCGAAATGCAAGCCGGCCTGCTCCCCGCGCCATTTCACATGGCCGGTTCCTTTGTGAAATTCGCACCGCTCACCCTAAGAGACAAGCTGTCGATCGCGTGGGCCATGCTGAATATTCTGCAGACCAACGGGCGCACCTGGGACGTCGATCAATACGGTGGAATCTCCATGCTCGAGTGGCTGCGCCGCCGGGGCCAGACCAAAGGCGCGATCGAGCGCTTCTGGCGCGTCGTGCTGGTCAGCGCTCTCGATGAAGGGTTGGATAAAACGGATGCTCGTTACGGAATCGATGTGTTCTGGAAGGCATTTCTGTCTAATCGGAGCGGCTATCGCATGGGCGTCCCGATCGTGCCGCTGGCGCAACTTTATGAGGGCTGCAAATTGGCCATCGAGCAAAAGGGTGGGGAAGTGAATCTGCGCGCCACCGCGCGATCGCTTCAGATCCAGAATAGCGCGATTACCTCTGCACAGTTCGACGCTGGGCGCGAGGAGCGCGCGGACGCTTTCATTCTTGCCGTCCCGCACACCGCGGTCGCGGATTTGATTCCGGACGAAATCAAGCGCAAGGATTCCGCTTTCCGCAATCTCGCCTTGCTCAAAACGGCGCCCATCACTGGGGTCCATTTCTGGTTGGATCGCGAGGTCATGAGCGAACCGTTCGTTACTCTGCTGGACACCACCACGCAATGGATTTTCAACAAGACTGCGCTGTATGGCGCCTCTCCTGGCAGCCCACAAAATCCTCAAAAAGGTCAATACCTACAACTGGTGGTCAGCGCATCTTATAATTTGCTGCAAAAGTCTCGGCAGGAGATCATTGACCTGTGCCTGAAAGAAGTGCGCCAGGCGCTGCCGGCCGCGCGCGAAGCAAACCTAATCAAGGCCACCGTCATCAAAGAGACAGCCGCGACGTTTTCCCCCGAACCCGGAGTTGACCGCTGGCGACCCAAGCAGGAAACGGCCATCGACGGATTATTTCTCGCTGGGGATTGGACCGATACGGGATGGCCAGCCACGATGGAAGGCGCGGTGCGCAGCGGTTATCTCGCGGCGGAGGCGCTGTTGCGGAGAGAAGGCCGGCCGCATCGATTCGTGCAGCCCGAACTGCGGGCCGACGGCCTCGTCGCGCTGTGGGCGCCGAACTGATTCAGGTCGCGTCGGATTCCAGCGACGCGACGTGCCGCTGGCGGTGAGTCCGATCCTCGGTTGCCGCGTCTAATGATTGTTTGCTGCTTCGGTGAGCCAGGAATTCTTCGTAGGATTTGCGGGAGCGCCAGCAGTCCGTGGTGAGATACACGCGAGAACGAGCGGTTGCCGCGAAACATAAAGAGTACCGGCATGGTTCGGATCGCGCCGAAACAGGGAATCCCAGTCACCCCCGGGCCGTAGACTCTTTCAAAGCGTTGTTCAAAGCCGGCCTTGACTTCGAACTCCCAGAGGACTAGAAAGATAGATGTCCCATCTCCCGCTCGGACGTCGGCAATCCTGTTTCTAAAGCCTTGGAAAGAATGCGCTAACGGTCGAGTGTAGCAATCCGATTGGATACAAGCCACGGTGGAGTGCGCGTCAGCGTGTTGTCGACAGCGACATGTAGTGGCAGTCCGCCAGGACTGATGTAGGAGGTGTTTGTGGATCGAAAGTATGGCCACCGCGGCTATCGCGATGCGGAAAAGCAGGAGAAGAAGGAGCGGTCGCACGACCGTAAACCGCCGGCGGGAGGTCCCCGCGCGGATCAGTTTGGCCCGCGCACACCACGCATGGTCGGCACCGTGACGCGAGCGCGCTGCTCGAATTGCGGCGCGGTGCTCGCCAGCGGGTTCGATCCCAACGGGCAGTGCCCCAAGTGCGCATTCGAGCTGCACTCCTGCAAGCAGTGCCGGTTCTTCGACAGCGGCGCGCAGTTTGAGTGCACCCAGCCGATTCCCGAGCGCATCTCACCCAAAGACGCGAAGAACAACTGCACGTTTTACGAATTCCGCACCACCGTGGAGAAAGACACCGCGCCTACCTCGTACGCGCAAAAGGGAAGCACGCCTGCCGCTGCTCCCCCGCCGCGCCCTAACGACGCCCGCCAAGCCTTCGAGAACCTCTTCAAGAAGTAGCTCGCTCTGCCATATTGTCGAGGGCCCGACTGCACGGCTTTGGAGTCTTTTCGCAACTGTGCGGCCGGGCTGATATAATCAAGCGAATGGGATACAACTTCCAGATTGAAACCGACCGGGAAGAAGACGGCCGCTGCATTGCCGAGATTCCGGAGTTGCCGGGCGCACTCGTCTATGGCGCCAGCAGGGAAGACGCAATTCGAGCTGTCGAGGCGCTGGCGTTGCGGGTGCTGGCGGACAAGCTCGAAGCCAGCAAAGAAAAACCTTCCAACCCATTTGCAGTCACAATAGCGTCTTCCGTTGAGTAAATGACCTTCCACAAAAGCTAGCCGAGTCTACAAGGCGCTGTTACGAATGGGTTGAACCGTAAAGCGCAGCTGAAGTGGCTCCCATGACCAACTCAGCCATCCCACCAAGGGCGAGTTCACTTGGGCGTTCCATGACGCCGTCGAAAGTGGGCCCAAAATGCTGGCCAGAATCGCCAAACACACTGGACTAAAACCCGAGGACCTCTGAGGTAGCCGAGGCCGATGTGTTACTCCGGGCTCCCTAACGGGAATAGCGTGGGGGATTGCGCGGGATTGGCAGCGATGGCTTCGAGTTCGGGGTAGCGGAGGCGGAGCGGGTCAGGGACTCGGACCTTCGTGGCTCTGAGCATGCTGATGAGCTCAAGAGCGTTGACCACCGCTTTGCCGAGGTAATGGTTGTTGGTGATGACGAAAGTTTTCGCGGTGGTCGCGGCGACTTTGCGGATGCGCTGGGTCCAGGGCGTTAGCTCTTCGGCGGAGTAGAGATAGTTGTAGCGCTCGTGCTGGGGAA
>Ga0099827_10002582_pt1 | contig 10046 bp, 4 predicted proteins | sample CZO8metaG_FD_79339 | JGI IMG/M metagenome (GOLD analysis project Ga0099827, IMG submission 79339) | Vadose zone soil microbial communities from the Eel River Critical Zone Observatory, Northern California, USA - CZOApr15con1.8 metaG | ecosystem: Environmental > Terrestrial > Soil > Vadose zone ...
CCCCGAGCATTGCTCGATCTCTGCGAGGGCCGCAGCGCGTGGATGGTGGAAGCGGTGAAGTTTCTCTCGAGTGTCTTGCAGGCGCTCGAGTCGCTTTGGCCCCGCGAGCACGGAATTCGGATGCTTCAGGTCGGCTTCGGGTCGCTTTCCCACCTGCTTGCTTCCCGCGCGCAAGCGCACGGTGCCCGGCTCACGGTTCTCGAGCTTGATCGGCAGCGCCGGGAGCACGCGGGGTTGGCCCTTGGACATGACGGCGTCGAGCTGTGCAGAGAATGCAGCACCCTGCCGGCCGCGACCTTCGACGTCATTATTTCGGCGGGGGCGCTGTGCCGTTGGCAGACGCCCGAGACATTGATTTCCGAGCTCGTCGCGGCATTGGCTCCCGGCGGACTGCTGGTCGCGGTCGAGCCTATCCCGTCGTTGTTCCGTGATCTGGTATTTGGCACCGATGAAACCTGGTTTGCTCCAAACTCGATCGTCGCCGGCGGACGACTGCGAACGGCAGAAGACTGGCGGCAGACCCTCGCATCCGCGGCCCTGCAAGAACATGTCGCGCAAAGCGTCGCCATGGGAGCGGAGACCGCGACCTTCCTGACGGCTCGCAGGAATGCCGTTTCCGAGCTCGCGCCTGCCCCCGAAAAGCTGTCGATATTGATTCGGACCGGCGCTGACGCCAGGACTTTGCAGATTGCGCGCCACGTCGAGCGCCTGTTCGCCGCCGACGGACATCAGGTCGCGGTCCGACATCAATCCGATGGTGGCCTCGACTCGTCGTCGGTCGTGCCCCTCCTGGTGATCGATATTGGAGACTGCTTTCGCAAAAACGGGTCGCCGCTCGACGCGCTCCGGGATCGGTGCTTGGCGCTCAAGGCGTTCGTCGAAGATTTGAGCGTTCCGGACCTGACGCTGTGGACCGTGACATCCGGCGCCTTCGGGGACGAGCTCACGAACCCCGTCGAGGCCGGCTACTGGGCATTTACCCGCACGGTCGCCAACGAATTTCCCAACCTCAAAATGCGGCGCGTCGATTTATCCCCCGGACTGTCGGCCGAACATGCCGCGGCGCGCATCAAGGATCTGATTCTATCCGCCGGGGACGAAACCGAGCTGCATCTCGACGGGGATGCCGCCCGCGTCGTCCGGATCGAGCCGCTCGACCGCCTTCCGCCCAATCTGGTGCAAGACCGCGCCGCGCACTCGGCGCGCTCCCCTCCCCAGCCGAACTCGGCTCCACCTCTCCCCGCAAGCGGGGAGAGGGAGCGCACCGAGCTTGCTGCTGCGGCTGATTCCACCTCACCGGAACCTGCAAATGCGGCGGACCGGCTCCAGGAAAATGGCGCCCGCTCTGGCTCGGCGGCTCGCCTGGAACGCCGCGGCGGCCTCGATGGGCTTTGCTGGCGCGCAACCAGGCGAGACGAGCTTGCGCCCGACCAGATCGAGATCGAGGTGGAAGCGACCGGCTTGAATTTTCGCGATCTCATGTGGGCGCTGTCTCTCCTGCCGGACGAGCTGCTCGAGGACGGGTTTGCCGGGCCCTGCTTGGGCCTGGAATGCGCCGGCCGTGTCGTCAGGCTCGGCTCCGCGGTCACCAATCTCGCGCTTGGCAGCCGGGTCGTTGCGCTGGCGCGCTCGGCCTTCGCGACCCACGTCGCCGTCCCATCCTGGGCTGCCCTGTCGGTGCCCGACGGTATGTCCAGCGAGGCGGCCGCGACCATCCCGGTTGCCTTCGTGACCGCCTATTACGCGTTGGTCACATTGGCGCGCGTCGAGCGCGGCGAATGGGTCTTGATCCATGGCGGGGCCGGCGGAGTGGGACTTGCAGCGCTTCAGATCGCCCGCTGGCGCGGCGCCCGGGTGATCGCGACCGCCGGGTCGGAGGAGAAACGTGATCTCCTGCGAATATTGGGCGCCGAGCACGTCCTCGATTCCCGCACCACCGCCTTTGTCGATGCGGTCCGAGAAATCACGCCGGACGGCGTCGATGTCGTGCTCAACAGCCTGTCGGGCGAGGCCATGGAGCGCGGCATCGGCGTCGTCAAGCCGTTCGGGCGATTTCTGGAGCTCGGCAAACGCGATTACCTCACCAACACCCATGTCGGCCTGCGGCCGTTTCGTCGCAACCTCGCTTATTTCGGAATCGATCTGGATCAGTTGCTCAAGCAGCGGCCGGATCTGGGATCCGATATCCTGAAGCAATGTGCAGCGCTGCTTGAACAGCGTGTCCTCTATCCGCTGCCGTTCTGCCGCTTCTCGGCAAGCGAGGTCGTCGACGCGTTCCGCCTGATGCAACAGTCGAGGCACATTGGAAAGATCCTCGTTACGCCGCCGAAATCCGCAAGCGTGCAGGATCGATCCGAGGCGAGCTTCGCGGTCGACCCCGACAAGACCCATGTGATCACGGGAGCGTTCAGCGGGTTCGGGTTGCAGACGGCGCGATGGCTCGCGCGCCGCGGCGCGAGATACCTGGTCATGCTCGGCCGGCGCGGGCCGGCGAGCCCGGACGCGGAGCGCCTCATCGCGGAGCTGCACGCCATGGGCGTCGCCGCCCGGGCGGAGGCCTGCGACGTGGCGGATTTCGGCGCGCTTCGGCGCGTGTTCGAGACCATGCCGCCGGAGTTTCCTCCCGTCGGCGGCGTCATGCATGCGGCGATGGTGCTGGCGGATTCGACCATCGCCAATCTGAGCGCCGCCCAGCTGCAAGACGTCCTGCGGCCGAAAGTGCTCGGCGCCGAGCATCTCGACCAACTGACGCGCGGCTTCGATCTCGACTATTTCATTCTGTTCTCGTCGGCGACGACGTTCGTCGGCAGCCCTGGTCAAGGCAGCTACGTCGCCGCCAATGCATACATGGAAGGCCTGGCACGGCGGCGCCGCTGCGCGGGGCTGCCGGCCCATGCCATCGCCTGGGGCGCCATCGGCGACGCCGGCGCGCTGGCGCGCGATCGCACGGTGCGCGAATTGCTCGCAAGACGCGTCGGCGCGGGCTCCATGACGGCAAGGGAGGCGCTCGATCTGATGGCAGAGGCGCTGTCCACACCCGCCGCGGCCGAGCATGCCGTCCTCGCCTTGGCGACGTTCGACTGGTCTACCGCCCGGGCGCAACTTCCCATATTGAGCTCGCCGACCTACCAAAGGCTTGGCAACGGTCGCGCCGACTCGGCAAAGCCGGAGCGAACGGCCATCGATCTCGGCCTGCTCATCCGAAAGAACGGCATCGAGAATGCGCGGGCGACAGTGCTCGAGCTCGTCATCGAGGAGGTGTCGCGGGTGCTGCGGATGCCGAAGGACCAGATCAGTCTCGTCAACCCGCTTGCGGAAGCGGGCCTCGATTCGCTCATGGCGGTGGAGCTCGCTCATAGCCTGCGCAATCGAGCGAGCATGCAGATGCCGTTGACCATGGCCGCCGGCAGCCTCACGGTGACCGAGCTGGTGCGGCGCCTGCTTGCCCTCGCCGGAGAGAACACGGAGGAACGGTGCGTCCGCTCGGCGGTTGACACGTCCCCGAGCCCGGACGCGGGCTAGAGGAGCTTCGTGCGGTGCTGCGACCCGGAATAGCCGACGAAAAGCGAACAGCTCCGCTCGACGCACCGGCGAGCCGAAAAGGCCCGCCGGATGGATCGGCCCCGCGCCCCCCTCGCCCGCAACGGCCCGCATCCTGGATGCGGCATTTGTGGCTCTTCACCCTGATCGGCTCGTTTCTGCTTCTCAGCAATCGAATGGTCTTCGCCGCCATCGGCGCGCTCAATGGCAGGCTCCGCTTCATCAGGACGGTGTTCGTCGTCTATCCCGGCTCGGACGAAATCCTGAGCAGATATTGCTATGGAGCGGTTCGCGACTGGGCGGCCTGGCGGCCGACCCTGCTCGGTGCCTACCGTCAAACCGGATCCTGGGGCCTCATGTTCGGGATCGCCAGCACCGAGCGCGAGTTCGAGCGACCCGCCATGGTCGAGCGGCTCGCGGAGCTGCATGCGCGAATGGAAACGATCAGGAAAACCGTTCGCGCTCGCGAGGTGCGCTTCGCCGGGGTGCTTCCGAGCAGGTTTTGCGCGGAAGGCATCGCGACCCGCGACTCGGAAGTGCGGGCGGCGGTCGCCGCGGTACTGAAGGCCGAGGCGATCGTCAGAAGCTCGGAGCAGATCGGCGAGTCCGCGCCTTTGATCGTGCTTGGCGCCAACGGTTTGCTTGGCCAGCAGCTGACGTCGCGGCTGGCGAAGCGGACCGTGTACGGGGTCGACGTCGGTCCTTTGGGCGAGGATTTTGCCAATCGAGCGTCGTGGCCCGCGCACCTGACCGGCCGGCGAGCGCTGGTCATCAATGTCGCGCGCTCTGAAACTCTGGCGCTTTACCTCGATTTGCTCTGGAGCTCCCTCGTCGTTCTCAACGAGGTCTATCCGCCGCCCGGGCCGCGGGTGTTGCAGCGGCTTTCCGCGCTGGGGTGCAGCTGTTACCACCTGGCCGGCGCTGTCGGAAGGGCCTATCCGGATCTCCCGTGGCCCTACGCCGGGGCCATTCCTTGCTGCGCGGCGCAGATCGACGCCGATACGCCCCTGATCGTCCGGCGCCTGGCCTGACGCGCCTTGCACGCCTCGTCCGGGGATCCTTACTGACCCGGGGATACCAGCTGGCGCGAAGCCGTCTGCTCCGAGCCCGGATCTTTCCATTCGCCGCGATCGATCAGCTCGATCTGCTGTTCATGATGTGCGATCGCGGCGGCGGCGTTGCCGGCATGCGCGTCAGCTGTGTCGCGATCGCCAATTTCTACTGGCTCGGCCACCGCACTCAATCGCCGCTCCTGATCAGACTTGGCGAGGACGAAAGGTAGCATAGCTCGGCATTATGAGAGCCGACCCGGCATGCGTCAACTTGCAACGCGGGTTGTCATTGGACCTGGCGAAGGAGAGCCGGACTCCATAGCCTGCGTCTATGGTCACGGATTGCATAGGCGCTGACTTACGCCCGTCGCGTCCCGGGTGAGTGCAGCACAACAACGAGCCCCCTTCCGGGCCCTGTGATGGCCGTCACGAAATGGCGCAATGCGCCCGCTCCGAAATGGCCCGAAGATTCGACCAAGCTGTGATCGCAATCACAGCAATCGGCGCTCGACCTGTGCGAGCAACACCCGGACTTGATCTGGAGCCAGACGACCAAAACGGAACGGTCCGGCAACGCGCTTGGCAGGGATCACGAAAGGGCCAAAGCCATGACCGACCTCTCTCTGGGAGCGGTTACTTTCCGAAGTGACACGGTGCCGGGGGCGGCACTCGGTGCTTCTGCGCAGCGCCCGCTCGACAAGCGGCTCGTTCACAAGTCTTACGACGAGAATGTGCTGGTCTCTCACATCGAGGCGGTGCCGAGCCCGGTTCACCCCGGACAAGGTGGCGACAGCTCGTCGGGTCGCACCGATCATTTCCGCGGCATCGTGTGTGTCCATCCAGACCATAAATTTTTCTTCGAGCACGACGGCGGCCATGTCTCCGGACTCTACCTGATCGAGGCCGCGCGGCAGATGTCGGTCGCCATCACGCACGTCTTCTACAACGTTCCGCTCGACATCGAGTTCGTGATGACCGAGTGCTCGGCCCAGTTTCGCAACGTTGCCAACCGCGATGATCCGCTGCTCGCGCAGCAGACGATGAGCGGCCACGCCTACCGCAAAGGCCGCCTGGTCAGCATGCACTCGGAAATCGTGATCCGCCAGCGCGGAGTCGAAATCGCACGTCTGTCCGGAACCATGGTTCTCTTGAACAAGCATCAGCTGCAATATCTCGAGCAGCGCGGCGGCAAAGGGTGACCCCTCGATGCAACGCTCGCTTGCGGGCGGCTTGCTGGGCCTTATAGGCGGCGGGCTCGGTCGCCTCGACGCGTGGGTCCGGCGCGCCCGAGCGAATCGACCTGCAGCCTCCGCGGAGCCGAGATTGCCGCGCCGATTAAATCGAGCGGTCGGGTGTGCAGCATCATTCTCTGATGTTATGCTTGATCGAGGCCCGCGTGCCTACGCGGGTATTGGATTCACGACCGACCGCCCACTGAAAGGTAAGACTTCCGGGGAACTCTATGCACATAAAGGCCCTCCTGGTTGTCGCGTCTGCATCGGCATGGCTTGCCGCCTGTGAACAACCGGCGCCTCCGGCCCCCCAAATCAGGCCGGTGCGCGCCGTAACGGTCGAACACCGTACCGTTTCCGAACCACTGATCTTTGTTGGCCAGATCAAGGCTCAGGAGGAGACCAGTCTCGCCTTCCGCATAGATGGGAAACTGATTGAGCGACCGGTAACCGTCGGTGAGAGGATTTTGGTCGGCGGCCTCGTGGCTCGCCTCGACTCGCAAAACGAACAGGACGCGTTGCGAGGGGCCCAAGCCGACCTCGCCAGCGCTCAAGCTGCACTGGCCCAGGCAGAAAAGCTGGAGGCACGCCAGTCGGAGCTGCTCAAGCGCGCGATCACCAGCCGTGCACTCTACGATCAAGCATTGCAACAACTTGAGACCGCGCAGGCGCAGGTGGAAAGCGCCCAAGCGCGGCTTCAAACGACCCAGAGCCGGGTCAAATACACCGAGTTGAAAGCTGACGTGAGCGGTACCGTCACCGCCAAGGGAGCTGAGCCGGGTGAGTTTGTCCGTGCCGGCCAGATGATCGTGCGAGTCGCGCGCCAGGACCGCATAGATGCCGTCTTCGAGGCGCCGGCCCGAGCGGGGTATCGCATTCCGTTCGATCCCATCCTGGAGATCGCGCTCATCGACAATCCGAGCATCAAGACCACGGGGCGAGTGAGGGAAATCTCTCCGCAAGCAGACCCCGTAACACGACTGTTTCAGGTCAAGATTGGGCTGGAGAATCCGCCGCCCGGATTTTTCCTCGGTGTTACAGTGACGGGAATGGTCGCGCTCGATTCGCCCCCGGTCATGACGGTTCCAGTATCGGCGATCATCGAGGCGGACGGCAGGCCATCCGTGTGGGTTGTCGATCCGACAGCCAATACGGTAGCGCTGCGGGCGGTCGAGATCATGCGTTACGACCCTTCCGCCGTCATAATATCCAAAGGGTTGCAAGACGGTGAGGTGGTGGTTACGGCAGGCGTGAACATCTTGTATCCCGGGCAAAAGGTGAGACTGCTCTCCGGCTCGTCATGAGACGAAATTTCAATCTTGCCGAATGGGCGATCTGCCACCGTTCGTTCGTCACGTTCATCATGGTCGTGCTTCTTGCGGCGGGCGCATGGTCATATGTCCGCCTCGGCCGCAGTGAGGATCCCCCCTTCACAGTGAAAGAGATGATCGTGCAAGCGCAATGGCCGGGCGCAACGATCTCCGATACCCTTCAACAAGTTACTGCAAGGATCGAGAAGAAGCTCCAGGAAACCCCGCATCTGGACCACCTTCGCAGCTTTACGCTGCCGGGGCGGACAACGATCCAGGTTACTCTCAAGGACTCTGTTGCGCCAAGGAGTGTTTCGGATATCTGGTATCAGGTACGTAAGAAAGTCGACGACATCCGCTCGACGCTTCCACAAGGAGTCATCGGGCCCAATTTCAACGATGAGTTCGGCGACACGTACTCGGTTATCTACGGCTTTACCGCAGATGGCTTCACGCATCGCGAGCTGCGCGACTACGTCGAAAGCGTTCGCTCCCGGCTGTTATTGGTGCAAAATGTCAACAAGGTTAACGTGATTGGAGCCCAAGACGAGCGCCTCTATTTGGAGATCTCGGCGCAGCAGACTTTCGTCGATCGCTTCGAATTGGCCCGCGCCTTGCAGGCGCAAAATGCGGTCGCGCCAGCGGGCGTTGTGAGAACGGGCAAAGAAGCCATTCACATGCGGGTTTCCGGCGGGTTTGCGTCCGAGAACGACCTGCGGCGTGTGAACTTCGTGTCCAATGGGCAGCTGGTCCGACTAAGCGACGTCGGCACCGTGACACGCACCTATGCCGATCCGCCACAACCGATGTTTCGCGTCAGGGGACAACCCGCGATCGCTCTTGGCATTTCGATGCGCGAGGGTGGTGACATCGTCGCCCTCGGCCGCGACATGAAACGGGAGATGGCTTCGATCACTGCCGACCTGCCTATCGGAATCGAGCCGATATTGGTGGCGGATCAGCCGCACGTGGTGTCCCACGCCGTCGACGACTTCATGCGATCGTTGGGGGAGGCCCTGGTCATTGTGATTGCGGTCAGCTTCCTGAGCCTGGGATTGCGAGCGGGCGCCGTCGTCGCATTATCGATCCCGGTCGTCCTGGCGGTTGTGTTCGTCTACATGGACCTCAGCAATACCGCCCTCCAGCGGGTCTCGCTCGCCGCCCTAGTCATGTCGCTTGGCCTCATGGTTGATGACGCGATGATAACCGTCGAGATGATGGTCAAGAAGCTGGAGGAGGGTTGGGCCAAGGCAGAGGCGGCCACTTACGCGTACATGACCACCCACTTTCCGATGGGCACCGGAACGCTGGTGACGGCGGCGGCGTTCCTTCCGATTGGAATGGCAAAGAGCATGACCGGCGAGTATCTCTTTTCGCTGTTTACGGTTGTTGCTGTCGCGCTGATCGCGTCTTGGTTCGTTGCCGCCATCTTCACACCGTTATTCGGCGCAGTGCTGCTTTCGGAGAAAGTCAAGCACCGTAGCCATCGGCAACCAGGACGAGTCATGCGCATCTTTCGCGAGATTCTGGTCCTGTCCATGCGGTGGCGGTCGGTCACGGTGGCGCTCGCAGTCGCGGGTTTTGCGCTGGCCATCGTTGGGCTCGCCTTCGTGCCCAGGCAATTCTTTCCATCATCAGACCGCCTCGAGCTTTTCGTTGACCTGAAGCTTCCGCAGTACGCGTCGATCACAGCAACAGAAAGGGCCGCCTCCGAGCTCGACCGCCTGCTGCTCGATGACCCTGACGTCGATCGCTGGAGCACCTATGTCGGGCAGGGCGCCGTCCGCTTTTATCTGTCGATGATACCGCAGCTGCCAAACGACTTTTTCGCGCAAGCCGTCGTGGTGGCGAAGGATCTGGAGGCGCGGGAGCGGCTGCGTACGCGAATCGAACGTGCGTTGTATGAGAAGTTTCCGGAGGTCGTCGGACGGGTCTATCCGCTTCAATTGGGCCCGCCTGTGGAGTGGCCGGTGCAGTACCGCGTGAGCGGTCCGGAAACCGGCGAGCTCCGCAAGATCGCCTATCGGCTGGCCGCCGTGATGGCGCAGAGCTCGGAATTGCGCAACCTGAACTTTGATTGGACCGAGACTGCAAAAACTTTGCAGATCAAGGTCGATCAGGAGCAGGCCAAACTGTTGAATCTGAGCTCGGCGAGCTTGGCGCAAGCACTCGACATGGTCGTTTCGGGGGTAACAGTTACGCAGATTCGGGACAGTATTTACTTGATCGATGTGGTTCTGCGGGGGCCAGAGCAGGAGAGGGTGTCGCTCGAAAGTCTTGGGACGTTGCAGATTCCTCTTCCAAACGGCCGGACAGTCCCTCTGATGCAAGTGGCCTCCATAGACTACGGCCAAGAGCTTCCCGTGATCCGTCGGCGGGACGGTGCTCCGACCCTGACGGTTCAAGCGGAGGTGCCCCCAGGCGTTGCGCCCGAAACTGCCGTCCACAATCTTCAATCCGAGATCGACGCGTTCAGCGCGACCCTGCCCGCAGGCTACAAGATCGAGGTCGGCGGAGTGGCAGAAAAAAATGCGACGGCTCAGAGAGCGCTCATGGCAGAACTGCCGGTCATGTTGATTTTGCTCCTCACGATATTGATGGTCCAGTTGCACAGTTTCCGTCGTCTTCTTCTGGCGCTCAGCGTTGCGCCGCTGGGATTCATCGGGGTGGTAATCGCTCTCCTTGTGTCGGGCAACGCGCTCGGGTTTGTGGCCTTGGTGGGCGTGATTGCGTTGGTTGGCCTGGACGTGCGCAATTCCGTCGTCTTGATGGTGCAGACCGATGCCGAGATCGCCCAGGGGCGCACGCCATGGGACGCCGTGATCGAAGCTACACTGCATAGGTTCCGGCCGATCCTGTTGACCGCCTCGGCTGCCGCTCTGGGCATGATACCCATCGCTTCGGCGGTGCTC
>Ga0099827_10002584_pt1 | contig 10042 bp, 10 predicted proteins | sample CZO8metaG_FD_79339 | JGI IMG/M metagenome (GOLD analysis project Ga0099827, IMG submission 79339) | Vadose zone soil microbial communities from the Eel River Critical Zone Observatory, Northern California, USA - CZOApr15con1.8 metaG | ecosystem: Environmental > Terrestrial > Soil > Vadose zone ...
CGACTATTGATTCGCGATGCCATGGAGATACAGGTCGATGTGAGTGTCGAGATACTTCTTGACGTTGAACCCTTCAGGCATGCAGGATGCGAACGCGCGCCGCGCGACCACTGCGTGCATCAAGGGCGACATGGCGAGCTTCGCCGCGACCATGACGTCCACGCGGCGGAACTCGCCGCTCGCGATGCCCCGCTCGATCACGCCGGCCATGAGGCGGTGGCCGCGCGTCACGACTTCTTCGTAGTAGAACTTGGTGAGCTGCGGGAACGTGGCGGCTTCGGCCATCATCAGCTTGGGGATGCCGGCGAGCGCCGTCTCGCCGATCAGCCGCCAGTATTCGCGCACCAGCCGCTCCACCAGATCGCGCGCGCTGCCGGTGAACGACCGCGCGATCGCCTCGCCCTGGGCGATGACCGGCACGATCGTCTCGCGCACGACCGCCTTGAACAGCGCTTCCTTGCTCTTGAAGTACAGGTACACCGTGCCCTTGGTGACGCCGGCGCGCCGCGCGACTTCTTCCAGCCGCGTGGCGGCGAAGCCGCGCTCCACGAACACTTGGAGCGCGGCCGTCACGATTTCCGCCGGGCGCGCTTCCTTGCGGCGCTTCCAGCGGGGGCGGGCTTTCCGGGGACGGCGGGCAACCATGGGCATCGCGAACCTCGATATTAGTTACTGAACGGTCAGTAACTAAACCAGGTTCCCGCGGTTCGTCAACTGCCCGCTAACTACTTTTGCGGATTGGTGTTACGGTAATAGAAGATCAGGCCGGTCACCGGCGGCACCACGCCAACCTGTCTCAACATCGTAACGACCTGGCCGCGATGGTAGCTCGAATGGTCCACCACGTGACCGAACATCTCGTGGAACGTGTGCCGGAACTCCCCGCCCGTGGACGGCTTCACGGCCTGCGTCTCGGCGAGCCGCGCGTCAGTGAACCCCTGCAGGAACCCCCGGCGCTCCCCCTCCACCTCCTCCCAGCGCGCACGCACCGCCGCCAGCGACGTCAGGTCCCGGCCTTGCGGCACCGCCGGATTGGGCCGGCCCAGCCAGCGGTGCAGCCACAATTGTTCCGCCCACACGATGTGGGCGAGCGTGTCGTGGATGCTCGCAAAGCTGCTCTTGAGATCGCGATGGTACAGCTCGTCGGAGAGGCCCGCCGCCGCGTCGAACAGCCGGCGGTTGGCCCACGCGTTGTAGCCGAACAGCTCGCGCGTCTCGTCCGCGGTCATGAGACCAGTTCCGGTGGTAGTATTATGTGACAGTTTACCCGAACCCGGAGCTGACGGAAGCGCTATGCCGGGCTCCCCTCTACGCCCCACGCCGTCGGCCGCGTACGCGCGCGCCCTGCAGGTCGTCGCCCTCGTCATCGCGGCGGTGATCCTCGGCCGTCAAGCCGCCGGGGGCTTCCCGACCGTCGAGATCGGCCGGCGCCTGCTGCTGGTGCGGGTGACCGGCGCCGTCATCGAGATGACGCTCGCCGCCCTGTGCCGTCCTCGCCGCGCGGTGGCGACGCTGCGCTGGTTCGCCTACCTGATCGGCATCGTCACCGCCGCCACGATCCTCGCGGTCATCGCGGTGCAGCCGTCCCTCCTGTGGGAGGAGGGCTCCGCCCTCGTCGCCCTGTTCCTCGGCGCATCGGTCTTCATGCCCTGGTCGTGGCGCTGGCAAGCAACGTTCGTCGGCGTGGTGCTCCTGGGGAGCATCGTCGTGGTGGCCACCTTCGAGTCCCCCGGCGACCTCCCGCCCGGCAGTGTCGCCCGCCTGTTCGTCACCCTCGTCGGTATCGGCGCGGCGAGCGTGGCCGGTACCGTGCTGCAGCAACGCGCCCGGCGCCAGGTGGCGGCGTCCGAAGCCCGCTACCGGGGCTTGTTCGAGAACGCCGGCGATGGCATCGCGGTGCTCGACGAGGCCGGGGCGATCCTCGAGGCCAACGCCCGCCTCGCCGACCTGCTGGGCGTCGCCCGCGACGCCATCCTAGGGCGGCAGCTCGGCGAGTTCTATGCGGAGACCCCGGGCGTCGGCGAGGCCAGCGTGAGCCGGGAGCACGCCGCCGCCATGGGGGGCGCCCTGCGGAATCTCTCGCAACGGCTGCGCGTCGCCGACGGGCGCCTCGTGGACGTGCATATCACGTTCGCGCGCATCGACGCACCGCAGGGACCGGTGGTCCAGGCGATCCTGCGGGACCTGACCGAGCATCGCGCGCTCGAGCGGCAGCGGGGGCAGGAGCAGCGGCTCGACGCCTTGACCCGTCTCGCCGGCGGCCTGGCCCACCAGTTCAACAATCTGCTCGGGGGCATCCTCACCCACGCTTCCCTGCTGCGCGAGGACGCCAGCACGGCGGCCGTCGCCAAGGAGCTGGATCAGATCCTCGAGGCGGCGCGCCGCGGGCGTGTGCTCACCAAGGAGCTGCTGCGCTTCGGGGAGCACGACGTCGCCACCCTCGCGCCGACGCCTTCCGGCCAGATCCTCGACAGCCTCGCCGCGCTCGCGCGCACCACCTTCCCCGCCGAGGTCGTGATCGAGGTCAACGCCTCGAACGACCTCCCCCCGATTCTCGGCGACGCCGACTACCTCGAGCACGCGGGCGTCCAGCTGCTCCTCAACGCCCGCCAGGCGATGCGCGGAGCGCGCGGGGACCGGCTCGGACTCTCGGCTGCCGTGGAAGTCGTCCAGGCGCCGGACAAGCGCTGGGCCGGCGCCCGGCCCGGCCGCTACGTCCGCTTCTCGGTATCGGACACGGGACAGGGCATGGACGCGGCCACGGTGGAGCGGGTGTTCGAGCCGTTCTTCACTACCAAGCCCCTGCACCAGGCCACCGGGCTCGGGCTCGCGACCGTGTACCGCGCCGTCAAAGCCCATGGAGGCGCGATCGGCATCGAGAGCGCGCCGGGCCGGGGGACGACCGTCCACCTCCTGATCCCGGTCGCGCCGGCGACGGCACCGGCGCCGACCCCACCCCCGCCCACCACCCCCGCGGCGGTCGCCGCCACCGCGCGCCTTGGGGGCACCGTCCTCATCGTCGACGACGAGGAGATCGTGCGCACCGCCTTGAGGCGCGCGCTCGTTCGCTTCGGCTACCGAGTGCTCGAGGCGGTGGACGGGCCGACGGCGATGGCGGCGATGCAGGGGGCGGATCCCCCCGTGGACCTGGTGATCCTCGACATGGTGCTGCCTGGCGGGGGCGCGGCGGTATTCGAGCTGCTCAAGGCGGTGCGACCGGAGGTGAAGGTCCTCGTGTCTTCCGGCTACAGCCCCGACGCCGAGGTGGTGCAGGGCCTCGCGGCACGGGCGGACGGGTTCCTCCCCAAGCCGTACGAGATTCCCGAGCTCAAGGCCGCCGTCACCAAAGCGCTCAGGGGAGCCGCCTAGACCCACTCACTTCGCCGGCGCGATCTCGCCGGCGTCCACCACGCTGCGCGCCACCTCGCGGTCCGCGATCACCTGGTCGTCCCCGACCAGCGAGTCGCGCACGCTGGCCCGCGTCACCCGGACGTTGCGCCCCAGGATGCTGTTCGCGACGGTGGCGTGCTCGATGGTGCTGCCCGCCTCGACCGTCACGTTGGGCCCGACCGTGGCCTCGCGCAGCGTCACTCCGTCTTCGATGCGGACCGGGGGGATGAGCCTGCACCCCGGCGGCGGCGCCGCGGGGACGCGCGCCCGCCCCCGCTCCAAGAGGTGGCGGTTGGTGTCGAGCAGGGTGTCGACTTTGCCGCAGTCGTACCAGCCCTGCACCGGGGCCACGCGCAGCCGGCGACCCTGATCGACCATGTACTGGAACGCGTCGGTCAGATAGAACTCACCGCCCGTGCCGTGAGGCTGCCGCATCACCTCGCCGATGCCGTCGAACAGCGTGCGCCAGTCGCGCACGTAGTACAACCCGATGTTGGCGAGCTTCGAAACCGGCGTTTCCGGCTTCTCGACGATCCTCGTCATGTAGCCGCGCCCGTCGGTGACGATCACGCCGAAGCGCTGGTAGTCCTCGACCTCCTTCGCCCACAGGATGCCGTCGGCGTCGGCCGTGCGCACCAGGGAGAGATCGGCCTCGAACAGCGTGTCCACGAAGATGATGAGCACCGGGCCGTCGACGTAGGGACGCGCGAGGTTGATCGCCCCCGCCGTGCCGTCCAACGTCCTTTGCTCTACGAAGCGCGCCCGTACGGAGTAATTCCCTACGATGTGTTTCTGAATCTCTTCCTTGAGATGACCGACGATGACGATGAGTTCTTCGATCTCGAGTCCCGCGATCGCGTCCATCACGTAATCCATCACCGGGCGTCCCGCGACGCGGACCAGGGGTTTGGGCACGCGCCGGGTGAGGGGGAGGAGCCGCGTGCCCTTCCCCGCCAGCGGGACGATGACCTTCACCTAGGCCCTCCCGTAGCGGTCCTTGAGCCGGACCACGTCCTCGATCTCGGGGGTCGAGGCCTCGAGCAGGTCGCTCGTCTCCACCGCCTCGAACTGATGGACCGTCTTGGGGGTGATGCGAAACGCCTCGCCCTCTCCCATGCGCCGCTCGATCAGCGTGTCGCCCTGCTGCAGCCGCAGGATGATCTCGCCGTGCAAGACGTAGATCGACTCGTCCTTCTTGTTGTGGTACTGCAGGCTCAGCACGTGGCCCGCCTCGATGTGCAGGATCTTGCCGACGTAGCGGTCGGTCCTGGCCCAGATGAACTCGTGGCCCCAAGGCTTGTCGACGCGATAGGGGAGGTCGCGCGTCACAGCAGCTCCAGCTTGAGCGAGGATGGCGACGTCACGCACACGTTGACGCACACCCCGCAGCCGACGCACCCCTCGGGCTTGAGGATCGGCCGGCCCTGCGCGTCGAGCGCCAGGGCCGCCTCGCCCACCGGGCAGGCGCGCGCGCACACTCCGCACGATACCCCCTGGAAGGTGATGCAGCGCTGCGGGTCCAGCTCGAGCCGCCCCATGTGGATCGATGCCCACCCGTCCTCCGGGACGATCAGTGCCCGGGGCTCGCAGGCGCTGGCGCATGGCATGTCCGCGCACACCACGCAGGCCTGGCGCGCCATGTCGATGACCGGCGTCCCGGCCGCGAGGCCGGCGCCGGCCGGCGCTTGCACGATCGCGTGCACCGGGCAGACGTCGATGCACGCCCCGCAGCGTGTGCACGCGGCCACGAAGGCCACCTCGGGCAGCGCGCCCGGCGGCCGGAAATAGCGCCGCGGCGCGACCCGCTCCTCGGTGCGCGCCACGACCTCGCGCAGCAGCCGGCCCAGCGTGTCGCGGAAGAAGCCGCGGCGGTCGCTCTCGCCACCGAAGGGGGGACCGATCAAAAGCTTGGCTCCAAGCTGACCTGCCAGCGGAACGCCGCCCGCCTTCGTCCCGGACGCAGGTCCCGGGCGAAGTCCCAGCGGTTCACGATCAGGGGCAGCTCCAGCCGGAAGGTCCATCCCAGGTCCCCCACGTGCTGGCGCGTCGTGAGCCCCAGGCCGCCGTCGTAGAGCGTCGTGGCCGCCCGCCCCGCGGTCGCGGACGGGATCGCCATCGAATCCACGAGCCCCCCGTCGGCGAACCCGTAGACGGCGACGCGGCGCAGCAGCGACTTCGTCGCTTCGACGTTCACCGCCACCGCCCAGCGACCGGCCAGATCGTCCGCGAACCCCCTCAGGTTGGGCCCGCCCGGCGCGTGATAATAGAAGCCGGGGCGCGCGAGCAGCGCTCCGCGGCTGCGCAGCAGGGGGTTGGTGAACGTCATGTAGGGGTCCGCGCCGGCGACCGCGACGCGGCGCTGCCGCACCGGCGGCGACTGCCCCCAATACCCCCCCGCGTACAGCCGTACGCCGAGGCGCGTTCCCAGCACGAACGGTCGCCGCACGCTCGCCTCGGCGCTGCCCCGCACGTAGCCCTCGAAATCGTAGGCGTTGGTCGCGACCACGCCGGCCCGCGGATTCCAGTACACCACGCCGCCGCGCAGCGACGCGGCCGCCCGCCACACCGCGCTGTCCCTGACGATCGCGGTCGCCACCCACGGCCCCGCCTCGAAGGTTCCGGCGTCGTCCCACAGCCGTCGGTCCACGTAGCCGATGTCGGTCGTCGCCATCCACAGCGCGTCGAACCCCGCGTGCGGGTCGCTGCGCTGGACGAAGCTACGGCGCAGCGAGCGGTCCGCATGCAAGGCGGCGCCCGTCCGGCCCTCGACGCTCCAGGCGGACACGCTGGTCTCGGTGCGGGGAACGGGATGCGCCACGGGATTCGCCAACCGGACGTAGAACCCGCTCCGATGCGTCGCGCCGCCATCCGTCGCCACCGTGCCGAGCCCCAAGTTCTGCTCGAACCGGCCCAGGTAGTTCTGCCGCGTGCGCAGGCCCACCGTGAGGCCGCCGTAATCGTTGGACCACGCGACCGGCAGCAGCGCAGTCACGAGCTTATCACGACGCACCGTCTCATGCGTAGGATCGTCAAGCCTCAATACGGTTTCATCCCTACGTCCCCAGAGTCCACGTCGTTCGCCGTTGTTCAAGGCGTTCCAGTCGTGGGCGCGGAGCCGCGGATCGAGGCGCAACCGCCCCGGCCGCCGCGCGGTCGTGAACTCCACCCGCTCGGTCTCCGGCTGGCCGGTCGAGCGGGCGTAGATCGAGTCCCGGTCACCGATCTCGATCGGCATCCAACCGTCGCCGAGGCGTCGGATGGTCACCGTCCTCCGCCATCTGCCGTCCGGCAACCGGGAACGCTGCACTCTGTCGAGTCGATAGTCGATCAACACGGTGCCGTGCAGCCATTGGCCGAACAGCCACCCCAGGTCCTGGCCCGACACCTCCTCGCATACGGCGCGGAACTTCGCCTCGTCCACGTGCTTGAGCTTCCAGCGGCCGTAGTAGGCGCGCAGGATGCGGCGCATGGCGTCGTCGCCCACGACGTAGCGCAGCTGCTCGTAGAACAGCTGCGCCTTGTCGTACACCATCGCGTTGTAGGTGGGGAAGTCGCGATACCGTTCGCTCACCATCGACAGCGGCTCGCTCCAGCGGTCCAGGTCGAGGAGCAGCACGTCGGGCTCGAGACCTGGGTACGCGGCCCCCGCGCCGTGGGTCTCGAAGAACCACGACGTCTGGAAGCTGGTGAACCCCTCGTCGAGGAATGCCTCGCGCCACTCGTTGTTGGCGAGCACGCCCATCGTGTAGTTGTGGCCGACCTCGTGGAGGATGAGCCCGAGTCCCGCGCTGCCGTCCATCACCATCATCGGGAACTCGGTGCCGCCGCCCTCGATGCGGTGCACGTTGGTCAGCTGCGGCCAGGCGAACCGGCCGTACAGGCTGTCGAGCCACGCCAGCGCCGTCACGGTGTTGCGCACGGCAATGCCGCCGCCCCACGTGGCACGGTCCTCCGGCAGGTACAGCACGTGCACCACCACGCCGCCGTAGCGCCCTTCCTCATAGACGTACTGCGGATTGAGCGAGAAGGCGAAGTGGTGGACGTCTTCGGCGTAGAGCCGCACGCACTTTCTCCCCGGCCCCACCGCTCCACACGTGTGCGTCGTGCGTTGTGCGTTGGGATACCAGTCGCGCTGATAGGTCGCGCCGGCGCCCCAGCCGGGATCGCCCTCGATCGGCACCCCCGTCGCGCCGATCACCTGATCCGCCGCGAGGTCCAGCGTCACGTCGTAGGTCGCGAACTCGCCGTAGAACTCCCCCGCCGGATACAGCGGGTGCGCTTCCCAGCCGTAGCGGTCGTATACCACGACCTTGGGATACCACTGCGCGAAGTCGAAGCGCCGCCCCCGCCGCCCCTGGCGGCGCGGCAGTGTCGAGGGACGGGCCTGCCACGCGATGTCGGCGATGAGCGAGTCGCCCGGCGCGAGCGGCTGCGGCAGCGTCCAGTGCGCCACCGTCGAGTCCGGCGCGAACAGGTAGTCGGGCCGGAGCGCGGCTCCCATCACCGTCGCCGCCGTGATGCGCTCGAACGCGTAATCGGGATCCTTCAAGTGCTGGAACCGCTCGCGTCCCTCGGCGGAGTCCACTTGCGCCCAGCGCGAGTGCGGCCGGAACGCGTTCAGGTACTGGTGCACGTAGAAGTCGTGCAGCGCGTCGGGCGAGCGGTTGACGTAGGTGATGCGCGCGCGACCGGTCAAGACGCCGGGGGACTCGTCGAGCGCCGCCGAGATCCGGTAGGCGACCCGCTGCTGCCAGTAGCCCACGGTGTCGGCCGGGCCCTGCGCCACTACCAGAAGAAGGAAAGCGAGCATGGGAGAGGGGAAACTACACCGGCCACTCCGGCTCGGGGAGTGACGCGCGGGTTTTTGGTGTCACGCGCGCGAATCGGATGACGGCGCGCCGCCCCATGGCGACAGGTTGGGCGTCCCGGCGGCTCGCAGCCGCCGGCTCACCCTGAACCAGGAGACATTATGAAAACCCTGTTGCTTCTCGCCGCGCTCGCCGCGGTCACTGCCGTGACCGCTTGCGACCGGCGCGCCAGCCCGACCGAGAACGGCGCCCGCGCCGTCACGGGCATCGTCGAGCTGCGCTTCGGCAGCCTAGTCGAGCGCTACGACCTCCGCGTCGAGCGTACCGACCAGGGCTTCGCCCCCTCGCTCACCCCCCTCGGCGGCGCCCAAGCCGCGGGCCGGGGGCTGCAGGGGCTCGCATTCGTGCGCTTCGATGCCGGGGGCGGCGACCCCATCGTGATTCCCACGCCGCAGGGGACCGTCACCACCCGGCTCACCTACCGGCCCCTCGGACCCTGGCAGGTGCTCGATCGCGCCGCCGTGTCCGTCGCGGTGCCCCAGCTCGGCACCGGTCCGGAGTTCACCGTCGCGGTGGTCGAACCGCGCCTCGTGCGCTAGGCGGTGCCCCATGAACACGCATGCCAACACCCTGCACGTGCGCTGGGCCGGACCGGCCGTCCTGACCGTCTTGTTCGCGCTCGCCGTTACGCCCCGGACCGCCGTCGCGGCGACGGAACCGCCGGCCGCAGCCGTCACTGCCACCACCCGGACGATGGCCCTCCCGTGCTACCAGGAAGCCGTCGCGTATATCGACGCGTGGATCGCCTACATCGCAGCGTGGCAGGATTATGAGAACACCCTGCCCGGCGGCACCGAGTCGGAGATCATGGACTCCGCGCGGCGGCTCGACCAGGCCGCGAGCCAGGTCGGTACGGCCGGGTGGAAGCTGGTCAAATGTCTCGCGGGGTTCGCTTCCAGCGGTCCGATCATCTTCTGATCGAGGACTCCAGATGCGAAACGGCCCGGGATCGCTCCCGGGCCGTTGTCCCCTCGCTACCCCCTCGCTACCCCCTCGCTACGCTCGGGGTGACGCTATTCCCCCGTAAGCATTCTTCGCTTCAAGACGGCCAGCCGCCGCCGCACCGAGCCGTCGTAAACGCGGTCCCCCACGCGCACCACCACGCCGCCCAGAATCCCGGGGTCGGTGCGGAAGTGGGCGCGCACTTCCTTGCGCAGCGCCTTCGTCAGCTGCTCGGTCACCTGCTGCTGCAGCCGCTCGTCGGTCTCCCGCGCCAGCACGACGCCGGCGTGCACCCGGTTGAGGCGCCGGTCCAGCAGCTCCTGGTACGCCTGGGAGATCTCGCCGAGCAATCCTTGGCGCCCGCGCCGCACCACCGCCTGCAGGAACCGCACGAACTCCGCCGGCGCCACGCCGCCTAGGGCGCGCTCCAACAGCCCGGCTTTGACGGTCTTCGCGACGCGCGGCGAGTCCAGCACGATGGCGATGCGCGGGTCCGCCTGCACGGCGCCGGCCACCGCGTCCATCAGTTCCCCGAAGCGCTCCACCTCACCCTTCACTTCGGCGGCGGCGAACAGCGCCTGGGCGTAGTTGCGGGCGATGGTGGCGTGCTTCACGGGGTCATGGCCGCTGCTCGAGGGTCGCCAGGTATTCCAGGACCAAGCGGCGGTCGGCCTCGTCGTCGAGCTTCTGCTCGATGAGCTTCGAGGCCGCCGCGATCGCCAGGTCCACCGCCTCGCGCCGCAGCGCCTGGATCGCCTTGTCCTTCTCGGCCTCGATCTCGCGGCGCGCGCGGTCGAGCAGCTGCTCCTGCTCCTCCCGGGTCCTGGCGAGCAGCACCTCGC
>Ga0099827_10002588_pt1 | contig 10037 bp, 4 predicted proteins | sample CZO8metaG_FD_79339 | JGI IMG/M metagenome (GOLD analysis project Ga0099827, IMG submission 79339) | Vadose zone soil microbial communities from the Eel River Critical Zone Observatory, Northern California, USA - CZOApr15con1.8 metaG | ecosystem: Environmental > Terrestrial > Soil > Vadose zone ...
CCTGCCTCGCATAAACGTCAAACCATCCAGTGTGCGGTTGGGCTCCTTCGCCCAAGGGCTCATCCGACCTGCCTCGCATAAACGTCAAACCATCCAGTGTGCGGTTGGGCTCCTTCGCCCAAGGGCTCATCCGACCTGCCTCGCATAAACGTCAAACCATCCAATTGTGCGGTTGGGCTCCTTCGCCCAAGGGCTCATCCGACCTGCCTCGCTTAAACGTCAAACCATCCCTCAAATTGCTTTGGCGTCCTCTCTGAGGGCGCGGACCAGCTCTTTCACGGCTTCGGCGGGCTCGCCCGGAATGATCCGGCCCGGCGGCCGCGGCGGCAGGGCTTCGAGCCTCAGCACCGACAGCGCAGGCGGCTCCTGCGTGATCCCCAGGTCGGCCGCCTTCACGTCGCGAATCTCCTTCTTCTTCGCTCCCATGATGCCCTTGAGCGTGGGATAACGCGGCTCGTTCAACCCCTTCTGCGCAGAGACCACGGCCGGTAACGGCAGATCGAAGAGCTCGAGACCACCCTCTACCTGACGCCCGACGCGCACCGTCTTGCCAGCCTCGTCCACGGCTTCCTCCATGATCCAGGACGCGCATGGCCAGCCCAAGAACTCGGCCACCTGGCCGCCCACGGACGCCATGTCGTCGTCAATGGCCTGGCGGCCGAAGAATGCAAGCGCCGGCCCTTCCTGCTTGATCACTGCCGCCAAAGCCCGCGCCGTCATCAGAGTATCGGCGCTGTCCCAGCCAGCATCGAGGAGGTGAATCGCGCGATCGGCGCCCATGGCGAGACACGAGCGCAGCGCCTCCTTGACGCGATCGGGGCCGAGCGACACGGCCACCACTTCGCCTTGTCCGCGCTTTTCCTTGATGCGCAGCGCCTCTTCCAGCGCGTACTCGTCGTAGGGGGAGACGATCCACGTGATCCCGGCGGCATCGATCGTCTTCGCATCGCCGGCGATCTTGACCTGGGTCGCGGTGTCCGGCACCTGCTTGATCATCACGAGCATCTTCATGCCTTGCTCCTGTCTTTCATCTCGCCTGAATGCGACTCCAGTCGGTTTGGCGGTCTGGCCTCTTCGCGCAAGCGCTCATCGGGGCGTCCGCATTACCGAGAACTCTGTCCGTGCGACCCTGCATACTGCAGTTCTCTGGTAATCCGGAAGCGGTCGCCGGGGATGAAGACACGGTCGTAGACGATCGGCGCGCCGTCGGAGCCGCTGGAGACGCGATCCGAGCGGAAGGCGGCGATCCCGGGCCGCCGGCCGAGCTCACGCGCGGCTCGCCCTTCCAGCGACACGGCGGACACGGTTTCGCGCGCGCCCGCAATCTCGATGCCCAGCTTGAAGGAAAGCACCTGGCGCAGCGGCGTGACGGCCAAGTCGGCCTTTGCGACCTCCTCGCCGATCGAGGCCGGCAAGTACGAGGCCTGGAAGCTCATCGGCAGCCCGCCCACCAGCCGCAGGCGCTCGAGCAGAAAGACGCGCTCGCCGGGCCGCAGTCCGAGCGCCCCGGCCACCGGCCGGTCGGCGCGCGTGAAGGCGCCGCGGAGGAAGCGCGTGGTGACGTCCTCGCCCAGCGCCGTCAGGTCCCCGGCGAAGGCGCGCAGGTGAAGGATGTCGTAGTCGATCGAAGGGCGCGCCACGAAGGTGCCGAGGCCGTGGCGGCGCGCGATGAGCCCGTCGCGCTCCAGCAGCTCGAGCGCGTGACGAAGGGTCATGAGAGTGACGCCGAACTCACGGGCCAGACTCCGCTGATTGTCCAGTCGAGTCCCCGCGGTCAGGGTGCCGGCCTGGATGCGTTCGCGCAGGCTTTGGGCGATCTGGTGATACCGGGGAACGCGAGCTGAGACGGACTCGGCTCTCACTGTTCTAGAACTCCTCCGGCCGCTCGACGCCGTCGGGGAGCGATGCATCGGGTTTCAATTCAGAACCGACGGGCAGTTACGTCGACCCGGCGCTATTCTACCCGCCCGCCCCGGGCCGGGTCAATGGGCTTGAGCCGCGGGATCAGTCGGCGGCCAGCTTCTGGGAAAGCTCCACAAGGGTCGAGAGCTTGCGGGCCGCCGCGCCCGAGTCGATGGACTGGGCGGCCAGCCCGACGCCTTCCTTGAGGTCGCGGGCCTTGGCGCCCACCACCAGGGCGGCGGCGGCGTTCATCAGCACGATGTCGCGCCGCGCGCCCTGCTCGCCCGCAAGCACGTCACGGATGATCCGCGCGTTCTCCTCCCGGTCCCCGCCCTGCAGATCGCCGATGCTCGCCCGCGGCATGCCGAAATCCTCCGGGCGCACCCGGGAGTTGCGCACCACGCCCTCGTGCACCTCGGAGATGTGGCTTTCGCCGGTATTGGAGATCTCGTCGAGCCCGTCGGCCCCGTGAACGACGAAGGCCCGGATCGTGCCGAGCTCGGCCAGGACGCGCGCCAGCGGCTCGGTCAGCGCTTCGGAGTAGACGCCGATCACCTGGGCGTTGGCGCCAGCCGGATTGGTGAGCGGCCCGAGCATGTTGAACACCGTCCGGATGCCCATCTCGCGCCGCGCGGCCATCACGTGCTTCATCGCGGTGTGCAGCAGCGGGGCGTAGAGAAACCCGATTCCGGCCTCGTCCACGCAGCGGGCAACCTTGGCCGGCGTCAGCTCGAGATTGATCCCGAGCGTCTCGACGACGTCCGCGGAGCCGCAGAGCGAAGAGACCGACCGGTTGCCGTGCTTGGCCACCTTCAACCCGGCGCCGGCCACCACGAAGGCGGTGGCGGTGGAGACGTTGAAGGTGCCGGAGGCGTCCCCGCCGGTGCCGCACGTGTCGATCAGCATCTCGCGATCGGTGCCGGTTTGCGCCACGAGGTCGGCGCCGTGCGTCCGGACCTTGACCGCCTTCTGGCGCATCACCTGGGCGAAGCCGATCAGCTCTTCGACGGTCTCGCCTTTCATCCGGAGGGCGGTGAGGAAGGCGGCAATCTGCGCGTTGGTGGCTGCCCCGGACATGATGGCTTCCATGGCCGCGGCCGCCTCGATGCGCGTCAAGTCCGTGCGGTCGATGAGCGTTCGGACCGCTTCGGTGATGATCGGGCTCGTCATGATGGCTTCTCTCCCTGTCGAGCTCGCCCCGGCACGCGCAGCGACGTCATGGCGCTCAGGACGTCCACGATCTTGAGCGGCTTGGCCAGGACCAGATCGACGCCATTGGCGCGGAGATCCGCCGCCGAGACCTCGACGCCGAAGCCGCTCACTAGCACGATCGGAATCGCCGGGGCAAAATCCTTGATGGCTCGCGCCACCTCCCAACCGGTCATGCCCGCCATCGCCAGGTCGGTGAACACGATGTCGAAGGGCTGGGCCTTGAACTGCGCCACCGCGTCCGGGCCGTTGAAGACCACCACGGCCTCGTGGCCGGCCGACATCAGCATGTCGCCCAGCACCTCGCCCACCACCGCCTCGTCGTCCACGACCAGGCAGCGCAGGAGAACGGTCGATTGAGCCGGCGCCAGAGGCGCCGGCGCCACCTCGCCGACTTGCTCGGCGGCGGGGAAGACCAGCCGGAACGTGGTGCCATGCCCTTCTTGGCTCTCCACCGTCACGCGGGCGCCGTGGCGCGAGAGGATACCATACGTCATGCTGAGCCCGAGCCCGGTGCCTCGCGGCCCCTTGGTCGTGAAGAACGGGTCAAAGATCTTCTGCTGGATCGCTTCCGGGATCCCGATGCCCGTGTCGCTGACGGTCACCTCGACGTGACCCCCGGCGTTGTGGGTGGTCAGCGTCAGGCGCCCGCCGCGCGGCATCGCGTCCACCGCATTGAGGATCAGATTGGTCAGCGCCTCGCGGAGCTCGGCCGGGTCGCCGGCGATTCGCGGCAGCGGGATCGCGAGCGCTGTCGTGACCTCGATCGTGATGCCGCGGCTGCGCGCCTGCTGCTGCCACGTGGACTCAGTGGCCTCCAGCACCTGCTGGATCACCTGGTTGAGGTCCACGGCGACGGCCGGCTGGTCGCGCCGGATGCGCGTGAAGTCCTGGAGGCGCCGAACCGTGAGCGCGCCGTCCGTGGCCGCCCGCTCGATCACCTGCAGCCACTGCCGCAGCTTGGGCTCTTGCACCTTGTCGAGCAGCAGCTGGGCCCGGCCCAGGATGGAGGCCAGCACGTTGTTGAAGTCGTGGGCCACGCCCGAGGCCATTTCGCCCAGCGCCCGGAGCTTCTCCGTCCGCACCAGCTGGTCCTGAGCCGCCGCCAGCTCCGCGAATGCCCGGGTCCGCTCCTCGTAAAGCCGGGCGCTGCGGAGGGCCAGCGCCGCCAGGTGGGCGATGTTGCTGAGCATCCGCTCGTCGGCGTCGCTGAAGGGACGGTCACGTCCGCGCAGGGCCAGGACACCCAGCCGCTGATCGCCCACCGCCATGGGCACGCCGAGCCAGTGTCTCAGCCCCTCGTCGGCCGGTACCGGCGCCACCTCCCGGCGCGCGCATTCGCCGATGTAGTCATCCGTCCGGATGGGCCGGCCGGTGTCGAAGACGATGCCGGCCAGTCCGGCCGTGCGATGCGGATAGAAGCGCGGAGGCTCGTCGTCGCGGCGGGCGCCGACCTGCACCCGGAGGACCACTTCGAGCCGGTCCTCGGCCAAGTCGTGCAGCAGCACGACCATGTGACTCACGTCCAGCACCCGGGCGACCTGGCGATGGACGGTTTCGATCAACCCGGCCTGGTCGAGCTGGCCCGTGATGGCTTGCGAGAGCTCGTGGAGCACCGAGAGCTCCTCGACCCGGCGCTGGTTGTCGCGGAACAGTCGCGCGTTCTCCAGCGCGACCCCGGCCTGGCTGGCGATGGCTTCCATGAGGCGCTGCTCGTCGTCCGACAGCGGCCGCGCCCGATCCCACCACGTGGCGGCAAACCCGCCGATCATTCGGTCTTTGGCGACGATCGGCACGAACAGGTGCGTCCGTTGGCCGACGGCGTCGCGGATCTCCTGCGGGATGCGCGGGTCGTTCATCGCGTCGGTCGAGATCACCGATTGGCGGGTTCGCGCCGCCTCCGCGTAGAACGGGTGCTGCACGATGGACAGCCGCAGCTGTCGCAGGCGCTCCAGCTTGTCGGGAGGCACGTGGTAGCCGACGAAGGGCGCCATCCACTCGCCGTCTTCCCCGAGCAGCCAGATGCCGGCGCTGTCCGAGCCCAGGGCATGCACGACATGGCGCAGGAGCTGGCGGGGCAGCGTCTCCAGATCTAGCGTGGACGACAGTGTCTGGCTCACCGAGAGCAGCGTCTCGGTCTCGTGGAGCTTGCGCTGGGTCTGGCGGGCCAGCTCGGCGTTCTCCGTGGCGAGCCCCACCTGGAACGCCACACCTTCGATGAGCCGCACCTCGGCCTGGGAGAACTCCTTGCCGGCGCCCCACCAGACGAGCATCAGCGCGCCCACGGCCTCGCCGCGCACCGCGGTCGGGGCCAGCAGCACCGAGTGGGGCTCGAGACCCTCGAACACCTGGGGGTCGAAGCGCGGGTCGGTCACCGCGTTCTTCGACCAGATGGCACGGCCCTCTCGCCAGGACTGCGCGAGCAGCGGATAACGCGCGAGCGCGAGCGGCCGCTCGAGAAAGAGGTGGAGCAGATGCTTGGGCACGCGGTAGCCGGCGCGCGGGACGAGGTTCTCGCGAAGCTCGTCGAGCTCGTAGACGCCGACGGTGTCGGCGCCGAAGGCGTGCGCCACCTCCCGGGCCACGCCCCGCATCACTTCGGCCGGCGAGCCCGGCCGCGACAGCGCCTGCCCCACCGCGAGCAGGGTCGTCGTCTCGCGCAGGCGCTCCTGCACCTCGCCGTACAGGCGCGTGTTCTCGAGGGAAAGGGCGAGCTGGCCCGCGATGGCCATGGCCAGGTCCTGCTGCCAGGTCTCGAAGGGCGTCACTCGCTCGGCATAGTCCAGGTTCAGCACGCCGATGATCGCGTCCTGCTGGATGAGCGGGACGACCATGTACGATTTGAGGGAGAACACGTCGATCCACTCGCGTGGGATGAGATCGGTGTCGGCCGTGTCGGGGATGACCACGGGCCGGCGGGACTCGATGGCCTGGGTGTGGGCCGGAACCTCGCGCGGCGCGTAGGCCCGCATCTCGCGGAAGGCCTTCCACATCTCGGGCGCCTTGCGGCCGTCGGCGAACTGGGACATCAGCGGGATTACCTGGTCGCCGTCCCAGCGCTCGATAGTGCAGCGGTCGACGTGGCAAAGCTGGGCGATCTTGATGGCCACGTGTTTGAGCAGCCGGCTGGGATCGAGCGTCGAGTTGAGGATCTCCGCCAGCTCCAGCAGGGCGCGGGTCTCGGCGAGGCGCCGCGTCGTGTCGGTGTACAGCCGCGCGTTGCGGATGGCGACGCTCGCCTGGGCAATGAAGCTGTCCAGCAGCTGGAGGTCGTCATGCCCCAGCCGGAGCGGCTTGCGGCCGTTGAGCGTGAGCACGCCCAGGAGCGAGTCCTGAAACAAAATGGGCACGCCGAAGAAGCTCGTGAGCCCATGGCCGGCCGCCCACTCCTGGGACAGATAGCGATCGTCCACGGCGAGATCGGGAATGTTCACGAGCTCCCGGCGCGCCGCCACCACGCCGGTCGCGCCCTGGTCGTAGCGCAGGGTCCGGTGCGGGAAGTCCGCGGCCATGCGCTCGTCCGACACCGCGCGCACCTCGAGCGTGCGCGCCACCTCGTTGGCCACCCAGAAGACCGCCAGCGGCACGCCCGTCAGCTCGGCCGCCGCGCGCGCGATGGTGCCGAGCACCTCGTCCATGTCGAGCGACGAGGAGACGATGTGGGTCAGACGCGCGAGGGCGCGTAGCCGGCTGGCGCGGGCCTCGAGCGCCTCATACAGCCGGGCATTCTCCAGCGCCACGGCGACCTGGTTGGCGAAGGCCGTCAGGTACTCGATCTCCAGGTCGCTGAAGCGGTGCCCGGGCTCCCGCTGCACGACCATGGCGCCGAACGGCTGCTCGCGCATCAGCGGCAGGGCGAGCACCGCGCGCGTGCCCACCTGCTCGATGCGACGGCGGGTTTCGGGGCGCAGACGGATCTGCGCGTCGGTGAGGATGTTGGGCGTCCAGACCGGGCGGCCTTCGGCGACGGCGCGGCCGGCGACGCCCTCGCCCGGCTCGGTCACGTGAGCCTGGTTGAACTCGTCGGGAAACGCCGCGTCGCGAACGAAGCGCAGCAGTCCCGTCTCGGGATCCTCGAGGCACACGCTCACGTGGGAGACGCCGAGTGTGTCGCGCGCCCGGGCGATCGCCGTCTCGAGGATCTGATCGACGTCGAACGTCGAGACAAGCGTCCGCCCCAGCTCGGCCACCGCGCGCATCCGGTCGGCCTGCAGCGCCGCTTCGCGGTAGAAGCGGGCGTGGTCCAGTGCGATGGCCGCCTGGTCGGCGAAGGCCTCGGCCACCTGCTGGTCGGCCTCCGTCAGCGGCCGGCGCGCGCGGAACGCCAAAACACCGATGATTCGATCGCCGACCCGGAGCGGGACGCCGAGGAAGGTCGTATAGCCCAGGCGGCGGTCGGCGGCCAGATGCTCGGCGATCAGGCCCGAGTTGCCCTCCAGCCCGCAGATGATCGCCCGCCGCTCCCGCACCACCTTCCCGCTCAGGCTCTGCCCGACCCTGATCCGGGGGCGGAGCATGGTCTGTCGCGCGGTGCCGGCCATGCCTGCGACCACCAGCTCCTCGCCGTCGAGCAGGCGGAAGCCGGCATTGTCCAGGTTGAGGAGACGGGCGGCCTCCTCGGCGATCGACGTGAGCAAGGTGTCGGTCGGGGCCAGCGCGCCGATCTTCTTGTTCAGCTCGAGCAGGGCGGCCAGGTGCTCCCGGCTGGTCCGCTCTTCGTCAAAGAGCCGCGCGTTCTCGATCGCGATGGCCGCGTGGTTGGCCAGCGACTGGAGGAGGCCCAAGTCTTCCTCGGCGAAGGTGCGGGCCTCCCGGAGCGCCACCGAGAGCGCGCCCAGCACCCGATCGCCCAGGATCAGCGGCACGCCCGCAAAGGACACCGTGCCCTCGGCCTCGATGCGCTCACGGTTGCGGACGGTGCGCTCGGCGCGGAGGTCGGGGACGACGAGCGGCGCGCGGGTAGTGACGATGCGGCCCATGAGCCCTTCGCCGAGCCCGAGCCGCGTGACGCCCACGAGCGGCGCCGTGGCGCCGGCGTGGGCGCGGAGCGAGACCGCCTGGCCGTCGTCGTCCATGAGCCAGAGGCGCGCCACGCTCGAGCCGAACAGCTCGACGGCCGAGTGGACGACACGGCTCAGGACGTCTTCGAGGCTCAGCGTCGCGGTCAGCGTCTCGGTCAACCCCCCGAGCGTGCTCAGGCGCTTGCCGCGGGCGGTCGCCGCCCCGTACAGCCGCGCGTTCTCGAGCGCCACACCCGCCTGCGCCGCCAGCGCCGTGAGGAGCGAAACCTCGGAGGCCGATGGCTTTCGGGGCTCCCACCAGTACACCGCGAGCACCCCATGGACCTCACCGCGGGTGATGATGGGCACCGAGAGCACGCTGCGGTAGCCTTCGCGCTCGACCAGCGCCCGCGTCTCGTCGCTGAGCGTGATGCTGACGTCCGAGAGGAGATCCTCGCTCCAGACGGGAACGCGCTCCTGCACCGCCTTGCCCGTGGTTCCCTCGCCGATGCCGATCCGCACCGCCCGGAGAAACTCGGGAGACAGCCCGATCCCGCGCTCGTACGCCAGATACCCTTCGGCGGCGTCGAGCCGGAACACCCCCACGCCGGCCACGCCCAAGAGCGCGCGGCAACGATCCACGATGAGATCGAGCACGCGGTCCACGTCGAGCACCGAGCCCACCAGCGCGCCCACTTCGAAGAGCGCCTGGTACTCGGCCGCACTCCGCCGCGCCTCGGAGAACAGCCGCGCCTTCTCCAGCGCCACCACGGCCTGCGTGGTGAAGTCGGCCAGCGTGGCCTGGTCCTCCTCGACGAACGGCGGCGTCCCCCGGTCGCGGCTGATCACCATGACGCCCAGCGCCCGATCGCCGGCCATCAACGGCTGCGCCATGAGCCGCTGAGTGGCATTGCTGAACGGCGGCAGGGCCAGCGGAGAATCCGGATAGTCGTTCACGATGAATCCGCGCCCCGTCTCCGCCACCGTGCCGGCCACGCCGGAGCCCACGCGGATGCGCACCTGCCGGATCCAGCTGCCCACCCCTGACCAGGCGCGCGGCCGGAGCTCGTCGCCCTCACGCAGGTACACCACGGAGAACGTCCCGCCGATGAGCCGCAGCGCCGCGCCGGCCACCAGCACCAGCAGCTGCTCCACGTCGAGCTGCTCGGAGATATGTCTCTCGATCTGACGCTGGGCTTCGAGCCGCTTCAGCTGTGCCTCAGACATCTCCCGCAGCCGGGCCCGCTCCACCGCGACCCCCACGTAGTGGCCACCGCTTCCAGCACCGCCAGCTCCTCGGAGCTGAACTCCCGCTTCTCCTGGGAGATCAGGGCCATCACGCCCCAGGTCTGGTCTTTCACCGGGATGGGCAGCGACAGCTGGGTGTGGTGCTCCCGCGCAAGCGCCATCTCGCGCAGCTCGGATTCGAGCGGCGGCGTCACGTCCAGGTGCGCCACCTGGACGTGTCCGCTCCGCGCCGCCTCCCCCACGTGGCTGCCGTCCAGCGGCCGCACGCGGATGCGAGCCTCCTGCTCCTCGTTCAGGCCGCGCTGGGCGAGGAGGACCAGCTGGCCTGCGCCGGCGTCGAAGCGGTAAACCGCGCCCACGTCCATGCGGGCCACGCTACGGACCACGTCCAGCGTCTCTTCGGCGGTCGTGACGAGATCCGCGCTCCGGCCGATGGTCACGGCGATAGCATTGAGCGCTTCCAGCTCCCGGTTGCGGCGCTCGAGCGCCTGCCGCCATCCTTCGGACTTCTCCGCCGCGCGCGCCCGCCGCCCACTGCCCCACCGAGTGAGAACGGCCACCCCGACGGCGAGGATGATGGCCGCGACGCCCAGGAGGATGCCGAGCCCGAGCCAGAGCTGCCGCTGTGCGTGCCGGAAGTCGCGGTCCGGCACGAGAGCCCAGAGTGAGCCGTCCGGA
>Ga0099827_10002589_pt1 | contig 10037 bp, 9 predicted proteins | sample CZO8metaG_FD_79339 | JGI IMG/M metagenome (GOLD analysis project Ga0099827, IMG submission 79339) | Vadose zone soil microbial communities from the Eel River Critical Zone Observatory, Northern California, USA - CZOApr15con1.8 metaG | ecosystem: Environmental > Terrestrial > Soil > Vadose zone ...
CGGGATCAGCGCCGGCCATCAGGCGGCATGTCACCTGAACGACGCCGGCCTGGTGGAGGCGTCGTGAGCCCGGCCGCCTCATCCGCCCCGGCCCGCCCGGAGGCCGCGCCTCTGCTGGAGCTGGTAAACCTCAAGACCCACTACCCCGTCAGGCGGGGCCTGACGGGCTGGCTGGCCCGCGCGCCCAGGCGCCTGGTTCACGCGGTGGACGACGTCTCGTTCTCGATTGCCCGCGGCGAGATGGTCGCGCTGGTCGGAGAGTCGGGATGCGGCAAGACGACGACCGCGCAGACGATCATGCGCATGGTGCAGGCCACCTCGGGATCGGTCCGGCTGTCGGGCACCGACGTCACCAGGCTCTCCCCCCGGCAGATGCGACCGCTGCGGCGCAGGCTCCAGATCATCTACCAGGATCCGTACGAGTCACTCGACCCGCGATTCAGGGTCCGCCAGACGATCGAGGAGCCGATGCTGGTGCACGGCATCGGATCATCGCGCAGCGACCGGTGGGCGCTCATCCTGCAGGCGCTCGAGCGAGCCGAGCTGTCGCCGGGCGAGCTCTACCTGAACCGCTACCCGCACGAGCTGTCGGGCGGGCAGCGCCAGCGGGTGGCGATCGCGGCCTCGCTCGTGCTCCAGCCCGACCTGCTGGTCGCTGACGAGCCGGTCTCGATGCTCGACGTGTCGGTTCGCGCCAGCGTCCTTGCCCTGCTCGACCGGCTCCGCCGGGACGAGGCCATGGGCATCCTCATGATCACCCATGACCTGTCGACGGCCGCTCATTTCGCTGACCGGATCGCGGTCATGTACCTCGGCCGGATCGTCGAGCACGGCCCGGCCCGGCAGGTGGTGCGCAGCCCGCAGCACCCCTACACCAGGGCCCTGCTGTCGGTCGTGCCCAAGCGCGACCCGCGCGACCGCTCGACACCGCAGATACTGACCGGCGAGACGCCGAACCCGGTCAGCATCCCGCCCGGCTGCCGGTTCCACCCGCGCTGCCCCATCGCCCAGGATCAGTGCACCCGTACCGACCCGGAGCTGCGGCCACCGCGGGCCGACGCCCACCCCGACCAGCAAGTGGCCTGCCTGCTCGCCTGACCGGACAGCAGCCGAGCGGCTCACCGAGCGGCGCGGGTTTCCAGGAAGCGGATCAGTGCCCGCGCTGGCGATCCGGTGGCTCCCTCGGGCCACAGGCCGGTGTCGAACTCCAGCCACGCGGTGGAGCCGTTGTCGATATGAACCCATGGTGCGTCCGCCGCGAACTCCCGCAGGAACGTCGCCGCCATCACCGAGGTGTCGGCGCCGTGCCTGGGCGTATTCCGCAGGTCGGCCGACAGTGAGGTGAACAGGACGCGGTACTCATCCCGCAGCGGCAGCTGCCAGCCCGGCTCGCCGGCCGCCTCGCCGGCGTCCAGTATCTCGCGCAGCAGCGCCTGGTCGGTGCCCATCGCCGCCCACAGGGCGTGGCCGATGCCGCCCGCGTCGGTCAGGGTGGCGACGTCGATGAGCGCGGCCGGGTCGCGTTCCGCCAGGTAGGCGATGGTGTCGGCGATCACGAGCCGCCCTTCGGCGTCGGTATCCATCACCTCCGAGGTCCGGCCGCCGCGGTGGGTCAGCACGTCGCCTGGCCTGATCGATCCGCCGCCTGGCATGTTCTCCGCGAGCGGCACGACCGCTACCGCGTGGATCGGCAGCCCGAGCGCCGCAGCCGCGATGACGGCGGCGGCAGCGGCGGCCCCGCCTGCCATATCCGCGCGCATCCAGGCGATCTCGGCCGGATCGCGCTTGAGGTTCAGCCCGCCAGAGTCGAAGGTGATCCCCTTGCCGGTCAGGGCCAGGGGCGCGCCACCCGCGCCCGCGTGCACGATCTCGACGAGGAACGGCTCGTTCCGGCTGCCCTGACCCACGCCCAGCACCCCGCCGAAACCCTGCCGCTCAAGCTCGCGCGCCGTCCACACGTGGGCCTCCGCATCGTGCTCCATGGCACGGGCGGCCATCTGCTCGGCGAGCGCGGCCGGCGTCGCCGTGGCGGCCGGGGCATGCACGAGATCGCGCACCCAGTTCGCCGATTCGCCGGCCACGATGCCGCGGGCGAGCGCATCCTGGCTGGCCCGGCCGGCCTCCGCGACCAGCAGCGTGAGGCGGCCGGGCGGTGCCGGGCGCTCACCCTCGACCGGTCGGCTCCCGGCCCGGCTGAACCGGTAGCCGCCGAGCAGGAATCCCTCCGTGGCGGCACGCACCGACGCCGCCCGGTCCGGGCCGAGCATGGCCAGAGTCGTGGCTACGCTGGCTGATCCGGCCGCCTGCGTGGCGAGCCGCTGGGCCGCGTCCCTGACAGCCGATGGGCCATCGCCGGCCGCGCCGAGGCCGATGGCCGCGATCCCGCGCGCCCGGCCGCCACCAGGCACGAGAAACGAGCTGTAGTCACCCTGCTGGCCTCGGAAGCCATGGCGGGCGAGCATGTCCGTCAGCGGCACGCCGAGCGCCCGCTCGGCATCCGCCACGCCTGGACCCGGCCGGAGCCCGTCGAAGAAGGGCAGTGCCAGCAGGTCGTCGGTGTCGGAACCGGCTGGATCAGTGGATAGGTCAACGACACTCGGCACGGCAAGAACCCCCCTCCGCTGATCACTGATCGTCAGCGGACCCGACTACTGTAGCCCCGTTGGCCACGCCAGCGGCGTGAGACGCCGCCCCGGATGCGTCCGCTGCTGCCGCACCCGCCGCGCCCGCCGCGCCCGCCGCGCCCGCCGCAGCGCGGATGGCGTCGATCTGCTCGGCGGTGGCGCCATGGCGCAGCGCACGATCGAAATGACGCTGAGCGCAAGGCTCGCATCCGCGCCGCAGGTAGTACAGCGCATCGTCGAGTGCCCGCTCGGCCCGGCCTGGACCGCCCTGGCCGGTCATGCGAGGAAGTTCGTCGTTGCCTGCTCCAAGATCGCGCACAGGCGGACGAACTCGCTGACCGAGACCCATTCGCCGGGGGCGTGGTAGTTGCCGCCGGTCGACCCGATCAGCAGCGTCGGGATCCCAGCCGCCTGCATCAGCGCCGCGTCCGTCCAGGCATTCATGCCAGTGATCTTGGGCGGCCGGCCGAGCACGTCCCGCATCGCCGCGGCCACGAGGTCCTGCAGGCGCTCGTGCCCCTCGGCCATGAACGGATCACGGTCCAGCCGGACATTCACTTCGCCGCGGAAGCCTGGCTCGGTCGCCGCGATCTCGGCGAAGATGGCCTCGATCTCGGCCACCCGGTCGCTCAGGTCCTCGCCTGGCTGCGTGCCGATCTCGATCCCGACGGATGCCCGGTTCGGATAAGTGGCATAGTCGGTGCCGCCGCTGACCGTCCCGGTGTGGAAGACCGTGCGGCCGTTCATCGCCGACGGGTGCGCGGCGAACTCAGTGCGGTCCAGCAGGTGCATCCGCGAGATCACCTCGGCCAGATGGACAATGGCGTCGACTCCCGTGTCAGGCGCCGACCCGTGCGCGGCGACGCCGTGGGTGATCACGTCGATCCAGCCGAAGCCCTGGTGCTGCACCACCAGGTCCTCGGTCGGCTGCGGCTCGATGACGATCGCCGCGTCGATTCCCGCCAGCTGGGCCAGGTGCTCCGAGCCGATCGAGATCCCTTCCTCGTCGGCCACGCACGCCACCAGCAGGTCGCCGCGAAGCCTTGCCCCCGACCTGGCCAGGGACGCCAGCACGAGCATCCCGGCGGCGCAGCCTGACTTGTCGTCGGCCGCGCCGAGGCCGTACAGCCGGTCCCCGTCCAGCCGCGGCACCAGTGCCTCGTCCGCCCAGTTCGCGTAGCCGACCGTATCGCTGTGCGCGTTCAGGCAGAGCGTAGGCCCGCCGCCGGTGCCCCGCAGCCGGGCCAGCACGTTCGGCCGCCCCGGTTCGACGTCGACGATCTCGATGTCCGCGCCAGTGCCGTCGAGCCAGGTGGCGATGAAGGCGGCGATGGCGCCTTCGCCGGAGCCAGTGGGGATCAGCCACGGGGTCACCGACTCGATCCGGACCATGTCGCTGATGAGCCGGACAGCCTCGGCTGGAGTTACGGGCATCAGGAACTCTCCTTTGCGAAATGACAGGCCACGGCGTGGCCCCGGATGTCCGCGGGCCGGGCCGTGGATCTCGTGACTGTCGCGGTGAGCACGGGGTCCTCGATGCGGCATCGTTCCGGCTCACCCAGAACCACGAAACGGGGACATCGGGGATGGAACCGGCAGCCGCCGGGAATCTTGCTGGCGGTCGGTGCCTCGCCCCGCAGCAGGATGCGCTCTCGCCGGATGCCGGTCTCTGGCACAGGTATCACCGACACCAGCGCCCTGGTATAGGGATGCAGCGGAGACCGGATGACCTCCTGCGTGGTGCCTATCTCGACGAGCCGGCCGAGATAGACCACCGCCACCCGGTCGGCGACTACCCAGGCCAGGGACAGGTCGTGGGTGACAAACAGGATCGAGACCCCGCGGTCGTCCCGAAGATCGAGCATCAGCCGCAGGATTCCGGCCCGCAGCGACACGTCCAGCATGGAGACGGGCTCATCGGCGATGACGAGATCCGGGCCGAGTGCCATGGCTCCGGCGATCACCAGCCGCTGCCGCTGGCCGCCGGAGAGCTGGTGCGGGTACCTTCGGCCGATCGCCGCCGCCGGATGCAGGCCCACCTGCTCCAGCGTGGCCAGGACATGCTCGCGCCTGGCCGCGCGGGTGCTCCCCAGCTTGTGCACAAGCATCGACTCCTCCACGGTGGCGAAGGCAGTCAGGCGCGGGTCGAGCGACTCGAATGGATCCTGGAAGACGACCTGGATCTCGCGGCGCAGCCGCCGGAGCGCCTGCCGCCTGACATGGGCGATGTTCTGCCCGCGGAAGAGAACACGGCCGCCGGCCGGCTCCTCCAGCCGGGCGATGGCCCGGACTATCGAGGTCTTGCCGCAGCCCGATTCCCCGACCAGGGCGAGGATCTCGCCGGTGCCGAGCGAGAAGCTGACGCCGTCCACCGCCCGGATCTGGCGGCTGGCCCTGGGACCGCGACGACTGCGGTACTGGACAACGAGTTCGTCCACGGACAGCAGCGGCGCGCCGGCCGCGGCGTGGCCTGCCGTCTGGTGGCCCGCTGCGGCGGTCGCCTCGGCGGTCATTCCTCGCCGCCAGGGTCCGCGCCGGGAGTGGCGAGGTCCGTACTAGGGCCGCTGGGAGTGCCGAGGTCCGTACTAGGGCCGCTGGGAGTGCCGAGGTCCGCGCCGGCGGTGGCGAGGACAACGCCGGGGGTGGCGAGGACAACGTCCGAGCGATGACACGCCGCCTGATGGGCGGGGCCAACGAGCCTGAGGGCCGGCTCCTCCGATCGGCACCGGTCGACGGCGATCGTGCACCGGTCGGCGAACCGGCAGCCGGGCGGCGGTGCCAGCAGGTCGGGCGGGTGCCCTGGTATCGCCTCGACGAAGGAGCGCTCGCGGCGGATGTCGGGGAAGGCGTGCCGCAGCCGCGCCGTATACGGGTGGGCCGGGCCGAGTCCTGCCTGGCCGGGGGCGGGGCCTGCCTGGCCGGGGCCGAGTCCTGCCTGGCCGGGGGCGAAGATGGTCGACGTCGGCCCGGTCTCGACAATCTTGCCGGCATACATGACATTGACCGAGTCGCAGACCTCGGCGATCACCGACAGGTCATGCGAGATGAGGATCATCGACAGCTCCAGTGCCTCGGTGAGGCTGCGCAGCAGCTCGAGTATCTGCGCCTGAGTCATGACGTCCAGGGCGGTAATCGGCTCGTCCGCGACGATCAGCTGCGGGCGGCACGCCAGCGCCATCGCGATCAGCACCCGCTGGCGCATCCCGCCGGACAGCTCGTGCGGGAAGCTACGGGACCGGCCAGGATCGATGCCCACGCTGTCCAGCAGCTCGGCGACGCGCTGCCGGGCCTCTGCCGCGCTCGTCTTCGGCTCGTGACAGCGGATCGGCTCCGCGATCTGATCGCCGATGCTGTGCACGGGGTTCAGGGAGTTCATGGCACCCTGGAAGACGACCGCGATCTTCCGCCAGCGGACGCTGCGCAGCTGCTCTGCGGTCATCGCCAGCACGTCGCTGCCGTCGAAGGTGATCGAGCCGCCTGACACCGATGCCTCCCGCGCCAGCAGCCGCGGTATGGCCAGGGCCAGCGTCGTCTTGCCGCAGCCGGACTCGCCGGCCAGGCCGAGTACCTTGCCGGTGTCGACTTCCAGGCTCGCGCCGTCCACCGCCACGACCGGCCCGCGCGGCGTGCGGTACTCGACCCGCAGGTCCCGGACCTCCAGCAGGCTCACCGGGACCCCCGCAGCCTCGGGTTGAGCGCCTGGTCGAGGGAGTGGCCAGTGAGGGTGAACGCCAGCACCACGACCACGATGCCGACGCCGGGCGGGATGAAGTACCACCAGGCGCCGCGCCCGATGGCACCGGACTCGAACGCGAAATGCAGCATTGTCCCCCAGGAGATCTGCACCGGGTCACCGAGGCCGAGGAAGGAGAGCGTGGCCTCGGCCAGGATGGCGCCGCCGATCACCAGCACCGTGTTGGCGAAGATGAGCGGCATCACGTTCGGCAGGATGTGCACGCGCAGGATCCGCAGGTTGGACGCTCCCAGGGATCGCACTCTGGTCACGAACTGGCGCTCCCGCAGCGAGAGCGTCTGCGACCGGACGATCCGGGCGGTGGCCGGCCAGCCGGTCATGCCGATCACCAGGATGATGATGCCGAGGTTCTGGCCGAAGAACGCGGCCAGCGCGATCACTAGCGGAAGCTGCGGCAGCACCAGGAAGAAGTCGGTGATCCGCATCAGCACGGTGTCCGCCCACCTGCCGTAGAAGCCGGCTACCGTGCCGATCCCGGCGCCGAGCACCATCGAGATGGCGGTGGCCGCCAGGCCCACGATGAGCGAGACGTGCGCCCCGGACAGGAACTCGCGGAAGACGTCGCGGCCGAGCTCGTCGGTGCCGAGCCAGTGCTGCAGTGACGGCGGCCGCAGCAGGCCCGCCGGCGAGCTGCTGACCACAGCCGCGTTGAATCCAAACGCCAGCGGGCCGGCCACCGTCATCAGCACGACCAGGACGAACAGGACGAGGCCGGCCTGGCCCAGGCGGTCGGAGCTGACGCAACGCCACACCCGCAGCAGCTCGCCCTCCCCACCGTCAACGGGCACGGCCAGTGCCGGGACGGGATCGGGGCCGGGGAGCCCGCCCGGCCCGCCAGGAACCGAGCCCGGTGTCCCGCCCCGGAGCAGGCCGCGAAGCCCGCCCGCCAGCCCGCTGCTGATCGAGGGCCGCACCATCAGGCTTCCCGCACCCTCGGGTCGAGCGCCTGGTACAGCAGGTCGCTGGCGAAGTTGACCAGCAGCACGACGATGGCAAAAACCAGGAAGGCGGCCTCGATCACCGGGTAGTCCCGGTTCAGGACCGCGTTGTAGACAAGCAGGCCCATGCCCGGCCAGGAGAACACCGTCTCGACCTCGATCGCGCCGCTCACCACCAGGCCGATCAGCAGCGCCGAGGACGTGACGATCGGGAGCATCGCGTTGCGCACCGCGTGCCGCCACAGGATCCGGCGCGGCAGCAGGCCCTTGGCGGTCGCGGTGAGCATGAAGTCGTCGGCCAGGACCTCGATGACCGACGCCCGCGCCACCAGGACGAACTGGGCGATGTTGACGATGACCAGCGTCAGCGTGGGCAGGAACAGATGCGAGCCGATGTCCGCGATCCGCTGCAGCTCCGAGGTGTAGGCGGCGTTCGGCGTCTGGCTCCCGAAGATCGGGAAGGCGTGCAGCCAGACGCCGAGCATGAAGGCCAGGATGAGCCCGGTCCAGAACGTCGGCAGGCTCCAGCCGATGACCGAGGCCGTGACCGTCGCCGAGTCGTAGCCGCCGCCGCGCCGGCTGGCGGCCACGACGCCCAGCAGGACACCGCCGGCGATGGTCAGGATCGTCGCCCCGGCCAGCAGCAGGATCGTGTTGCCGAGGTACTGGCCGAGCATCTGGCTGACCGGCGTCCGGTAGGTGTAGGAGATCCCGAGCTGGCCGTGCAGCAGGCCGCGCAGGTAGATGAGGTACTGCTCGAGCGGCGGATGGTTCAGCCCGTAGACCCTGGTGATGTCGGCCACGGCCTGCGGGGTCAGGTGCCCGGAGCGGGCCAGCAGCCGCACCGGGTTGCCGGGCAGCAGGTGGAAGAGCACGAAGTTGAAGGTGACCACGCCGTAGAGCGTCACCGCAAGCCATACGATCTTGCGCGCGAGATAGCGAAGCCGGGACATCTGGGTCGGGCCCGCCGCCTAAACGGGCTGCACCTTCAGGTAGTTATCCCTGGTGAAGTTGAGGATCATGCCGCCATTGACCGGAGTCCAGCCTTTCCATGTGTCGGTCCGGTAGCCCTGCAGCTTGGCCTGGTACCACATGACGATGTAGGCGGCATCGTCGTAGTAGAACTGCTGCGCCTGGTGCACCAGGGCCAGCCGCTTGGCGTGGTCGAGCTCGGTCGCCTGCTCGTCGTAGAGCTGGTCGTAGTGGCGGCTGCAGTAGTACACGTCGTTGTTCGAGCCGATCTGGCTGCAGAGCGGCACGCCCAGCATGTAGTCCGGGTCATAGACGCCCGAGTCCCAGCCCCACACGAAGATGTCCCAGTTCGGTGCCTTGGAGTTGTAGACCGTGGACCCGAGCGAGTTGGCGTCGAGGGTGGTCAGCGTCAGCTCGATGCCGACCTTCGCGCAGGCGTTCCTGAATAGCTGGGCAGCGGCCACGTCGACGGACGTCGACTGGATGGCGATCAGCCGGAAGCTGAGCTTCTTGCCGTCCTTGGACGACCGCACGCCGCCGCCGGAGTGCGTGTAGCCCGCCGCCTCCAGCAGCGCCTTGGCCTTCTCCGGGTTGGCGTTGTACTGCTGGCCGGCGGGGATGTCGAGGTGCCATTCGCCGAATCCGGCCGGCAGGATGACGCTGCCCGGCAGGCCGTGCCCGGCCAGCGCGACGTCCACGAGCTGCTTGCGGTCCACCGCGTAACTGAGCGCCTGCCGCACCGCCCGGTCCTTGAGCAGCGGATTCCCGCCGGATTTCGGGTTGTCAGAGACATTGATGCCGATGTGGTGGAACGAGAACGACGGCAGCGAGATCGGCTTGACGTTGGGCGCGCCTGCCAGGCCGTCCCAGATCGTCGGCGGGATCTCCGGGCAGATGTCGACGGCGCCCGTCTTGAGGCTCTGCGCCATCACGTCCTCGTTCTGGAACAGGATCCAGGTGATCTTCTTGGCCGCGGGCAGCGTTCCCCACCAGTCCTGGTTGCGCGCGATCTCGATCGACTGGCCATGCTTCCAGTTGACGAACTTGTACGGGCCGGTCCCGATCGCCTTGGCGTTAGTGAATTTCTGGATCTGGGACGCGGACATGCTCTGCCAGATGTGCTGCGGGAGAATCGGTATCGCCAGGCCGGGGTTGAACGCCTGCGGCCGCGAGAAGTGCAGCACCAGCGTCGCCGCGTCCGGCGCCTCGACGGACGTCAGATCGGTCACCCACTGCGCGAACTGGCTGAGCTGCTTGGACTTGATCGCCTCGAACGTGAACTTGGCATCGGCCGAGGTGAAGGGCTTATCGTCGTGCCATTTCGCGGACCGGAGCTGGTAGGTGATCGTCTTCCCGTCTGGGCTGTAAGTCCACGCGGTGGCCAGCCCCGGCTGCGGCTTGAGATCGAGGCCGGTATGGATGAGATTGTCGTAGACGAGCTGCAGCACCTCGACCGCCTGGGTGCTGTAGGTCGTCAGGGGGTTCATGGTGTCCGGCTCGATGGCCCAGCCCACCCGGATAGTGCTGGCCTTCGCGCTCGTGGCGACCGCGCTGCAGGCGTCCAGCGTGATGGCGGCGCCGGGGATGGCGAGGGCCAGCAGCCCGGCTCGCTGCAGGAATTCGCGGCGGTTGGATTCGGCCGACATTCTGGCGGTCTCCTCTCTGGAACCCACGGCTTGCACTCCTGACGGCACCGCGGCCGCCGCCAGGCCACCGCACCCGGCCGCACTACCTGGCCAGCGCGCACCC
>Ga0099827_10002592_pt1 | contig 10034 bp, 7 predicted proteins | sample CZO8metaG_FD_79339 | JGI IMG/M metagenome (GOLD analysis project Ga0099827, IMG submission 79339) | Vadose zone soil microbial communities from the Eel River Critical Zone Observatory, Northern California, USA - CZOApr15con1.8 metaG | ecosystem: Environmental > Terrestrial > Soil > Vadose zone ...
AAGGTGCCGTTCCTGACCTTGTGCAAGACGCCGGAGCTGGCGGCCGAGGTGACGCTGCAGCCGGTGGACATCCTCGGGGTGGACGCCGCCATCCTCTTCAGCGACATCCTGGTGGTGCCCGAGGCGATGGGCATGCACCTCGTGCTCGACGACGCCGGGCCGCAGTTCCCCGAGCCGTTGCGGGGACCGGCGGATGGGCGCCGGCTGCGCGTGCCCGACCCGGAGCGGGAGCTGCGGTACGTGCTGGATGCGGTCCGGCTCGCCCGCAAGCAGCTCGCCGGCAAGGTGCCGCTGATCGGCTTCGGCGGAGCGCCCTGGACGCTCGCCGCTTACATGATCGAGGGACGCACCTCGCGCAGCTTCGAGCGGGCCAAGGCCGCGCTCCTCGGCGACGAGGCGTTCGCGCACGAGCTGCTCTCGCGCATCTCGGAGGCGCTCGCGCTCTACCTGCAGGCCCAGCTCGACGCCGGCGCCGACGCCGTGCAGATCTTCGACTCCTGGGCCGGAGCGCTGGCCCCCGCCGACTACGCCCGCCTGGGCGCGCCGTACGTTGCGCGCGTGGTCCAGGGACTGCGGCGCGAGAGGAAGCAGCCCGTCATCGTCTTCGGGGTGGAGACGGGCGAGCTGCTCGGCCAGCTCGCCGCGACCGGCGCGGACGTGGTGGGAGTGGACTGGCGCGTGCCGCTCGACGAGGCGCGTGAGAGGGTGGGACCTGCGCCCGCGCTGCAGGGGAACCTCGACCCGGCCTCGCTCTTCCTGCCCGCTCCCGCCCTGGAGAAGCGGGTGCTGCGCGTCCTAGAGGAGGGCCGCCGCGCGGGAGGCGGCCACGTCTTCAACCTCGGGCACGGGATCCTGCCCTCGACCCCGGTGGAGAACGCCAAGCTGGCGGTCGAGCTGGTGCACCGGGGCCTGCCCGCCCGCTGAGCGCAGCCGTCCTGGCGCCCTCCCCCACGCCTGTCCTGCCGCACTTACGCCCTCCCCCGTCAGCGCGCAGCTTTGCCCGGCGACCAACACGGTCCGTGAGGGAGACGACCATGACATTGCAAGCCACGCTGCTCACCGCCGCGCTCGCGCTCGTTCCCGCGTTCGCGCGCGCCGACGATGCCAAGAAGAGCGACACCACTTCCTCGTCGATGCAGACGAGCGATACGCGGACGTCGATGAAGCTCACCGACGACAAGGTCCTACGGAAGCTGCACCACGTGAACATGGAGGAAGTGCAGGCCGGCCAACTGGCGCAGCAGAAGGGCGCGTCCAAGGACGTGAAGGACTACGGGGCGATGCTCGTGCGCGATCACCAGAAGGCCGACCAGGACGTGAAGGCGGTGGCCAGCAAGCTGAACATCGACCTGGACGCGAAGAAGATGGACGCCGACCGGCAGATGAAGTCGGACGCCGACCACCAGGCGAAGCGCGAGGCCAAGCAGCACAGGATGGACGAGCTCCAGAAGCTGACCGGCCGCGACTTCGACCGCGCCTTCGCGCAGATGATGGTCAATGGCCACCGCGAGGTGATCGAGATGGCGAAGAGCGCCCGCAACGACGTGAAGCCCGAAGTGAAGGACCTGCTCGACAAGTTGCTGCCCGTCCTGCAGCGCCACGAGGACAAGGCGAACGACATCCTCAACAAATTGGGGAACACCGCCAGCACGAAGTAAGCCGCATGCGCGTGCGCGCGCGGCGGGCCAGCCGCCGCCCCCTGAGGCGGCGCTGCTTTTCATGGCGCGGACGTTGCGGGATGCGTTGTAGAACGTGCCGTGGTCCCGCTCCGTCCGCCCGCCGTCGCCCCGCGCACCGGCGTCCTGCTGCTCAACCTCGGCGGCCCCGACTCGCTGGAGGCGGTCGAGCCGTTCCTGGTGAACCTGTTCAGCGATCCGTTCCTCATCCGCCTGCCGCTGCGCGGATGGCTGCGGCGCAAGTTCGCGCAGTGGGTGGCGCGCAAGCGCGCCCCGCACGTCCGGCAGCTCTATTCCGAGATCGGCGGGCGCAGCCCGATCGAGCCGATCACCCGTAAGCAGGGCGAACGGCTCCAGGCCGAGCTGGGCGCGGGGTATCGCTGCTATGTCGCGTTCAGCGCCTGGACGCCGTACATCCGCGAGGCGGTGGAGCGCGCGCAGGCGGACGGGTGCGCGAGGCTCGTGGGCGTGTCGCTCTTCCCGCAATGGTGCAGCGCCACCACCGCCTCGGTGCTGCACGACCTGCGCGCCGAGGCGGCGAGGCGCGGGCTGCCGCTGGTCGAGGTGGACCGCTATCCCGAGGACCCGACGTACCTCGACGCGCTGGCGAGCACCGTCCAGGAGGGGCTGGCGCGCTTCGAGGCCGGCGAGCGCGCGCAAGTGCACGTCCTGTTCAGCGCCCACGGCGTGCCGGTCAGCATCATCAAGAAGGGCGATCCGTACGAGCGCGAAGTCCGCGCCACCGTGCAGGGCGTCCTGGCCCGGCTCCCACCCGGGCAGCCCTGGTCCCTGTCCTGGCAGAGCAAGGTCGGACCGGTGAAGTGGCTCGAGCCCGCCACCGCGGAGCACCTGCCCGCACTGGCCGCTCGCGGGGTCTCTCGGGTGCTGGTGGTGCCGGTCGCGTTCGTCTCGGACCACATCGAGACGCTGCACGAGCAGCGGATCCTGCTGCGCGGCATCGCCGAGCGCGCGGGGATCGCGCGATACGAGGTGGCGAACGCCCTGAACGACTCCCCCGTGTACGCGCGCGCGCTGGCCGGGCTGGTGCGCGCGGCCGAGGCGAGGGCCGGCTGATGGCGCACGCCGTGGTCGTGGCGGGCGCCGGAGCCGCGGGGATGGCGGCCGCGCTGGCGCTGCGGGAGCGGGGCATGGAGCCCCTCCTGCTCGAGGCGGAGGATCGGGCGGGCGGCAAGCTGGGCACCGAAACGCACCGGGGGTTCCTGGTGGAGCGGGCCGCGCTCGGGCTCCTGGATCGAACGGGCGAGCTGGCCGAGCTGTGTGGCAAGCTCGGCATCGCGCCCCACCCCGCCAGCCCGGCGGCCTCGCTGCGCTTCGTGGAGCGCAGCGGGACCGTCCATGCCCTGCCGCTCGGCCCTGGCGAGGCGCTGAGGACGCGGCTGCTCAGCGCCCGCGAGAAGCTTGGCCTCCTGGGCGAGCCGTTCCGCCGGCCCGCGCCGGAAGGCACAACCGTCGCCGGATTCTTCGCCCACCGGCTGGGACCGGGCGGCAGGTTCGTGGGCGACGCGATCCAGACGGGGATCCACGCGGGCGACCCGGATCGGCTCGAGCTGCGCACCGCCTTTCCCACCCTGGCCGCGCTGGCGGACGCGGGCCGGGGAAGCCTCGTCCGCGGCGCTTTGGCCGGCCGCAAGGGCATGGAGAAGAAGCCCCGCGCCCGGCTGGCGTCGTTCCGCGACGGCATGCAGGAGCTGGTGGACGCCCTTTCCCGCAGGACCGTGCCCCAGCTGCGCGCCCGCCTGCGCGCGGTCCGGCGCGCCGGGACGGGTTACCGGCTCCAGGTGGAGGCCGGCGGGGCGGCGGCGGAGATCGATGCCGAACGGGTGGTCCTCGCCGTGCCGGCGCCTCGAGCGGCCGAGGCGCTCGACCCGTTCGACGGCGCGCTGTCGGCCCGCCTCCGCGAGCTGAACGCCGCCCCGATCACGCTCGTCCACCTCGCCGTCCAGCCCCAGGACGTGGGGCCGCTCCACCAGGGCTTCGGCCTGCTCCGGCCCGGCAGGCCCGTGCTGGGCGCCCTGTTCCCGGCCGCGCTGTGGCCCGAGCGGGCGCCCGACGGCCAGGCCCTCCTCTCGGCGCTGATCGGCGGCGCCCGGCATCCGCAGGCAGGCTCCCTCCCGGACGAGGAGCTGGTGCAGCTCGTGCGCGACGAGCTGCGCCTCCCCAGGGAGCCGGAGCTGCTGCGGGTCGTCCGCTGGACGGAGGCGATCCCGCAGTACGAGCCGGGCCACGGCGCCCGCGTGGCGGAGATCGAGCGCCTCGCCGCGGCGCACCCTGGCCTTCTGCTGACCGGCGCCTGGTACCGCGGCATCGGAGTCCTGGACTGCCTCAGGGATGGTCGCAAGACCGTAGAACAACTGATGAAATAGACCGCAAACCGACCGCTGCCCGCCGCGAGGCTTGGCTTCATGCTAGGACAGCGGTCCCGGCCATGGACCACCCCGCGCCCCCACCGGCGCCCAGCAGTCCCCCTCCGCAGCCCGAGCCCGAGCCGCCGCTGCCGCCGACGCGGTGGCAGTGGTTCAAGCGGACGCTGCTGGGGGGCCCGAAGGACATCCAGGACCCGCACCTGTTCCAGCACATCTCCCTGGCCGCCTTCCTGGCCTGGGTCGGACTCGGTGCAGACGGGCTGTCCTCCTCGGCCTACGGCCCCGAGGAAGCATTCAGGGCCCTCGGCGAGCACCAGTACCTCGCCGTCTTCCTGGCGGCCCTGACAGCGCTCACCGTCTTCATCCTCGCCGCCTCGTACAGCAAGATCATCGAGCACTTCCCCTTTGGGGGCGGCGGGTACGTGGTGGCCAGCAAGCTCCTGGGTCCGCGCTGGGGCGTGGTCAGCGGCTCGGCGCTGCTCGTCGATTACGTCCTCACCATCAGCATCTCGATCGCGTCGGGAGGAGACCAGGTCTTCTCCAACTTCCCGGTGAGCTGGCACTGGCTGAAGCTGCCCTCGGAAGTCGCGGTCATCGCCCTGCTCACGGTGATGAACCTGCGGGGCGTGAAGGAGTCGGTCACCACCCTCGTGCCGATCTTCCTCACCTTCCTGGTCACCCACGCCATCGTCATCATTTTCAGCGTCTTCTTCCATCTCGGCCGCGCTCACGAGGTGGCGGAGCATGTGCACACCGGGCTGAACCACGACCTGGCCACCCTGGGCACCTTCGGCGTCCTCGCCTTGTTCATGCGCGCCTACTCGCTGGGCGCGGGCACGTACACCGGCATCGAGGCGGTCTCGAACGGCCTGCAGATCATGCGCGAGCCGCGCGTCGCTACCGCCAAGCGGACAATGGCGTACATGGCGATCAGCCTGGCGGTGACCGCCAGCGGCATCATCCTCGGTTACCTGCTGATGCGCGTGCAGCCCGTGCAAGGACAGACCATGAACGCGGTGCTGGTCACCAACGTCGCGGCGGGCTGGAGCATCGACGGGGTGAACGTCGGAAGGGCGTTCATCGTGATCACGCTGGTGTCGGAGGCCCTGCTCCTGTTCGTCGCCGCGCAGGCCGGGTTCATCGACGGACCTCGCGTCATGGCCAACATGGCCCATGATTCGTGGCTCCCCCACCGGTTCAGCGCGCTCAGCGACCGCCTCACCATGCAGAACGGCGTGGTGCTGATGGGCGCCACCTCGCTCGGCATGCTCGTCTACACGCATGGGTCGGTGGACATCCTGGTGGTGCTGTACGCCATCAACGTGTTCGTGACGTTTTCGCTCAGCCAGGCCGCCATGCTGCGCTACTGGGTCATGGCGGACACCCGGCGGAAGTACCCGGACTGGGCCAGCCACATCTGGATCCACGTGGTCGGGTTGCTCATGTGCGTCACCATCCTGGTAGTGAACATCTTCGAGAAATTCACGGAGGGGGCGTGGCTCACCGTGGTGGTGACCGGCGCCCTGATCGCGCTTTGCCTGGTGATCAAGCGCCACTACCGCAGCGTGTTCGCCCGCCTCAAGCGGCTGGACACCATCCTCGAGGCGCTTCCCACCAGCGGGCCCCTCAAGGAGCTGCACATCGAGAAGCGCAAGCCGACCGCGGTGCTCCTGGTGGCGAGCTTCTCCGGGCTCGGCATCCATTCGCTGCTGACGGTGGTGAAGCTGTTCCCGCGCTACTTCCACAACGTGGTGTTCATGTCGGTCGCGGTCGTCGACTCGGCCACCTTCCAAGGGGTCGAGGAGGTGGACCGCGTGCGCGAGGAGACGGAGACCGCCCTGCAGAAGTACGTCGACCTCGCGCGCCGCATGGGCATCCCGGCGGACTACCGGATGAGCGTCGGCACCGAGGCGGTATCGGAATGCGAGCGGCTCGCCACCGACGTGGCGCGCGAGTACGAGCGCAGCATCTTCTTCGCCGGAAAGCTGATCTTCGAGCGCGAGCGGTGGTGGGACCGCCTCCTGCACAACGAGACGGCGTACGTCATCCAGCGGCGGCTGCAGTTCGCCGGGCTGGCCATGGTCATCCTACCGGTCCGGGTGCTCGAGTAGCCGCGCCTCGGCCGGTTGACCGAGGCGAGAGCCCGCCGTGCGCGGTACAGTCGCGGGATGCGCTTTCCGCGCGCCGTGGCCCGGCTGCTCGCCTGCGCCGCCGCGCTCGGCGCCACGCGGTGCATGCCGGGCCGGGAAGCGGCCCGCTGCGAGGCGCCCCCCGGCGACGTGGTGGACCCGTGCGCGGGACCAGCGCCCGGCGACGGCGCGCTGCCCGGCACGCCCGATCCCGGCGAGGTCCCTGCGGGGAGCGTGGGCGAAGGCGGCGGCGCGGTCGACCGGCTGTGGTTCGCGACCACCGGAGACACGCGCCCCGGCTTCTGCGATCGGACGGAGGACTACCCCTCGGCGGCGATCGGGCAGATCGCCCGCGCGATGAAAGTGCTCCGGGTGCAGCTCGCGCTCGACCTGGGCGATCACATGTACGTCTGCAGCCAATCGTTCGCGGAGGCGCAGGCGCAGATGCGCCTGTACATGGGCGCGGTGGCGCAGGGGCCGCCCACCTGGTGGATGACGATGGGGAACCACGAGTGCGGCAACGATGCGCCGCCCTACTCGTGCTTCGCCGGCCGCGGCGACGCGAACTTCACCGCATACATGGCCGCGCTGCGGCGGCCGCTGCCTTATTATTTCACCGACGTGCAGACCTCGCTCGGCAAGGCGCGCTTCGTGGTGATCGCGGACGACTCGTGGGACGCCGCGCAGGCCGACTGGCTGGAGAGCACGCTCGCCGCGGCGGACGCGAGCGCCAAGTACACCATCGTGGCCCGCCACCATCCAGTGACCGGCCCTCGGACGGGCAATGCGCGGATCGTGCAGACCATCGCGCGGCACAAGTACTCGCTGATCCTCACCGCCCACTCGCACCTGTACGCGCACGATCCGGTGGCGTTCGCCGGCCGGAGCGCGATCCTCGGGCTGGGAGGCGCTCCCGCGACCATGCCGCCCGGGTTCGGGACGGTGCTGCAGAACCGCGACGGCTCGCTGACCTTCGTGAGGCGCGACGCCAACGGCAACCCCATCGACGTGCCCTGGACGGTCGCGGCTCAGTGAGCCTCTGAGGCGCCGGCGGGAAGCGTGTAGCGCTTGTCGATGGCCGCGCGGATGCGCTCGCGGCTCTCCTGGGGCGAGAGGGGCTACCGCGCAGTGTGAAGGCGAAAGCGTACGGGACCGCCCGTGACTTCAGCGAGGAGATCGGACTTCTGCTGCGCCGACCAGACTTCCAGCTCCGACCCTTCCTCGGCCCAGACGTCGATGCGCAGCCCGCCGCGGCGGCCCCGGGCGGCCTCCACCCGGCGCACGTGCCGCCGGTGGCCGCGGTCCAGCCCGTCGGCCACCCGCAGGATGGCCGCGAGCCGGCGCACCACGGCGCGCTCCTCGGGAGTGAGCACCTGGAAGACCTCGTGGCGGTCCTTGGGCACCGAGCGCCGGTGGTAGCGCGCGACGGTGGCGATCAGCTCGCGCTCCCGGTCGGTGAAGCCCGGCAGGTCGGCGTGGTACAGCAGGTAATAGCCGTGCTTGTGGTGGCGGTTGTACGACACGAACGAGCCCACGTCGTGCAGCATGGCCGCCGCGTGCAGGAGGGCGCGCTCCTCGGCGCCCAGGCGGTGCAGGTTGCGGGTCTGATCGAAGATCGACAGGCTGAGCTGCGCGACCTGCTCGGCGTGCGGCTCGCGGTACCCGCAGCGGCGGCCGAAGGCGCGCAGCCCTTCGAGCACCACGTGCTCGCCGTGCAGTCCGCTCGGAGGCGGGCGCACCTCGCGCCGGACCAGATCGGCCATCAGCCCGTCGCGCAGGCCGCGCGCGGTGACCTCCATCTCCTCCACGCGGAGCCTGCGCATCACTCCTTCGAGGATCGCCGCGCCGGCGTACAGGACGTCGATGCGCGACTCGTCCACCCCCAGCTTGCGCCGCTGCTTCGCGGAGGTGTCGCGCAGGTGCTCGAGCACGTCTACCACCTGGGCATGGGTCACCGGACCGCTTCCTCCCGGCGCGCCGGAAAGCCTGCGCGCCAGGTCGGCCACCGACCCGGTGGTGCCGGCCGCGCCGATCAACCTGCGGTGGCGGCCGATCAGGAGCGGGTCGATCTCGCCGAGCGCGTCCTGGATGGCCTCCTCCAGCAGGCGCGCCTCGCGCCGGGTCACGGGATCGTTCTTGACGAAGAACTCGGTCAAGCGCACCGACCCGAGCTGCAGGCTCGCGGCGCTCTCCGGCTCCTCTCCCCTCGCCGAGATCACCTCGGTCGAGCCGCCGCCGATGTCCAGCAGCAGCGCCCGCTCCGAGGGCGGCGCGCCCTGCAGGACGCCGAGGCAGACCAGGCGCGCTTCCTCGGCGCCGGAGATGACCTCCACCGAGAGCCCCGAGGCCGCGCGGACCGCGCGCAGCAGCTGCGCCCGGTTGGACGCCTCGCGGACCGCGCTGGTCGCCACGGCGCGGACCCGCCCCGCTCCCGCCCGCTGCGCGAGCTTCGCGAACCGCTGCAGCGCCGTGGCGCACGCGGCGATGGAGTCCGACGAGAGCCGCCCGGTGCGGAACACCTGCGCGCCGAGGCGGACCGCGGCGCGGTCCTCCGCGCGCACGGTGAAACCGCCGTCCCGGCCGGCGTCGGCGATCTGCAGCCGCACCGCGTTCGACCCGAGGTCCACCACCGCCAGCGGGGTGGTCCGCGCGCGGCGCCTCATCCCGCCATGCGGAAATCGACGATCGACGGCACGTCGGGCCGCACCTCGACGGGCCTGCCGGAGTGATCGGTGTCCAGGTGCACCACGCGCGCCTCGGGGAAGGAGCGCTTGCAGGCGTTCACGTGGGTGGGCTCGTTGTCGAACGCGCAGGCCAGGCCGGACAGCTCGAGCAGGCGCGCGTGGCAGGTCTCCTTCCAGCGATCGTCGTCGTCGTCGGGGCGAGGCTTGAGCCACAGCTGCACGCGCGAGCCGTCGGGGCGGGGAAACCCCGCCCGGCGGAAGCTGTCCAGCGTCCCCGCCTCCATCCCGGCGTGCCGGCCGGTGACGTAGAGCACCTCGCCGCCCGCCTCGAGCACGCGCCGCAAGTACTCGGCCGCGCCCGCGATCGGCTCGTCGTCCTTGCAATACTCGCTGGTGAAGAAGCGTTCCAGCCAGAACCGGCGGAGGTCGCGGTGGAGCCGGTCCGCTTCCTCGCGGGAAAGGCCGCAGATCCGCATCGAGTCCCGCAGGTCCCACGAGACCACCGCCTGCGGTTGGCACTGCGCGAGCTGCGCGAGGCCGCGCGCGCGCCCGAACTCGCGCACGATGCGCGCCTGGCGCGGCTTGTTGGAGAGCGTGGTGGAATCGAGGTCGAACGCCGCCGAGGGCCGCTCCGGCCGGATCGCGTCCAGGGCCGCCCGCAGGATGCGCGTCTGGTCGGCGGGGACCGCGCGCGCGCCGAACGGGACGTCGATCTTCACCAGGCCTCGATACCAGAGCACCCTGATGTGGGCAAAGCCGTTCCACGGGCGCGGAAACCTGTTGCCCATCTGACGCGGCGACGGCGCGGAAACCCCCAGCCGGACAGTTGGCCCGCGCCTCGCAATCGGGCGGGGCCCCCGCGTGCGGGGGGGCAGGGGGACGGGCGATGGGCGGCTCTTTGCGGATCCTGGCGGTAGCGGTGTGCGCGGCGGCGGTCGCCTGCGCGCGGGGGAGCGATCACCCGACGCCTCCGCCGGTGACGGACGGCGGCGGGGACGTCGGCACGGACGGGGGAACGCCGGACGGCGGAAACGACGGTGGGACCGGCGGCGGCACGGATGGCGGCACTGACGGCGGCGGGCCGACGTTCGGCGGCCCGGGGCCATGGCCCATGCACGACGTCACCTACGGTCTGAACGACGGCATCCTGGAGACGCCGAT
>Ga0099827_10002593_pt1 | contig 10034 bp, 7 predicted proteins | sample CZO8metaG_FD_79339 | JGI IMG/M metagenome (GOLD analysis project Ga0099827, IMG submission 79339) | Vadose zone soil microbial communities from the Eel River Critical Zone Observatory, Northern California, USA - CZOApr15con1.8 metaG | ecosystem: Environmental > Terrestrial > Soil > Vadose zone ...
TCCCTCCATTGCTCCTCGCTCTCGCGCAGCGCTTCTGTCGCGCGCTTGCGGTCCTCGATATCGGTACTTGATCCATACCACTTGACAATATTCCCCCTCTGGTCGCGCAACGGCTCCGCGCGGACCAGGAACCAGCGATATTCCCCGCCAGCGCTCCGCCCGCGTGCTTCGACTTCGAACGGTTTCCCGGTCGCTACGGCCAAGTGCCACTTGTCAACGACCCTTGCGCGGTCTTCGGGATGAAACACGGCAGCCCAGCCATCGCCGGCTGCCTCCGCCGCAGAAACGCCCGTAAATTCCAGCCAACGTCGACTGTGGAAATCGCGCGAACCATCGGGCAGAGCGCTCCAGACCAGCGCGGGAATCGTGTTGGCCAGCGCGTTCTGGGATGATCGGGCCTCTTCCGCCATCTTGCGCACCTTTGCTGCGAGACCGGCGATGATGATCGAGGTCGTCAAAAAAGCGGCTACCGCCAACACATCGTTCGGATCTTCCACCCGGAGACTGAGTAGTGACGGAGCGAAGAAGTAGGTCAGACACGCAACGGCGACGATGGAGAGAATGACCGATCCAATGAAGCTGCCGATCAGGGACAGCAGCGCGCCGAGGATCAAATACGCAAAGCCGGCGGTAGCGACGTTGAGCTCGAGCCGGAAGCAAATAAAGGTCAGCACTGCCACACCAATGCCGCCAAACAAACATTGCGTGGCTGAAAGCCTGAACTGAGATGTCCTATCTCGGCTCATCTGCAGTGCCAGATGCTGCTAAGGTTACGCCCTGGACCAGCCGTTATCAATTCTCCGCGTAGGCAGCTTGGGCGGGTAGTGGCTTTGCCGCTCAATCATCCCAGCCGCTTGCGGTCGATGTCGCCAACCTTCAGCGAGATCACTTCGGCGGCGCGAGCGGCTTCTCACGCTGGGATCTCTCCTCCCCGGCCAGAGCGCTGTCCCCGATCGCAAAAGGAGCGCCTCGATCTATTTTTCGACTTCTTTGGCGAAATCCGCCGCAACAACCAAGTGAAAACACTTACTCGACCCAACACGGCACCCGTGACAATTTGACCCGATGAAGAATCATCCCCCGGTCGATCCTGCCGTCATCTTGTTCAAGGGTGCCGGCACCTGGGATGCCATCGCCGTCGCGGTCGCCGGGATGGCTCCTACGATGGCCATGAATTTGAATCCGCAGGAGCCGGCCGAGCATGTCGGCCGCGTGGTTCCTCTCGTCTTCGCATTGTCCACCTTTATTGTTCTGTTGGTGGCCTGGTGCTTTGCACGATTGGCCCGTGACCATCCCAACGCGGGCTCCGCCTACGGCTTCGTGGCGGCAATTCTCGGTCCCCGCGCGGGGTTGCTTGCCGGATGGACGCTGCTCGGGACCTATGTCTGCTTTGCAGCCGTCGGTCTCGGGGCGGCCGGTCTCTTCACCGCCAATCTCCTGCAGCGGCTCGATCTCTGGCACGACGCGTCCAGTTTCGTCCTGACGGTGGCGACGGCCGTGATCGTCGGGCCGCTGAGCATCATTCCCACACGTCGCGCCGGCCTCGTGCTGATCGGGTCAATGTCTATCCGCCCCAGCCCGGCGCTTATCGGGTGATTCCATGGATCGTGCTTGCCTGGTGTTGCGCGCCGGTTGTCGCAACGCTCTTCGACCCCAGGCTGGTCGAGCTCGTTGCGTCCGGTTTCCTGAGCGTCCGGACCAAGCAGGATTGAACTTTCCGGCAATTCCATCACACATTATTAACCGCGCGGCCGGATGCGTTGCCGTTGCGGCGCGCGTTCACGGAGATTTTGCGCCTGCGCTGCTATTGATTTGCCGCCGCGGCCGAACGGCCGCACTGCGCATTTCCCGAGGGTCGATGTTGCCTACCCGTACTCGTGACAACAATCGCAACGGCACGGTGCGGGCGACGCGACACGGTCATCCCCCCGGCACGCGGTTCGAATTTTCCCGCCAGGCGGTGACGGCGGCCTGCGTCGGCGGGCTGCTCTCGTTGGTCGCGGCCTTCGCCGTCGGCCGATGGGAGAGCTCGGTCCTGGATGCCGAATTCGCCGGTACCGCCAAGAACCAGGCCATCGTTCTGCAGAACGGCGTCAATGAATATTTGAGCCGGTTGGTCGCGCTGAAAACGCTGTTCGAGTCGACCAAGGTTTCCCGCAACGAGTTCGAAGTCTTCATCAACCGCCTGTTCGAGGACCGCCCGGGGCTGTTCCGGGTCAGCTGGAGCCCGCGCGTCAAACGCCGCGAACGCGCCGACTACGAGAAGGCGGCGGCCGCGGACGGGATCGTCGACTATCGTTTCCGGTCGCTCGGCACCGACGGCGCAGTGGAGAGCGCTCCCGAGAACGACGAATACTATCCGGTGTTTTATTCGACCGAGCCGCGGACCGCGGCGATCTACGGCTTCAACATCGTGTCCGATCCGGCGCGCCGCGCCGCGATGGAGGTCGCCCGCGACAGCGATGCCGTCGCGACATTGCCGGCGCATCGGCGTTACGTTCAAGCCGGCAATCCGAACGGCGTCGTCGTGTATATCCCGGTCTACGCCAAGGGCTCGTCGCGCGAGCTCGTCACCGACCGCCGCCGCAATATCAACGGTTTCATTTCCGGGGTGTTCGAGCTCTCCCGCCTGTTCCAGGCAATCGTATCGACGACCGCGTCATCGACCGGAATCGATCTGCACATCTATGCGCCCGACGGATCGCTGGTCGCGCAGTCGGTCGACGCCGGCGCGTCCTCCACCTCGTGGCTGCGCAAGAAACTGCTCGCCGCGGTGGCCGCCGAGCCGCGCTGGTCGGGCGCGCTCAGATCGGCGACGCCGACTGGCGATTGTCGTCGACGCCGACGGCGGGAAGCCGGCTGGCCGCAAGATTCGATCGCGCGCTGATCGTGCTCTTAGCCGGGCTCGCAATCACCGCGCTCGTCGTCGCTTATATCTGCTTCACCAACCGCCACGACCGGGCGGTGGAATTGGCGCTGACGGATGCCCTCACCGGGCTCGCAAATCGCCGAGCTTTCTTCGAACGGCTGAACGCCGCGCTCGCCGAGGCGCGGCACAGCGGCGGCGAAAAAGGCTTCTCGGTGCTCTATTTCGACCTCGACAATTTCAAGGAGGTCAACGACATCCTCGGCCATGGCGCGGGTGACGATCTGCTGCGCCAGGTCGCCGACCGATTGCGCAGCCTGTTGGGGCAACGGGATTTCGTTGCCCGCTTCGGCGGCGACGAATTCGCCGTGATCGAGCATGACTCAGTCGACGGGACCCCGGTCGATGCGCTCGCCGGCAGGATCGGCGCGGCGATTGCGGAGCCCTATCGGATCGATGGCGCAATGGCGCATGTCACGGCCAGCATCGGCGTCGCGCGCTCCACCCCCGATCTCGCCGACGACGACACCATCATGATGCAAGCCGACCTCGCGCTTTACCGCGCCAAGGAGGACGGACGCAATTGCTGCCGCCACTACAGCGTCGAGCTCGATCGGCAGATGCGCGAGCGCGTCATGCTCGCCGAGGAATTGCGCGGGGCGATCGGGCGCGGCGAGCTGGAGCTCTACTATCAGCCGGAGGTCGAGCTTGCGACCGGCCGCATTCTCGGCCTCGAAGCCCTGCTGCGATGGCGGCACCCCGCGCGCGGCCTCGTCTCCCCGGCGCAGTTCATACCGATCGCGGAACGCAACGGCTGCATCGTTGCGATCGGCCAGTGGGTTTTCGAGGAAGCCTGCCGCCAATTCCGCGCATGGGAAGACGACGGCATCGCGCCGGGCGTCCTGGCCGTGAATTTTTCCGCCGTGCAATTCAAGGCTGCCGCCGATCTCGAACGCGACGTCGAGGCCAGCCTGAAGCGTTGGCGCGTCCCGCCCGGCCGCATCGAGGTCGAGCTCACGGAAAGCGTGCTGATGGAGGCGAGCGAAATCCGCGGCGGCATCCTCGGGCGGCTGCGCCGCATCGGACTGCGTATCGCTCTCGACGATTTCGGCACCGGCTATTCCTCGCTCAGCTACCTCACCACCTATCCGGTGAGCCGGCTGAAGATCGCCCGGCAAATCGTTGCAGGCGTCACCACGGAGCCGCGTTGCGCCGTGGTGGTGCGCACCGCCATCCGGCTGGCCCGGGAGCTCGGCATGGAGTTCCTCGCCGAAGGCGTTGAAACGCCGGCGCAGGCGACTTTTCTCGTTGCCGCCGCTTGTGAGCAGGCGCAGGGCTTCTACTTCAGCCAGCCGGTTCCCGCGGCCCGCGCTGCCGAGCTGCTGCGCGAAGGCCATATCGGGACGGCATCGCAGCCGCCGAAGATCGTGACAGCGGCCTGATTAGGCCATCCGAGCCGGGCGCTTCCCCCCCCCCGTTAATCCGCCTGGATCTTGAACGTGCGCGTCATCGGCATGTCGTTGGCGGGACCGAACCACGCGGCCCAGACCGCGGCCGCCTCGCCCGATCGCTCGATATCGAGCAGCGACTGATTGATCGCCGCCTTCAGGCGCGGCTCGTCTTTCTTGAGCGCGAAGCCGACGTCCCGCGACTTGACGAAATCCGGCAGGAACAGGTAGTCGTCGGGATGGCCGTCCTGGCGCACGATCGCGGTCAGCACCGTCTCGTCGGTCGTGAACGCGTCCACGGTGCCGTCCTTGAGCGCCGCGAACGCCAGCGCATAGTCCCGCACGTAGACGATGTTCACGTCGGGCACCGCGTCCTTGAGGTTGCCGCCCGCCGTCGAGGTGCTCGCGGAGGAAGCCTTGCGGCCGGCCAGTTGACGGACCGAGCGGATGCCGCTCGTCTTCTTCACGATCACCGCGTGCGGCGTGACGAAATAGATCAGGCTGAAGTCGACATCGCGCAGGCGCTCGCGCGTCCGCGTCATCGAGGTGGCGACGAAATCGAGCTTGTCCTGCTGCAGGAGCGGGATGCGTTCCGCGCTCGAGACCGGCACCATCTCGAGCGCGACGCCGATCCGCTTGGCCACGCCCTTGACCAGGTCGATGTCGTAGCCGGTGATCTCGCCGCCCCTGCGGAAGCTGAACGGCGGGGTGGTGTCGCTGACGCCGACTACGAGCTTGCCGCGCGCCTTGATGTCGTCGAGCTTGTCCGCCACGGCCGGCGCCGCCAGCAGGGCCAGAAGCACGGCTGCCGCCCAGACCTTATTATTGCAAATCGTTCCGTTGCAAATCCGCATCGCCAGCCCCATCACGCTCGTCCGGGCGGAAAAGTACGATTCCGGCCCATCGCAATCAATCCGCTTCCCGACATGGGCGACGTGCTCAGCCTCTCCGACACCGCGCACCGCCTGTGCGGCGCGCTTTCCGACACGCTGGCGATCGGCATGGGATCGGGCATGGCGCAGATGCGCGCGACCATCCTCCGCGATCGTGATAATACTCCGTCGCGGATCATGGGGTTGAGCCGGAGGGCACGCACAATGGAGCTGGAATGGCAACAGCTTCGCGAGCAAATTCGCCAGAAGATCGCGGCAGCGGGCCAGGCGGTTCAGCTCGTCTATCTTACCGAGCAGGACCCGCCGGGCCCCCAACCGTTCATGTACACGATCGGCAACCATCATTTTGGATTGCCCGAGCTCCTCATTGTGGACACCGACCTGGCGGCATTTGCCGACGTGCTCAATCGTCTCGGCAAAATCCAACGCGACCGCGGAAGTGCCCTCGCCGATGAAGAACGCGTCGACATCGGCGGCAGGTTCCCGTTGCGTATCGTCGATGCCGGTGAAATCGGCCGCACCGGATACGCCACCTTCGTCGGCATCTACTATGGCACGCGGGATTATGAAGTCCGCCAGGTGCTGTTGCCCGATACGAATGGCCGCTGGCCCGACACGCCGGGCTGCGACCTTCCCTATGCGAGGCAGCCGGTTTTGTCGAAAACCCGCAGACGAGACCACTAACCCCATGACCTCGGCAGCGACCGCAGCGCGCTTTCGCATCGGCATCGACACCGGCGGCACCTTCACCGACATCGTCGCGGTCGATACCGGCTCCGGCGCGATGCACGTCACCAAGGTGGCCTCGACGCCGTCCAATCCCGCCGTCGGCCTGGTGCACGGCGTCAACGCCATCCTGGCGGCGGCCGGCGCCGAGCCGGACGAGGTCGCGAGCCTCGCCCACGGCACCACGGTCGCAACCAACGCGCTGCTGCAAGGCCAGATCGATTCGCTCGGGCTGATCGTCACCGCGGGCTTTCGGCACATTCTCGAGATCGCGCGCCAGTCGGTGCCCGAAGGCTACGGCAATTCCTATTTCTGGGTGAAGCCCGACCGGCTGGTGCCCTTGCACTACGTGCGCGAGGTCGGCGGCCGCCTGAACTTCAAGGGCGAGGAGCTCAAGCCGCTCGACGAGGCGAGCGTGCGCGCCGCCGCGCAGTTCTTCCGCCGTCATGGCATCCGTGCGATCGGCGTCTGCCTCATTCATTCCTATGCCAACCCGGCGCACGAGCGCCGGGTCGCCGAAATCCTCGCCGAACAGTATCCCGAGGCGACGCTTTCGCTGTCCTGCACGGTGCTGCCCGAATACCGCGAATACGAGCGCGCGGTCACCACGCTGGTGGACGCCTTCGTCAAGCCGCACATGGCGCGATACCTCAGGCGCGTTCACGACGAGCTAGGCTGGGGGCTCAAGGACAAGCCGTTCCTGGTCATGCAGTCGAGCGGCGGCGTCGCCAGCGCGAGTGAGGTCGTGCGCAAGCCGATCACCACGGCCTTGTCGGGGCCGGCGGCCGGCGCGCTCGGCAGCGCAGTGATCGCGGAGATCGCGGGCTTTCCGGACGTCGTGACGCTCGATGCCGGCGGCACCTCGACCGACCTCTGCCTGATCGAAGCGGGAAAGCCGCACGTCACCAATGGCGGGGCGGTCGGCCGTTTCCCGGTGCGCATCCCGATGATCGCGATCGAGACGATCGGCACCGGCGGCGGCTCGATTGCCTGGATCAGCCGGGAGGGACATCTCAAGGTCGGACCGAGGAGCGCGGGCGCCGAGCCCGGACCGATGTGCTATCCCGATGGCGGCGCCGAGCCCACCATCACCGACGCTAATCTCGTGCTCGGCCGGATCCCCCCTGCCCTCATTGGCGGCGGCATCGCGCTCGACATCGCGCGCTCGCGGGCGGGACTTGCCGCGCTGGCGCAACGGCTGCCGGGAGCGATGAGCGCGGAGGCGCTCGCGCACGGCATCATCGAGATCGCGAACTGGAACCAGGCCAACGCCATCCGCCAGATGACGATCCAGCGCGGCATCGATCCGCGCGCCTTTGCGCTGCTCTCGTTCGGCGGCGCGGGCCCGGCGCAATCGCCCGCGGTCATGGAGCTTCTGGGGATGAAGGCCTGCATCATCCCGCCCAACCCGGGAAACCTCTCCGCCTTCGGGCTCCTCGCCGTCGACTGGCGCACCGATCACATCGTCACCAAGGTCATGCACGAGGATTCAGCCGATCTCGCGGCGATTGCCGCGCACTATGCCGCGAGCGAGCGCGCGGCGGTCGAAACCCTCAAGCGCGACGGCATCGATCCCGCGCGCATTCGCCTCGCTCGCGAAGCCGACATCCGCTATGCCGGCCAGTCGATGGAGGTCCGCGTGGCGGCGCCATCAGGCGCGATCGACGCGGCCTTCCTCGCCGCGCTCATCGACGCCTTCCATGCCGCGCATCTGCGCACCTTCGGCTACAACTATGCCGGGGAGCAGAAGGTCGAGCTGGTCAACTTCTGCGTCTCCGGCTTCGGGCTGATCGAACGGCCGCGCATGCCCAAGCTCGCTATTCCGCCGGCGGCCCCTGCCCCGAAATCCGGCCGGCCGGTCTATTTCGGCGGCGCATTCCGCGACACGCCGATCTATGATCGGGCGACCTTGCCAGCGGGGCATCGGCTCGCGGGCCCGTGCGTGGTCGAGGAATTCGGCTCCACCACCGTGGTCTTTCCGGAGCAGCAGTTGATCGTGGACCCGCACGGCATTCTCGTCATCCACGCGGCGGCGGGAGCGGTAGCATGAACGTGCATCAGACAGCACCGATACCGCGCCAAGGCGCCGCGGCAGCACCCGATCCCATCATCCTGCAGATCGTCGAAGGCACGCTCAACTCGATCGAGGCGGAGATCGAGTTCGCGATCGAGCGCACCGCGCGCAGCCCGATGATCCGCGAGGCGCACGACTATCGCGTCGGCTTGTTCGACCGGCATTGCCGCAAGCTCACCGGACGCTCCTACTCCGCCATGCCGAACGCAGTGGTGCGCGATTTTCCGCCCGCGACCATGCGCCCCGGCGACGTGTTCCTGATGAACGACACGTATTTGACCGAAGGCAGCATCGGCCACCTCCCCGACCTGTGCAGCACGGTGCCGGTGTTCCACGACGGCGAGGTCGTCGCCTATATCCAGGCCTTCGGCCACCACGACGACATCGGCGGGCGCGTGCCCGGCTCGATGCCGGGCACCGCCGTGACCGTGTTCGAGGAAGGCATCGCGATCCCGCCGGTCAAGCTGGTGAGCGAAGGCGTGCGCAACGACGCCGTCTTCACCATCATCAAGCGCAACACGCGCGTGCCCGACATGCTGGCCGCCGATCTCGACAGCGAGATGCAAGCCTGCCTCATGGGCGCGCGGCGCATGGCCTCGCTGTTCGAGCGCTTCGGCCGCGCGCAGGTCGAAGCCTGCTTCCAGGCCATCCTCGACAAGTGCCGCGACATCTATCGCAACGAGCTTTTGGCCAAGATCGCCGACGGCGAGTACCGCTGGGAGGACTACGTCGAGCACGATGGGGTGAGCGATCCCAAGCTGCACAAGCTCGCCCTCAAGATGATCAAGCGGGGCGGACGCATCACGCTCGACTTCACCGGCACCGATCCGCAATCCACCGGCCCGATCAACTGGCCGGCCGACTACGCCGACGGCGCCTTTCTTATTAAGTGGATTGCCCCGATCCTGCGCAACCTCGCGGACACGCCCGAGCGCGCCGCCGAGATCCACGTCAACGAGGGCGTCTGCGAGGTGTTCGACGTGGTATTCCCGGGGAAGGGCACGTTGATCACCCCGCAATGGCCGGCGGCCACCAATGCGCGGTCGTTCGTGCTGCTGCGCTGCCTCGGGCTGCTTGCCGGCGTCGTCGCCCAGGCGGTCGACGGCCGGATGCCGGCCGACCAAGAAACCATTCGCTACACCGGATTCTTCGGCGACGACGCGCAGGGCAAGCCGTTTCTGTCGCGCGAGGTTCTCGGCGGCGGCTCCGGCGGGCGCTATTACGCCGATGGCAACGATGCCATCCACATCGTGCCGGATTCGCGCAACCAGCCGGCCGAGTTCACCGAGACGCGTTTTCCCCTCCTCGTCGAGAAGCTCGCGCTGCGGACGGACTCCGGCGGCGCCGGCAAGCGGCGCGGCGGGCTCGGATACGAGAAGCACTACCGCGCGCTGGTCGACTGCCGCACCATCGTGACCGCCGACCGGGTGCGCCTGGGCTGCTACGGCGTCAACGGCGGCCACGCCGGGCAGCCGTTCTGCGTCACGGTGGACGTCGAAGGCGCGCCGCGCGACCTGGGCGGCCTGGTGGACGGCGAGCCGGTCCTGGCCGGACAAGTGGTGCGGGTGGTGACGACCGGCGGCGGCGGCTGGGGCGATCCGCTCGAACGCGAGGCGGAGCTCGTGCAGCGCGACGTAATCGAAGGGCGGGTATCCTTGGCAACCGCGCGCGACATTTACGGCGTCGTGCTCACCAACGGAGAAAATCCGGACGGCTTCGAGATCGATGAGGCCGCGACGACCCTGCAGCGCGCAACGCTACGCGCAGCGCGCCCGTCGCCATTGCCGATGATCGACCGCGGCGAAGGCTACGAGAAGATGCTGCGCGGCGAATGCGCGCCGCGGATGCGTTGAGGAAACGACAATGGCGATCGAAGTCGCGAAGGTCGAGCTCAAGTCGGTGCAAGACGCCAGCGGGCTCGAAGAGCGGATCAAGGCCGGGCAATTCACTGCCGACCAGGTGGTCGCCGTCATCGGCAAGACCGAGGGCAACGGCGGCGTCAACGACTTCACCCGCATCCTCGCCGA
>Ga0099827_10002595_pt1 | contig 10030 bp, 8 predicted proteins | sample CZO8metaG_FD_79339 | JGI IMG/M metagenome (GOLD analysis project Ga0099827, IMG submission 79339) | Vadose zone soil microbial communities from the Eel River Critical Zone Observatory, Northern California, USA - CZOApr15con1.8 metaG | ecosystem: Environmental > Terrestrial > Soil > Vadose zone ...
CGCTACGAGAAGTCGGGCGAGGTCTCCGGCTTGATCCGGGTCCGGGCGTTCACCATCAACGACGCCCATATCTTCTGCCGGCCGGACCAGTTGAACGTGGAGTTCGAGCGCGTGATCCAGCTCATCCTCGAGGTCTACCGCGTCTTCGGCATCAAGGATTTCTATTTCCGCCTATCGCTGCGCGATGAGGTCAGCAACAAATGGATGGGCGACCCGGCGATCTGGCAACGCGCCCAGGATGCCGCACGGGAGGCGCTGCGCGCGTCCGGACATCCGTTCGTCGAGGCGCCGGGCGAGGCCGCCTTCTACGGACCGAAGCTCGATGTGCAGATCAAGGACGCCATCGGCCGCGAGTTCAGCCTCTCGACCAACCAGATCGACTTTCTGCTGCCGGAGCGTTTCGGGCTCGAGTACGTGACATCCGAGCAGACGATGGCGCGGCCGGTGATGCTGCACCGGGCGCCGATCGGATCGATGGAGCGCTTCATGGCCTACCTGATCGAGCACTACGGCGGCGCCTTCCCCGTCTGGCTGGCTCCGGTACAGGTCGTCTTCATCCCGATCGCGGACCGGCACCTGGAGGCGGTCACCAAGCTCGCCGAGCGCTTTCGCGATCGAGATCTGCGGGTCGAGGTCGACGGCAAGGCGGAGCGGATGCAGGCGAAGATCCGCAACGCCCAACTCCAGAAGGTCCCCTACATGGCCGTGGTCGGCGACAAGGAGCTGGAGGGCGGGACGCTCAACATCCGCCGGCGTGAAGGCGGTGACCAGGTTTCCCTCCCGACGGACCAGTTCCTGGCGCAGCTCGAGGACGAATCGCGGTTACCGCTGTAAGCGTCCCCACCCTGACCCTCCACCGCGAGCGGGGGAGGGAATCATGACGTGGTATACTCCCGCGTGCCAAGAGAGGCTGTCCGACTCTCACCTCCAGGCCGCGCCAAAGAGGTAAAGGGGACGAAGATAGCCCTGAGGCTATCTTTTTTTATGTTCGAAGGAGGCTTGATCCACGGCATTTAGGGAACTTCGCATCAACGACCAGATCCGCGCCGCTGAAGTCCGCGTTATCGACGATCGCAATGAGCAGTTGGGTGTCCTTCCCATCGACCGCGCCAAGGCGCTGGCGGTGGAGCGGGAGATGGACCTGGTGGAAGTCGCGCCCCAGGCGCAGCCACCGGTGGCTCGGATCATGGACTACGGCAAATTCAAATTCGAAAGCATCAAGAAAGAGAAAGATGGGCGCCGCAAGCACAACGTCATCAAGGTCAAAGAAATGAAACTCCGTCCCAAGATCGGCGAGCATGACTTCCAGACGAAGTTTCATGCCGTCAAGTCGTTCCTCGAAGAGGGCGACAAGGTCAAGCTGACGATCATGTTCCGCGGCCGCGAGATGGTGCACCAGGACATCGGCAAGAAGCTGCTGGACCGGATGGCGCTCGAACTGAAGACCATCAGCACGGTGGAGCGGATGCCGCTGCTCGAGGGCCGGAACATGATCATGATCCTGGCCCCCGCGGGCGCCGCGGCTCCGCCGGCTACGCCCAACACGCCGGCGCCGGCCCAACCCCCGGCGCGAGCCCAGGCACCCAAGAGTTAAAGGAGCGACCGATGCCTAAACTACGTACCCATCGCGCGTCGGCCAAGCGGTTCCGGATGACCAAGACCGGGAAGATCGTGCGCCCGCACGCGCAAAAGAGTCACTTGCTGGGCCATAAGAGCCCTCGGCGCAAGCGCCAGTACAGCAAGCTGCTGGTGCTGACCGGTAAGGATGCTCGGCGTCTGCGGCGGGCGGCGCCGTACATGAAGGACAAGGACTGAGATGCCACGTATAAAGCGCAGCGTCCCAGCCCGCAAGCGCCACAAGAAGATCCTCAACATGGCCAAGGGCTTTCGGATGACGCACCGGACGCTGTTCCGGCCGGCGAACGAGGCCCTGCTCCACGCGCTCGAGTACGCCTATCGCGACCGTCGGGCCCGCAAGCGTGATATGCGCAAGCTCTGGATCGCCAGGATCAATGCCGCCTCGCGCAGCCAGGGCATGCCCTACAACCAGTTCATGCACGGGCTCAAGGTGGCCGGCGTCAACATCAATCGGAAGATGCTCGCCGACCTCGCGGTTCGTGACGCCCAGTCCTTCAGTGAGTTGGTCGCGGTCGCCAAGGGTGGGCCCAAGTCGTAACATGGCGAACAACATGCGACGCGTACAACGCTTCATCTTTATTGGGCCGGCCCGGGGCCGGCACGAGCTGAGCTAGCGCCACTCAGCTCTCGCCTCCCGCAAACCGGCCGCCTCCGAGATCGATGAAAAGGGCGCGTCTGGAGGTTTGATCGGATGAAGCAAAGCGTCGTCGACGAACTCGAGCAGCTCAGATCGAGCGCGCGCGAACGCGTGGAGGCTGCCACCGACCACAAGTCGCTCGAAGACCTGCGCGTGGGCCTGCTGGGGAAGAAGGGCGAACTCACCGCCATCTTGAGGCAGCTCGGGAGTCTACCGACCGATGAGCGGGCCGCTGCCGGGGCCCAGGCGAATCAGCTCAAGGAAGAGATTTTCGGCTGGATCTCGGAGCGCCAGGCTGCGCTGGAAGCAAAACGCCACACGGCGCTGGGTGATACCGAGTGGGTCGACATGAGCTTCGTGCCCAACCCGGTCCGCCGCGGTCACCTGCATCCCCTGACGCTGATTTTGCGGGAGGTCAAGGCCATCTTCTCGCGGCTCGGCTACGAGGTGGCGCTCGGCCCCCAGGTGGAGGATGAGTTCCACAACTTCGAGGCTCTCAACATCCCAGCGGACCATCCCGCCCGGGACACCATGGACAGCTTCTATGTCGACGCGGACCAGCTGCTGCTGCGCACCCACACCTCACCAGTCCAGATCCGCTACATGCAGAGCCACAAGCCGCCCATCCGGATCATCGCCCCCGGCGCCGTCTACCGGCGCGATGCGACCGACCCCTCGCACGGGTCGCAGTTCTACCAATTCGAGGGCCTCGTGGTGGACCACGATATCCGCCTCTCGGACTTGAAGGGGACGATCGAGTATTTCGCGCGCTCGCTTTTCGGTCCCGACCGGCGCATTCGAATTGTCGGTGACCATTTCCCGTTCACCGAACCGAGCATTGGCGCGGCGGTCTCCTGTGGCCTCTGCGACGGCGCCGGCTGCCGAAGCTGCAAGGGCGGCTGGTTGGAAATCCTGGGCGCCGGCATGGTTCACCCGCAGGTGCTGCGCAACGGCGGCATCGACCCGGAACACTATTCCGGTTTCGCCTTCGGCGCCGGGTTGGACCGGCTGGCAATGCTCAAATACAACGTCTCCGACCTCCGCCTGTTCCTCGAGAACGACGTGCGCTTTCTCCGGCAGTTCTAGGGCACCATGCTGATTTCTCTGAACTGGCTCAAGGAGTACGTCGAGATCGCGGTTGATGTCAACACCCTGGCCGATCGGCTGACGCTGGCCGGCAACGAGGTCGAGCGCATTCTGGAGCAGGAGGTCGACGTCGAGAACGTCGTGGTTGCCGAAGTCCAGGGCCTGCGGCCACTCCCGGGGTCGACCAAGAACCAGCTCGCCACCGTGACCACGGGACGGGTGGTCACCGAGGTCGTCACCGGCGCCTGGAATCTCAAGGTCGGCGACCGTGTGCCGTACGCGTTGCCCGGCTCGAGACTGAGGGACCGGCAGATCGACACCAAGACATTCCTTGGCGTCCAATCCGCGGGCATGCTATGTTCCGCCATCGAGCTCGGTCTTGGGGAGGATGCGGCGGGCATCATGATCCTCGACCCGTCGGCGCCGTTGGGGGCGGATCTTCGCACGCTCTATCCGCGCGACACCATCCTCGAACTCGAGATCAAGTCGAACCGCCCCGATCTCCTCTGTCACCTGGGGATCGCCCGGGAGGTCGGCGCGATCTTCAACCTGCTGCTGCGTCCGCCGGGCGTCCCGAAAGTCCGGCCGGCCGATGCCCAGGAGCTGGTTCGCATTGACGCACCCGACGGATGCCGACGGTTCAACGGGCGGTTGATAACCGGCGTCAGTGTCGCCGCGTCGCCCGCCTGGATGCAGGCCCGGTTGCGCGCCGCCGGCGTCCGGCCGATCAGCAACATCGTCGACATCACCAACTACGTGATGCTCGAAAGTGGGCAGCCGATGCACGCTTTCGACTACCGGCGCCTCACGGATGGCCGCATCGTGGTTCGCCGTGCGCGTGACGGTGAGGAAATCGCGTGCCTCGACGGCAAGACGCGTCGGCTGACGCCCACCGACATGGTCGTCGCCGACACGCAACGGGCGCAGGGGATCGCCGGCATCATCGGTGGCGCCGACAGCGCCGTCGATTCAGGGACGACCGACATCTTCCTGGAGGCCGCGACCTGGGAGCCGCGCTCGATCCGGCGGACGGCGCGGCGGCTCGGCCTGCGGACCGAGGCCTCGTCGCGATTCGAAAAGGGATTGAGCCCCGAGCTCAGCCGGCCGGCGATCGAGCGGGCGGCGTCGCTGGTCGCGGAGTTGGCGGGCGGGACGGCGACCAGGTCGACGGACGTGTATCCGGGTCCACTGAAACTGACCACGATCGAAGTGGACGCCGATCGGATCGATCGGGTGCTGGGGGTCACGGTCGAGCTCGGCGAGGCGGCCAGCATCCTGGAGCGCCTCGGTTTCACGGTGGAGCGCAAGGATCGTCGGCTGCGCGCGCGGCCGCCGGTGTTCCGTCTCGACTGCTCGATCCCCGAAGACCTGGTTGAAGAGGTTGGCCGCATCTATGGTTACGACCGTGTGCCGAGTACCCTTCCGGGAGCTCGTACGCCGGTGCGCGATCTGTACGTGCGCGCCGACGCTGACGAGACCGCCCGCGAGGTGCTGGCCGGCCATCAGCTGGATGAAGCGGTGACCAGCAGCCTCGTCAGTGGCAGCGGCACCCCCGCGATTGCAATGCCCATGGCGGCGCCGTCGCTGGCCCGGATCAAGAACCCGATGGCGGAAAATCGCGACGCGCTTCGTCGCAGCCTGCTGCCGGGTCTGCTCGAGGCCCTCGCCCTCAACGCGCGTCAGGACCAGGGAGGGGCCCGGCTCTTCGAGCTGGGCGCCATCTTTTGGAAGGCGGACGGGGAGGCGGTCGACCAGACACAGGTCCTGGCGCTGGCGGCCCACGTTCCGGCCGGAGGCGCCGAGGCCGCGGCGGCCGAACTGCGCTCCCTTCAGGCAACGCTCGCCACCGTGCGAGATCGTTTTGTTCTCCCATCGACCGATTTCAAACAGGCGGAATTCTCAAGCGCCGATCCCGGCCGGTTTGCCGGGTTCCACCCTGGGCGCAGCGGCGAAATCCTCGATGGGGGAGAGCCGATCGGCATCGTGGGCGAGGTGCACCCTGAGGTGGCGACCCAGCTCGGGCTCCCCGGCCGAGCGGTGGTCGCCGAGGTCCTTTTCGACCGGTTTACCGCCGGCGGTCAGCGGACGCCGCAAGCCCGGCCGCTGCCGCGCTTCCCGGGAGTGCGACGGGACCTTACGGTCGTCATACGAGGCAAGATCGCGGGCCAAGAGGTCGTGCAAGTTATCCGCGAGCTAGGCGGTTACACGTTGCGGGAGATCTCTATGGTGAGCGAATACCAGGGGCCGCAGCTGGGGGCTGGGGCCCGTAGCCTTTCGTTCCGCCTGCAGTACCAGGCCGACGATCGCACCTTGACCAATGAGGAAGTTTTAGCCCTGCAGCAACGCATCATCGAGGGCCTGAAGCAGCGATTTAAGGCGGAGGTCCGCTCCTGATGGATTTCCTGGATCTGATCATCGTCATCATCCTGCTGGCCAACATCGGCCTTGGGTGGGCGTTTGGCCTGGTCCGGCGCATCGTCGCCTTCGCCGGTCTCTTCGCCGGGGTGGGCGCCGCCACCCTGACCAGCGCCAACACGTCGTCTTACATCGCCAACACCTTTGGCATCACTTCGGCGATCTGGGCGCACGTCATCACCTATACGGTGATCGTGACCTTTGCCATCCTGTTGTTCGAGGTTCTCGGCGCCGTCTACCAGCGCTACCTTGACCAGCTGATCGCGCCCGCCTTCGACCGACTGACCGGCGTCCTGACCGGCGCGGTCGTCGGCGTCCTTGAGATCACGGTGATCCTGATCATCGGCGTCGGCGTGGTCAACGCCAAACTGCCCGGTGGCTACGCGGCCCCGCCCGCGTTTGTGACGGCGCAGGAGTGGTTCAATTACTCGCTGCTGGCGCCCCACTTTTACGGGCTGGAACCGATCACCCGCACGATCTTCTCGCTGGTCCTGCCGAGCAGCATCAGCAGCTACTTCACCCAGCTGGTCAGCCACTAACGCTCGGGCGGCGTCCCATCTGCTAAGCAATCAGACGTGGCTTTGACGTCGCCGCGGCTCACGCGAGCGTTCTTCTCCAGAGATCCGGTCACGGTGGCGCGGGACCTCCTGGGCCGCATCCTCTTCTATCGCACGCCCGAGGGCCTGCTGGCCGGCCGCATCGTCGAGACGGAGGCGTACACGGGCGAGGCCGATCCGGCGTCGCACGCGTTTCGCGGCCGAACCGCCCGCAATGCCGTGATGTTTGGCGCGGCCGGTCACGCGTACGTCTACTTCAGCTATGGCGTGCACTACTGCCTCAACGTGACCGCGGACGCCCCCGGCGTCGCCGGCGCCGTCCTGCTGCGAGCGCTCGAGCCGCTCGCCGGCGTGGAGATCATGCGGCGGCATGGCGACGACAGACCGGAGGTCCGCTTGCTCAGCGGGCCCGGCAAGATCGGGCGAGGCTTCGAGCTCGACCTAAAGGACAATGGCCGAGACTTCACGCGCGGGTCGCTCGGCCTGGCGGCCGGGGCTCCGGTCTCGGATCATGAGGTAGCGGTCTCGCGACGGATCGGCATCTCGCGTGCCGTGGGCCTGCCCTATCGCTTTTCTGTGATTGGCAGCCGGTCCGTGTCCGGCCGCCGGGGCTCGCTGATAACTAGGGGAGGGTGACGGTGATCGTTTGCGCCGCCGGCGCGTTGGCCGGGTTGTAGTCGTAGGCCTGGACCTTCAGCGTGTGGGTGCTGCCCGAGGCGCCCTTGACCAGGAAGGTGTAGGGGCCCTGGGCCAACCGGACCGGCTTGCTGGCCCCATCGAGGAAGAAATCGACTTCCTTGATCGCCTCATCATCGGTGGCCGTGGCCGTCACCAGGACGCTGCCGTCGGCCTGCGGCGCCTGGGTGAGCGTCAGTGTGGGCGGGATGGTCTCCGTAAACAGCTGGCAATTCTGAGTGGGCGGCGGCGGGCTGTTCTTGTCCTTCATATCGTCCGGGTAACCGGGTGGATAGACGACGAAGGTTTTCACCGTTGTCAGGCTGGCCGGAATATCAGGGGTGGCCAGCAGCCCGTCGCTGGTGCAGACCCGGATGGGGTGGTACCAGTCATCTGGCCGGGTGGGAGCGGTGCCGGCGGTGAACCAGTCGGTGAGGGTCTGGCCGGCGCAGTTCGGGGTGGCCAGCAAGCCGCTGGCCTGGCACACCGTGACCTTCTTGAGGCCATCGGGAACGGGGAAGTCGCGCACCGGCTTGTTGGCTTCGTAGGCGTTGAAGATGTCGCGGAAGATCAGGCCGGCGCCCTGCACGCCCCATACGACGTTGAGGTTGGAGTTGACATTGGCGGGGCAGCCACCGGCACAAGTGTGGCCCATCCAGGCGCCGATTACGATGTCCGGGTTGTAGCCGATGAGCCAGGAGTCGTGCCAGGCCTCGGTGGTCCCGGTCTTGGATGCGAAGGGCCGCTTGATGTTCAGGGCGGCGCCGACCGGCCGGAGGATGTCACTGATCATGTAGGTGACCTGCGCGGGCAGCACGCGAACGCCGGGGCCCGGCTTCCATTCCTGGAGCGTCTTCCCCTGGCTGTCGACAACTTTGAGGATGACCGTGGGGTCGTGGTAGATCCCGCCTGAGGCCAGGACGCCGTAGGCGTTGAAGTGCTGCATCGGCAGGACTTCACTGGCGCCGATCGCCTGGGCGAGTCCACGTTCGGGGGTCAGGTTAGCGCTGGTCAGGCCCATCATCCGGGCGGTCTGGAAGACGCGATCGTAGCCCAGTTGCTTCAGCAGGTTGATGGCAGGGATGTTGCGCGATTCCGAGAGCGCCCGCCGAATCGTGATGACACCCTCATCGCGATGATCCCAGTCCACGAAAGGGTGGCCGTCGATCTTGCCCTGCTTGTCGAGGATCAGGTTCGACGGCGCGTAACCGTTGGCCAGGGCCGTCGCGTACACGTAGATCTTGAAGGATGAGCCCGGCTGGCGGCCGTCGCCGTCGGCGATGACGTTGTACTGGCCGCCGATCGCCTGGTCGTAATAGTTGGCGCTGCCGACCATGGCCAGCACCTGGCCGGTATTGGGGTCGATCACCTCGGCCGCGCCGTTGTTGACATTGCGCGCCCTCAGGTCGGCCCGGTTGACGTTGTTGGTCACGGCGGCTTCGGCCGACATCTGCACGCCGTAGTCGAGGGTGGTCGTGACTCGCAGGCCGCCGCCGGCGACCACCGCCTCACCGTACTGCTTGCTGAGCTGGCGAAGCACGTAGTCCACGAACCACGGCGCCTTGAGGCCCTTCTCGATGCTGCCGTCCTGGTATTTGAGTTGCTCCTTGACCGCCTTGTCGTACTCGGCCTGGCTGATGTAGTGGTCGCGGAGCATGTCGCGAAGGACGAGCTCCTGCCGTGCCTTCGCGTTGCCCGCGGTGGCGGAGTTATATGGATCCAGGCCGGAAGGGGCATTCGGGATCGCGGCGAGCATTGCGGCCTCGGCGATGTCGAGGTCTTTGGCGGACTTGGCGAAGTAGGTCTGGGCCGCCGCCTCGGCGCCGTACGCCGAGTGGCCGTAAAAGATCTGGTTGAGGTAGAGGGTGAGGATGTCATTCTTGGAGAATCGACGCTCGACCTCCAGCGCCAGCACGATCTCGCGCACCTTCCGCTCCAAAGAGCGGTCATCGCCGACGAACATGCGCTTGACCAATTGCTGGGTGATCGTGCTCGCCCCTTGCTCGACGCGCTGGTGGGTGACGTCGGCAATGGCGGCCGCGGCGATCCGACGGATGTCGATGCCGTTGTGGGTGTAGAACTGGCGGTCCTCGAGCGCGATGGTGGCATCGATCAGGTGCGGGGAGATTGCCGACAGCGGGATGACGGTGCGCACCACGCCGTCGGTGTGTTTGACATAGAGCAACACGCCGTTGCGGTCGTAGATTTTGGTCGCCTGCGACAGTTCCTTGGCATTGAGCGAGCTCGGATTTGGCAGGTCGGCAGTGTACGTTTGGTACTTGTCGACCGCTTCGGCGCCTCCGCCGAGGCTCAGGAGGCCCACCAGGGTGAGCCCGATGATGATGATCTTGTGGCCTGCGGCGCGGCGCCGCCGCGACAGCAGGCTGATGGTGAGCACGCGGATCGCTGCGCGTCGAGCTGACCGGTGCTTGTCTGGCAACACCGCGTCTATAACGGTTGAGTTCGTCAAAAAAGCACAGAGGATCGCGCCGAGCGCCTATATACTCGCGTCTAGAAACCGTGACGGAACGATGAAGAAACAACAAAAGCTTGATCACGGCATCTGGGATGCGGTCACCACAGGCGCGGTGGAGATCATCGACCGCGAACACCTGAAGACCCGCATCGAGCGCGGCGACCGGTTGCGGGTCAAGTTGGGATTGGACCCGACCAAGCCCGATATCCACCTCGGCCACACCGTCCAGCTGCGGACGCTTCGACGCTACCAACAGCATGGCCACCAGGCGGTCCTCATCATCGGCGACTGGACGGCGAGGATCGGCGACCCCTCCGGCCAAAACGTGACGCGGCCGCAATTGACGAAGGAGGAGGTCAACGCGGCGGCGACGACCTACCTCGAGCAGGCCTGGAAGATTCTCGATGAAGGCGAGACGGAGGTCCGCTTGCAGTCCGAGTGGTTCGACAAGATGCACCTCGAAAACGTTGTGCAATTGACGAGCCGTTACACGGTGGCGCGAATGCTGGCCCGGGAGGATTTCGCCAAGCGCACCAAGGAAGGCCG
>Ga0099827_10002596_pt1 | contig 10029 bp, 10 predicted proteins | sample CZO8metaG_FD_79339 | JGI IMG/M metagenome (GOLD analysis project Ga0099827, IMG submission 79339) | Vadose zone soil microbial communities from the Eel River Critical Zone Observatory, Northern California, USA - CZOApr15con1.8 metaG | ecosystem: Environmental > Terrestrial > Soil > Vadose zone ...
CCTTGAACTCTATAGCCTCCGTGGAGAGTTGCGGTCTGTGGCGTCAGGCCAATGTGTCCAAGCACAGGGATACCCGCGTTCGAAACCGCCCTTGCTACGTGCGCCATCTCTTTTCCTCCTTCGATCTTGACTGCTTCCATTCTTCCTTCTTTGATGAAACGTCCCGCGTTTCTTATGGCATCTTCTTCAGAGATCTGGAAGCTTAGGAATGGCATGTCGCCGATCAGCAATGAATGGCTCGCGCCTCTTCTAACTGCTTGGCATGCTGGAAGAAGCTCTTCCATCGTTACCGGAATCGTCGTATCATATCCAAGAACTACCATTCCGTAAGAGTCTCCCACAAGGATCGAGTCAACTCCAACGTCATCTGCGATAGTCGATGTTGGGTAGTCGTACGATGTTACCATGACGATAGGCTGACCGTGATTCTTCATTTTCGAAAAGTCGGCAACCGATACCTTTTTCCTGTCTGTGCTAGAATTTCCGTTCAACTCTAAGTCCATCCTCGCATGTATCCGATCATGTCCTTCATCACATTTGTAAGATTCCTCTCATTGTCGAAGCTCGAAGCTATTGCACTCAATCGGGATCTCGAAAGGAGTTTCATTCTCAACGTGATCCGGACCAATTCCGGAATAGCCCTGATGATGTTATCGACAATAGTGACGCTCGCGGCCCGGGAGGTTCGCGACATAGGATTGAGGTCTATCGCTATCACCATCTTGGCCGCTTTTCTAAGTGCTTCCGCTCGGTCGCCATCTTCAAGCGGGACCAATACAACATCAGCGTCTCCGATTCCCTTTGCGTCGACGCTGCGCCTTGGGCTCGCAACCCCTGGTATCCTAAGTCTGGCGGTTGCGTTCACTCCAAGCACTTGACTCGCTCCGTTGCGCTTGAGCAAGGAGGCGATCCTTCGCTCTCGTGCGAGGCTTCTGTGAAACAAGTTTACCTCAAGCCTAGCCGGGACTGAACGCGCAAGCTTGATGATATCTCGCGGTACCAAGGCCGCAGCGTTGCCGTTAATGGATATAACTGGGTTTTTTGCATTCAATAGAAGCGCGACCGCAGCTCTCGTGGCCACTCGGGAGGATTCTGGTGTGACTTCACCAAACAGGTAATCGAATGCCTCTCCACGCCCGTGGGCAATCAAGCCTTGGGGAGTCACTATCCCGCTTCGAAATCCTCTGACCAGGCGCTCTCTAGTCTCGAGGGATCTAAACCGTGGGTGGTTAGGTGAGATTCTCATAACACCACAGCACCGTGTTCAGCGATTTTGCTAACCACCGGGGTAAGTCCCGCTGATTTGATCGTCGACTTGGCTTCAGGGACGAGTTCTCTTCGAACTACGGTGAAGAGGGATTCCCCAATCATCATCATACTAGACGTAATCCGTCTCCGTTGCATTATCGAAATGGCTTCACGCAAGCGCAGGGAGAATATTCCGAGGCAATCTGCGAACCTTTGCGATAATCTGATGAAAGTGTTCGTCTCAGGGCCCTTGACCTGAAGAGAGACAAGGCCCCTTCCGCATAGATTGATTCGTTTCTTCAAAACAGAGTTGGATAGAACACCCGCCGTAGATATCGGTCCGAACGCGCCCGAAACAACCCTCAGCGAAGACGAGGGTATGATTTTCTTAACTTCTGCGAATCCAGGTGCGCCAGGTCGGGTCCGGATCACTAATCCTCCATAAAACGCAGAGGTAACGGTGCCGAGGCCAGTCTTATGCTTCACCTCCGCCTTATGTGCGATCTGCGCAGCCTCGACGTGGCTCAGGTTGGAACCCAGTGCTTCGTTAAGCGCGAGAGATAGGCTCAGGGCTCCCGCGCCGCTGGTCCCGTAACCACAACCCATTGGGAGAATGCCTCTGTGAGCGATAGTCACTCGCGACGCTTCCGATGATCTTTCGAGCAGCTCTTGCGCGACAGTCCGCGATACCATTGGGTGGGCGAGCGGCTTGCCGTTGAATGAGATCGCAAGTTTCGTTCGCGAGGCTCGGCTGATCCTTACTGAAGTTGTCACTCCCTGCTGAAGGTTTACTCCGGCCCCGGTCGATCCGATCTTCAACGGATCACCAGAGGTGTCGTGTATGCGAAAGAATCCAGTAACCTGACAAGGAGAGAATGACAATCCGGTCTTGACCATAGGATCAACCTTCCAGCTTGTCCTGGTCACCGTTACTCTTGGACATCGGTAGTTCCAAACTATTCTGTGTCCGGCTCTAAAGACAATATAGGGGACTAACGAATCGATAGCTCATGAGTTGTAGAGGATAGAGTTGAGAGGTTTGATACTTGCTGGAGGTTTCGCAACCAGATTGCGACCTCTGAGCTGTTCCAAGCCGAAGTTGCTATTTCCTATTGTTGGGGTGCCCCTCGTTGAGTCGATGGCTCGCTGGCTCAGCTCTGGTGGAGTCGACAAAATCATCCTAGCGGTCAATCATCTCTCGGATAGGTTGAAGATCGAGGTAGGTCACCGTGTAGGAGGCGTGACAGTGGCGTTTTCCGTTGAAGAGACGCCTTTGGGAACTGCAGGCCCCATTCGGCTTGCAGCCAATCTTCTCGGTAAGGATGACCCATTCTTCGTGATAAATGGCGATATTGTGAGTAATATCGATATTACAGGCATGCTGGCGCTGCACGAAGAGAAGAAGGCTGAGGCAACAATTGCTTTGGTCTCTGTTACTGACCCCTCTCCATATGGCTCAGTCTTGACCGATTCCGATGGAGTAGTGAAGAAGTTCGAGGAAAAGTCCGGGGTTCTCTCAGCTACGAGTCTGGTAAACGCAGGAGTGTACGTGCTTAGTCCTAGTGTACTAGGCTCCATTCCCATCAGCCGATCCGTCAGCCTTGAGAGGGACGTTTTCCCTAAGTTGGCTGCGAATGGACGGATGCAAGCTTGGAACCATGATGGATTCTGGTACGACATTGGGAGGGTTTCCGAATATATACGGGCTAACAAAGAACTCTTGGCGAAGCAAGAGTTCAAGGCCGGTGAGCTTGGAGATAATAAGCAAAACGGGAGGCACATTGTTCCGCCCGTATATTTGGGAACAAACGCGCGTCTGGGAGTAGGCGCGAAAGTGGGCCCTCTCACGATTCTCAGTGACAATGTCACTGTTGGAGATGGAGCCATTGTGCGGAATTCAATAGTATTTGAAGAGACTACGATCGGTGAGAAAACGATTGTCGAAGACGCGGTCATAGGTGAAGGGGTGGTAATCGGTAGTGGATCGAGAATAGGTAGTGGATCGATAATTGCTGGACAACTTAGCATCCCAGGAGGATCAGTGGTGTCTCCGAGCTCGGTTATCTTCTGTTAGGATTAGGGAGAAGGATGGCTAGCAATCTGGTGAAAGTGCCAAGGCTTTTCGGAACCAACGGGATTAGAGGGGTCGCTGGCAGAGAGATAGACTCGGGCTTGGCCTTCCGTGTCGGTTCGGCTCTGGGAACTCTGTTTCCAAAAGGGAGAGTACTGATCGGGAGGGATGGTCGTCTTTCTAGTCCTATGCTTCTCGAGGGAGTAGCGGCGGGTCTGCTCGCGCACGGGAACGATGTGGAGGATCGTGGTTTGATCACGACCCCCGCGTTGGAATTCATGGTCAAGAATACTTCCTCTTCGGCCGGAGTGATGATCACTGCAAGTCACAACCCGCCAGAGTATAACGGGTTCAAGGTAGTTGATTCTGATGGGATCGAGATCCCTCGTTCGAAGGAAGAGAAAATGGAGCTGCTAATTCATCGAGATAGATGGCGGGCAAGCAATCCGCCGGGTCAGCGGGTTCTCAAAGAGGGACGAATAGGGGCCTATTTTGAGAAGCTTGAGAGCCAAGTCCTTGCCCGAAACAGAATCGGGAATCTGAAGATTGTCATCGATACGGGAAACGGGGTCTCGGCGCTCACCACCCCAAGGTTGCTTAGAAAGCTCGGGGCACGCGTGATCGGTGTTAATGATGTGATTGATGGCGAGTTCCCGGGTCGTAATTCGGAGCCGCGGCCTGAGAACCTAGCTTCTCTCTCGAAGATTGTAAGGGAGGAAGAGGTCGATTTGGGAGTCGCTCACGATGGGGACGGCGACAGGGCGATCTTTGTCGACGAGACGGGCGTGGTTCAGCCTGGGGATCGGACTCTTGCGCTCGTTGAAGACGAACTGCTTAGGAACCATCCTGGCGCGAAGATTGTGACACCCATCAACACCTCGATGGTGGTATCGGAGATTGCTAAGAAAAGAAAAGGCAAACTGATCCTTACAAAGGTGGGGAGTATTGAGGTGTCAAGAACAATCGTAAGAGTAGGCGCTTTGCTGGGAGGGGAGGAGAATGGCGGGATCTTTTACGCTCCCCATCATCCCGTCAGAGATGGAACGATGGCTGCGGTCCTCGTTGTGGACGCCATCATTAGGAATGGGAGACCTCTTTCCAAATTGTTGGATAGACTTCCCAAATTTCACATGGTCAAAGAGAAAATACCATGCAACGAAGAGGCGAAGGACCGTGCGATCAACACCCTACGGACTAAGCTCAAAGGCAGAATATCCAGCGCTCTTGATGGGATACGGGTGGACATAGAGGGACGGGGCTGGGTTCTTGTCCGGGCCAGCGGCACCGAGCCTTTGCTCAGGCTCTACGCTGAAGCGAAAACAGAGGGCCAACTCCAAGAAATACTAGACGAGTTTCGACCACTCGTCCTGAAGACGGTGAAGTGATGCAAATTCGCCCGAAACACGCCCTGATCTTGAATCAGGGGAACCCCATAATAACTCTCCCGAAAATCGTTCGGGATTGTCGCTATCTCTGGCAGCCCATCCAAGCATAGATTATGCCTGAACCGCCTGTCTCGCCCGTTTGCTCTGCCCGACAGGAAATCGGGTTCTGGAAAATAGGGGTCTTAGCGACCGCGTCTCGCGACACAAGAGTAGTTGACGGAAGACTCTGATTCACGAAATCGCCTATTATCAGCCCTGATCTCGGATCTGGAACTCCCTCTTAACCTCCGCCGAGAATCGTTCGGGAATCCTTAGACAAAACGGCAAATTCCGGCCTGGCATCCAAGCCTGGATCGTGCCCTGAATCAGCAGACTCGCCAAGAATCAATGCCAGACAGCAAGTGTTCTAGAAAAAGGGGGTATTGCGCAGAGGTTTCGCGTGGCCATGAGTGGTTTCCGTGGACCCTTGCGAAAGTCGCAGGCTACAGGACAATGATCTCTCTCAAGCCAATAGAATTGCCCGAATCGATGCCTGACTCGGACTCGACGAAAAAAGGGCCTGTCTCCAAGGCAAGTCAGTCGGACAAGCTACACGGGCCGCAATTCCGGAGTCCGGACAGCCATGCTGAAAAGTGCTCTACCGGTGAACCCGTCAGTGCTTTCTATATTGGGCTTGCATCGGACCAGCGTTTGTCAAAAGCGTCGGCGAAGACCCGTATCATTCCGTTGTTCTTGGTGAAGTGGGGCCGGAAGAACTTGGGCCGTCGGCCATTTCTCTCGTTTTTGTCCCATATGAGGAACACGAGCTCCTTATCGTCTGACAACGTCCCCCTTACAGGATACCAGTCTTCCTTAGGTTGTCGAACTTCTATTCCCAACCCCTTTGCCTCTCGGGCTCGCGAGCCTGCCTCCATATCCTTGGCAGTCATGAGCAGCCGGAATTTCACTCCCCTTTCAATCGCGCGATAGACCTCTTCCTTGACCTTGCCAAACCAGCTAAAAGTCTCTGCTGAGATCGAAACGTTTCTTGATGCGTTAGCAATCACCTTTACTGTCCTAATCTCCATCTCTTCGAGCGTCGGCAACGGTTCCTGAAGGTCCTCCGGTTTAACCCCGAGTCGCAGCTCCCAATACTGTGGCTCTAGCAGGGACAACAGTCGTGTACTCTTGGTGTTGAGGGCGTCAAGATCCCTGGACATCTCCGTCCTTTTCATATCCTGTATTCTGGCCACAAACTGCTTGGGTTCTGACGCTTCGAGCTTGTTGCTGCTGACCCGAACAATCCCCTTCTCAACAAGCTCTTTCACAGCTCTCTCAGCGTCCCGCGATGAGAAGCTTGAATGCGCCAGCAGATGCTCAATAGTCTCACCTGCTGGCTTTTCCAGGAGAGAGAAATAGATTGAACATCCCTCCCTAGAGAAACCGAGTTCTTCCATCAGTTTCTGGGCTTCGTCGTTCAATCCGCTAGACACCTTTACCCGTATAATCGACAGCTCTTAGGCGGAGGTAGGCAAAGGAAAACCTCTGCAGTCTACTTTTCCCTTTACTCTCCGAATGAAGTTGGGGCAGGCGAAGCACTGTGCAAAGGAAACAGTCTTCGAAAGGACTGGACAGTCGACTGCTTCCTTCTTCATTCTAGCTAACTGTTTACCGCCGACCACGCCCTTCAGATCCTGAACATATTGCTTCGGCGTTGGCGTGCTCTTTTCTGGAACAGTGACTTCCACAACATACTTCGTTTGAGGAAGGTCTTCGCTCATCTGCTTCCAATTGTCCGCTCCCGTCCAGACTGCTAATTATCCCTTTGTTACCGCAGAACATCACCTGGGCCCGGTCCCATCGAGAACAGTGCCCCAGGCCGAAAGACAACCTTTTGGAATTCTTCGATCGTTCGACAGAATGTTGCGCCTAACGTTTATATGAAATATCGGTCGGGAACACTTTGAGAAAACAATTGGAAAAACGGGTCTTTCTTCTTCCCTTGGCTTGGGTTGTTTTCGGACTGGGTGAGGTCTACGGTCTCCGGTTCTTGCTTGGACCGATCATTAACATAGCTCCCACCATCTCCAACGACAAGCCCATTGGTGGCTCAATTTTTCCAGTACTCTTCTTTAACGTTGCAGCAATCCTCGGTGTTTTAGCCGTGAGCCTCTATTCCTTAGGAATATGGAGCATAGATCTGTCAAGGCGAAAGGACAAAGCAGATCTAGGAGCGCTTCTTGTACTGGTAACGGCGGGTCTCCTGCTTTGGTACGTACCCCTCGCCTCCTTCTTCGTTGTTGCCTCCATCGTCTATTTGCTCGCGGTGAACATAGAGTAGTTCCTTTTGCCCGTCAACGTGACGGTATTGATCTGCGCCCATAACGAGGAATCTTACATCCAAAAGTCGCTCGAGGGAATTCTACTACAATCGATTCCACCCGCACGAATCATCCTCGTTGCGGACAGATGCACCGACAAAACCGTGGCAATGTCCAAGAACATACTTCCAAGGAATTCGATTATCATAGAGAAACGAAAATTACTATGGAAAAACAGCTATGCGGAGAATTTGGAAGTTGGAAGAAAAAACGCCGTAGGTGAGGTTCTGGCTATTGTCGATGCAGATATACTCGTGCCCCCCCTATTCCTGGAGAAGACCTCTGCTTCTTGCCTGGAGTGGGCATCTGTATCCGCCTTAGTCCGGACAGATCCGAGCCAGGGACTGATGAACCAGCTCGTTTCTCTATGGGAACGAAGCTATTTGTTTACACCATTGGGTCGAGAACCCCGCGGAGGCGCTAGGAGCATCTCGATGAGAGCGCTTGAGGAAGCTGGAGGGTTTCGCGACGTGATAGCTCCTGATACGGACCTCGACATCAGACTCAAGCAACAAGGAGAAAAGGTGAAGATGGACATAAGCCTCGTCGCGCTGCATCTTCGCAAGATGAGCCTTGCGCGGTCAGTGTTCTACCAGATCAGGGCAGGTGAAGCCCGTAGACAACTCGGGGTCTCCCCGTTACGGACTTTACTTCACTCAATTGGACGGCTACGCCCATTCGTTTTCTACGGCTATCTCAAGACCGACCCCGACGCAGACAAGCTGGGCCGATGATGAATCCATCGGAGAGATCAGGGGAACTGCTCGATCAAATTTCCTTTGACATTCCGAAGGAAAATTATCCAGATTGCCTCACAAGGCCAAAAGGGTCGAATGAGAGGATTCCCCCTTGAGAAAAGGCGGAGAAGACTCGAGCTCAAAATCGGCTCTTGTCACTGGAGGCGGGGGATTCATTGGGAAACACTTGGTGCGTGAACTTCTCCAAAAGGGGTTTGAAGTCGAGGCCTTAGACAGGGTCCCTAGGCCAAGGGATTTCCCCAGCTCCAGCAGATTCGTGTATCACCGAGCTGATTTGAACACTCCTAATTCACGTTGGCGAGGCAAGCCAGGCACGGGAATCGTGCATCTCGCAGCCAACACTTCAGTTCAGGAATCGGTCCAGCGACCGCTGCTAACTGTCCGAGCAAACATAGAGGCTACTTGTCGAATGCTGGATCTCGCGCGGAAGATCGATAGTGAACGATTTTTATTTGCGTCCACAGCAGCGATCTACGGGGACAATCGATCGAGTTGCCGGGAGACTGATACCCCGGCACCGGCCTCGCCTTACGCCTCCTCTAAGCTCGCGTCCGAGTACTATTGTAAGGTCTACGCGAGTTTGTACGGAATCTCTACTGTCATTCTCAGGTACTTCAATGTCTATGGCCCGGGACAATCAGACCGCTATGCTGGAGTCATTACTCGTTTTGTGAAGGAAGCCCTGCGTGGGAAACCTCTGGTAATTTTCGGTGATGGCAACCAAACGAGAGACTTTGTGTTCGTAGACGACGTGATAAGAGCAACCATCGCTTCGTTGACCCAGCGAGTTCCTGGTGGGACGATAATGAACATCGGAACTGGAAGGGCAACCAGCATCATGTCTCTTGCACGACAAGTTCTCCAACTCTTCGATCTGGGAAATCTTCGACCCATCCATGCTGGGCCTCGCGTAGGGGAGGTCAAACATAGCCAAGCGAACATCTCAGTAGCCCGAACGAAGATCCGCTTTCGCCCTCGGTATCGGCTTGCTGAAGGATTGCCTCCGACGATCGAATGGTTGAGGACCTCGGCAAGCACGCCCTGAGTTTTACATGAAATGGAATATTGCAAGTCGGGAGGCATTCGAATAATCTATACTACAGAAACCTTACTTATTCAGATAAGCCGAGTGGATGCTAGTTACTGAACATGAGCTTTCTGCTCAGGTTGAAACGCAAACCCGTGAGTGAATCGAATGAGAGGTCCTAAGACAGCAGTAATTCTCTCAGGCGGAGAAGGCCTCCGTCTGAGACCCATTACGTATGATGTTCCGAAGGGACTGGTTAGAGTCGGTGGGCGACCTCTCCTCGAGTGGGTTGTCGAATGGCTCCAGCAAAACAGAGTCACCGACCTAGTAATAGGAGTAGCCTATCTAAAAGAAAAGATAATGCGGTACTTTGGAGGCGGGGGGAAATTTGGAGTAGACATCCGATACAGCGTTCACACTGTGAAAGGCGGAACAAGCGAGGGATTTCGCCTTGCCATTTCCCGTTATGTGGATTCCCCGTCGTTTTTTGCGCTCAATGGAGACCAAATAACAAATCTCAGGCTAGACGCAATATACAACAGCCATCGGGAGGATGGGTCCTTAGCATCAATCGCGGTCGTACATCCAAGGTTGCCTTTTGGCCTCGTAGAAATTGACCAAAAAGGATTCTGTAAAGGTTTTGTGGAAAAACCGGTTCTAGGTGACGTCTTCTGTTCGATGGGAATATACGTTTTCGACCGGAAAGTGCTAAAGTACCTTCCGAGAAGAGGGGATGTTGAAAGAACAACTTTTCCAAGGTTGGCGCAAATGAATAAGCTAAAAGCCTTCAAGTACAATGGCTCTTTCATCACTGTAAACTCGCTGAGAGAACTTGAAGAGGCTCATCAAGCGTTGAAGGAAAAGAAGCCAAGATGAATGTGCTCATAACAGGAATAACTGGATTCATAGGCTCAAGGTTAGCCTCTCGCCTAGTTAGGGATGGCTACAACGTTCACGGTCTGGTCAGGCATTCATCTGAAAGAGAACTGAGCAGGATCAGAGAAGTAATTTCTCAAGTGCATCTCATAGAAGGAGATCTCGGAACCTTCCACTCCATCCTGTCGGCAGTAGATGCCTCCCAGCCCGAGATAATCTTTCATCTGGGAGCTCTGACTCCCGTCAGGCTGTCCTTTGACGATCCCTATCCATACAGCGCAACGAACTTCGAGGGAACGGTGAA
>Ga0099827_10002601_pt1 | contig 10024 bp, 6 predicted proteins | sample CZO8metaG_FD_79339 | JGI IMG/M metagenome (GOLD analysis project Ga0099827, IMG submission 79339) | Vadose zone soil microbial communities from the Eel River Critical Zone Observatory, Northern California, USA - CZOApr15con1.8 metaG | ecosystem: Environmental > Terrestrial > Soil > Vadose zone ...
AAGACCTGCTGGTGGCAGCGATCGAGCACGCGTGCGAGCCCCTGATGAAGGCCTGGGAAGAAGCCGGCGTCAGCCTCAGTGGGCCGATGCCGGAGGACGCCGATCCGATGATGTTCGCGCGAATGGGATTCGAACTGGCTAAAGCGGAGCTCAAATCCTACGGCGGCCTCTTCCTCCTGACCTTCGATATGTTCGGCGTGGGCCTGCACAACCCGAAGATCGCCTCCGCGGTCCGGACCTTCATCGAGGAGCGGCGGGCCTTCGTCGCCCGCATCACGCGCGCTGTCATCGCCGGCATGGCCGAGCCTCCGCTTGCCTCGGCGGACGCGATCGCGGCCGCCATCTGGGGCAGCCTCCACGGCATCTACCTGCAGAAAGTGATGAATCCCGCGTTCGACGCCGAAGCGGCTATCGATGCACTGGGCGAGATGACGATGGCCTTCGCCACACGACCGCGAACCACATCCCGGGAGGAGGGCTAGACATGTTTGCCTGGTGGGGTCATTTCGTCTACCGCTTGCGCTGGCCGGTGCTTGGCGTGTCCCTGCTCCTGCTGGCCGGGTCGATCCTGGCGTTCCGCAACGGCGGCACCCTGAAGAACAGCGGTGGCCAGAACACCGAGTCGGGACGGGCGATCACCCTGATGCACGACCAGCTGCCCCAGAGCGGGCCTGGCGCCGGATCCAGCTTCGTCCTGGTCTTCGGCAGTCAGACGATGGGCGTGCAGGACCCCGCCTTCAAACAAGCGGTGCTTGCCGCCCTGCAGCCGCTCAAGGATGACTCGAGGGTGAGGAGCATCGACACGCCGTTCGACGTACCGACCGAGCAAGCCAAGGCGATGACGTCGAAGGACGGTCACCACATCTTCGCGCAGGTGAGCCTCAAGGACGACTACCCGACGGCTCGGCAGTTCTACAAGCAGATGCGGACCGAGGTGCACTCCGACCAGCTCGAGGTGCTGGGTACCGGCGCCGTCGCCATCGGCGCGGACTTCGACAAGTACCTGCAATCCGACCTGCAGCGAGCCGAGCTGGTCTCGCTCATCCTCATCCTGCCCTTGCTATTGATCGTCTTCGCGACCGTCGTGAGCGCGGTCCTGCCGCTCGGCGTGGGCGGCTTCGCGGTCCTCGGCGGCCTCGCCGGGGTCGGCCTGCTGGCGCGCGTCACCGATGTTTCGACCTATGCCACCAATATCGTCACCCTGATCGGCCTCGGTGTCGCGATCGATTATTCGCTCTTCATCGTCAACCGCTTCCGGGAGGAGCTAGCCGCCGGCGCGAGCGCCGAGCAAGCCCTGATCGCCAGCATGCGGACCTCAGGCCGTGCGGTGACGTTCTCGGGGATCACCGTGGCCATTGGGCTGAGCGCCATGCTCTTCTTCCAGGGGACCTTCCTGGCCTCGATGGGATTCGCCGGCGCCATCGTGGTCTCGATCGCGGTGCTCTACGCGCTGACCTTTCTTGCCTCGCTCCTGGCGATCCTCGGTCCTCGGGTGAACCGGCTCCGCCTCCCATTTCCGCGGCGGGCGGCCGGCCGCGGCCTGTGGCACGCCGTCGCGATTCGCGTGATGCGGCGGCCGTTACTGGTGCTGGTGCCGATCGTCCTCTTGCTCGTGTTGATGGCCTCGCCGATCTTTCAGATCCGGATCGCGAATGGCGACGTCGGGATGCTGCCGCCGAACGCCGAGACGCGGCGCGGCTACGACCAGTTGCAACGGTTTCCCGGGCAGGGCCAGACCTTCTTCAACGTGGTGGTTCAGTATCCGAACGGCGGGCCACTGACGAGTGACCACGTGGGAGATCTCTACGACCTGGCTGCCCAAATCAAGCAGATCCCGGGCGTCGAGGGGGTCGAGAGCATGGTGAGCTTCGACCCCTCGCTCAGTCGCGCTGACTACCAGGCGCTCCTCACGCAGCCGGCATCGGCGCAGTCGGCACGCGTCCAGTCGATCGTCCACGGGACCACCGGCTCACAGATCGCGGTGCTCTCGGTCGTCACCAAGTATGGACAGGAGAGCGATGTCGCCCGTGCCATCGTGCATTCGCTGCGGACCATGGCCATCCCGCCGGGCAGCAGCGCGTTGGTCGATGCCTTCTCCCTCGACTTCACCGACTTCATCCTGCAACGGATTCCGCTAGCGATCGCCTACGTGATGATCGTCACCTACCTCGTCCTGTTCCTCCTGACGGGATCGGTTGTGCTCCCGCTCAAGGCGGTCATCATGAACATCCTGTCGATTGGGGCCTCCTTTGGCGCGCTGGTCTGGGTCTTCCAGCAAGGACACCTCAGTTCCCTGCTGAACTTCACGCCGGCGGCCCTCGACCCCTCGGTTCCGGTCCTGCTCTTCTGCCTGGTCTTCGGGCTATCGATGGACTACGAAGTACTCCTGATCAGCCGGATCCAGGAGGAATACCGCAAGACGGGCGATACCACGCAGGCGGTCGCCCAGGGCCTGGAGAAGAGTGGTCGCCTGATCACCGGGGCCGCCGCCATCATGGTGGCGGTCTTCCTCGCCTTCGGCCTGGCAGACGTGGTGCTGATCAAGTCGATCGGTCTCGGGCTGGCGCTGGCGGTCGCCATTGACGCCACGCTGGTGCGGGCGCTGATCGTACCGGCGGTGATGCGGCTGCTCGGGCGAGCCAACTGGTGGGCGCCGCGGGGCCTTCAGCGTCTGCACCGGCGCATCAGTCTGGGCGAACCGCAAGCGGCGTAGTCCTGCCGCCGGCGTCGGCTTCACCGCTTCGTCGCCGCCGACCCCGATGGGTCGACCGAGGCGGCGCGATATACCGATGTGCTGCCCGCCCGCGCCCATCGCTTCCGCTCATCGGCCCCGGGCGGACACCAACCCGAGACGCGCGTCCGAATCGACCGGGGCGGCTGGCTGCTCTTCTTCGCCCACGGGCTGTCCGGCCTCGGCGCCGGGCCCTTCATCGCCTTCGGCGTCATCTACCAGCGGCAGCTCGGCGCGAGCGCCTTTGAAATCGGGGTGCTGGCCGCCATCGGCATGCTGGTGGCAACCCTCGTGATGCTCCCCGGAACCCGCCTGGCCGAGCGCCGCGACCTCCGCAAGACGGTAATCGCGGGCTGGGCGCTCGCCGTGCCGGCGCCCCTCTGCTACGCGGTCGCGCCCCACTGGGGTTGGACGGCCGTCGGGATCCTCTTCGTGCAGCTCTCCGTCTTCAATACCCCGGCGATCAGCGTCTACCTCTCACTGGGCGTGCCGCGCGATCGGATCGCTGCGGTGATGACCACCGTCTTCTCGGCGTATTCGCTGGGGCTGATCGCCTCCAGCGTGCTCTGCGGCTGGCTGGCCCAGGTCATCCCGCTGAGCGCGCTCTTCTGGGTGTCGTTCGCCTTCTTCTTCCTGGCGGCGGTCTGCATCGCGTTCCTCCCGGCCAAACAGTCGCCCACGTTGACGGTGCCGTCGATCCGGTACCGAGACCTGATGCGCTTCCCCGCCTACCGCGTCATGCTCGCGCTCTTCACGGTCGTGACCGGCATCATCTTCATCCCCTGGACCTTCACCGCGCTCTACACCCACGAGGCGGCCCACGTCAGCAACTTCTGGATCGGGGTCTTGATGAGCGTCCTCTACCTGGGCTCGGTGATCATGGGCCTGAGCCTCGGGCGGCTGCGCCGGACGCTCGGCAGCGTGACCATCGTCCTCTGCTTCGAGGCAGCCTACGTCGCCTCCGCGATCCTGCTCCTGTCCTCGATGGCCCTGCCGATCCTGGGGTTCGCCTTCTTCCTGCGGGGTGCGTTCTGGTCCTTCCGCCAGGTCATGACCGCCGTGATTGGCGAGGTACTGCCCGACTACGCCATGGCCAAGGGGTACGGGCTCTTCGCACTGGTCACCGGCGCGGTGGTCATCGTCGCCTACCCGATCGCCGGCTGGATGTACGGCCTGCAGGTAGGCATGCCCTTCTGGTCATCGGCCCTCCTGATGGCGATCGCGATGCTGGCCACGGTCTGGGTGCGCGCCTACTTCCACGCCAACTACCTGAAGCCGCCCCAGGTCGAAGTCGTGCCCGATGACGTGCTTCCCAGAGCCGCTTAGCCGGTCGGTGTCCAGTTGGGCGCCTGGCCCGTATAGGGGTAGTCCGCCTCCCACCCGGTCAGTTGCTGCGGACGAGACCCGTCGCCGTTCATCACGTAGATCTGGGGCAAGCCGTCCAAAAGGCCGACGAAAGCGACGCGGCGGTCGTATGCCGGCGCGTTCGGCGCCGACCCGTTCGGCGCGTCCTTGCCGCCCGTGACCCTCACCACGCCGCCGGCCTCGCTGGCGGAAAAGATATTGACCCGATACAGGACGGCCGAGCTGCCGCCGCCGGTCGCGACGAACAGCGTGCTGTTGTCGTTCAACCAGGCAGCGCCAGTGATGTCGAGCGCGCCACCGCGCCGGTAGGCGCTGCTCCCGCTGGCGGAGAGGTCGTAGACCCAGAGCTCTGGGCCGGCCGCGGTCAGCCGTCGAAAGGCCAGCTTGGTACCGTTGGGCGACCATGAGGGCTGGTCGGCCGGGTCGTCGAGGCCGATCGGCCGGTAGCGGGTCCGCAGGTCCAGGTTCAGGACCCACAGGTGGGCGCTTCCCTGCGCATCCATGGTGCTGTAGGCGACCGATTTGGCGTCGGGACTGAGGGCGACCGGACCGATCACCCGGCCGTCGACGGGATCGGTGAGCGCTACGTCCTCGAGGGTCGTCGGCCGGAAGCGTCGCAGGCTCCCATCGGTGAGATAGATGACGGTCCCGTCTGCCGACCAGTAGGCGGCCGAGCCGTTGATGCCGGGGCGAGTGACCGTGCCGGAGGCAAGGTCAACGATCTGGATGGGGCCGCGATCGGCGCCGCGGGGCGCCTCGACCACCACTAGGCGCTGTCCGTCGGGTGACCAATCGAAGGAGAGGAGACCGTCCTGCAACTGGCTCTGCGCGCTCAGCTGGTAGATCAGCTTGGGCGTGGAGCGGCCGAGGAAGCTGTCGGCGTGCGGGTCAACGATGCCGACCCCGAAGGCAGGCTGACCTCGCTGGCCGACCAGGTATCCGATCTTGCGCGAGAGCGAGAGAGGGCCGGTTCGAAAGCGGGTCTGCACCACGCCATTGAGCGCGTTCGCGTGGGTATCGAGCGGCCGGTCGACCGTCACGGTGTAGCTCTGGTTCGGCTGGAGAATGGCGGTCGGAATGATTTCAAACTGCGAGCCGTCGCCCCCAGGCTTCGAGCGCAGCAAGAAGGGCACATCTGGGGTCAGTTGGATGGCGCCCGGCAGGGAGTCGGCCCGCATCGGGCGGCTGAAGCTGAGGACGATATTGCGATCAGAGGCAATACCGGACGCGTTGTCGGAGGGGTCGACCGAGGTCAAGGCCGGCGGTCCTTCGGTTTTGAACCGCCACGAGTGGTCGAGTGTGTTCTGCTGGCCGCTGGCGTCCGCGTAGCCGGCGTGCATCGACACGGTGTACTGGGTGGAGAGGGCGAAGTTGACGTGGGTGTGGATGAACATCAGGGTGTTGCCGGTCCAGGCAAAGCGACAACTCTTGGATCCGCTGCAGCCGGAAAGCGCCGGCGCGAGATCGAAGCGCTGCTCCACGGACTCATGGTTCATGGGCCGATCGAAGCCGATGCTGATCGTCTGGTTAGACGGCACGTCCGTCACCTCGCGGCTGGGCGTAATGCTGACGATGCGCGGCGGATTTAGGGCGCAGGAGGCCAGTGCCGGTGCCAGCACGGCCAGGAGGAGGAGTCGCCGAACGAGGCTGGACGCGGCTAGCGCTGTTCTTCGACCAACTGGCGCATCTCGTTCGCCAGGTTGGTCAGGCGGGCCGGATCGACGAACATGATCGAGGTCTGCGAGATCCGGTCGATCGTCCGGTCGAGCCCGTCGAGGTTGTGCTCGGTGGACGCCAGCATCTCCTTGACCTTCTTCGAGCGGTTCTGGAGGGCGGCGTCCGCCATCTGGTTCAGCTGGCTCATCAGTGCGGGCCAATCGATATCAGGCTCGTTGCTGGCGGGTGCGGCCGGTGCCGGCGCCGGCTGGTAGTTTTGGGCACGTGGGGCGCTGGGCGCTGCGGGCGCCGGAGAAGCGGCGGGCTGCGCCGGAGCTGGCCGGTAGGTGGTCGCCGGCACGGATGGCGTCATCGCGAGCATCTCTTCGAGGCTCACCGACTCCGGTTCCTCGAGGTCAGCCACGGCCTTGACCTCGATCCGGGTCTTGGCATCCGCACAGAGGCGCGTCACGATCTCGGGGTCCTGCATCAGCTGCGGCTGCCCGCGAGTGAAAGCGCCCAGCAGCGCGCCGTCCCGGAGCAGGACGATGCCCATCTCGTCGGGCGCGCGCACCAGCAGGCTCCCGTGGATTTTCTCCTCCTGGAGGTACTCAAGCAGCGCCCGCACGTCGACAAAGCGCGCCAGCAGACCCTGGAGGATGGTCGGGGCCGTCAGCAGCTGATAGATGGCGGTGACGACCTCGGCCGACAGCTCGATCACGTCCATGCTGCCCTCGCCGCGATCGACATCGTTCTTGAAGAGCGAGAAGGCGGTCCGGCCGGTGGACACCACCGCGCCGCCGTCGTAGAAGCTCTCGATCAGGCTGCCCTGGTAGAAGAGGATCATGCCGCGAGAGGCAGCCCCGGTCAGCCGAAGATAGCCCGTCAGGTGATCGGAACTCAGCGAGCGCAGCAGTTTGGGGAAATCGACGAAGGCGGTCTTCAGTGACTCGTAGACGAGCTTGCCCACCGGTAGCGGGTAGAGCTCGGTGGCCGGCGGTCCATCCTCGGGCGTGGGCTGCGCTGGCGTGGTTGGCGCCGGCTGCTGCTGCTGGCTCACGACGGGTCGCTCATTGACCTGGGGTTGAGGTGCTGGTTGAGCGGCCGGCGCCGGTGCGGGACGGGTGGCGGCGGCGACGGTCCCGTTATCCGACGCTCCGGGCACACCGCGGCGCTTGGCCTCGGCGAGGATGTCCGCGGTTGGCGCCGTAATGGTTTCCTCCGTCGGCAGCTTGGACTTGGGGTCAAAGGTGTAGTCGCCCTGCCGCCAGGCCAGCGGTTCAAAGACCGCCTCTTCGCCCTGGCTTCCGTTCCCGTAGGCATGAAAGAGGTGGCCGAAGAGGAAAAACAGCGAGAACGCCTCGCCGCCGTTCCGAACCTGAAGCGTCCCTGTGGCGCGCTGGGCTTGCATGGACTGCAAAAGAGATAACAGGGGGGTCGAGTCTAACGATCCTTTGTAGTCCACAAGTCTCGGCGCCTGCTCGATGGAACTCACGAAAAGCCTCCCACCGCCCCGAGATTTGTTTCCAATGCTAGCACAGCCCAAATACGATAACCCAACTGTCAGCAACGCGGGGTGGTGGGCCCCTCGGGCGGGCCGGCGGCTAAGCTGTGGAGGCATGCCCGAATTGAGGATCTGCGAGGACCCCTCCAGCTGGGACGGGTTTGTCTCGCAGGCGGAGGACGCCTCCGTACTGCAGGCCTGGGCCTGGGGCAGCCTCAAATCGCGCCACGGCTGGCGCGTTCAGCGCTACTTCTGGGTCGATCACGGCGCGCCGACGGCAGCGGCCGCCGTGCTCCGACGGAGCCTTCCCGGTGGACTGGCCCTGAACTATGCGCCGCGCGGGCCCATCCTCGATGGCCACCTCGACCAGTGGCCCGCCTTCTGGCAGGCCCTGCGCGAGCGCCTCGCCCAGGAGGGCGGCACGGTCCTCAAAGTCGACCCGGAGTGGACAACTGATGCGCAGCGGGCGGTGCTGACGCAGACCGGCGCGCTGCCGAGCCGGCATCCGATCCAGCACCAGGCAAGCTGGCTGGTCGACATCAGCGGCGGCGATCAGGCGATGGCGCGCCTCAAGGAGTCGACCCGCCGCAACATCCGGGCGGGCATCAAGCAGGGGATCACGGTCGAGGCCTCGGACGCGTCGGCCGCCCTGGACAGCTTCTACGAGCTGCTCCAGGAGACCGCCGCGCGCGAGCAATTCACGGTTCGCAGCCGCGCCTACTACCAGGATCTGCTGAGTCTCTTCCGCGAGCGCGGCCAGGTGGCCGTCTACCTCGCCCGCCACGAGGAACGATTGCTGGCCGGGGCCGTCATGCTGTTCTTCGGCTCGAAGCTGGTGTACCTGTACGGCGGCACACGAACGGCGGCCAAGGACTTGAAGCCGGGCTACCTCTTGCACTGGCGCGCGATCGAGGACGCGCAACGACGCGGCTGCACCACCTATGACATGTGGGGGGTGCCGCTCGATCCGCAACCCGGCCAGCGCGGCTACGGCTATTACGTCTTCAAGTCACGCTTCAATGGGCAGATGATCAAGTTCATCGGCCTCTACGACCTGCCGGTCAATCGTGCCGCAACGTTGACGATCCGCCTGGCGGAGCGATTCGCGCGGGCCGGCCAGCCTGAGTTTGTCTGAGGCCGGGCTGGCGGTCACGCCGGGCGAGCAGCTCGGCGCCCAGAGCTGGGACCAGTTCCTGCTGGCGCAACCGGAGGGCAACCTGCTGCAGAGCTGGAAGTGGGGCGAGCTGCAATCGCGCTTCGGCTGGAGGGTGGAGCGCCTCGCCTTCCACGGGGGACGCTCCGGGGTCTGTTCGCTGCAGCGCACCGCCGCGCTTTTCCCGGGCGGCGCCAGCTACTACGTCCCGCGCGGCCCCGCGGTCGCCGAGCGCGAGCGGTTGCTCGTCCTCGATACGCTCGAGCGGCGGGCGGCGGCCGGCGGTGGGCTGGTGCTCCGCGTCGAGCCGAATGCCCTCGTCGGCGACGAGTGGCCGGCCTTCTTCGAGGGGCGCGGATTCGTCAAGGGCAAGGCCGTCCAGCCCGAGGCGACCCGCCTGTTACGGATCGACCTCGATCCCGAGTCGTTGAAAGCCGGTCTCAAACCGAAGACCCGCTACAACCTGAACCTGGCGGAAAAGAAGGGTGTTCGAGTGCACAGCTCGCGCGACGTCGGCACCTTCGCCCGGCTGGCGAGCGAGACCGGCAAACGCCAGGGCGTCCACCTCCCCGGGGTCGCCTACTACCAGGCGGCGCTCGAGATCTTCGGTCCCTCCGACGAGGTGAGGCTCTACCTCGCCGACCACGAGGGCGACACCCTCGGCGGGATCATGGTCTTCCGTTTCGGCAAAACCGCCCACTACCTGTTCGGCGGATCCGGCGACCGCAAGCGCGAGCTGATGCCCAACTACCTGCTGCACTGGCAGGCCATGCTCGATTTCCGCGCCATGGGCTGCGACACCTACGACTGGTGGGGGATCCCGGAAGAGCCCGCCCCGGAGCACCCGTGGTTCGGGCTGTACCGGTTCAAGACTGGCTTCGGCGGCGAGACGGTCCGCTACGTCGGGCTCTACGAGCACGTGCTGCGCCCCGGACCGTTGAATCTGGAGCGGCGCCTGCAGCAATTGAAGGCGAAAGTGCGCCGCCCTATACTGCGGTGACATGGCGAGGGAGCGAACGCTCTCCGAGCAGGCCTTCGAGCAGTTCCCCCAGGCGCTGATCATCGTGGATCGCGAAGCGACCGTGATTTCCTTGAACGAGGTCGCCGAGCGCCTGACCGGATGGACGCAACGGGACGCGGCGGGCCGGCCGGCGGCTGACATCCTCGAGGTGCGCACCGAGACCGGGGTCAACCTGTGCGCGCCGAACGGGGCGCTGCGGCGCGCCCTGCGCCTCGGCACCGGCATCAACACGCACTTTGCCTACCTGTTCCGCTTACGGACCAGCGACGACCCCGTGCGTGTCTCTTACTCCGTCTCACCGCTGCGTCTCAAGGGCAAAACGCCGGACGGCGCCGTGATCGCCATTCACGACGTGACGCCCGAGCTGGAGACCATCGAGGCCCGCGACGCGCTCATGCTGGCGGCATCGCACGAGCTGAAAACTCCGCTGACCACGCTCAAGGGGTTGAGTGAGCTGCTGCTCGACTTCGACCTGACGGAAGCCCAGCGCCGTGAGCTGCTCCAGGATCTCCACGGCCAGGCCGACCGGATGGAGAAGCTGATCGGCGACATCCTCGCCGTGAGCCGGATCGACTCCGGTCGGATCTCCGTCGA
>Ga0099827_10002602_pt1 | contig 10023 bp, 9 predicted proteins | sample CZO8metaG_FD_79339 | JGI IMG/M metagenome (GOLD analysis project Ga0099827, IMG submission 79339) | Vadose zone soil microbial communities from the Eel River Critical Zone Observatory, Northern California, USA - CZOApr15con1.8 metaG | ecosystem: Environmental > Terrestrial > Soil > Vadose zone ...
CGCGGTGACCGTAGCTCAATTGGTTAGAGCACTGGACTGTGGCTCCAGGGGTTGTGGGTTCGATTCCCATCGGTCACCCCAACAAGAGAATATGCGTGGCACGCTGCGCCCGTAGCTCAGTTGGATAGAGCGTTGGCCTCCGAAGCCAAAGGCCGCAGGTTCGATTCCTGCCGGGCGCACCATGGAGTAAGGATGGGCCGTTAGCTCAGTTGGCAGAGCAGCTGACTCTTAATCAGCGGGTCCGGGGTTCGAGTCCCCGACGGCCCACCAGACGAATCAGGCGCTTCGGAGTCATCCGGAGCGCCTGATTCATCTTCAGCCTCCGCGTGCCTGTCCGTGCGCGGTAGCCATCGCGCGTACCACCGGAGCGTCGTCGTCGCGTCCGTGTGCCCGAGCTGCGCGCTCACGTACGTTATGGGCGCGTTCTGCGCGAGGAGCAGCGACGCGAACGTGTGGCGCAGGTCGTAGAGGCGGAATCCCGGCAGCTTCGCCCGCTTGAGCGCCTGGGCGAAGGCCTTCGGCACGCGGAGCTCGCGCCCGCGAAAGTCGAGGTCGCCCTACTTCCGGAGGGGCAGGGGTAAGGGTTGGCGGCCGCGACAGGGCGTTTTCCCAGCCTCTTCAGCGCATTACTCCTGCCGACCGCGGGACCGTCTTGGGGAGCCCTCTTCAGGCGATGGCACGACGGGCAGGGGCTCCCTTGGTCGGTGCAGCATAACCTCGAAGGGACCGTCTGTCCGCATGATCACCACTCGATCCGGCTCGATCCGTTCAACCTGTCCGCCAGCCAGTTTGTCCCCGGTCTTGTAGCCAAAGATTTGCTTCGTGGCGAGATCCTGAAGGTACGCCAGGCGGGTGTCGTCGCTGATCACCACGCCATAGAGCACCAACGTTGGCGCTGTTGGCAGAATCGGGGCGATCGCTTCCGAGCGTGTCGGCTCGGAGCGATTCGGATGGAAGAGGGTCCGGGTCGCGATCACGTCGTAGACTTCGCGGGAGCGCGAATTCGGCGCAGCGTCGTGATTGGGTGGGGCCGTGACCGCGACCGGCCGGGCGATACGAGATGGTGAGCGGAGATCGGGAGTGAAGAGGGCGTGGCCTACGCGGATGGAAAAGAAGACCGAGAGACCGGCCATGGAAAGGTTGAGCGCGAGCACGGGCCTGGACACTGTCCGTCCGCTCCGCAATTGTGAGCGTGCGGGCAGAAGATCGAGACACATCGCCTGGAACGTCGCCCATCGTGTGCGCAATGCCGACGCCAGGCGTCGCGGCGCCACGCCATTGAGCGCGACGAGCGGCCATACCATCGCGGTCCTCGTGACCAATTGCGCAAGTCCGCGCGGGAGGCTTCGGCGCACGAGGGCTCGATAGTCCATGTCCACCGGCCCGACAGAGACGAGCGGCGCGACCTCGCGATCGCGCCGCTCGCTCACCTCAGCCACAATCGTTGGCTGGTCCAACGAACAGCGCTCGGACTAGTCGTCTCCTTCGTCCTCCGACGGCCTCGCAAACACCGCGATACACCCCTTCAGGCAGTCGGGGAAGGCGTTGTTAGCCGCCAGGGGTACAAACGCATGGTTGTTCCGGGCATTGACGGCCACCGAATGCGCCGTCCCGGCGGGATGCGGGTTGGGTTGGGAAGCCGGGACTGCGGGAACGTTGAGCGTCGGCACGAGCTGGAGCAGCTTCTGTCGTTCCGCGTCGATCACGCCGAGAACGGCGGCACCCTGGGACACGTTGACGGGCGCGGCTGTCGCCGTTCCGAGTGGGGCCCGCGCCGGGGTAATGGCATTGGGGACGAGAGGGCTACCGGAAGATGCGGTGTAGTAGTTGTTGTCGCCCTTGTTGAACCACACTTCGTCTCCGGGCCCCACGTTGAACAAGACCTTGTCGATGTTGCCCGTTTTGGCGTCGAGGATGACATACCTGGGCTGCGCGGAATGTGTATCCCTGTCCGCATTGCCAGTCCATACACCGCCCGCCGTATCGAAGACCGTATTGCAGCCGACGAGCAGATCTTGCTTGGGACCGAGGGCGAGGCCGGCCGGCGAGCAGAACTCCACCGGATAGGTGGTCTCCACCGTGCCAGTCGTCGAGATGCGCAGGACCCCTCCGTGCGAGGCCGTCGGCCCTATTTGCGGGATGGAGAGATAGAACTTACCGGTGCCGGGATCCCACACTGGTTGTTCGGCGCCGTTCGTCGCATCGACGCCGCTATGCCCCGGCTTCGTGTCGAAGAATATGTTCTTCACCACAGAGAGGTGGCCGTTCGTCTTATCGACTTTGACCAAGGTGCCAACCGGCGGTTCGGAGGCGTTGTTGATCACGAGGAGCAGCCCATCCTTCGGATCGTACGCCAACTCATCCGCACGGGTTTTTTCGACGGGTAGCGTGCTGACTTCGCTGACAGTCGTGGGTGGGCTGGTCCTGAGGTCGAATGTCAGCACTCGGCTGTTGGCGTCGGTCACGAAGAGCCAGGGGAACGCGGCCACTACGCCATTGGGACCGGCGCAATCGTTAGCACCGGCGGCGGGCACACACGGCGTAAACCCGGCGAACGGGGCGTGGCCGTTGTTCGGGAAAATCTGCGTGACGAACGTATCCGTGTTGGCGTTGACGACGTCGACGGCCTTGTTGGAACGATCGGCGAGATAGTAGGTTCCAGTAGCTGGATCGACGAAACTGATATCGAAGGAGTACAGAGCGCCGGATGTACCATTCACGGCGCTCACGGGCACCGGGATCGTCTTGAGAAGCTTGACAGATCCTTTAGCCCTTTCCCTGTCCCGGTCGTCGCGGTCGTCAGCGCGGCCGGATCCGGTGCTGAGTAGCAGGAAGGGAACGGTAACGATGAGAAGCAGGAGCAGTGTGAGCAAGCACTTTCGCATCATTGCGAGACCTCCTATTGTGAGCCGCGAAGGGTCAAGCTCCATGCGTGGGGCATGAACGGGCTTGAGCCTCACGCCGCGCGGTGACGCCCGTGCCCTCAGAGGGCTGCGGGCGGGTAGATGGCGTTACGAGAGCGGGTGGGGAGGCGCTCGGGTGGAGAGACACTCGAACGGGCGAGCGGAGGCGGGCTGTAGTTTGCTCGGGGCGATCAGCCCGAGACAGACGACGACCGGCCCGACCGGGTCCACGACGCGGGAGTCGACGACGCTGACGGCACCGGTGATGAGGAGGATGACGTCGTCGTAGTCGTTGTCGTCGTAGAAGCCGGGGATCCACACCGGATCCGTCGGGCTAGCATGGGCGACCGTCGGAAGCGTGAGGAGGACGCCCAGGAGCAGGACAGCGAGCCACGACCAGCGTCTCATAGCTGCCTTACGGCATCTGGAGGCGCCTTACGGCATCTGGAGGCCCGAATCGCGTCGTACGACATACGGCACCCGCAGATGTTGCATGCGAGATACGCGCCGAACGGGTGGGTTCATTAAAAGCTATAACATTCCGCCGGGTTGCGCAGGGACAATCGGCAGCGAGACTGCAAACCTTTTCCGAAAACCGCAGTCAGGATCGAGGAGTGTGCAAACCCGTTCACACCCGCTCTCGCCGGCCGCGTATGACTGAGCTGACCGCTAGGACGGCCTGGCCACCAAGGCGGAACGGCTCGCCGGGATGCTGCAGGTCGCCGACCTCGACGCGGACAGGATCAAGGCCGACCTCCGTGACAAGGTCCACGGCGTCAAGGATCTCCTCGGGCGCCAGGTCCCCCAGGCGCGTCAGATGTATCTACTGGCACGTGCCGCCGAGGTCGCCTCGTCGAGAAAGAGCCACTCGGGCTTCTGGACCAGGGCACGCGCGAAGGCGATGCGCTGCTGCTCGCCGGGGGAGAGCTGAAGCGCCCAGTGGGCGGCCTCGTCGAGGCGCCCGGCCGGTGAGTCCTACGACCTCGAGCCAAGCGCGGAGGTAGCGGTCGGTCAACCAGCGTCGCCAGCGGATCAGCGTCGCCCGATGGCCGATGCTGAACACCGTCGTCTCGACTAACCGCTCGCGCACCGGCCGATAGAGGCGCGCCTCCGTCGCCTCGTCCACGGCCAGAGAGGCGAGCTGGGCGACAACGATGATCCGCAAGTGATCTTTGAGGCTTTGAATGGGCGAGGCACCCCCCTCCTGCCGTCCGACCTGATCAAGAACCGGTCGCTGGCCTGACGAACAAGAACTACAACAACGTCTTCACGAAGCTATTGGACGTTCGCTGAGTGCCGGAGATGATCCAACCAACCGCTTCCCCCGGGATGCCGAGTTTCGCCCCGGGTGGGTGTCTCTCCCCATCTACGCACCTAGCCGCTGCCAAACGGCGACGCTGAGCACCACTGGGGCCCAGCTTCGGGAGTGAGCGTAAGCAATAAGCAGTGGCGCAACGAACTCCTCCACACTCTAGGTAATCTCACGCTCTTAACCGCAAAGCTCAATGACAGGATTAGCAATGGTCCGTTTGTTGACGCGAACGCGAAGACCGACAAGAAGCGCGAATGCGAGCAGCGTACCATTCTACGGGTGAACGATTTCACTGGAGAGCGTGACAGCTGGGACGAGGCAGCGACCGCCGAGATCCTACGTGTCAACTGTCTCTCCGGGGCGGTGGGAGGAACTGTCTCTTCGGGGGGGCGGCGGGAGGAACTTCCGAAAGCAGCCGCTATGTTATGCCGCGAACAGGGCCATTGTGCTGCCTACGCGCCGCGCGACGTAGTGCCCCGAGCGCGCCGGCGGCAGCGCTCTCCTCACGCGAAACGACGACCAGGTGTTAGCGGCGACCGGCCCGAACGTGGCGCCCGGTGAGCGTCGCCTCGCCATGACCCGCTACGAGAGCCGCGATGGGCGGCTGCGCCTGTTCTGCGGGGACAGCCACCGCCTCCATCCGATCACGTCGGGGAGCGTCGGGGTGATCCTGACCTCGCCGCCGTACTGGGTGAGAGGGCGGGGGCGTCCCTCGGCCGAGCGTTACGCGCACGACCTGGCCGTGGGCTTCGGGCGTGAATGGAAGCGCGTCCTCGCGCCCGACGGCGACCTCTGGTTGGTGATCGGCGATCGCCACGACGGCGCCGAGTGGGTGGGGATGGACGCACTCGTCACCGGCTGGCTCCGTCGCACCGGCTGGCGTCTTCAGTCGCGCGGCTTCTGGGCCCAAACACGCTCCCAAGAGCGATGGGACAACCGCGTGAACTATCTCCTGCGCTTCCGGAAGGTGGGTCAGGTCGTGCGACCGCGCGGAACCACGCTGTGCTGGATGCTGCCGCTGCCGCGCTCCCACCCGGACAGCATCTGGGACGCGATCCCGGAGCCCGTGGTCCAGATGGTGCTTGAAGGCAGCAAAAAGCGCGGGCCCGTCCTCGATCCTTTCGCCGGCGCGGGAACGGTCGGCCGGGTCGCCGCGTCCCTCGGACGCGAGTGGGTCGGCGTGGAGCGCGATCCGCGCATGGCCCTGGTCGCGGCGCGTCGGCTCCAGCTCAGACGCGTCCGGGCTTCTCTCCCCGACCGCCGTCCCGCCGCACGGTGATGTGGACTACGGGCTGCGCGGGTGCGCAGCGCCGGTGTACCGTCGGTGTCGCCGCTGATTCCCGAGTCCTCTGCACCATCTGACGGTGCCCGAACCCCAGGGACCAGTCTAGTAACCCCGAGCCCACTCAATCACGTTAGCGAGCGGTCGCCCGTCCAGATATGCGCGCAGATTGTCGGAGAACACCTCGACAACCCGATGCTGTGCCACATCTGTACCACCGGAGACATGCGGCGTAATCAACACGCGCTCGTCCTGCCAGAGGCGGAGATCGGGGGCGTGCTCGAACTCTCCAGTGTAGACGTCCAGACCAACGCCACGCAGCGTCCCCGCCGCCAGCGCAGCGATCAGCGCCTCTTCGTCAATGATCTCCCCACGGGCCACGTTGACCAGCACCGTCCCCGGACGCATGGCCGCAAACGCCGGGCGACCAATCAACCCGGTCGTTTCCGGTGTCCACTGGCAACAGACGGCTACAAAGTGACTCTCCCCCAGCAGCGTATAGACATGCTCGGGACCTTCGAGACGGCTAAATCCTGAGGGCAAAGCATCGCCGCGCGAAACGTGCCGCCGCGTGCCGACGACGCGCATCCCAGCCCCGGCGCACAGGCGTCCGACCGCCTGCCCGATCCCACCGGCGCCGATGACACATACGGTCTTGCCTTCGACCAGGATTGGCTGATAGGTGCCGTGCTCAAAATGCTGCCGCTGTCGGTCGCGGTAGGCCCGGTGCAAGCCGCGGGCGAAATGTAGAAAACAGCCGAGGACATACTCGGCCATGGGCCCGGTATTGCCATAGCCGCGCGATGTGGTGACGCTGACATCGCTGCCCCACAGATCCCCACGCAGCAAATTGCTGGCCCCCGCCGGGCGTTGATGAAACCACTGCAGCCGTGGCGCCCGCGCCCGTAGATCGAGGGGGAACGGCCAGCCGCCCAGGATCACCTCTGCCTGAGCTAGGAGGCGGTCGCGCTCCGCGCGCGTGCTGGGTGGACAGGGGCGCCTTCCTAGGTAGCGCTCCACAGTCCATTGGGGCCAGGTTTGCCGGATCTCGTCATCGAACCAGCCGCGGGCGTCAATGATGCAGAGCCGCGGGTCGAGGCAAGCGATTTGCGCCAGCTCCTCGTCCACGATGGGCTGGATGACGAGGACGTTGACCGTGTGCATGCGTCTCGCTAACGATCGAGGCTACGGTGCGGAGCCCGCGGCAGCGAGGCGACGCTTGGCCTCGGCATACAGGGCCGGCGGGAGCGGCCCTTGCAGCAGGGCGTCGATATTATTCTGGAGATGCGCCGCGTTGATCGTCCCGACGATGTTCGTGGCCATGTCCGGGTGGGTGAAGGTGAAGCGAAGGATGAACTCCATCGGGGTCATGCTCTCGAGCAAGTCATCGAGTCGTGCCTTCTGCCAGCGCTCCCATTGCGTACCTGCTTGTCCTCCCCCGGATGGGGCACCCTTGGCAGCGCCGCCCCTGATGACGATGCCCGCGCCCGAGTCCGCAGCGGCGGTCATGATCGCCTCGTGCTCCCGCTCCACGGCCGAGTACGGTATCTGAAAGACATCGAACACGCCCATCGCGATGTGATCCGCGAGATGCGGCAGGGTGGCGGACATGCCGACGAACCGCACCTTGCCCGCCCGCTTGAGTGAGCGCACCGCGTCGAGGGCGTCGTGCTCCTCCAGCGTCTGTTTGGACGGAGAGGCGTGGAACTGGAGCACGTCGATGTAATCCGTCTTCATGCGGACGAGGCTCTGTTCGACACCCGCGATGATATTGTCGCGCGTGAAGACGTGTGGGTTCCGCTGGCCTCGTGGGGCAGGGGTCGCGCCGACCACACAGCCGCATTTGCTCGCCAGGTAGTACTCGGAACGCCGGTCCGCAATGTAGCGCCCGATACGCTCCTCGCTGAGTCCGTAGTCGATCGAGGTATCAATGTAGTTGATGCCGGCGTCGAGCGCGGCGTGGAGAATGGTTTCTGCTTGCGCCTCGGTGACCTCACGGCCGCGCGGGACTCCCCGCAGCTCCATCGCGCCGTATCCTAACATCGTGACCTGAAGCCCGGTCCGCCCGAGTTTCCGTTTCGGGAGATCAGCCATATACACCCCCTATACTTCGAGCCCGGCATCGTGAACTGCTTTTCGTCCAGCGCGGGTACCCGCGCCTTGGCCTGCCCTCACGTCAACTCCACGAGGGGCGGGCTCGCACCGTCGGTGCCTTCCTGGTCAGCCGACCGCCGCGCGGATCTTCGTGTAGAGCGCTCCGAGCGCGTCGATCATAGCGTAGACGGAGCGCGCGCCCGCCTGAAAGATCGCGGTCGCGTTGATCGCGGCCCACTGGAAGCGTCGCGCGGCGACGAAGGAGAGAGGTCACTCGGACTGGTCGCGCTCTGGATGGCGTGGCATACTCAGCAATGATTTCGGGTCTTTTTCGGAGCTCAGCGTGCTGGCGAAGAAGGAGTGGCCATGAAAAAACTCGATATTCAACTGCTGTCGACGCTAGCGGTCGTCGGGTTCTTCGTCGGTTGCTCCGTTTTCAACGTTGATACCCCATCCTCGGTCGATCCGTCGTCCGCGGCCCGGGATCCTGGGGTGCGCGGCGGAGCCGCGGGCGCAGGCGCGCCCATCGCGGGACTGACCAAGACCGAGCTCGCGTTTTTCAGCGCTGGCAAGGACGATTTCGCGGAAGAGGAGGAGGTCGCCGACGGCCTCGGACCGACGATGAACCTCGGCAGCTGCGGCGGTTGCCATCTCCATCCGGCACTCGGTGGAACCAGCCCGCCGGTGAATCCTCAGATTGCATTTGCCAGCAAGAAGGGGGCGGCCAATACCGTTCCATCATTCATCAGGCTGAACGGGCCCGTACGCGAGGCGAGGTTCGTGAGGAATCCTGACGGAACGTCGGACGGCGGCGTTCACGACTTGTTCACCATTGCCGGTCGGGCGGACGCGCCGGGCTGCAAGCTGGCGCAGCCGGACTTCGCGCAGGAGCTCGCGCGCCGCAACGTGATCTTCAGGATTCCCACCCCGGTCTTTGGCGCCGGCCTGATCGAACAGATCCCGGACAAGGTGATCCTCGCAAACCAGGCCCATGACGCACCCATGAAGAGCTCGCTCAGGATTCGCGGTCGGCCGAATATCGTCCTCGCCGGCCATACGATCTCCGGCCAGGCGAACAACAATGGCAATGACGGTACGGTCGCCCGTTTTGGCTGGAAGGCCCAGAACAAGTCTCTCCTGCTGTTCTCCGGCGAGGCGTACAACGTCGAGATGGGTATCACCAACGAGCTCTTTCAGACCGAGCGGGATGAAACCCCGACGTGCCAGTTCGATACAGTTCCCAACGACGTGGCCAAGACTGACGGCAAGACGCCCCTTGATGCGATCAGTGCGATCGAAAAGTTCGCCTTCTTCGCGCGCTTCCTCGCTGCGCCGACGCCTTCGCCCGATACGCCGGGAGGGGCCGAGTCCATTGCAAGAGGGCGAAACCTGTTCATCGGTACCGGGTGCGCGCTCTGTCATACGCCCACGCTCAATACAGGCAACGCTGCGGTCGCCGCACTACGCAATCAAGCCGTGCATCTCTTCTCCGACGTCCTGGTCCACGACATGGGCCCGGGGCTCGCCGATGGGGTCACGCAGGGACAGGCGGGCCCCAGAGAGTTCCGGACCGCCCCGCTGTGGGGGCTGGGGCAACGGCTTTTCTTAATGCATGATGGACGAACGTCGGACTTGCTGGAGGCGATTTCGGCGCACAAGAGCGGGAGCGTCTTTACCGGTGACGCCTCTGAGGCGAATGCAGTGATCAGGAACTTCAACCACCTCCGGGAAAACCAGAAGCAGGACGTTCTCAACTTTCTGCGTTCACTGTAGCCTCCAGAACCAGCGGGTCGTGGGTGCAAGCCCTGCCGGGCGCGCCGGGTTGGAGGACGGGCAGGGCGGGGCGGTGACGGTCATCCAGCGCTTCGGGGCGCCAGCCCGATCCCCGCGAGCTCGCATGAGGAGAGAGACCAGTGAAGCACAGCAGTCGTCGCATCCTCACGACCCACGTCGGTAGTCTCGTCCGGCCGCCGGAGATGGTCGAGATTCTTCAGCGCAAGGAGGACGGCAAGCCCTTCAGCGACGGCGAGCGCGCCATCCTGGCCCGACACGTGGCCGACGCCGTGCGGATGCAGGCCGAGTGCGGCATCGACGTCGCCAGCGACGGCGAGTACTCGAAGACCGGCTTCTCCCAGTACATCACGGACCGCCTCACCGGCTTCGAGCTGCGCACCGACCTGCCCGGCCGCGGCGGCGGCACCGCCCGGAGCCGAGACCGAAAGAGGTTCGCGGACGCGTATCGCGAGATCGAGGGCAGCGCGCAAAACGCCCCGACCTCGCCCGGACGGCCGCAGTCGCAGATGGTCAACACCGTGTGCACCGGGCCTGTCACCTATCGCGGCCAGGCGGCCGTCCAGACCGACATCGCCAACTTCAAGGCAGCGCTGGCGGGCCGGAGCTTCGAGGAGGCGTTCATTCCGGCCGTCGCGCCC
>Ga0099827_10002604_pt1 | contig 10018 bp, 10 predicted proteins | sample CZO8metaG_FD_79339 | JGI IMG/M metagenome (GOLD analysis project Ga0099827, IMG submission 79339) | Vadose zone soil microbial communities from the Eel River Critical Zone Observatory, Northern California, USA - CZOApr15con1.8 metaG | ecosystem: Environmental > Terrestrial > Soil > Vadose zone ...
CAAGCGGATGGTCACAACATCGAGGCGGAAATAAAGGTCCTTGCGGAACCGCCCGGCGCGGTACTCGGCCTCCAGGTCGCGGTTGGTGGCGGCGATGACGCGCACGTCCACTTTAACCTTGTGATTGCTGCCCACCGGGCGCACTTCTTTTTCCTGCAGCACGCGCAGCAGTTTGGCCTGCATTTCGAGGGGCAGTTCGCCAATCTCGTCGAGAAAAATTGTACCGCCGTCCGCCGACTGAAACAGGCCGGTCTTCGACCGGATGGCGCCGGTGAATGCGCCGCGGACGTGGCCGAACAGCTCCGACTCCAGCAATGTCTCGGGCAGCGCCGCGCAGTTCACCGCCACGAAGGGACCCTTCGATCGCCGCGAGAGCCGGTGCAGCGCCTGCGCCACCAGCTCCTTGCCGGTGCCGGTCTCGCCCTCGATGAGCACCGTCGCGTCGGTCGGGGCGGCGAGCAGGAGCACGTCGAGCACGGCACGGATGGCCGGCGAGTTGCCGATGATGCCTGCACCCTCGGCAGCCTCGAGCGCGCCCTCCAGCTCGCTGCGATCGTCGATGGCCTGCCTGACTTCTGCCTCCAGCGCCTCGAGCGTGACGGGCTTCTCCAGCACGGTCACCGCGCCAAGCCGCATCGCCTCCATGGTCCCGGAGACGGAGCCCGACCCGGTGATGACCAGCACCGGACACTTGGGGAGCTTCTCGCGCGCCAGCTTGACGATGCTGCGCCCGTCGCCGTCGGGGAGCTGCAGGTCGGTGACGATGGCCGCGAACGGCCGGTTCTCCCGAAGCGAGCTCTCGATGGCGCTGACCGCCTCGGAGAGCAGGTAGGCAGGGGCAGGCTCGAATCCGCGCCGCTCGAAGTGGCGGGAGTACGCCTCCACCAGGTTGGTCTCGTCGTCCACGAGAAGGATGCGGCGATTCACGGCGCTCCTGTAACGCGCTGCCGGCGGAGCGTCAAAGCCTTGACGGTGGAACGTCGGAGCTCTGGCACTTGGCGGCGGGCGGCGCTTAGAAAGCGTGGAAGATCGGGCCGGCGGGTGTGGCGCGGCTCTTGCTCAAGCACCCGGCAACCCTTCATCGAGGTCCGCCGATGCTCCGCCCGCTGCTCGCCCTCATCCTCCTCACAGGCGCAGCGCAGGCCGGGTCGACCGCGCAGCACATCGCAGTCGGCGCCACCGTCGTGCGGTCCGCTCGCGTGTCAGTCGAGGTGGGCAAGTCCATCCGCGTGCGCTTCAGCGGGCGCGGCGCCGCGAGCATGGCAGTGCACGCGGAGTCCGGGCTGGTGGCGGCGCCCGAGATCGATCTGCCGGCGCCGAAGGACGGCTTCGTCGTCGTCACCGTGCTCGGCTAACCTCTTCGCGGCGCACGCGGCGCACGCTCAGATCATCGCGGTTCACCGAGAGCGTGACGCGGATTTTCGCCACCGGCGTCTTCTCCTTGAAGATCGAGCGCACCGCGATCATCTTCCAGCGCGTCACTTCTTCGAGCGACCAGTCCGTGCAGCAGAGCGTCTCGCCCTCGCGCAGCAGCGACTGCACTTTGGCCTCCAGCTCGGGGACGGGCGGCACCAGGCACCGCGGCGGCGAAGGCGAGAGCCCGAGCAGGCACCAGCTCGTGGCGGCGCCGGTGGCGGCGAAGGACTGGACGAGGATCCAGCGCCTGCCGAGAAATCCCACGTCGGAGACCGAGGCCGACGAGGGATCGGCGACGTTGGTGAACGCCCACACGCCGCCGTCCTCGCCGGTGATCATCACGTAGTCGGCGCCCTTCACCGTGTTGAATCCCGGCGCCGGACAGCGCCGCCATTCGATGGTCACCTCGCCGAGCGTGGTGTCGGCGCTCCGCTGGCGCACCAGCTTGCAGGATTTGGTCTCGCTGGCCATGCCGGCGAAGCAGGCGGCGTTCCCGGGCTTGCAGGTGGCCTCGAGCGGCTGCCAGTTGGCGGCCGCGCTTCCGGCGAGGAGAGAAATGAAGGCGACGAGGGTCCTCTTCACGAGGCCAGCTTATCGCGTTCAACTTCACATCGCTCCGGATCGCTCGAGGATGACCCGCAGCGCCGATGCGCGCACTGCCGCGATCGGCCCGAGCACGCCCACCAGCTTCCCCTGGCTGTCGAAGACGGGGCCGCCCCAGAAATCGCGGCCCAGCGGCGCCGCCAGAACGAACCCGGCATCGCGCACTTCGGAGATCGCCGAGCGGACCGCCGCGATGCGATCTCCCGTGGCGCCCATCGCCACCACCGATTCGTCCACAGCAGGATCGCTCTCGGCCAGCGCGGCGCCGGGCAGCGAGTCTCCGCCTTCCAGCCGGAACACGGCGATGTCCAGGTCGACGTCTCCGCCGAGAAGCGTGGCGGAAAAAGCGCCCTGCCCGGGCACGACGATCTCCACGCTCTCGACGGGCGCCAACCGGCCCTCGGCGTCCGGCAGCACCGCGAGGTGCAGGTTGGCCACCGCGAGGCCTTTCCCGATGAGCACGCCCGACCCGGTGAGCTCTGCCTCGCCCTTGGTGATCCTGCCGTCCTGGCCGCGCACGCCCAGGAGCGCACGGGCCCGCAGTTGCACCACGTCCTCGCGCATCCGCTCGGCGACGGCGCGGAAGGGATCGGGCTGCTCCAGGCCGGTCACGAAACAGAGCAGCGCAAGAAGTGACTTCATGCGCGGTGAGACGCGCGCCCACCACGGAAGTTCCTGGTTGAAGTATTCTGAAACAGTGGCGAGCGGCGAGGATCTCGATGCGCTCATCAAGCGCGCGCAGGAGGGCGACGTCCGGGCGTTCGAGGCGCTCCTGGCCGGCCACCTGCCTCGAGTGCGCCGTTTCGCCCGCGCTTTCTCCGGCTCGGACACCGACGCCGACGATCTCGCGCAGGAAGCCCTGCTCAAGGTCTACCGGAGCCTGAAGCTGTTCCGCTACCAGGCGGCGTTCTCCACCTGGCTCTACGCGGTGGTGCGCAACGTCTTTCTCGACGGGGCGCGGAGCCGTTCCCGGCGCGATCGGCAGCGGGAGGATCCGCTCGAGCCCGAGCACGGGCAAGTGGCCGGCGAAACCACCGCGGCAGACGAGCGCATCGGCCGCGAGCAGGAGCGGCGCCGCCTGTGGCGCGCGCTGCGCCAGGTCCCGGAGGAGTTCCGCAGCGCGATGGTGCTGTTCGACATCGAAGGGCGCAGTTACGATGAAGTCGCGGCCACCTTCGGCGTGCCGATCGGGACGGTCAAATCGCGCCTCTCGCGCGGCCGGGCGCACCTCCGGCGCATCCTCGGGGAGCCCGAGGACGAGCCGGGAACAGAGGAGGAGCCGGCTCCGTCCAACGTAGTGAGGAAGAGGTCATGAAGTCCCGGGGCGACCTTCGCGATCGGCTGCAGCAGCTGAAAGTGGATCCGCCCGAGGGCGGGTTCGAGGCGGCGCTTCGCCGCAAGCTGCTGGCGGCAGGGCCGCCCTCGCCGCCGCCGTTCTGGCGCAGGATCTGGCCGCAGATCTCCCAGCCGCGGCTGCTCTGGCCGACGTTCGGCGCGGCGATGGGCGTCGCGGTCTTCCTCATCCTTGGGCACGCCGGGCGCGCGCCTGTCGCCGCCGAATTTCCCGCCACCAAGGTTGCGGTCGTGCGCGTGAACCTCAGCTCCAACGTCGCGGTGCAGAGCGCGCAGATCCGCGTCAGCCTGCCCGACGGCCTGGTCTTCTGGGCCGACGGACAAGCGCTGCCGCAGCGCACCTTCGAGTGGACGCAGCCGCTCGCGGCGGGCGACAATGCCATCCCCATCGCGGTGCGCGGCCAGCGCCCCGGGCGATACAAGATGACGGTGAGCGCGCGGATGGGAGACGAGCAGGTCGAGCACGAGGTGCTGCTCGAGGTGGTGGACGGATGAACCTGCGCTGGACATTTCTCGCCGCGCTCCTCTGCGCAGGAGCAGCGCGCGCCGACGATGCCAGGCCGGCGGCCGACCGCCCTATCCGCGTACGCCTCTCGCACCAGGTCGACGTCATCGCGCCGGGCGAGCGCGTCGAGACCGTTCTCGATCGCACGCGCGCCCCGCCGGCGCAGGCCGCCGACGGCAAGCCCGACGATCGGCCGCCGGTGCGCGGGCCGGATCGGGGCGGCGCCAACCTGGGGCTCGACCATGGACATCCCGGCGGCGCGCGACCCGCTCCTTCCACCGGCCCTCCCGCCTCGGGACTGCCGCCGGATCGGCGCCGCTGATGGTGGCCGCGCTGGCACTGGTGCTGGCGGCGGGGCTGCAGGACGCCCAAGCTGCGTTCGCACGGGAAGAGTACGATCAGGCGGAGCGATTGGCGCTGGCCGAGCCCCCGTCGGGCGCGGCGCTGTATCTTGCCGGCCTGGCCCGCTTCCGCGCCGGCCGGACCGCCGCCGCGCTGGAGGCTTTCGATCAGGCCGCGCAGACCGCCGATCCGCCGCAGGGAAGCGCGTGGCATTTCAACCGGGGCGCGTGCCTCTACCAGCTGCGCCGATTCGCAGAGGCGGAAAAAGAGTATCTCGACGCGGCCCTCGACCCGCTCCTCGCGGCCGTCTCGCTCGCCAATGCCGGTTTCGCCGCGCTCGACGCTGGCTCGCCGGAGCGCGCGCGATCGCTTCTGCAGCGCGCGCAGGCCGCGGACGGGACCGGCGCGGCGCGCGAGTTGATCGCCGACCTGGAAGCGCAAGCGACGAGCGCCGCCGGCGAGGAGTACCGCGCGGGCATCTCCGCCTACGACGCCGGCCGCATCGACGAAGCGCGCCTGCGGTTCCGCCGCGCCGCCGAGCTCGACCCAAGCGACGGCCGCAGCCACATCATGGCCGGCGCCGCGGCGCTGCGCCTCGGCGCGCACGCCGAAGCGCGCGGCGAGTTCCAGCAGGCGCTCTCCATGCGCCTCGACGAAGAGGACGCGCGGGCGGCACGCGACTACCTCGACGTCCTGCCCCGCGCCACCTGGCAGGGGGCGCTGACGCTGGGCGGCGGCTTCGACAGCAACGCGCTCCAGACTGGCCTCTCGCAGCCGGGCGATCTCGCCCGCGGGACGACCGGGTCGGTCCGCAGCGCGTCAGCGACGGGGAACCTGGACCTCTCGCTCCAGCTCTCGCCGCAAGCGCGCGTCGCCTACGACTTTGATCAGCTCACCTATCTCTCTTCCGACGCCTCCGACCGCAGCCTGCAGCAGCACGCTTTGGCGGGCACGATGGAAATGCGGGCGACGGATCAGCTGCGCCTGGGCGGCTCTCTCGGTGCGCAGCTCGCTTTCGCGGGCGTGTCGAAATTCCGCGGCCTGCAGGCCGCCGGAGGAGGCAGCGGCTGGGCGATCCTGGAGGAGAGCGGCGCCACCTCGACGCGCCTCGATCTGGGGTTCACGCGCAAGTCCGGCCTCTCCGAGTTCAGCTATCTGACCGGCAACCGGATCGACGCCGGCCTCTCGCAGGAGCTGCGCGCCGGGTCCACCACCCTCTCCGCAGGGTACTGGCTGCGCGACGAGGACGTCGGCACGCTGCAGCCTGCGTTCGGGCCGCCGCAGCCATTTGCGTATTGGGGCCACACGCTTTGGGGATCGCTGCGCGCCACGCCGCTCCCGCGCCTCCGAGTGGAAATCTCGGGCGGCTTCGAATTCCGCAGATATGCCGACGCAGCGGACAGGTTTCCCGGCGAGAGCATCCGCCGCGCCGATCAGCGCTGGTTCAGCAGCGCATCCGCATCGCTGCAGCTCGGGCGTGGCATCTCGCTCGCGCTGCGCTACGACCTGGTCGTGAACCGCTCGCAGGCGGAGAACGGCCCATCGCAGAACCAGAGCTTCGACAAGCACGTCGCGACGCTGGGCACCGCCTTCGCGTGGTAGACCCTTGCGCATGCCGCGCATCGCGGAGCGCGTCTTCCAGCTCGGCACCGAGACGGCGCTGGACGTCATGCTCAAGGCGCGCGCGCTCGAGGCGCGCGGCCGCCGCGTCATCCACCTCGAGGTCGGCGAGCCCGACTTCCCCACTCCGGAGCACGTCGTCGAGGCCGGTGTGCGCGCGCTGCGCGGGGGCCAGACCCGCTACGGGCCGCCCGCGGGCCTGCCGGAATTGCGCGAAGCGCTCGCCGCCCATCTCGCGGAGCGCGGCGTGCCCGCTGCGCCCGGGAACGTCGTCGTCGCGCCCGGCGCCAAGCCGCTCATCTTCTACGGTATCCTCGCCACCATCGCCCCGGGCGACGAGGCGCTCGTCCCCGATCCGGGCTTTCCCATCTACGCCAGCATGGTCCGCTTCTGCGGCGGCACGCCGGTCGCGCTCGACCTCGACGCGCCGCAGATCACGCCGCGGACGCGACTGGTCATTGTCAATTCGCCTTCCAATCCGACCGGGGCGATCATTCCCGAGGCGCAGCTGCGCAGCCTCGCCGCGCTCTGCGAGAAGCACGATCTCTGGGTCATCTCCGACGAGATCTACCGGCGCATCGTCTACGGGCCCGAGCCGCTGTCGATCGCAAAGCTCATCCCCGAGCGCACCATCGTCGTGGACGGGTTCTCCAAATGCTACGCGATGACCGGATGGCGCCTGGGATACGGCCTCTTCCCCTCCGCACTCGCGCCGCACGCGATCCGGCTGGTGATCAACTCCAACACCTGCACCGCGGCCTTCGTCCAGCATGCGGGGCTCGCCGCGCTGCGCGGCCCGCAGGACGCCGTCACCGCGATGGTCGCCGAATTCCGCAGGCGGCGCGACGCGATCGTCGGCGCGCTGCAGCGGACCGTTCGCTGCCATTCGCCCGGGGGCGCGTTCTATGCGTTCCCCGACGTGCGCGCGCTGCCCATCTCCGCCGCGGCGCTCGCCGACCGCCTGCTCGAGGAAGAGGGCGTGGCCGTCCTCGACGGGGAAGGCTTCGGCGCCGGCGGCGCCGGGCACTTGCGTTTCTCTTTCGCCGCCTCGCTGGCCAGCCTGGAAGAAGCCGCGGAGCGCTTCTCCCGTCTCGTTTCGCGCCTGTAAGCGCTCTCCGGGGTTGACGGAGACGGGGATCTCTGACCAACGTCCCGCCGCAAATTTTCCCTCTCCCAGGAGGCGAAGAATGGTTCGCACACTCGCAGCCGCAGCCCTGCTCGCGGGCTCCACCGCGCTGGCCGCGCCGCTGAAGATCGGCGTGATCAACTCGATGACCGGCCCCGAAGCGCCCATCGGCGAGGACATCACGAGCGGCATCAAGCTCGCCCTCGAGGATCTGAAGAAGAAGGGCATCGAGGTGCAGGTGGTCTGGGAGGACGACACCGGCAAGCCCCAGGTGGGCATCAGCGCCATGGAGAAGCTGGCCACGCGCGATGAGGTTGCGGGCGTAGTGGGCGCGTACACCTCGGCGGTGACCAGCGCGGTGGCCAAGAGCGCCGACAAGTACAAGACCGTGCTGGTGAACCCGGTCGCCTCCAAGGAGGAGATCACCCGGCAGGGCTACAAGTACGTGTTCCGCGTCTCGGCGACGACCGGCGATTACGCCGCGGTCCTGCTCGACATGGCGATGAAATTCGGCTTGCCCAAGTCGCTGGCCATTCTCAACGAGAACACCGACTTCGGCACCTCGGGCGCGCGCTCGGCCAAGGAGTACGCGGAGAAGAAGGGCCTGAAGGTGGTCTTCAACGAGGCTTATTCCAAAGGCTCGCCCGATTACCGATCCACTCTCGTCAACGTGAAGAACTCGAAACCCGACCTGGTCTTCATGGTCTCCTACGTCGCCGACGCGATCCTGCTCATGCGCCAGGCGCGAGAGCTCGCCCTCACTCCGATGGCCTTCCTCGGCGCGGGCGCGGGATTCGCGAATTCGCAGTTCGCCAAGGAGACCAACATCTCCCACGGCGTCTTCTCCAGCACGCAGTGGACGCCGGCGGTGAGCTGGCCCGGGGCGAGGGAGTTCGCGCAGACCTACGAGAAGCGCTACGGAAAGCCGGCCAGCTATCACGCCGCCACCGCGTACACCTCGATGTGGATCCTCGGGCAGGTCGCGGCGGCGGCGAACGGCGATCGCGAGAAGATCCGCACCGGCCTGGAGTCGGGAAAGTGGGACACGCTCGACGGGCCGGTGATGTTCGCCGACTACGAGGGCTACACCCACCAGAACAAGCACCAGATGCTGGTGGATCAGATCGAGAACGGAAAGTTCGTCACCGTATGGCCCACGGAGCTGGCGACAGGGAAGGCCATCTGGCCATTCCCGGGCTGGAAGTAGTTTCCATTTGCGTTGCCGTCCGGGGCGGCATTGAATGCCCGCCCCGATGCTCGTGCTCGCCTTTCTCGTCGCCCAGCCGCTCGGCCTTCAGCAGGCGCTGGAGCGCGCCCGCGCGGCGAATCCGGAGCTGGCGGCGGCGCGGCAGAATGTGCGGGTGGCTGAGGCGTCGGTGGAGGCGGCGGGGCAGCTCGCCAATCCCACGCTCTCCGGCAGCGTCGGCCCCGACGAGCCGCAGCAGCTCGCCACGCTGGAAGTGAAAGCGCCCATCCTCGGCCAGCGCGGCACGGCCATCGCGGCGGCGGAGCGCGAGGCCGACGTGCAGCGCGCGGGACAGAAGCTGCAGGAAGTGAAAGTCCTGGCGGCGGTGCGGCGATCCTATTTCGGTCTGGCGGCGGCGCAGCTGCGGGCGCGGCTGGCGGAGGATGCGCTCGGCCTGGCGCGCGATCTCGAGACCCGCATCGAGGCCAAGGTGGCCGCGGGGAGCGCGGCGCAGCTGGAGCTGGAGCAGGCGCGGCTCCTGCGGCGGCGGGCGGGGCAGGAGCGCGACGATCGGGCCTCCGCGCTGACCGGCGCGCGCGAAGAGCTGGCGCGGCTGCTGCGCGAGGAGCAGCCCGGAACCCTGGAGGCGGGCGATCCGCTCCTGCCCGTTCCGCCCGCGCCGCCGCTGGAGGCGCTCTTGCAGAGCGCCGGACATCACCCGGAGGTGGAGTCGCTGCGCCGGGAGCGCGATGCCGCGCTGGCGCGGGCTGACCGCGAGCGCGCTGCTGTCAGGCCTCTGCCCATCCTCTCTCTCACGCTGGAACATCTCCAGAGCACGCCGGCCATCGGGTTGCGCGCGGGCCTGGCATTCGATCTGCCGCTGCTCTCCTGGAACCGCGGCAACGTGCACCAGGCGCAGGCGCAGGCGGAGCTGGCCTCGATGCAGGCGCAGGGCGCGCTGCAGCGGCTGCGCAGCGAAGTGCGCGCGGCGTGGGCGCGCTGGCAAGCGGCGGCGGCGCGGGCGCGATCGTATGCGGACGACATCGTTCCCGCGGCGCAGCGGCTGGAGAAGATGGCCCGCGACGCCTGGGACCTGGGCCGCGCGCCGTTGCTCGCGGTGCTGCAGGCGGAGACGGACTTGAACTCGACTCGCGCGCTGGCAGCGGATGCGGCGGCGGAGGCGCAGCGGGCGTTCGCTGACCTGGAGGAGGCGGCCGGTGAGATTTTGTAGCGCGGCCGTGCTGGCGCTGGTCTTCGCCTGCCATCGCGGCGGAGAAGAGGAGCAGGCGCCGGCGGGCGTTCCGGTGAGCACGCAGCGCGTGACGCGCGGCGATGTCTCCGCGGCAGTGCAGGCGACCGGCGAGCTGGTAGCGGTGCCCGGGTCCGACGTGAAGCTGGGCCCGCTGGTCGCGGGGCGGCTCGGGGAAGTGCTGGTGGCGGAGGGCGACAGGGTCCAGAAGGGCCAGCTCCTCGCGCGGCTCGACGTGACTCCGCTGCGCGACGCAGTGTCGCAGGCGGAAGCGCAATTCGCGCAGGCGCGCGCGCAGGAGGCGAATGCCAGGGCTCGCCTCTTGCGCGCGGAGAAAGCGCTGCAGGCGGGAGTGGCGGCCGCGCAGGAGGTGGAGGACGATCGGCTCGCGCTCAGCACCGCGCAGGCGGCGGTGCGCAGCGCGCAGGCCGCGCTCTCCACGGCCCGCAACCAGCTGGGCCGAAGCGAGCTGCGCGCGCCCTTCGCCGGAGTGGTGGCGCACGTCTTCGTCGCGCCGGGGGAGCCGGTCGATGCCAACAAGGCCGTGGTCGAGGTGGCGCGCACGGAGGAGCTGGAGGTGCGGGCGCCGGTTGCGCCGGCGGTCGCCGCCACGCTCAA
>Ga0099827_10002605_pt1 | contig 10018 bp, 9 predicted proteins | sample CZO8metaG_FD_79339 | JGI IMG/M metagenome (GOLD analysis project Ga0099827, IMG submission 79339) | Vadose zone soil microbial communities from the Eel River Critical Zone Observatory, Northern California, USA - CZOApr15con1.8 metaG | ecosystem: Environmental > Terrestrial > Soil > Vadose zone ...
CCGCGTACATGGATTCGAACATGTCCTCGACCAGCTTTTCCAGGTCGCCGTCAAAAACGGTAACCGGTTCGGCAGTTTTTTCCAGCACCGGATTTCCATACTTCACGATGGGGTAGATCATGCAGGTTCAGTGGCCAGTCGTTCGTCGTCGGTAGTAAGCAATCAGTAACTCTTCACTTGGTCGAGATATCCCTTAAAGTTTCGCAGGGTTTCTGGCATGGAATCGCCGCCGAATTTTTCGAGCGCGCAGCGCGCCAAAGTCAGCGCCACCATTGCTTCTGCCGCCACCCCTGCGGCCGGCACTACGCACACATCAGAACGCTCGTAAGCGGCTTTGACCGGCTCCCGGCTGGTGAAATCCACCGACTGCAAAGGACGTCGCAAAGTAGAGATCGGCTTCAGATATCCGCGCACAATGATGTCTTCGCCGTTTGACACTCCCCCCTCGATTCCCCCTGCGTTGTTTCTGCTTCGGGTAAATCCAGTGAAGCCGGCCGACCCGCCATATCCTATTTCATCGTGCACGGCGGAACCGGCGGCGGACGCCGCGGTAACTCCGGCGCCAATCTCGACTGCCTTGACTGCCTGTAACGACATGACCGCACCGGCCAGCAGTCCATCGAGGCGCTCATCCCATTGCGCATACGTGCCCAGCCCGGGCGGAACTTTATGCGCGACCACTTCAAAAATACCGCCGACGGAATCTCCTGTCCGCAGTACCTTATCTACTTCCTCCTTCATTTGTTGCTCGGCGTCAGCATCAGCGCAATTCAGCAGAACCTCGTTCAGTTCTGAGAGTCCACGAATTTGTTCCCAGGAAATCTCTTTTTTTAGTGTGGCGCCACCCACGGCCACAACGTGGCTGAGCACTTCGATCCCGAGTTCGCGCAGAAGCAACTTGGCCAGGCCGCCGACCGCGACGCGCGCCGCCGATTCGCGCGCCGAAGCTCGTTCGAGCACATAACGCGCTTCGGAAAAATTGTACTTCAGAGCCCCGGCCAGATCGGCGTGCCCCGGACGCGGCGACGCCACCCGCTTATGTTTGGCGGGATCCCCCTCTTCGACCGGAAGCGACTCCTGCCAGTTCTTCCAATCCTTGTTCTCCAGCACAATGGCGATTGGCGAACCGATAGTTGCCCCGTTACGCACACCCGAAAGAATGCGGACGATGTCGGTCTCGATCTTCATCCGTCCACCGCGACCGAAGCCCTGCTGCCGTCGCCACAGTTCACGATTCAGGAACACCTGGTCCACCGCTAATCCCGCGGGCAGGCCTGAGAGAAAGGCGACCAGACCCTCCCCATGAGACTCCCCGGCGGTGAAGTAACGAAGCATCGTTTTGGAATTGTATCCGATGTAAGCGCAAACCCCGGAACCAGCCCGCTCATCGGAAGGTGTGAAATTCGCTGAGGCTGATAGCTAAAGCTACTGCGTCCCGTTCGGATAAACCAGAATCTTACTGGCCTCGCCGGTCTTCAACCGCTCCATGCCCTTGGCGAAGTCTCTCATCCCGATGCGATCAGTGATCACGGGATGCAGGTCCAGCTTCCCCGCTTTCAGCAGAGCTGTCATCTGATACCAGGTTTGGTACATGCGCCGGCCGCTGATGCCCTGAACCGTTATGCCCTTGAAAATAATGTCCTCGGAAAAGTTCAGCGAGATTGGCTTGGAAGTCAGACCGAGAAGAGAAACTCGCCCGCCGCGCCGCACAATATCAAACGCGGTCCGTATGGCGCTGGGATGCCCTGCCATCTCGAGCACTACATCCGCGCCCAAGCCGTCAGTCTGCTCCATGACGATGGCGCGCACGTCATTCTTGGATGGATCGAGCGCGAAATCCGCCTTCATGTCGCAGGCAATCCGGCGCCGGTGTTCGTTTACTTCGATAGCAAGAATCGTCGTCGCGCCTACCGCCCGCGCCACTGCAATTGAGAACAGCCCAATCGGTCCGCAACCGGTAATCGCCACTGTCTTGGCTGCAATCTCACCCGCCAGCACGCTGTGCACCGCATTTCCCAGCGGGTCGAGGATCGACGCGTACTCCTGCGGAATGGCCGGATCGAGCTTCCAGATGTTCGACTCCGGAATCACAACGTACTCGGCGAAGGCGCCGTCGGCATCCACTCCAATGATTTTTACGTTCTGGCAGATATGGGCTTCGCCGGTGCGGCACAGCAGGCACTTGCCACATGCCACGTGCATCTCGGCGGAAACGAAGTCGCCCTCTTTCACGCTGGTGACTTCGTCGCCGTAAGCGGCCACCTCGCCGCAGAACTCATGTCCGGGGATCAGTGGCGGATGAATCCGATTCTGCGCCCAGCGGTCCCACTCGTAGATATGCAGGTCAGTTCCGCAGATGGATGCGACTTTAACCTTGACCAGCACGTCGTTCCGGCCGAAGCCCGGAACCTTGACTTCACGAATCTCCGCGCCCGGTGCGGCTTTCGGCTTAACGACAGCGAGCATGGTCTTTGCCATGATGGAGATTTCGAGCGATGGGTCGAACTGCGATTTTAACACTGGCCTCCCGGTTTCACGGGATTGGACATTTCTCGGGGTTGAATATTTCCCGGATCGCGTGCCAGTCCGGCAGCATTACGCGAGCGACATTACCTGATCACACGCTTCAGACCTCCCCCCACCCACCGCCGCCTGGACTCTCAATCCTGATGCGCTCGCCCTTACGCAGGCGGACATTGGTTTTTCCGGGCAATCGTTCCACCGACCCGTCTCGCCGGATTGCGGATGTATTCCCTGGCAAGCCATCCGCGCCTCCGCTCAATCCCCAGGGCCCGCGCGTCCGACGGTCGGCCAGCAGGGTCACTTCGGCGTCCGTCAATACTTCTATTTCGCGTACGATACCGTCCCCGCCGCGGTGTTTGCCGGCGCCACCGCTTCCGCGTCGCAGCGAATATTGCCACACTCGTAGCGGATACGAATACTCCAACGCCTCCGCAGGAGTGTTCAGCGAATTCGTCATATGGGTATGCACACCCGAGACCCCGGCCTTGGTCGGACGGGCGCCCATCCCGCCTGCGATGGTTTCGTAGTAGGCAAATGGCTCGCCAGTGCGCGGATCAATCCCCCCGATGGTGAGATTGTTCATTGTCCCTGACGCCGCCGCGGGAATTCGCTCCGGAAGGGCCTGCGCCAGCGCTCGCAACAACACGTCCACGATGCGCTGCGACGTTTCCACATTTCCGCCCGCCACCGCCGCCGGGGAATGCGCATTCACCACTGTCCCTGAGGGCGCGATCACCCGGATCGGGCGCATCAACCCGGCGGTTGCCGGCACATCTTCCATCAGCAGGCATCGAAACACATAAAAACAGGCAGAGTAGGTGATCGCCTCGACCGCGTTGACGCTTCCTTCAACCTGCAGATCCGTGCCAGTAAAATCCACCATCACCGCGTGGCCTCGGGTCCCCCTCCCGCGCTCTGCGCTGCCCGCAAACTTCACCGCGACTGCGATCTTCACTGGCTTTTCGCTGATTCCATCGCTATCCATGAAGTCTTCGGCTCGATACGTTCCCTTGGGCACACGCATCAAAAACGCTCTCATCATCTGCTCGGAGTAATCCTGCAGTGCTCCTGCGGCTTTCGTCGCCCGTTCCAAGCCATACCGTTGGCAAATTTCGTGCAACCGTTCAGCCCCGGTGTGGCAAGCTGCAATCTGTGCGCCCAGATCGCCCTCGCGCTCATCCGGTGTACGTACGTTAGTCAACAGCAGCGCCAGAACGTCGCGTTCCATTCTTCCGGCGCGCCTGATCCGAACCGGCGGTATGCGCAGCCCCTCTTGATAAATCTCGCGGCACAGGCCCATCGACCCGGGATAAGTCCCGCCCACGTCCGCGTGATGAGCCCGCGAAGCCACATAGAAATCCGGACGGGCACCGCTGTTTCGCCGACGGAGACGACGCCCCACAGCGCCCGCGTCCTCGCCGGCTGTCGCGAGGGCATCTTGCCCTCGCTGTTTGCTCCCTATATACACCGGCGCCACCAGGGTGATATCCGGCAGATGCGTCCCGCCGCGAAACGGATCGTTCAGCATCGCCACGTCGCCAGGCCCAAGTTCGAAGCTCTCGATGGCCGCTCGCACCGACATTGGCATGGAGCCCAGGTGCACGGGCATGTGATCGCCCATGGCAATGACGTTGCCGCCAGAATCAAAAATCGCGCAGGAGTAATCCCGCCGCTCCTTGATATTGGGAGAAAATGCGGTGCGACGCAGAGCCGCTCCCATCTCCTCCGCAATGGAGTGATAGATGTTCTTAAAGATTTCCAGTTCGATGGGATCGCGTCGCATAACTCAAGACCAATGTCGATCTAGCGGAGGGCGACCTCTGCCGTCCAGTCCGACTCCTGGAAAAACGGCCGAGAGACTGCCCCGAGCGAGAAGAGCCGCCTTTCGCTACATGGGCTCCCGGCCGACGACTGCCAGTGTACGACAACGTCCGCGTGCACCATCATCGGGGCAAGCCCGGCTTTTTGCTTGGATTTCGCCCCGATGCTACCTGCAGGAAGGCTGGTTGCTCTAGAATGCGGCTCTAGAATATGGTTGTTCCTAAGGCGCGGTCGTGCTAGAAACGCGCATGGGCAACAAATGCGCCCAGCGCGTTCCTGAAAATCGCGTTCCAGAAAATTAAGATGAGCCCACGAGCCCGCGCCACTGCCAAGTCAGTCACCGCCGATATATTGATTCCGGAAAAACTCTATTTCCGCATCGGAGAGGTTTCCCGCCTGTGCCATCTGCCCGCCTACGTTCTGCGCTTCTGGGAAACTGAGTTCCCTCAGCTCAAGCCAGTTAAGAGCAGCACCGGCCAGCGCATGTATCGGCGCAAGGACGTCGAAAGCGTTCTGCGCATCAAGCAACTGCTGTACGAAGAAGGATTCACCATCCCCGGTGCGCGTCAACACCTGCGGTCTGAGGTCAAGGGCGACAAGAAGCAGACTCCGCTACCCTTCCCAGCGCGCCCGACTTCCGATCTCAAGTACGTTCGCCAGGGATTGCGCGAGATTCTCACCATGCTTTCGGCGCGGCGCTAGTTGCGGCTGAAGGTGCCGGTAAAGTTATTACGCCCCATCCTCCCGTTCATGCTGATCACCTCAACCTCGTTTCGGTCGCGGTTGAGCCTGACATCCGCACGCCCTTGTGCATGTCCCCGATCGGAGCCGGTAATCCGCATGCTGAATTCCCGGTTGCCATCGGAGCGCTCGACCACTCCATAGAACGTAATCATGAAGTTGCTGCCCCTGAGCGAAACTGACGGGCGCCCGGTGCTATCCACGAAGCCACGGGTAATTCTGACATTCGCGGTAGCCCCGCTGTTGAAGCTGCCTCGTCCCGATGTATCTACCCTCACCCGGGGGTAGTTGCCCACGCCGGGTCCGCCAGCTCCAGGTCCGCCGGGCCTACTACCGCCGCTGCTTGCACGCGGGCTGTAAGTCGCGCGCTCCACCCGATTCTGGCCAACGTTCACAACGCAATCGTAGGTCGCGGCCCTCCAGCTATTCGGGCCTCCGATGCCATAGCGGAACCTTCCGCGAAGACCCTGACGTCCGTTAGCCGCGGAATAAGGATTCTGGGAATCCAGGTTGAGGGTCACACGCCGACCCGCGTCGGCGCTAACCTGGTCCAGCAGCGCGTTTTGGCATTGAGAGGCTACTGGCTGAGGTCGATTCGGCGGGTACTGACCGGGAGGATATTGTCCCGGAGGAGCTTGTATCTGGGGGTTCTGAGCCCATAACACCAGCATGGCTGATTTTGCAGTGAAAATCAGCCCGCAGGCGGCCAACACAATCAACCTTGCCAAGTTTCGCGACCGACCGTTGCCGAGCATGACAGGACCTCCTTAAGCGCTTTGAGCGCAACCAGTTCGCTGAGAGGCCGCACTATACATTGCCGTGCCAAAACCTACGAGAAAATTGCAACAAATTTATTCGAACTACCGAGGGCCGGGTCGCGAATTGTGTCCCCTATCGACTGCGCAAGCAAGCATCGCCGCCTTGGCAAGCACGGGTGAATATCGCAGCTTGCTTGCGTCGATGAAGGGATAGGGATACCAGCCAACCGCCGCTCCGCGAATCAAGGACTAACAAAAATAGGCTAGCGGATAGGGCAACCAGAAGAGAGCACCTTCCAGCGCAATGAACCGTTGGGAATAAAAATCAGCCAGTATCCCAGGTACATCACCGGCACAACATCGTGCAGAAGAATGTCGGCGATCTTCTGTGCTCCCTGCGGGTTTCACAAGTGCCGCAGCAGTAGGGAATAGCTTACACCCACGATCGCGATGTAAACCGTCGTGCCGGACGCGGCTACGGGTCGGGAGAAAACCTCTCCCCAACTGGAATGGGTACCGCCAACGATGAGGTGTTCCCCAAGGCAACAAGAAAATTGGTTAGGATGGCAAAAAAACTGAAGTAGTTAACCAAAAGGACCTCGCCACTGCGAAGTGCCGACCGGGGGGCGATCACGGAGGACTCTTAGAGGGTCTCAACTATCGCAAGCCGAAGACCGCGACCCCATAGGTCGTCCCCACGTACACCCTGCCATTAGCGATTGTAGGCGTGATGAATTTATTGCCGGGGCCGACCTGGTCTTGTACAAAAGGGGCCTGATTGCTGTTGTAGAGTTCTCTTGACAGATCTGTTGCATCGTAAGCGTGCAGCGTGGCTGAGTAGCCATTCTCTACCGCCCACAGGATCGCATCGTTCGTGCCGTTCGCAGAAATGCTCGGCGTAGCCCCAGGATAAAAGAATACTGTGGTGGTGTGGCTGGTCGGGGCGGACGGGAAGTGCGCGTTGTTGAGTGTGAAGGCCTTGATCTGGTCGCCGATCGCACTATAGTAGACGGTGCCGTTGAAGTATGCGGGTGTAGAGAATACGGGTCCGGGAAACAATTGGCTGATTTCCTGGAAGACGGCGTCGGCCACGGGATTGAATTTTCCCATAGCGTCCCGATTTACCAGGTAGAGGTTTGCATCCTTACCGGCGCCGACCGCCAGATGCCAGACCTTTCCTGAAGCGTCAGTCAGGTCTGGCAGCACCACGGTCCCGCCCGAACCGAGATCCTGGTCCGTGTCGTTTTCTCTCTGATCGACGGTCTCAAAATAATCAGCTACCGCCAAAGCTCCGCTTTGGGTTGACAACTTGAGAAAACCATTTCCAAAATCGCCCAGGCTTGGAAACCCATTGGCATCAAGTGTTGTATCGAATGTCCCGTTGCCATCGAGCAAGTAGATGTTCCCCTGACTGTCGGCGGCGGGGCCGCCTCCGCTCATCCAGATACCGCCTTCATTGCCGTTCGGGGTGATATTCAACACACCGGTTTGGTTTAGTGTGGATGCGTCAAAGCCAATGATCCACCCGGTATAGGGCCGCAGATCGCAATGAGATGCCCAGGTTGTATAGACGACTCCGTTCAGCAGAAGCAGCGCCGCTCGGTCCTTGTACTGTTTCGGATCGAAAACTACGGAGCCTCCAGAGCTGTTGTCGCCTGCGCCCGGATACGATGCGGTGATGTTCTTCGGCCCTCCAAACAGTTCGGCGCCGCTAGTAGCGTCCAACGCGTGCAATCGCTGAAAATAATTGCCTGATGTGTCTCTCGACATGGCCACCACATAAATTGCGCCATTAGGACCCTGGCCGCGATCAATCACGGGTGTTGCTGTGATCCCGATTTCTGGATTAACCGCCTCATCGCAATCGCGGGAATCGCTGGTAGACTCTCCGGCCCCCAACAGGGAAACGTGCCACAGCTCTTGACCGTTACTTGCGTCAAAGGCACAGACGGTGGCGTGTTCCGTGGCCACGTAGAGCACGGAATGCGCACCCTGGTCGGGAATATTCACATTGGAAAGATAGAGGGGCTGAGCGTCGACTTTGCCATCCACTATAAAAAATGCGACTTTACCGAAAGTCGGAGTGTGGACATTGTTAGGGGTCAAGACGGTTTCATTCAGACTTTGCCCCGTGCGTGCATTGTCGTTGTGAAACGTCACCACGTCGCTCGCGATTGTCACTGAACCCGAAGATGTGGTTTGCGACGACGTGCAAGAGCTTAGTCTAAATACGAGGAAACCTAGGCACAGCCCAACCGCGACAGTTCGGAACGCCCCAGACGCAGTCATCATGAGTTGAGCATCTAACCAACGACTGGCCATGGATTATGGCAAGTTCACAATCATCCTGACAAGCATGATTGATTTTCTTTACGCACCTTTACAAATCGGAAGGCCAGCGCCGGACCTGATGGCAGTGCTGAGGCCATCACGGACTGCAATTACGAGGGCACATGATCGGCACGTGGAAGAGGCTCCGGAGGATCACCACCAGCGGCCGAATGAGCTGGTTCAAACTCGATGGGGATGCCTGAAAGCCTTTGAAACATTGGTCGATACGGGCAGATTTGAACTGCCGACCCCTCACACCCCAAGCAGTTGAGGATCATACGACGTCCGAAACGGAGCCTTCGCCCCATCTTCGCCACTCGGTTTGTTATTCTACCGAGCGATGGCATTCCAACCCACGCCTAACTGTCAAATCGAATACGTCTCCAGCGATAGTGATGTTGGCATGCCTTGCAGCAAACCGGCCGTGGCTAAGTGTGCCGACTGCGGAGCCTCGATTTGTTCTGATTGCTGTGTCGAATGCTGCGGAAGTTCATTCTGCGGTCAGTGCTACGATTACCACGTCACCCATTCATGCGCAAGAAAACCTGTTCAGAACGAACGCCATACATTTCCCAGCGGCGGTTATTGGTTCTTGACCCGACCAAGCTAGTCAATACCACTTGGCAACGCCGCCATGATGTGCACACGTCCCACTCCTGTGCTTGCTGAAACTGTAGGTTCCATCGCGACACTGCGCCGTCGCACCCTGCGGTGCACTTGAGCAAGTCTCGGGGCGCAAGACAACTTGTCCCTGCTTGTTTACGTAGCTGCCATTGTTGGTGCAATTCGGTTTGGGTTGCGGGCTGCGGGTTCTCTCCGTGCTCGAACCGGATTGTGATGACGGTTGAGCTTGCGGCGTCACTGCGGCCACGGTTAGCAAAAACAACGCGACAATCCAGAGAGTCCGCCTCAGAAAACGTACCGGAATCAAAGTGTTCTCTCCAACGTAGGGATGAGCAGCCTGCCGACAGCATAGGGTGCGTCAACCTCCTTAGTGTGTCGCTTTTTTCGTTCCTCTCTTTCCGGTGTACGGGTTGACATTCCCCTGTGTTGAAAAATTATCTCGTTGCGTACGGTTCTCATGTGAGCGGTAGTGGGGATGAACAACGGTTCCGTTCTTCTTGGTATAGCCGTGGACATGCACGTCGCTTCGGCTTCTGGAGCAGCAGGCAGTGCCGCCTCTTGTGCCTCTGGTGGAATAGTGAGAATGGCTGCCCCGCCCGAATACGGGCAGCGTAGTCAACAGGAGCAGCAGTGTTAGTCCCATCACTCTTTTCATGGATTTCTCCGCTGTCGGACATGCTCGGCTTGAGACAACCAACGTGCAATGGCACTAAAGTGCGAGACCACTGAGAAAGTACTCGAAACCTGCGACACATCTCCCCAAGACTTTCCGCAGTTCAAAGCTGAACGGAACCCTCCCTTGTTTCGAACCCTTCCCGTCAAGTTCACCAGAAGATCGTCGAGGTCGCAGTCAGAAACGTGCAGTCCTAGGATTTCTGAGACTCGGGTAACCGTGTCGAACAGCACACAGACCAGGAGATGTAGCCGCCGCTTGTAAAAGCCTTTCGTTTCCCAAGAGACGAGCAGCTTGACTTCCGGCAGAGAGAACGTGGGCAAGATAATCTGTGGCTCTTTCAACTGAGGAATTTTGAGAGGCGACCCGCTCCACTTTAGGAGTTAGGAGTTAGGCGTTAATGGCTCGAATCGCTGAGTTGCACCCCTTGGCTTTCAGCCTTTTCTCGCGTGTCTGGCACACGGCTTCGTTCAGGTCATTCTGGGAAGCAGACTCGGTGTTCAACCACATCAGGCTGTATTTCTATCAACTCAGAGTTGCGGGTGAG
>Ga0099827_10002610_pt1 | contig 10012 bp, 7 predicted proteins | sample CZO8metaG_FD_79339 | JGI IMG/M metagenome (GOLD analysis project Ga0099827, IMG submission 79339) | Vadose zone soil microbial communities from the Eel River Critical Zone Observatory, Northern California, USA - CZOApr15con1.8 metaG | ecosystem: Environmental > Terrestrial > Soil > Vadose zone ...
ATTTATATGACCCTAGTATACCATTTATTCAGATGCCCCTCACGTGCATGCCCTCAGGAGCTCCCTCAAGGCCAGTACCAGACCCTCGCCTCTCCTCGCCTCCTCTTCATCATCGAATACAGGTGTCTCGGCTCTCATACCTTCTTTCTCCCGTCTTGATGATGGTATTGTTCAACACGGTCATCATCACCGGTATCGTTGGTGTCATCTAAAGCTTTATTTTCATCTGCGACGTGCCTTCTGCCAGTTCTTCAGCTGAACCCACATGTCGCCCATGCCGATACTGCGTGTAGATATGCATTGATTCCATCACGTGCGACCGCCCACCCATCGCCGACCTCTGCCCTCTCTAGCAGGTGGGTGCCTCACGCTGGCTCACTTTCTTCCCGTGTTCTGACCAGTCACATCCCCTCGCATCTCTCCCTCACAGCCCGAATCACTGGCTCGCATTTTTCCTCGACCCAACCAGCCCTGAACTCTGCTGCGCCATGCAGCACGTGTCCCTCACAGCTCCTTGCACACTGCCTTCGTCGGATGTGTCTCCAGCCACTGATGTTGCTCGGTGCTGTGTTTGGGACGTACGGGACGCTGTGGGTGCATGCATGCATGCTTGCCTTTTGGGGTGAGGTTGTGCAGAGCAGAGACTACGCTCATTGTATATATTTTTAAAGTGCGTTTGTTCTCTTCGGGATTCCAAGTTTCAAGTGGGCCAGGTGAAGGTTTCCAGGGGCTATGCCCTTCAAGGTAGTGTAAGGTCACCTCACATTCCATGTGTGGAACGACTCGGAACTGACCCTTTCAACGCATTGCAAATTCGACTCTCAAGATGCCGTCTCATTTCATTTTCTCATTTCCTCTCTTGTCCTCTACTCGAACTACCACCGCCCTTGCCAGCAAGTCTAACATCGCCGTCACCGCAATGTGAAACCAACCATCACACTCCTTCTCGATCCCACCTCATCGCCTTCTATTCACTCCATTTGCTCTACATCTTCACTCACGTTCTCGCCTGGTCGCTTGAAAATCGCTTAAGTAGTCGCCGCCACCTGGCAGTCATATGCTCCACTCTTAGCTCCTTTGTTAGCTCTAACTTTCCTTAGTTCGCATCGCCTCACCACTTGTTAATACATACTGTCTGACTCCCTTCAACATCGCCGACATCGCACCCAATGTCGCCATCACTGCCTCCCGCCTACCGACGACACCGACACCACTGCCTCACCTTTCCTTACATCGCCTTCCTTCGCCCTCGCGGACACGTTTTGCAATACTTACAATTGTTACAAGTCTCACTAGGTATTGCTCGTATACAAAGCAAGCCTCCTGTCTCTGTGGAGAGCATTATTCCATCGAATTATTCCATTCCATTCCAGAATCCAGACAGACTTCGCCCTTGCTCGTGTTTTACCTCGAATCCACTCTTTTGCTCCAATTTCCCTGCGTGATCCTCTTCATCGTCGCGAGACCGTCACTCACAAATCCTCTTCCGTCGCTTCTCACCCGACTCGGCCAGGCGGCCTTGTGTAGCGGAAACCGTCGTCTGCACCTTCGCCCAGTCTCCTAGAATCGTCGACTCACTCGTCGTCTCTCTCCCTTCCTCACACATACACACTCGCTCTATCCATCACTTCACAGCCTACTAACCATTCAGTAGCAAGCCTCCCCTGTCGGGCTCACTCTAGGCGACACCTCAAGTCTGCGCCTGGTCTAGTGCAGCGCCCCGTGCCCATCCCCGTATTTGCCCTTGTCCAGGCTCTTTCGCCGGCACGTCGACTTTTGTCCTCGCCCTCTTGTGCCAGCCTGGTTTGTGCCAGCCCTCTGGTGGTAGCGCATCGAGCTCCCGCTCGCCCTCTCGCGGTACATCTCAAGTTTACACAGACTACCACATATGGGTCTACAACCTTGCATGTATGGTGCGCGACATGTAGCCTCCGGACATTAGGTTCGGTTCAGGTTCAGGTTTGTGTGGCTACAGTTGATGTCCTGTGAAACATACTTTTGGTGTACCCATCAACAGTGCATAAAACTAGTGCCAGTTCTTCAACTATCTCTAGAACGATGTACTAGGACCTACTTATCTCGTATAGGTCTAGTTGGGAAACTAGATACCCTGGCTCTAGTTTCCCAACCTAGTCCTATTTTCAACACCATGAATCTCTCCATGTTGATTCCTAAAACTAGATGACCACAGGTAACTAGAGTCACTAGAAGTCACTATTCTAGTTGCTCTGTTCACTTTTCAGTTTTGCTGATGCACTCTATCCGTTACGTCTCTCCTATTTACTTCCAACTGCCAAGTCTGCCTCAAGGCTGCCTGTCACTTCGCTTATTTTTTTCTTAGCCGATCTTTACACATAATACCCGCCCTCTAAATACCTTGCCCTTCCATCAGTAGCCGCTTTTTCGCCCACTTTTTGCTCTCTCTCAAAAACCCAACCACAATCTATTCTTCTCCATCGCCCTTCAATATCTCTCCACACATCCCAATGTCTACTTCTACCAACCTGGCTTCCTTCACCTCAAATATGTATGATCAGGATTTCAACATGCATGATCTGTAAGTCCTGTGACCTTCTACCTATCTGATATCCACATTGATTCATCTTACACCAAAATTAGCCCTGCCAGTCCATCAAACGTTGATGACCAACCTGAGTCACATGACCACTACCCTATGTCAAATGTCCCAGGTCCATTCGATGTCCCTCGTGATTTGGTTGACATAGCTCCGGTACCTGAAGCATATCTCGCTGAGCTAGGTGATCATGTCAACCAGTCTAAAGTTCTCGAAAACATTATTTCCACCACTCTCCATGATCCTGCCAATTCTGATCCTTTCGACGACAAATCCGTCTATGGACTCAAGCTTTCTAAGCTGGAGAGATTCTACAAAAATGGGGATCCTCGTGTCGTCGACCTTCTGTCCAACCGTCACAAGATCGTCATCGACAAGCACTTTAAGCTTGAATTCGGAAAACGTGAGATCTTGTTGGATACCTCTCAGACAATGATCGACTATCAACTCGTCGTCGCTAATTCTATCGGCTTCGGTATCTTGCTTCCTAATGCGGCTAGCGACCATCGATTCGGCTTCAACATGGAACTCAAGTCGCCACATAAGGCGTTCAAAGGAAAGCATGGTATGGTTGGCTTTGACACAAAGGGGCGAATGCTATACCTCGGTCGGGCGAACAATGAAGATGTCTATCTAACTATGGCTCCGAATGCATTTCTTGCCAGACATCATGAGCTTTGTGCTGCTGGCTATTCTACTGGATCATCTGTGATGTCTCGACGCCATTATCGACAGATGGTGATGATGCTTGCTCACTTTCTATCAAGGATACCTCAACTTGCGTATACGGTTATGGGCAGCGTATATGAGCAAGATCTTGAGCACGAGGATCCTGTCTGGACGTTTGTGACCAATATCATGTATGTGCACATATTCTCCATTGAAAATGATATATAAGATCTATCCTCCCTCCAACAATTGTCATTCTACGACTCACTCTAACTCTGCCATATATGGGGTATGTCTGCATCCGTGGCATGGGACCTTGGTTGCCTATGCAGATCATCTACATCCATGGCATGGGTACACGACCATGCAGACCAGAACGCCTGCATCAGTGGCACGGGTACAAGGCCGTGGATGCAGAACATCTGTATCTGTGGCATGGGTACACGGCCTGCATGCACAGCATGCACCACATGCCGCGGATGGGGAATGCCTGCATGTGCAGCATGAGTACACGGCCGTGCATGCAGAACGTCTGTATCCGCGGCACGGGTATACTGCCGCGGATGGGGAGCGTCTGCATGCGCGGCATGCACCACGTGCCGCGGATGGGGAGCATCTGTATGCGCGGCATGCACCATATGCCGCGGATGGGGAGTGTCTGCATGCGCGGCATGCACCACGTGCCATGGATGGGGAGCGTCTGCATGTGCGGCATGCACCACGTGCCGCGGATGGGGAGCGTCTGCATGCGCGGCATGCACCACGTGCCGCAGATGGGGAGTGTCTACATGCACGGCATACACCACGTGCTGCGGATGGGGAGCGTCTGCATGCGCGGCATGAGTACACGGCCGTGCATGCAGAACGTCTGTATCCGTGGCACGGGTATACTGCCGCGGATGGGGAGCGTCTGCATGCGCGGCATGCACCACGTGCCGCGGATGGGGAGCATCTGCATGCGCGGCATGCACCATGTGCCACGGATGGGGAGCATCTGCATCCGCGGCATGAGTACACGGCCGCGCATACAGAACGTCTGTATCCACGGCATGGGTATACTGCCGCGGATGGGGAGCGTCTGCATCCGCGGCATGCACCACATGCCGCGGATGGGGAGCATCTGCATCCGCGGCATGAGTACACGGCCGCGCATACAGAACGTCTGTATCCGCGGCATGGGTACACTGCCACGGATGGGGAGCGTCTGCATGCGCGGCATGTACCATGTGCCGCGGATGGGGAGCATCTGCATCCGCGGCATGAGTACACTACCGTGCATGCAGAACGTCTGTATCCATGGCACGTGTACACTGCCGCAGATGGGGAGCGTCTGCATCCGCGGCATGCACCACATGCCGCGGATGGGGAGCATCTGCATGCGCGGCATGGGTACACTCTGACGCATGCAGGACGTCTGCATCCGCAGCAAGGTCACTCTCCTATGCATCGCATGGCCAAGCCCTTGATCATCATGTCCATCTTCTTATCCTACACTTCCAATCATATCCACCTTCATCTATCTTCTGTCTCCCCAACTTCTCAACCAACTTCTGTCTCACCCTCTTTCCTATAGGAATGACCGATCTATCTCTTTGAACTTCGAAGACGTCCTTGCCCTAAACAACCTCATCCAAAACGGTTATCACTCCTGGGTCAACAACGCTCCTCCTTCCTGGAAGGAAGATCACTTCCTCCAAACTAATTCCCCTATATTAATCACTTCCCGTTATGGTCAAAACGCCTCAATCGCACTTCCAGGTAACAACTCAGATGAAGCACACGCTTGGAACAGAGAACGCGATTATTCAAAGGTCGCATTCCTCACCTTCGCACTCGCAACTTCTATAGAGTACATCATCTCATTCTCAGCTTCTACCTCTATTACTCATCAATCCTCTATCTCTCCCTCTAGATGCTATCGTATACACGATTGGGAGATCGTCCCAGTACGAGATATAAAGACACAATCTCACAATCACATATTCGACGATGACAGCACATTATCAAGACGTCGTATACGAGATATAGACACATACCCTATGTTAGACGAAGACGGACAAGAGATCCCAATATTCAATCGCAACGGTCAAAGAATCCAAAGAAGACTTCCTTTAATGGATCCTGACGAGTCTCAGTGCGGCGTCCTACTCAAGCTCAACAACATACACGCACTCTTCAATACTCCAGATCAGCTCTTCGAACATGACGACCTATACAACGATCCTTCTTCTTCTAACTCTCCTTCTCACTATGTCGACATCAATGCATATCCCATCGCCTTCCTTAGATCCGCAGGCAACATCCAGGCTTCAGGAATCCCCTCTTGTTTTCTATCACATATAGCAAACATAAACAAGTCTATTCGTCAAGATCCAAATGTTCAAGCCCAACACATTCTTCCCTCTGACGATTCTGATGATGACATGGACGTAGATCCTCCACAGCACCCACAACTTCTTGGGGGCCAGCCTGTAATCAAACCCATCGCTTCACAATTCTACAACTATATTGCTCATCGTACCGCTACCCGTGCCGGAAATCATGACACAATGAAAGGAACAGTCACCGCAGCCATAGCAGGTGGTTTCGCCCAATCAGACAAGCATCGTAGGAAAGCAAAAGAATTGATCACCTACTGTGATTCCGCCTTACCCTCCGACCACTTCAAATCTCATATCGATATCACCAACTGCCCTTCTTCTTGTCGTGCTGAACTTGTCTACTCAGTAGATGTCAGAGCGCTTACAAATCCCACAGGAAGGTATGCTTCTCTCCACTTCTCTCTCCACTCTCTCCCTCTCATTCCTTTCTTTAGCTTTATCTTTAATAACATTATCGCCCCTCTCGCAAATACTTGGAACGATGAAGATATTCTCAATACCATCAAACTGTATCTTCTCGTTCTCTCCCCACAAGTTAGTTCTCTTCTCCTTTCTCTCGTCTCCTACCCCTCCTACCCTCTCTCATCTATAGGCCTTTCCTGCTTTATATAATTGGGTGGCCAACCCAATCATTCGTATAATAAAAGCCATATATACATCACAATCAGATCTCGTCCGGCAACAAAAGCAACCTTGCCCTTTGAACCTCGAACTCCTCGCTTCTTTCGAGCGTCTCTTGTGCTACTGTCATACCGGAAATACCGCAGTTCTCACCACCTCTCTAATGCATCCTCTTGGTCTTAGTCGTGCTACCCTTACTGATGGCTTTCCTATGCTTCTGAACCCTTTCCAACATCCTACCATCTTTCTTGCTATACAAAACGGTTTGAAGGTAGACCCCTCTGCTTGGCCATTAAAAAACGGATATCCAGCAGTCGCTTCAAGGAAAGCTCAGATCTTTACATATTCTCTCAACCATTTCTTCGTAAGTCTTCATTATTCCTTCTTAAACCCCTATCTATCTATCTTATCTTATCTCTCCTTTCCCCACACACTTCTTATCTTATCATTCTCTATCACTCACTCTTCTATCTTAGGCATATCAAGCTATCCTCCGCATCTCTTATGCTCTGACCATTAATCCAACAAAATCATATCCAGGTCATCTTACACCAGCCCAGTCTCGTGCAATGCGTGTCTTGGAAATAGCCTTTTCTGAATTCTTTTTAGATACAAAGCAACTTATCACTGAAGGCGTTCGCCAGGATATCGACATCTACATCTCTAATCCTCCCTTAGATCACAACTCTAATGACACTCACCAACGTGCAAAAGACCACGAGAACAACCTCAAACGCTGGCTCAAATTAGACAAACCCCTGTCTTATGGTCATAAAGATAAAAACAAGACTTTCGAGACCCTCTTGCAAGCCATCGTCACTCACAAGGAAGATATCATACATGGCTTGCCAAATATGATGACAAACGCTATGACCCCTTCCGCCTTTGTCTCATCTCTTCTTGCAATGTCTCGCCCACACTTCCCTGCTGCTCCCTCCGCTCCCGTCTTGTCCAACGGTTCCTTTCTTCCAAGTCTCAAGCTTGCTCATTCTAAACTCATCCAGCTTGATGATACAAAAGATGATAATACCTTTGTCTCTACAATGTTCCTTCGTGCTGTCAAGTATCTTGATATCAGCTTCATTCCTTTCCACCTTCCCAGAACTCACTCTCGTGGCGCACCAAACAAAAAACCTGTGTACAACTCCTGGGCATATCTCGGTCTTCAGGATACAAACACCACAAATCCTCTCCCTCTCCCTTCCAACACCCCTTCTTTATCCCAAGCCGCTGCTTCTCTCGCCCTTTCTAACATTCTTGCTCACGATTCAAATGCTGCCTGGTCCATCCATCCTCTTCGTCTCGCAGATATTTCCTCATTCGTCAATAAGGCAACTCTTCCCGCAGATTATGCAACACCTTCTCCTTCAACCACTCCCTATGTCAACGAAACCTTCCATTGGGTAAAGCAAGCATATGACCCTAGAAAGCCCCTCCACCATCTCGCCCTTCTCGTCTCTCTTATCATCGCTTGTCTTCGTCCAAACTTGTTTCTTCCCATAGATCCACAGATCAGATCCCTCTTTATCTCTGCAGATACAAAGGACAAGGTTCGCGATGTTTATCATTCCCTCCCATGGGTAAATAAGAAAAAGGACAAGAAAGGTATCTCAGATGAGACCCTTCTTGTCTCTATGTTTACCACTTTTATCATCGCCCTCTATGAGCCAACCAGTCCACTTCGTATTCATATGCAGAGCTCTTCAAGGGGCGGTCTTGGAGATGCCTGGACAGCAAAATATAGTACGCTTTCTTTCTATCACATTCCAGTCTTTTTTTAATCTGACACATCTTATCCCTTCTCCCTTTCTTCTAACAGCTATCAAATCCATCTCATATTCTACCCTCATCCGTGTTGGTATCCTTTGGGGAATAGGTTCTGGCGCATATGAAAAGGGTAAATTCGGTGATGCCTGGGGTTGTCATTCACCTCAATATATCACAATTATGCATGATACCCTTATCCAGAAGCTTACTGGTTCTCAGGATGATACAAGGTCTATATTTGCACCTTTCGATGCATTGTCACTTCTTATAGGTGACAAGAATGCCCGCACATTTTGTCAGCAGAACCTTGGAATATCTGCTAGGCCACCTCTTCATAATCAATCTTAGTATCTTAGTGTAACCAGTACAGATTAATGTATATAACTTTTAATCATAACTTTTATCAGAAACATGTTGTTTTTCTTGCCAGTATCTTGCAAGGTGGGTAGACAGTGGTAGTGTTGCCCAAAGTCTAGTTTAGTCCAGTTCGGGTAGATTTCTCCAAACTGTGAACTGGACTTTGGGTCTGGTTCACATTTTTTCTTGAACCCGAACCTGAACCTAAGTGAACTGAACTTTAGGTCTGGTTCAGGTTCTCTACTGGTCTGAACCTGAACTGGACCTGAAAGGGTATCATGATGAGGGGGGCAGTGCCAGAAACACCGGAGTATTTACCTAGAGCATAGGGGTGCTCCTCCTTGGGCCTCGGCATTCCTTGCTATCTCAGCACAATACCTGAATGCACTGGCAGCGCCGATGAAAGCTTCCCGATAGCATCTTGTTTCGGATTCAGGGATATCGCAAGCAACTTTCTTGGAGGTTATACATAGGTATCATGTACTCATCCCCAGTGCTATCGAAGGCTAGAATGGCTTCCTCATACTCCACTCCCTGTGGTTCAGAAGCCAGTAAACGAGCACAATCATCAAGATGTACATTTTAGAAACTGTATACAACAACGTAGGCTATATGGAAATACACCATGCTGTTTATTGATCCACATCAGTAACATTACCACCCTGACCTCCCACAATGCTCGCAGTTGTGTGATAATGACTCAGTACCTCACCTGCGGCACTAATATACCTATTACGGTATGCGCTTTTCAAATTCTACAATGCCTCGAACATGTCTAGTGCTAGCCGGTTGCTCTGCTTGTCATTAGTGAGAGATGCGTTCAAGAATGCACATTCGGAAGGTGTTGCCGAGCCCTGAATGTTGAGAGCGTGTACGTGCTGAGCGTATGTGTTGTAGTAGCTAATCTATAGCCACGGACTGTAGATCCGGAGACACATTAGGTACTCCAATAATATGAATAATGAGACGCGCGAGTACGGACACACACGGACCACCTAACCGAAGCGCGTCGTATGAACAATAGAATTACTATATACGGACCAAAGTAGCTGCTAGTAGATAACAGCCCTACGCACGTACACAAATGCATCTCAGACACTTAATGTCTGATCTTATGGACAATAACATTGATAGGCACTGTTCTTAAGGCCTTATGCCTTGACACATTGACTAGGATAATTACTATTGTGCCGCGTCGTATATATACTGTACATTGTAGGAACTAATACACTATCTTTTTACTCCAATTTCTCTCGCTGCGCTCCACTCTCCATACCTCGACTTCTACACTGAATATGGCCTGAATGGGTAGATAGTCCTGCGCCATTCGCGTAAGAATGGGGTACTGCGTCGAGTGTCTCTGTAGCATGTTAGCAACATATGGCAGAATCTGGGGCAGAGCAGGAGTAGAGGTGGGTGCACGGACGCGTCCAGACTGGGGGATAACGCACTGCGGCCCCCCGTCTCACTTTCATCTTCTAACGCCACCAGCACATTTCCTTATCATTGACAATTTGATATAGCTTTTCAAACTCATTCCGAACAAGGGGCGGCGCCACATGTAAGCCAGGTGTCGCCTCAACCCCCCTCTTCATTTCGCAGCAACGCGCCCTCGAGCGTCGTCCCTTGGCCGCAGTCAAGA
>Ga0099827_10002611_pt1 | contig 10010 bp, 9 predicted proteins | sample CZO8metaG_FD_79339 | JGI IMG/M metagenome (GOLD analysis project Ga0099827, IMG submission 79339) | Vadose zone soil microbial communities from the Eel River Critical Zone Observatory, Northern California, USA - CZOApr15con1.8 metaG | ecosystem: Environmental > Terrestrial > Soil > Vadose zone ...
AAGATGTCGCCCACCACGGCCGTGGCCGTAGGGGCCCCCCCGGCGCCGCGCCCGCTGAAGACGATCCGCCCCACGTCAGCGCCTTCGACCAGCACGGCGTTGAACTCATCGGGAACCAACGCCAGCGGATGGTCCAGGGGCACCAGCGCCGGGTGCACACGCGCCTCGACCTCCCCGTCATGGATTCGGGCAATAGCGAGCAACTTGATGCCAAACCCCAACTCCTTCGCGTAGAGGAAATCCCGAGGCGTAATCCGCCTGATGCCTTCCCGGTACACATCCACGCCTCTGACGTGGCGGCGGAATGCGACGGTTGCCAGGATGGCGAGTTTGGCAGCCGCGTCATGCCCATCGACATCGTCGGCCGGATCGGCTTCCGCAAACCCCCGGCGCCGCGCCTCCGCCAGCGCGTCTTCAAACGACCATCCCTCATGTGCCATCCGGGTGAGGATGAAGTTGGTGGTCCCGTTGAGGATGCCGGTGATGGCATGCAGGCGCGCGACCGCCAGGGATTCGCTGATGGGCTTGATGAGTGGGATGCCCCCACCCACGCTGGCCTCAAAATACAGGTGCGCGCCGGAGGACTCGGCCTGCGCAAACAGTTCTATCCCATGCGCGGCCAGGAGTGCTTTGTTGGCCGTCACCACAGATTTCCCCGACGACAACGCCCGCAGCAGGTAACTTCGGGCTGGTTCGATTCCGCCGATGAGCTCCACGACGATGTCGATCTCGGGTGATGTCACGATCTCCAACCCGTTGGAACTCAACACGCCGGCAGGGACGGAGACCTGCCGGGGTCTGTCCGGACGCGCCACCGCCACGCGTTTGACCACCACCGGACGGCCCGCGGCCCGAGCCAGGGCATCGCCGTCCTGCAGCAACCTGTAGACTTCGGCCCCGACGGTCCCCAGGCCGAGCAACCCGACTCCGATCGCCTGTCGATCCCCCATCGCCGGCCCCTCTGGAAACGAAGGTGCAATCTTCATAGCAGGCGCGCCCACTGCTGTCAACGGTGGTGGCCGACCACCGCGCCCTCCTCGCCCACCCTTTGACAGTGTGAGGCCTGGCAGTATGCTGGTAGGCAAGCCCCACAGCCGGTCTCATCAGCGGTATCCGGAGGAGCGCCCATATGATCAGTCAGAAGATGAATGACGCGATTAACGCGCAGATTGGCCGTGAGTTTGGCGCGTCGCTGCAGTACGTTGCGGTCACGGCCCACTTTGAGGTCCAGAGCCTGCCTCGGCTCGCCAAGCATTTCTCCCGCCAAGCGACGGAAGAGCACGACCACGCGATGCGCTTCATCACGTACCTCATCGACGCCGGCGCTGCCGTCGTCATCCCCTCTGTGGCCGCGCCGAAGAGCACATTCGCCACCGCCGAAGAGGCGGTGAAGCTCTCGTTGGACTGGGAGCAGGAGGTCACCCGGCAGATCCACGCGATCCTGGAGCTGGCGCTCAAAGAGAATGACCATACCACCCAGCAGTTCTTACAGTGGTTCGTTGCGGAGCAGCTGGAAGAAGTCAGCAGCATGGACAAGCTGCTCAGCGTGGTCCGGCGCGCCGGAGAGAACGGCCTGCTGTTTGTCGAAGACTACCTGGCCCGGGAGAAGACCGAGGGCGACGAAAAGGAGTGACCGCGCAGCGTCATCTCCGGGCAGTAGCGGGCGCTGCTTGCCGCCCGCGCTGAGGCGGGAACTCCGCTTCGCGTTGGCCTGATCAGCGCCGGCAAGTTGGGCACGATGTTCCTCTCGCAGGCCCGCCGGCTGGCGGGCCTGCACGTACTCGGCGTCGCCGACCTATCGCTGGATCGGGCCGGGCGTGCGCCTGGCGCGCGCGCGGGTGGCCGCCCGAGCGGGACGCGACCGGCACTTTTCCCGAGGCGCTCCGGACCGGCAAGACGTATCTTGGACGTGGAGAACGTGGAAGGACGTTCAAAAAGGAATCCCTACAACGAGGAAACGAGGTCCTGGTGGAGATGCGCCTCGAGCCGGGCCACGGCCTTCGCTTCCAGCCCGATGTTGCTAAAGATCGACGACCAGAACTTCGCGTCGGCCAAACTACGGTACTGCCGGCTCACGACAAGGTAGGCCGTGCCTGACTGCACGACGGCGGCGATGTACCCCTTGCTGCGGACGAGCCGCGCCTGCGCGTCCGCGGATTCGAGTCGCTCGAATCGGCCGAAGGCCACCACGAAGCGCCCCGAGCGCGAGGCCATAGCGCGTGCCTGACCAAGCCGTGAAGCCACCACCAGCGAGGAGCGCGCGGCCGGGGCGACTTCCAGCGTCCCTGTCCGGAGGGCGGTCGCCACGGACGATGACGGCAGGGTCGCGCGCAACGCCCAATACGGACCAAAGGCCAGGATCAGCGCCATCAGTCCCGCGGCCAAGAGCTGAGGGATCTGCCGACCCACCGGCACGACCGGCGCTGGCTTGATCCGGTTCTGGAATGTCCGTTCATCCCACGTCGCCACGAGCGCTCCTCATTACGGCAGTTGACACGTTGACCCGGACGCCGTTGCAGACATGACGTAAACTCAACGCGGCAATGTTCCCACGGGTCAACGGATTCCAGTATCGCACCTTGCACCGACGCCCGCAACCGTGGACCCGCCGAGTGCCCAGAGGCGGTGTCAAACGCGATCCCCGGCGAGGACTGCCCGCCCATGACGCGAATCCAACGGCACGATTATGACCTCAGCGCGTCCCACCACCCGCGGCCGCCTGCGCGAACTCGCCGTGGTATTCTCCCGGCTTGGCACCTTGGGGTTCGGCGGGCCAGCGGCGCACATTGCCATGATGCGAGACGAGGTGGTGCGGCGGCGCCGCTGGATGACGGATCAGATGTTCCTGGATCTCGTCGGCGCCACCAACCTCATCCCCGGCCCCAACTCCACGGAGATGGCGATCCACATCGGGTATGCGCGCGCCGGCTGGCGCGGGTTACTCGTCGCCGGAGCCTGTTTCATCGTCCCAGCCATGGTGATCGTGATGGCCTTCGCCTGGGCCTACACGCGGTACGGGACCGTGCCCGCGGCAGTGCAGTTGCTGTACGGGATCAAGCCGGTGATCATCGCCGTGATTGCACAGGCGCTGTGGTCACTCGGACGGACTGCGGTCCGGGGGTGGCTGACCGCGGCGACCGGCGCTGTCGCCCTTGGCCTCTTTTTCGCCGGCGTGAACGCGCTCCTGCTGCTGGCGGCCGGAGGCCTGGCCGTGATGCTGGTCGCGAACGCCAGCAAACTGCGTGGGGCGGCGGCCGGTTTCGTCTCCGCGGCGACGTGGACATCGGCCGCTGCGATCCTCACGCCCGTACCGTTTGCCTTCAGTACGCTCGCGCTCGTGTTCCTGAAGATTGGATCGGTGCTCTACGGCAGCGGCTACGTGCTGCTAGCGTTCTTGCGCGCGGACCTCGTGCTGCGCCTGGGATGGCTGACCGACCGGCAACTCCTGGACGCGGTCGCGGTCGGCCAGTTCACGCCCGGTCCGGTCTTCACCACCGCCACGTTCATCGGATACCTGCTGGGCGGCGTGCCGGGCGCCGTCGTGGCGACGGCCGCCATCTTCCTCCCCGCGTTCGTATTCGTTGCCGCCAGCTATCCGTTCATCCCCCGCCTGCGCCGGTCGCCGTGGGCCGGAGCCCTGCTCGATGGGGTCAACGTGACGTCGCTGGCGTTGATGGCCGGCGTGACCTGGCAACTGGGACGCGTCGCGGTCACCGATGTGACCACGGCCGTACTTGCGGTCGTCTCGGCCGGACTGCTGATCAAGTCCCGCGTGAACTCCGCCTGGCTCGTGGGTGCGGGAGCAGCAATCGGCGTCGCGCGATTGTGGGTGCGATGATACGCCTCACAGCACTCCGGTCTCCGGATTGAGCCTGCCCTCGGCAAATCGCGCCGGTCGGAGCGCGTGGACATCGAGGGTGGTCGCCGCTCCGTCCAGGACGCACTCAGCAGCGAGCTGCCCCAGCGCGGGCGCATGCATCACGCCGTGTCCTGAGGACCCATTCGCGAGGTACAAACCCTGCACGCCGGGTGCGGCGCCGAGGACGGCGTGGCGATCTGGGGACATCTCATACAACCCCGCCCAACAGGACGCGCGGTCTATCTCCACTCCCCGCAGCACCGGCAGGTGCGCCGTAGCGCGGGAAAGCAGTCCGTCCAGCCACGCCACGTCGAACGTCGTGTCAAAGGGATCGTCGGAGCGCAGGTCGGCGGGCCACAACAACAGCACGCGGCCGTCGCGCACGCGCAGGTGGAACCCGTCGTCCACAAAGATCGTCATCGGCATCTGCTCCGGCAACAGGGCGGTCGGATACGTCACCGCAACCTGGCGCTTCACCGGTCGCACCGGGAGGTCGACGCCAGCCTCGGCCGCGACCGCGCCGGCCCACGGTCCCGCGGCGTTCACCACACACCGTGTACTGATCGTCTCGGCGTCGGTACGCACGGCGGCCACGCGTCCAGACTCGATGATGCACCGCCCCGCCGCGACCTCAACCCTGGCGCCGAGCCGTTGCGCCGCACCAAGATACCCGCGGAGGATCTCCAGGGGTCTGATAAACCCGTCGCTAGGAGAGTACGTACCACCGATGGCAGCGTCCCGAGGCACCGCCGGATTGAGGTCAGCAACTTCACCCGGTGCAACGATCTTGACGTCGCGCAACCCCGCGTCCTCCTGGACCGTCACCGCCGCTTGCAACGCCGCCAGCTGGTCGTGGGTCGATGCCAGGAAGAGATAGCCATACGGCCTGTATCCGGGATCCGTGCCGACTTCGTCCCGGAAGGCGGCGAGTTTGTCTCGCGCCAGCAAGGAGAGCTGGACATTGACTCGCGTGCTGAACTGTGCCCGGAACCCCCCCGTCGCCCGCCCGGTGCTGCCCAGCCCCTGACCTGGGCGGTCCAGCACCAGGACCTGCTTCTGTCCGCGGGCGGCCAGATGATACGCCACGCTGGCCCCAACCACCCCGCCGCCGATAATAACCACGTCCGCGGTTCTAGCCATACGCTACGCGCCGTCGTACTCTTCCGCATGCCTGTGACGCATCCATGCACGGCGCAGGAGATGTGGTAACGCCATCCTACTGTTCTGGTGATGGTTCGAACGGAGCGATGGTAACGCAGACGCCCTCCGGGTGGATCCTGCGCACGTCCGCCATCGGCCTGGCATACCTGGGCGCGCAGATGTCCGCGGCCCTCTACCACGCCTATCTCCCCATCTTCTACGGCGCCTTCATCGCCAGCAACACGCTGATCGGGCTCGTGATGACTATCGACAACATCGCCTCGCTGACCATTCAGCCCTACTTCGCCAGTCTCAGCGACCGGGTGGATACCAAGCTCGGCAGGCGCATCCCCTTCCTCCTGGTGGGTGTCCCGGTCGCGGCGCTCTTTTTCGTGATGATCCCACGCGCCAGGAGCTTCGCGCTCTTATTCGCGGCGACGCTCCTCGTGAACACCGCCGGGGCCGTCTTCAACAGTCCGGGCTACGCGCTGATGCCTGATATCACGCCCCGGCTGCTGCGCAGCCGCGCGAACGGGATCCTTAACATGATGGGCGGGCTGGGAGCCGTGATCGCTTTTCTCGTGTTGTCGCCGCTCATCCGCCGGTCCCGGACGCTGCCGTTCGATATCGCCTCGGGGATCCTGCTCGGCGCGCTGGTCGTGATCTTGTTCGTGATCCGCGAACGACGGCTGTCCCAACTGTACCTGGCGGATCAGACACCAGCCTCCGACGTCGCGGTGGGCCACCTGTTGCCCGCCGCGCGGATGGTCGTCCTGAGCCGTGACCGCACCCTCCTCTTTCTCATGCTCGGAGCCCTGGCCTGGGTGGCTGCGGTCACCGGCGTGCAGAACATGTTTACCAGGTACGGCGTCCAGCACTTAGGGCTGGACCCCGCCGGCGCGACCTCCATCCTCGCGTTCTTTGCGATCGCCTTCATCGCATGTTCGGTTCCTGCCGGAATCCTTGGCGACCGTCTCGGCCGACTGAAGACGATCCGGCTGGGTGCCGCCAGCACGCTGGTCGCCTTCGTCGCCGTATCGGTCATTCGAGATACGGTGCTCTACCGCCTGAGCCTGATCATCGGCGGCGCAGGCTGGGCCCTGGTCATCACCAACGCCTACCCATTCTTCGTGGACCGGATCCCGGCGGCCCAGACCGGCACATTCACCGGCCTGTGGAACGCGACGCTGGCACTGGCGGGCCTGGTCTCACCGCCGATCTATGGCGCCGTCGTCGACGTGTTTGGGTTCGGGGCCTTTTTCGTCCCGGGAGTGGTGTTCATGGCCGCCGGCATCGCGTGTACGTTCGGCATGACAACTCAGACCCGACCGCTGCGGGCCAGCCGCACGTAACGGCGGTACAGCAGCGGATCGATCTGCCCGGCCTCCACCGCCGTCTTCACCGCGCATTTCGGCTCGTGCGTGTGCGAGCAGTCACGGCAACGGCATCCCGCTGCCAGGGCGCTGATCTCCGGGATGAGGCTGCCCCGCCACGGCCTGGCCCACGTAGGGGAACCTCCGCCGCGCCCGAAGCGCTTGCCTTTGGGGAAGATTTCCCCGCTTACCTCCTTTTCAATGGGTGCAGTTCTTGATTACAATTTTATCCGGAGCCATCGGTCGGTCTCATCAGTCCAAATCATCCAGCAGGAGGTCACGAATGGTACGTGTGCGCCTGGCGTTGTTGATGTGCGTGTTGATCGCAGCCGCCCCCCCGCTGCCGGCGGCCGCCGGATTCCAGGGCCTGCGAATTTCGACGCCCTTCCCGTCGCAGTCCGCGCAGTTGGGTGAACCGATCACGCTGACGCTGACCGTCAAGAACTTTGGTCTGCCACCCCAGACGGTAACGCTGCGGGTCGCGTCGGCCCCGGGCGGATGGAAAACCACCTTCCTGGGAGGCGGGCGGGTGGTGGAGTCAGTGTTCGTCGATCCGGACCAAGAGAACGTGGTCACCCTGCGGCTCGAACCGCCTAAGGGCGTCCGCGCAGGCAATTATCGCTTCCAAGTGGTGGCCGCTGGTCAGAACGTGTCAGCGACACTCCCCGTTACGCTGACCCTGGGGAATGTGCTGCCGCGGCGGCTGTCTCTGCAGGCCGAACTCCCTGTGCTGCGGGGGTCCCCCACGTCGAGTTTCCGCTACCGCCTCACCCTGAAGAATGAGAGCGACCAGGAGCTCCTGGTGAACCTCAACGCGGACGCGCCACGCGCCTTCGGGGTGACGTTTACCACCTTAGGCCAGGAAGTGGCCAGCCTGCCGATCAAAGGTGGCGAGTCCAAAGACCTGGATGCGGAAGTGCGGCTGCCGCCGAAAGCCCCGGCCGGCAGCTATCCCATCACGGTCCGGGCCGTTGGCGGCGGAACCGGCGCGGAGCTGGCCCTCCGCCTGGAGGTCACGGGCAGACCCGAGTTGTCTGTGACCACGCCAGACAACCGGCTCTCCGGCAACGCCACAGCCGGCCGTAGCTCTCCGCTGAAACTGGTGGTCAAGAACAACGGCAGCGCACCGGCGCGCAACTTGACGTTCTCGGCGTCAGAACCGACGGGGTGGGAAGTTACGTTCACTCCCGAACGCCTGGATGAGATCGCAGCCAACGACCAGGCAGAGGTCACGGCGAGTCTGAAACCATCAGACAAGGCGCTGAGCGGTGACTACATGGTCACGATGACGGCCAGCGCCGGCGAGGCCTCGGGGTCCGCAGATTTCCGCATCGCCGTCGGCCGCTCCACGCTGTGGGGATTCGCCGGCGTCCTCCTGATCGCCGTGGCCCTGGGTGTGGTGACATTTGCCGTGAACCGATACGGACGGCGATGAACGGCGTGATCGAAACTCAGGACCTCAGCAAGCACTATGGCCCGGTGATCGCCGTGGATGGGCTCACCCTGACGCTGCCCAAGGGCGAGGTCTTCGGCCTGCTGGGGCCCAACGGGTCGGGCAAGACGACCACGATCCTGATGCTGCTCGGCCTCACCGAACCCACGTCCGGCACGGTCCGTGTGCTCGGCTACGATCCGTCGCGCAACCCGCTTCAGGTGAAACGGCGTGTCGGGTATCTCCCCGACTCTGTCGGATTCTACGACGACCTCACCGCACGCGAGAATCTGCGCTACACCGCACGTCTGAACGGCCTGGCGCGCGCAGAGGCCGAAGGGCGGATCACCGACGCGATGGGGCGGGTGGGCCTGACCTCCGTGGCCGACCGGCTGGCTGGCGCGTTTTCACGCGGGATGCGCCAGCGTCTAGGCCTGGCCGAGGTCCTCTTGAAACGACCCGAGATCGCCATCCTGGACGAGCCCACGGCCGGTCTCGATCCCGAGGCGGCGATGGAGTATCTGGAGATGATCAAAGACCTCAAAGCGCACGACATCACGGTGCTGCTGTCGTCTCATCTGCTGCACCAGGTGCAGGCAGTGTGTGACCGGGTGGGCTTGTTTCACAAAGGCAAGATGGTGCTGGAGGGGACGTTCGACACCCTGGCCGATCGCGTCTTGGGCGGCGCGTACCGTATCACGGTCGAAACATCACGCCCCGATGGTCTCGAGCCGGCGCTGCGGGCGATCCCTGGTGTCACCAGCCTGTCGCAGGAGCGGCCGGGTCAGTTCCAGCTCGAGGCGCAGGTGGACTGCCGCGCCGAGGTGGCTCGACGGGTGGTGAGCTCGGGAGCGGACCTGCTCGGGCTAACGCTGGAACGCCCGTCCCTGGACGAAATCTACGCCCGCTATTTCCGAGGGGTGGACCATGAAGCGTGAGGGGTCACCCTGGACTGGGCTGTGGGCGGTCGTCCTCAAAGAACTGGCCGACCATCTCAGTAGCGTCCGCATGCAGCTGCTGGAACTCCTGATCTTCCTCACGGCGTTTGCGGCGACGTTTGTGGCGTCACGCCAACTGCGCGCCACGATCGCGGAAGACCCGTACGTCTATTTGAAACTGTTTACGACGGCCCAGGATCCGCTTCCGTCGTTCGTCGCTTTCCTGGGCTTCTTTCTCCCGCTGGCGGCGATCGCGCTGGGGTTTGATTCGGTGAACGGCGAGCATAACCGGCGCACGCTCAGCCGCGTCCTGGCGCAACCGATTTACCGGGACGCCCTGCTGCTGGGAAAGTTCCTCGCCGGCATTGTGACGCTGGGGATCAGCCTCCTCGCCCTGTGGCTGTTGGTCACCGGCATGGGGCTGCTCGTGCTCGGCGTGGCGCCGAGCGGACCAGAGGTCGCCCGGGGGTTGCTCTTCTTGTTGAGTACGCTGGCGTACGCCGGGATCTGGCTGGCGCTGGCACTGATGTTCTCGGTCGTCTTCCGCCAGCCGGCGACATCCGCCCTGGCGGCGATGGCGGTGTGGCTGTTCTTCGCGGTGTTCTGGGACATCATGGTGCAGGTTGCGGCGCAGGCACTGCGACCGGCCTATGGCGGGGATCCATTTGCCGCGCTGGCCCAAGTGCGGCTGGGGCTCTTCCTCTCCCGGCTCTCGCCCAACACGCTGTTCGCAGAGCTGGTGATCGCGCTGCTCAACCCCGAGGTGCGCGCCCTGGGGCCAGTGTTCATCACGCAATTAGAGGGCGCCGTGTTGAATAGCCCGCTGCCGGTCGGCCAAAGTCTCCTCCTGGCCTGGCCGCAGTTTACCGGATTACTGGCGGGGGTGCTGATGCTGTTCGCGGGGAGTTACGTATTGTTCCAGCGCCAGGAAGTGCGCGCGTAAGGCACGGCTCCCTGGTACCGCGCCGAACAACGAAACGTCGCAAGAAACCGGGGTCCCCCAAACATTGCCGCGCACGCTTTGGGGTGGTTAGATGCGCTTCAATCCGCCAAAGAGGCGCAACAGGATCAGCGCGGAACCGATGACCAGCGCCCCGATCGCGGCAACGGACTGGACCTGGTGCCACGAGGCAGGCGGCAGCGCCGCCGCCAGTTGAGCCGCCATCCTTTCGACCTGGTGCCAGATCGGCGCATGCCGGGTCAGCATGTAGAGTCCGCCAAAGACCAACACCACGCCAAGCAGCGCCACAACCATTGCAGTCCTCCCT
>Ga0099827_10002613_pt1 | contig 10008 bp, 12 predicted proteins | sample CZO8metaG_FD_79339 | JGI IMG/M metagenome (GOLD analysis project Ga0099827, IMG submission 79339) | Vadose zone soil microbial communities from the Eel River Critical Zone Observatory, Northern California, USA - CZOApr15con1.8 metaG | ecosystem: Environmental > Terrestrial > Soil > Vadose zone ...
CAAGGCGACATCGCCCCTTCCGCGTCCTCCCGAACGGGCGTAGTCTATGCGTCTCCCCCTTGGCTTGCGCGCGCGACGAAGACCAGGGAGAAATGCCGTGAAACTCCACCGCCGCACATTCTTGCATCTGGTCGCGGGCACCGCTGCGTTGCCGGTCCTACCGCGTCTAGCTAGGGCACAAACCTATCCGACGCGGCTAGTGCGTATCATCGTCGGATTTCCGGCAGGCGGTACAACGGACATTGTTGGACGGCTCATCGGTCAATGGCTGTCGGAGCGTCTTGGTCAGCAATTTGTTATTGAGAACCGGCCCGGCGCGAGTGCCAACATCGCCACTGAGGCAGTCGCGCGTGCCGCCCCGGACGGTTATACGCTCCTTATGCTCGGAGCGGCCAACACGATTAATGCAACGCTGTTTGACAAACTAAATTTCGATTTTGTCCGCGACATTGCGCCCGTTGCAGGCATAATCGATACGCCGCTTGTAGTGGAGGTCAATCCATCGGTTCCGGCCATGACACTTTCCGAGTTCATTGCCTATGCCAAGAGCAACGCGGGCAAGATCAACCTGGCAACGCCCGGCATTGGGACTCCGCCTCATGTGGCAGGTGAGTTGTTCAAGATGATGGCGGGTGTCGACATGGTCCTTGTTCCGTATCGCGGCAGCGGACCAATGCTCACGGACCTGCTTGGCGGACAGGTGCAGGTCGCGTTCGATCCCTTGCCTGCCTCTATCGAACATATCAGGGCCGGCAAACTGCGGGCACTGGCAGTAACCACGGTGTCGCGTTCGGCGGCGTTGCCGGACATCCCAAGCGTGAGTGAGTACGTGCCCGGCTTCGCAGCGAGCACTTGGTATGGCGTCGGTGCACCCAAGAACACACCCCCCGAAATCATTGACAAACTAAACACGGAAATAAATGGGGCAGTCGCCGATCCCAGGATGAAATCGCGGCTCGCGGAGTTAGGCGGCACACCATTCGCAAGTTCACCCGCAGCCTTCGCGAAGTTTGTCGCCGACGACACGGCGAAATGGGCGAAGGTGATTAAGGCGGCGAATATCAAGATCGAGTAAGTCGTTCCGCGAAGCTCGCAGTCCGACGTCCGTTGTGGGTCAATATCGGAAGTCGTCGCTCTCACTCAATCACCTCATCAGCGCGGGCGAGCAGCGAGGGTGGCACATCGAGACCGAGCGCTTTTGCCGTTCTTAGATTGATCACCAGTTTGAACTTGGTCGGCTCTTGCACCGGAAGCTCTGCCGGCTTGGCACCCTTCAAAATGCGATCGACGTACGCGGCGAGTTGGGGTTCGAAGGGCTCGCCTAGGCTGTACGACATCAGGCCGCCGCCGATTTCACGCCAAGAATAGATCGCAGCCACCTTGTGACGAGCGGCAAGCGTAATGATGAGTTCTTTTTGACTAGAGACGAAGTAGTCTGCTGTCACAATGAGACCGCTCGGCGGTTGGCCTTCGAGTCCTGCGATGACCCTCGCGATTTCGCCGGGATTGCGAACGGGTGCCGCGATCGGCGTGATCGCAAACGACGGAGCAGCAGCTTCGATCGGATGCAGATAATACGCTCCGCCGCCGGGCGCGGCGTCGGGATTGAAGAGGACCGCGACCCGGGCAATCGCGGGCGAGATTTCCTTGAGCAATTCAAGCCATTTGCTCGCGAGACCGCTGCCTCCGTAGGCGAAGCCGGTAGCATTGCCGCCGGGCCGCGTAGCTTTGGGCGAAGCCGCTCCCCACTGGGTCCGATACGAGGCCGAAAACAACAGGGATCGAGCGCGTCTCGTCAAGCACTGCAGCGACCAAGGGGGTGTTAAGGGCAACGATCACGTCGGGATGGAGCTTGACCGCCTCTTTCGCCAAACTGCGCAGCCGCCCAAAATCGCCGCCCGCGAGGCGATATTCGATCCGGACATTTCGGCCGTCAATCCAGCCTAAATCCCTGAGCGCCTGTTCGAAAGCGCTGCGTATTGAATCCGATGTCCCGCCTTCACCGTACGGCATCAGCACGACGATCCGCGAAATACGCGGTGACGTCTCAGCCGAAGCGGCGCGGGGCCAACCAGTTGCCGCGAGGAAGAGAAGCTCGATGAACTCCCGCCGCCGCATTTAGCCGCCCCCTAGAGCCTAAGGGTCACGCCTTGTGCAATGGCTAAGACTAGCACTTTGCGACTGATCGGCGAGTGGGAAAACGAGGCCGCAACTAGGCAGCCTTACTCTTCATTGCGCCAAGCACCCAAGAGGAAAACCTTGCGCGCTCTGCGGTTCGACCCCGCCTGCGCTTGAACGTCGGATAAATCGACGCCCTTTCGCTTCATGAGAAGCTTCGCGGCGATCCCGATTACTAAAAAGGGCGTAACGTAGATGACGAACGTCTCAAGTGCGCGCATTAGCTGGCTCCTAATCGGCCAGGCGGACACAACAGGCATTATAGCACAGCGAATTTGTTCTCGACCAGGGAATTACGATAGTGACCGGAAATCAAAACAGGCCACTGAGGTCGCAAACAGGCCAGCGCCGACTCCGAAAGATCGGGCACATAGACCGTTTCGGGAATCTGGTAGGTTAAGGTTCAGACCGGATGTCCGAGTTGGGTCAATCGCGTCACTTTGGCGATGTCCGGGTCACTTCCGCTTTTCCCCCGTTTGCGGAAGTATTGCAGACGTCGCGGCACTTCGCATTTGTGCCAATTTCGCAAGTCAAGCCAGCCAAGCCGGGCTAGAATCGAACCAACAGGGGGATCTGATGAAGCCGCTTCAGGAATGAGACGAAGCGTTTTTAGATCGGCATTTCGTTCAAGGAAAAATCCAAGAGAGCAACGCACTCGATTACAAAGACTCACGGTCGCTGGGCAAGCAAAGTCCCGAGCGCTCGGAGCTGTGCAAGGACACGTCCGCTTTCGCAAACGCGGGCGGCGGCATGATTATCTACGGCATCACCGAAAATAAGCACGAGCCGACCGGGATCGATCAAGGCGCTGATATCACCGCCATCACAAAAGAATACATCGAGGACGTTCTCACAAGCAACATTCGCCCGAAGATTGAAGATTTGGAAATCAAGGTTGTACCGCTCCCGAGTAGAGGCGCGAACCGCGTAGCGGTTGTGCTTCGCATAGGACAAGCGACCGCCCTTGCCCCGCACCAGAACGAATTGGACAACAAGTACTATCGACGGCACAACTTCAAATCCGAACCGATGAGGGATCATGAGGTCCGCGACGCCATGCGCCGCAGTATCGCCTTGGGCAGGAAGTTTGGGCTCGCGTGGAACATCCTTGTCGAAGTTCGCCGCTTGAGAGCCGCGGCGGCTGAACGGCACGCGATTCCGGGATCGGACCATATTCCGCGGACTACACTGAGCATTAGCGTCTCAAACGATTTGCGCGCGTCTGGCGAGGCCGTGATCTTTCTCGACAAGAAGGATCGCAAGACGCTTGCCGAGTTGGTGAAGGAAGTCGATGAGTACAACTCGATTATCGAGACAGTCGATCAGGGGCAGCGCGGGAACGCTCGGCTCACTGAAAGCCTAAAGCGGAAGTTGTACGAAATCGAATTGAGGGCGCGGGATATCGCTGCGAAGCTCGAAGCGACCGTTGACAGTTACGGATGATAAAGAAATGTGATTGGTGGGCACGTCGCCGCTTCACGCACGAAGGGATTGGCTATCCCCTAGCACTCTCACGTAGGAGACCAACACATGTCGAAAATCACATGCGGGCCGGAGCAGCCATGAAGAAGTCTCGGTCCAAGCCCGTTGGGGCGATTATAACGCCAGATGGAAAGCGCCACGAAGTGAGGCTGCTTACGGCTGGTAGAGCTCGGCAGATAATTAAACCCTACGCCAGATTAATCGGTACGATAGCTATCCACTGGAACTGGCTGCACGAAAACCTCGCCTCTTTATTTGAGCTAGTAATTAGATCACCTGACCAACGGATGGCGCATGCTATTTGGTACGCCGCCGAAAATGACTTTGTTCAACGCAAAATGCTGCGGAATTCCCTGAAGTATGCCAGCCATTTAACTCCACAACAAAAGGAAGATATTGAGTGGATTTTGCTCAAGATTGAAAAACCGTTTCGGCACAACAGAAACGCCGCCATCCACGCGCCGCTGATGTTTACAACGGGAGTAACGGGCGGCTCTGTTACAACCTGGCTCCAAGCCCTCATTTCATCCGAAAGCCCGAGGGCCAGAGAATTGCTAGCAATATCCGACCTAAAAGCTGAATTTGAACATTACGGCATGGTAGCTGAACGGCTAGCAGATCTTGTAAGACTTATGATCCGCGCTATTCGTTTGCCCGCCTTACAGCCATGGCCCGAAAAACCTGATCTGCAACGTAAGCCCCATAAGAGTAAAGATCGCCAGAGTAGGAGCAATCGTAAAAGCCCTCGTGCCCGCCTGAGTCACAGCGGGGCGTGAGGGCGCGAACTGAGCACGTCTCAGGAAACCATCGGACAGGCAGACGTCCGAGTCCGCTAATGGGTCAAACTGAGAAACACTCAGCACGAGCAGATGTCTTCCGCTCTTACCCCAACAACGGACATTGGTTTGGTCGCCCGAAAACATTGCGCGGATCGAATGTTATGGAATTTTCTCGTCGAGCAAAGGGAATCCGACGCCATTGAACTCGTCCGAATTTTAAACGGCCGTTCTCTTGATCGCTTGGTCTACCTCTCGCCGGATGTACCGTGAGAATCCCAAAACCTCTAAGTCTTGTCGACTGAGCCATGCTTTGGCGTCGGCAACGTTGAGCGTTTTCACTGGGCAGATGTTTGTAAGGCGTTTTGCCGCTAACCGCGAGAGGCCAAGTGCAATAAAGCTGATCATCGTCTTATCTGACGCGCCAACTTCAAGATAGAGCGCTATCGACGGAATGCTCTTCTGAAGGTCTTCCAGGTCGTTTGATCGGAATGCGAACTCGAGCAGCACCGCATAACAACCGAAGACCCTGACATAATTGAAGCGAAGTTCCTTCTCTACCAAGTCAAGAGTTTTTCGAATAGTCACGTCGATCTTTTCCTTTGGATAGAAGCTTGCACGACCATCAACAAGCTCCGCTATCGAAACTCCCTGCATCCATTTAAGCAGCATGAGCGCGAAAACCGATTCTGCTTCAGTGTACCGGGCCTTTCGAGGATCGTTCCGTGACAGATCGACAACGCAGCGACATATGAGTCAAACCCTCCTTGTTCGCGAGGGTGCGCGAGAAGCAGTTTCTTGGCGGCTGCTTCTGCTTCTCCGCCTTTAGAGATCAGTCCGTTAAAAACGTCGAACAATCTCTGCTGCCGGTATGCCGAGATTGTTGGAGAAGCATTGAGTATTTCAGCAGGTAAATTGACGGACTTGTCTGCGATCGATAGTGCGGCTTCCAATTTGTTGCGGAGTGCGGTCGGCGTGCGCACCTCAGCGCGGTCCAGAGTGCCTCCTATCCGTCCGAGCTTGAAGTCAGCGAGCAGTCGGACGAAGATTGTCTCTAATCCTGCGTCGGACGAGGAAACGCTGGGCTGATCGTTGCGAATTACCGATTCGAGTTCGTTGCTGCGGTTTTCGATGGCGAGTTGGATGGCGGGCGTGATCTTCGTAAGCCGGGGACCGGAAAGTGGCTGGACCGGCCACTTCGCATAATTGATCATGTAAATGTTGCCTTGGAATTCGCGCTTCAATCTTCCAGCTCGGCCAGCGAGGTTCCAAAAGTCGACCGAATCGAGGGGAGTTCCTTTGTTTCTCGACGGCTGGCAGAGGAAAAGGTTTCGAGCAGGGAGGTTCACGCCCGCAAGGAGTGTGCTTGTGCATACCAAATATTGAAGATCTCCAGACACAAAGGCGTGCTCCACGGCCGTTCTGAGGATCGTTGGAATGTTTCCATAATGGAACGCGACGCCGTTCTTTACCGTAAGCGCCATCAGGTACTTAGGATGAACAGCTTCTTTCGCCAGCTCGGCCAGCTCATTCAACGCGGCGGAGTCCTGCTGCTCTTGAGCCGCCGAGCGCAGATCCGCAATTTGAAACGCTAACTTCTCCGCGTCAGCCTGTCCATCCGCGAACACAATTGACTGCTTCTCAGCCCCGAACCGATGGGCAACGTGCACAAGGCATTCGACCCGAGAGGCCAAGTGTTGGCCAATCCTTGCGGTGCCAATGTAGCGCCGGAGGTCCGCCGACCGTGCATAAACGTTCAGTTCACCGCGAGTCGCAGATGTCACCTCCATGTCGATGAAGTTTTGAGAAACTGCAGCCTGTTCGCTGGATTGAGGTTTCAAATCCAGGCGCCCGGTCATCTCTCCAAATATCTCGAGGTTTGAAACCGATGGGCTGGCGAAGAGAAGTTGCAATGTGGGTTTGCGAATAAGAAGCTCGTCGATCGTCGACTGCAAGATTATGCCGCGATCTCCGTCTTGTACGGAGTGCGCCTCGTCAATAACAAGAAAATCCATCTCCTTGGTAGGATGGTTCTTTAAAAGTAGTTGAAGCCGCTCCTGGGTTAGGACGTACACCGCTTTGCTTGGGAGAGCCTCGCCCTCCTCCAGCGGAACAGTCACAACATCGACATCCAGGCCAGCGGCAGAGATGGTTGCGGACAGATCGGCGTGAACTTGACTGATAAGTGCTCTCGTAGGAACGACATAGCAAGCCGCAAAGCTCGGTTCGGTGCTAAGCTTCTGCGATACAAAATTTTGGAGGATGAATGATTTTCCTGTTGAGGTTGGTGCAGAAACGGCCAATGAGTTTCCGGCGGCGAGGGATCCCCATAAAGTCTTCTGAAAGTCTGTGAGTGCGAGCGGTTTTCCCGCGATCATTACCTGGTTAGCCAGACGTCTACTAAGTTCCTCTTCCGCGATTACCCAGGGTCCATTAGGCAGTGCAGCGTTAATATCTGGAGCGGTAATGAGGCTCGGAAAATTGCCAAGGCGGGTCAAAACGGCTCTTACAGAGCTTTCGAGCCCGTCCAGCTGTCCGCGAAAAAGCTCATAGACGTACGTTGCCATCCGATAGGCCGCGAGACGTTGGTCGGCACGATCTGAACAGGCCAGTACTCCTGCAGCCTCAACGTATCGGCACGCGTCTGCGCACTGAATCGGCTTAGCGGAAGTACCATCGAGCTTGAGTGCCCCTGTGAGCCAATTGCTTTCTAGCGCGTCCAGCGCAACTCTAAGCGCAGGATTTGACCATACCTTTTCGATGAGCGCGTCGATCATGACTTCCACCCGATTTTATTTTGGAAGTCTGCTCGCAATTGATCGACAGATACGACCGGAAGAAAGAAAACTTCCATCGTGTGGTGAGTGATGCCAGCCGTTAAAAGGCGAGCTTCCAATTGAAGCGTAGCGTCCGCGATCGCGGTGTTTAACAGTCCGATAAAGTGACTTTCGAGGTCTGATGCAGGGACGGACGAAAGCTTTTTGAAACCTGCAAAATCGAACCCGATGAGGCAAACGGAAGCGTCGATCTTCTTTTGATAGTTGAGCGAAAGAGGATCAAGAAATTCCACAATTCGTTCTTGGGCAGCCGTCGATAGCCCGCTAAGACTAACGTAGCGTCTCACCAAGTTAATATCTTCTTTGAGTTTGTCGTACTCAAGCGTGCTCGCGATCGAATTGACCGCGCTTGTAATCGCTCCGCCGACCGCTGCATACAATTTTGCCTCTCCCCAGAAGAAGACGAGGCGGTCGGAATCGGCGTCATATTTGACATGGATACCGTCCGAACCATGGACCGGCATTTGCGAATTAGTCTTGAGCGACATCTTCGCCATGATCTGAGGAGCCTCGAGTACCCACTCAGTCAATAGATATAGCAGCAACTCGCCGCACTCGCCATTTCGGCCAGTAGATTTTTGCGCCTTGATGAAGAGGTCTGCAGCATCATCCCTCAACTTGTTGTAAGCGAGCATGCGTTGCTGCGGAGTGCCGAGGGCGGCCTTCTGATGCACAGCCTCAATTTCAGCCCTGCTCATCGCGAAATTACAGATGTAACCGCGAATGACATCGAGCAATTCGCCAGTCATCGGCTTTCCGTTTCGAAACGGCAGGTAATGAGAGCGGATTGTGACGTTGCCCCCACTGCAATTACCCGGCGCGCCCACGGTCTTAATCAGTCCACCAAGCTGGCTGAAATCATTTTTCAGCGACGCAATCTCGCCAAGCGATAATGCGTGCTTTTTTTCGGGTTCAAGAGTCACGTGAGCCGATCCGGCGAGTGGCCTACCAGTTGAGTATCCTGTTTCTGGACGCTGAGACGCCTCCGCGGGCGAAGGGCTCTAAGGCGCATGAGGCGTTGAAGACGGCGCTTTGTTGTACGTTGTCCGAACCAGTGCGTAGAGGCACCTTCAATTGGGGTCATTGTTCACGCAAACTAAGTAAGAAAAATCGATAAGCGTCCCGTTTCGCTGCACCACGGCAAAGCATTTAGTCGCAAACTCTGCGCTGATGACCTCAAAATGGTGAATTCCCACCCCAATTTTGTCTGCGGCCTCAGGATGCCTGTTAAGAAGCGCAATGAGATGTGCTCCATCCGCACCGCTTACAGTTTCCCCTGGGCTGTACTTTGCTAGGATCGTCCTGAAATGAGTGATGGCGTCTTTTTTCGTGCGGAAGCTTATGGTGTCGAGCACGACAGGTTTGCCCCTAGCCATTTTCTCCCTCTACGTCGCTTCTGGCTCGTTGGGCCAACAATTATGTCAAGCTACTATCAGATGCAAATTTTATAAAAAGCAACCTATGCATTTATTGTCCACAGAAGCCTGCTTAGCGCACCCTCCTCGGGGCAGACCTGAAGATGCTCGAAAACGGGCGAAATGAGCAACATGATTGCTCTTGTTTCGCGCGACTTCAGCGTAGCAGCAAGCATGTCGGGCTGAGTTTACCCGAATCGTGAGAATTTACTGGCTTTCGTGTTAGATCGGAGCATTGCTGTGATGACTTGGGGCGGCTAAGGCCCGCTTCCGGGGTCTTGCCCTGCCGAGCTTTTACCTCGGCGGGGCTGAGGTAGTGCGACGGATGGCGTCGCATGAACTTCAGAGGATCCCATGACCAAGCCCAAATCGAAAACCAAGGCTGCTGCCCGCTCAATTTCACGAAAGACCAGCAAACCCAAGTCCCGCGTGAGGTCCACGCCTACTTCTTTGAAAACTACGGCGAAACCCGACACTAAGCACACCCGCATCGTTGCGATGCTGCGGTCGCCGGGGGGCGCAACGATCGCTGCCATTATGACCGCGACTGAATGGCAACAGCATTCAGTACGCGGCTTCCTCGCCGGTGTCGTTCGCAAGAAGCTTGGCCTCAATCTTATTTCCGAAGTGACAGACAAAGGCCGGGTTTATCGCATCAAGGATGGCAAAGGTTCGTCCGCAGCTGCGGTGAAGGCTGCCTGATGCGATGCGAGAGAAACGACGCAATGGTCGTGTTGCGACCAAAACTTCCGTTGAGGAAGAGATCGCGCATCTGCGCGGTCTCGACCTCAAGGGACTTCGCGCGCGTTGGCATAGCGTGTTTCAGCGACCAGCGCCCGCTCATCTGCCGCGGCATCTGTTGTTCGCCATCATCGCCTATCGAATTCAGGCCGACCGCCTCGGCGATTTAGATTACGAGACCATGCAGATGCTGGATCGGAAAGACTCAAAGGAGACTGGAACGGTAATGTCCGCGCGGCTAGTCAGTTTCGACCAGAAGCGAACGGAACTAACGCCGGGAACAGTTTTGGTGCGAGAGTGGGATCGTCAATCGCAGCGCGTGATGGTGATGTCAGACGGCTTTGCCTGGAATGGCCAGACCTATGACAGTCTCTCCAAGGTCGCATTCGCGATCACCGGTACCAAATGGAACGGTCCGCGCTTTTTTGGCCTGAGAGATAAAGAAGATCGGTTGGGCGCAGGGGCGCGATCATGAAGGCTCCTTCAATCAGGCCCGTCCGCTGTGCCATCTACACCCGCGTCTCCACGGAACATGGACTCGACCAAGAGTTCAATTCCCTGGACGCCCAGTACGATGCC
>Ga0099827_10002615_pt1 | contig 10006 bp, 7 predicted proteins | sample CZO8metaG_FD_79339 | JGI IMG/M metagenome (GOLD analysis project Ga0099827, IMG submission 79339) | Vadose zone soil microbial communities from the Eel River Critical Zone Observatory, Northern California, USA - CZOApr15con1.8 metaG | ecosystem: Environmental > Terrestrial > Soil > Vadose zone ...
GCCGGGCTGCATCAGCTCCTGCGGCCGGTGCTGTCGGCCGCCGCCCGGCTTCCCGGCCGGCAAGAACTGGCGCTGCTAGGGGCTCTCGGCCTGTCTGCGGAGCCCGTTGCACCAGACCCGCTTCTCACCGGCGTCGCCGTCCTCACCCTGCTTTCTGACCTTTCGGAAAGTTCCCCGGTGCTAGTGGTCGCCGACGACGCTCACTGGCTCGACCGCAGCTCGCTTGACGCGCTGGCGTTCGCCGCCAGCCGCCTGGACGTGGAGCCTGCCGTGATGCTGGTGGGCGCGCGGGGTCAGGCCCCGCCACTCGGCTTTGAGCGGCGATTCCCGGAGCTGCATCTCGGGCCGCTGTCTGCGGCCGACGCCGGCCGCCTGTTGGACGAGCAACCTCAACCGCCGCGCGGACGAGCGCGGGCGCAGGTGCTCGCCCAGGCAGCGGGTAATCCCATGGCGCTGATCGAGCTGGCGAAGGTCATCGCCGCCGATCCGGCCGTCAGCCGCCGGTGGGCCGCCGAGCCCCTTCCGCTGACCGACCGGCTGAGCACTGTCATCACCGCCAGGTTCGCCACCCTGCCAGCGCGAACACGAGAGGCTCTGCTGCTGGCCGCGGCTGCCGATGGCCCGGAACTGAACGTGAACAGCAGAGTTGCTGGGTCAGATGCGCCGGGGCTCGCGCCGGCGGAGGGGGCGGGGCTGGTCACGGTCGGCCGGGCCGGGCTGCAGTTCACCCATCCTCTCGTCCGTTCCGCTATCTACCACTCCGCGCCGTTCGCGCAACGAGCCGCGGCGCACCGCCAGCTCGCCGAGGCGCTGCACGACCAGCCGGACCGCCGAGCCTGGCATCTGGCAACCGCGGCCCTGCAGCCTGACGAGCACGTGGCCTGGCTGCTCGAAGCCACCGCCACCCAGGCGCAGTACCGTGGCGGCGCCGCCGCAGCAGCGCTGGCCATGGAGCGCGCCGCCGAACTCAGCCCCAGCCCCGACGACCAAGCACGCAGGCTGGTAGCCGCTGCCTCGGCCGCCGTGCCCACCGGCCAGGCCGGATGGGTCGTGGATCTCACCACCCGCGCCCTCGCTGTCACATCGGACCCCGGACTGCGGCTGACCGCCCGCCACGACGCCGGATGGGCACTGGCCTATTCAGGTCGGCCGTCCGCCGCGCTGGAGGCCCTCATATCCGTCGCCGAAGAGGCAGCGCGTGACCAGCCGAATCTTGCCTGGGATGCCCTCGCGGACGCGGCTACCGTCGTCTACCATGCGGGCTCGCCTAGCAGCTGCCAGGCCGTATACCGCGTTCTCGGACTCCTGGAGAATTATGGGTCCACCGCCGGCAGCCATCGCCCGCGTGTTGACGCGGGCCCGCGCAGGCTCTGGATACAGGCGTGCACCGACCCGTTCGGCAGCAGAAGCGAGCTCATCCGGTACCTGCGCCAGAGCAGCAGCTCTCCCCTAGATGAGGCCGCTCTGTGGCGGATCGGTTCCGCCGCATGGCTCCTAGACGAATCGCACCTGGCGATCACCATGCTGCAGGATGCCATGCACCGGCTCCAGGCCCCCGGCACGCGGGGTACCAGCGGCCCTGGCTTGACCGCGCTCGGCTGGGCGTACATCGACAGCGGACGGTGGGACGAGGCCCAGGGAGCTGCCGCCGAAGCCGCCGACCTGGCTGAGGCGAACCAGATGAAACTCGTCGCCGCGTCCGCTTGCCTGATCACGGCCACCGTCAGTGCCATGCGCGGCGACTCTGGCGAGGCACGCAGGCATGCCGACAGGGCGCTCACTATTGCCGATACAGCAGAAAGTGGTCTAGTAGCCGCCCGGGCGCGGCGGGTCCTCGGCATCGCCGCCCTCGCCGACGGCAGCCACCTTCTTGCCTTCACGCAGCTCCGCCAGCTGTTCAGCGACGAGGGCGCGCCCGTCCACAACATCTTTTCCTACCTGGGCGTGGCCGATTTCGCCACGGCGGCGATCCGCGCTGATCGACGTACGGAAGGTCTAGATGTCCTCGAGCGCGCGCTCAGCCATCTAGACGGAAGGGCTTCTCCTCGGCTGGAGCAGCTCATCGCCCGCGCTCGCGGCATCCTCGTCGCCTCGGACCGGGCCGAAGCCCACTTCGAGACTGCGCTCGCCGACCCGGCCGGGGACCAGTGGCCCTTCGAGCGAGCGCAGCTTCGCCTTGACTATGCCGAGTGGCTGCGGCGGCGCCGCCGGATCAATGACGCCAAGCCAGAACTGACGCAGGCTCTGGCAACCTTCCAGCGGCTAGGGGCCCGGTCCTGGGCCCAGCGGGCAGAAGCCGAGCTGCGAGCCTCCGGGGTGGCCATCGCCGGTACGCCCGGCGAACCCGATGCCCTGTGGGACCTAACCCCCCAGCAGCGCCAGATCGTCCGGCTGGCCAGCGAAGGCCTGACCAACCGCGAGATCGGCGACCGGCTCTTCCTCTCACCCCGCACGGTCAGCTCACACCTTTACCGGTCCTTCCCCAAGCTCGGGATCACCGACCGCCACCAGCTACGGGACGTGATCGCCCGCGCCAGCACCCCCGCCCTGCCCCGGTAACCGCCAGGTGCAGTCACGCGTCGGATACCGGGGCGGCCCGTTTCCGTCCAGGGTGGAGGTAGCTCCTAATGAAAGACTGAACGGAGGCCGCCATCATGGTCATCTTCGATAACCCAGCGACCGTCCCCGCCCCGGCTGGCCACTATTCCCACGTCGCGCGCGCTGAACTCGGCGATAAAGCCATCCTGCAGCTTTCTGGCCAAGCCGCCATCGACGCCGACGGCAAAGTCGTCGGCGGCAACGACATGGCCGCTCAGGCGGAATACATCATGGACAACATCACCGCGATCCTGGCCGCCCATGGCGCCACCCTCGCCGATGTGGTCAATATCCGCGCCTACCTGACAGACATGAGCCAGCTTTCCGAGTACGGCAAGGTGCGAGCGGCGCGCTTCGCCGGGACGCCGCCGACGGTCACAAGCGTTGAGGTGTCCCGCTTGTTTGTCCCCGGCGCGCTCCTTGAGGTCGAGGTCATGGCCATTACCTGAGCTCCTGTCCGCCAGATATGTCCCATCAAAGGAAGATGAGTGATGAGCGAGCAGCGAGACCTCGAAGGCTTCGTCGCCCTGGTAACCGGTGCCACGTCGGGTATCGGCCAGGCAGCGGCCCAGGAACTCGGCCGGCATGGCGCCGAGGTTGTCGTTCACGGCCGGAATCCCGTTCGCGGCTCCGAAGTGGTCGACGCGATCAGAGCTGAGGGCGGCACGGCCCGGTTCATAGCCGCCGATCTCAGCGATCCAGCCCAGCTGGATGAACTGGCCGGGCACGTGGGCCTGGTCGACGTACTGGTCAACAACGCCGGGTTCTCTTGGTTCGGGCCAACCGCCGAGCTCGACGTAGCGACCTTTGACCGGCTGTTCGCGGCCAATGTGCGGGCGCCGTACTTCCTGGTCGCCGCACTGGCGCCGAAGATGGCCGCCCGTGGCAGCGGCAGCATTGTCAACGTTGCCAGCATGGCCGGCCAGATTGGCCTGGCCGGTGGTGCCGCCTACGGCGCCACAAAGGCCAGCCTGGCGTCGATGACCCGGTCCTGGGCCGCCGAGTTCAGCCCGGCCGGGGTCCGGGTCAACGCGATCGCTGCGGGGCCGGTGCTCACTGCGGGGGCAGCGCCCGAACGGATCGAGGCCCTTGGCGCGACGACCTTGCTCTCCCGTGCCGCCCGGCCCGCCGAGATCGCTGAGTTCATCGCCTTCCTCGCGTCCCCGAAGGCTAGCTACGTCACCGGCGCCGTTATCGCCGCGGATGGCGGGCGTACCGCCATCTGATCCCGGCGATCTGGCGGGAATGGCGCGAGGCCTGCACAGGGTGCTGGAACCGGCGCGAGCGTGTCGTCCCAGAAACTGGCGTACCAGGCGTTCTTGGGTCCGCCTGAACGGTAGTGCGCGACCGGGCCGTAGTAGCCGCCCCGCGGATAGAAGGCGCGACTGAACCGGTTTCCGGTGACCTGAATGTTGCTTGACGGCTCTGCGGCGCTATCGCCGCCGTAGATGACGTAGCTGCCTCCGGCCAGGAGGTTGCCGTCTATGTACCGGTTGGCCTGCGGATTGTGGCCGGGGAACAGCCCGAAGGCGTAGGCGCGGCTGGCGCCGACACCGATGGTGTTGTGCTCGATGACCAGCGGGCTGGTGCCGCTATTGGACTCGACGCCGGCGACCTTGCCCGTCCCGGGCATCTCTGAGTGAATGTAGTTGCCGTAGATCAGGCCGGCGTCGGCCTGGATGGCGCCGATGACGGCCCATCGCGCGCCGATGGCGTCGAGATCTGCCGCGGCCTGCCCGAGGACCGCATCGACGGACTGCATCTGCCCTACCCGCGGGCCGGCAGCCGCAGACGATTGCCCGCCTCGCCGCTCGGCCTGCGGAGCCACGCCTGCACCCTGGCCTCGATCTCCTCATCCGAGGACGACGGGTTCTCACGCCGCACCCTCTGTCGGTACATTCGCACCCCGGCGTCGCACAGGTCGAAGACCACCCGGAACTTCTCAACATCAGCAGCGGCCATGACGCCATTTTAGGCGCGTCAAGCCGTCCGTCCTGCCTAGACGCGCTGTCTCCCAGTCCCTCAGGCGACCTGAGGGATGCTTCCGGTCGCGGGACTGCCATAGACGGCACCAAGGCGGAGCGCTAGCGTGTTTTTAGGGGAAGCATCTGCCTCACGCTAATCATATTTTGGCCTGGTAACCATACTTGCGGACCAGGCGCGGCTATGAGATGTCGGCTTTATCGATCCGTGACAACTTTCTCTGGCGCCTTGGTCGCATCCTGCGCGCATGTATTCGCTGCTAGGACTTAGGAGTACGATACTTATAAGTACGATCCTAAGAGAGCTGGGGGGCATGTGTTCGCCAAGCCGCCTGACATGTTCGACCGTGACGAGGAGTGGGCCGCCCTGTCCCGGTTCGCTGCAGACGACCGGCAGGGCGCCACGCTCGGGGTGGTGTCGGGGCGGCGACGGCAGGGCAAGACTTTCCTGCTTGACGCGCTGAGTAAAGCGGACGGCGGTTTCTTCTTCGAGGCGACCGAGGCCACAGGCACCGAGTCGCTGCGGCAGATCGGAGCCCAGTTGGGCGACTACACCAGGGCCTCGATGCCGCCGCGCCCGGCAGACTGGCGTGAGGTCCTCGACGCGCTCCTCGCGCTCGGCGAGGACCGACCTGTCACGGTGGTCATCGACGAGTTCCCGTACCTGGCGAGGGCGAACCCGGAACTGCCGTCCGTGATCCAGGCCGCGTTCGGGCCGCGCAGGGATGAGCGGCTGCGTTCGCGAACCCGGCTGCTGCTGTGCGGCTCGGCGATGTCGTTCATGGGCCGCCTGCTGTCCGGAACGGCCCCGCTCCGTGGCCGGGCCGGGCTGGAGATTATCGTGCCGACCCTGGACTACCACCTGGCCGCCCAGTTCTGGAGGATCGACGATCCGCACCTCGCGGTCTTGCTGTACTCGATAGTCGGCGGCACGCCAGCCTACCGGGACGGGGTCGCGGGCGGTAGCGGGCCACAGTCCGTGGCGGACCTGGACTACTGGGTGGCGGAGAACGTCCTGAGCAGGTTCAGCCCGCTCTTCCGCGAGGCCCGCTACCTGCTTGCCGAGGAACCCGACATCAGGGACAACGCCGTCTACCTCTCCGTCCTCAGCGCCGTCGCCGAGGGCAACGGCACCCGTGGCGGCATCGCTGGTTACCTGGAGCGCAAGGCCACCGACATCTCCCACCACCTGTCGGTGCTCGAAGACGCCGGCCTGCTCGCCCGCGACGTCGACGCCTTCCGCCCCGGCCGCAGCGTCTACCGGATCAGCGAGCCGCTGATAGCCTTCTACCACGCGATCATGCGGCCCGAGTGGAGCCGCCTGGAACGGCGCGGCCAGGCCGCCCAGGTCTGGCGCGACAGCGCCCACCGGTTCGCCACCAGCGTCGTCGGCCCGCGATTCGAGCAGATCTGCCGCGACTGGATGCAGGCCTACGCACCACCCGAGATCAACGGCATCCCCGTGTCCCAGGTCGGCAGCGGCCTGGTCAACGACCCGGAACAGAAGAAGTCATACCAGATCGACGTCGCGGCCTTCGGCAACGACGCCGGCGGCCGGCGCGTCCTGCTCGCGATCGGCGAGGCCAAGTGGGCCGAGACGATCGGCATGGGGCACCTCGCCCGCTTGCGCCGCATCAGGGACCTCCTGGTCCGCGCCGGACGGCCCGGCGCGGAAACCGCCCGCCTGCTCCTCTTCGGCAGCAGCGAGCCCTCCCCCCAACTCCGCACCCCGGCTGCAGACGGCGACGTTCAGCTCATCGGCCTCAATGACCTTTACGCATGAACCTGGTCCAGATACGACAGCGCGAAGCAAGGCCTTGTTCCTTGGCGGCCGTTGCGGTGTCGGGAAGACCAGCATCGGCTACGAGATCCACGCCCAACTGTCAGCCGCTCGCATTCAGCACTGCTGGTCGAAGGCGACAATCTCGACATGGCGTGGCCGACTCCGCACGAGCACGGCCTGGCCCTGGCGGAACAGCATCTGGCCGCGATGTGGGCCAACTACCGCGCCGCCAGCTACCGGCGGATGATCTACACGAACACGGCGAGCGTGTTCGAGGAAGTGCTGAGTGAGCTGACTGCGGCGATGGGCGACAGGCCTCACGTCACTGCCGTGCTACTGACCTGCAGTGACCCGACAGCACGCCAGCGGCTCGCCCAGCGGGAAATCGGTTCAGAGTTGGACCGGCACATCGAGCGCAGCGGTCTGATGGCAGGCAGGCTGGACAGGCGCGCCCCTGCCTGGGTGCATCGCGTAACTACCGACAGCCGGGCCGTCACCAATATCGCGGCTGAAGTCATAGCCCTGACCGGATGGGCGGACGGCCAACCCAGTGGCTGACCTTAGGTAAGAATCAGTAAGGTGTTCTCGGCATACATAGGTCTGGCTGATTGGCTTTGCTGCGGCTGGATCGGATAGAACCGCGCGGACGCCGCTTGACGGAGACGACACCTAGCCCGCCCGCTACTGAAGCATCCGCCTAGACGCGCGCGATGTTCGGAACGCTCGTATCGAACCCCAGACATTGGCAATCTCCGGACATGCCTTTATTATGCCGGCGGCGCGCTACCAGATACGGACCCGAGCCGCGGGCTCGAGCCACAGCTCGTCAGTGGCGCCGACACCAAATGCGGTGTAGAACTCGTCGAGGTTCCGCGCAATCTGGTTGCAACGGAACTCGCCGGGGGAATGCCGGTCGATGGCGAGCAGCCGGATCACTTCCTCGTCGCGGGCCTTGTGCTGCCAGGTGCGGGCCCAGGACAGGAAGAAGCGCTGCGCGCCAGTCAGGCCCTCGATCACCGGTGCCTGTTCGCCTTGCAACGACACCAGATAGGCCTTCCACGCTATGCCGAGGCCTCCCAGGTCCCCGATGTTCTCCCCGATCGTCAGCGCTCCGTTGACTTGCTGGTCAGGAGTCTGCTTTGGCGCCAGGCCGTTATACTGCTCGATCAGCGACCGGGTCCGGGTTTCGAACGCTTGCCGGTCCTGTGCGCTCCACCAGTCAGTGAGCCTGCCGTCACCGTCATACTTCGAGCCTTGGTCGTCGAAGCCGTGGCCGATCTCGTGACCGATGATCGCGCCGATCGCGCCGTAGTTGGCCGCGTCGTCGCGGCCCGGGTTGAAGAACGGGTCCTGCAAGATCGCAGCCGGGAACACTATCTCGTTCATGCCCGGGTTGTAGTAGGCGTTGACCATCTGGGGGGTCATGCGCCACTCGCCGCGGTCGACCGGTTTGCCGATCTTGTTCACCTGGCGGCCGAACTCGAAAGCATGAGCGGCCCGCACGTTGGCCATGAGATCCGTCGGGTCGATCCGCAGGCTGGAGTAGTCACGCCAGCTCGCCGGATAGCCGATCTTCGGCGTGAACTTCCCCAGCTTGTCCAGGGCCCGCCGGCGGGTGTCTGCCCCCATCCATTCGAGTTCGGTGATGCTCTGGCGGTAAGCCTCCAGGAGGCTGGCCACCAGGACATCCATCCGCTCCCGGGTCCCAGGCGGGAAGTGCCGGCCCACGTAGGCCCGGCCGACAGCTTCCCCCATCGCCTCCTGGACCAGCGAGACACCCCGCTTCCAGCGCTCACGCAACTGAGGGGTGCCGCTCAAGGTGCGGCCGTAAAAGTCGAAATCCTCCTTCACGAAGGCCTCGGACAAGTACCCGGCAGCGCTGTGGATCACCTGCCAGCACAGCCAGTCCCGCCACGCAGGAACGCGTTCGCCGGTCAGCAACGAGGCCAGCCCGGTGCTGAAGCTTGGCTGGCGGAGCACGATCTCGTCGAAGGCGCCGGCGGGCGGGTCCAGGGCCGCCAGCCACCCGCGCAGATCCGGCCCCTTAGACAGCATGCCGGTCCAGGTGACCAGGTTGTAAGTCATCTCGCGGTCGCGGGTCGCGACGCTGTCCCAGTGGTGCCCGGCCACCGCCGTCTCCAGCGCGAGCACACGGCTGGCTGCCCGGCCGGCGTCCGGCAGCCCGGCCAGCTCGAACATGCGCCGCACATGACCGGCGAACGCGTCGCGGATGCCCGCGAACCGCTCCTCGCGGTAGTAGCTCTCGTCCGGCAGCGAGAGAGCAGCCTGCTCGAAAAACACCAGGTAACGCTCCGGGTTGCCAGGGTCGGTGTCAGCAAAGAGCCGGTACAGACCCCCGATTCCCAGTCGCTGCAGCCGCCCGAGCGTCTCCGTCAGCTCCGGAACGGTGTTGACGCCGCGAGCCGCCGCCAGCGCCCCGCTGATGGGCTGCGAGCCAAGCAGCTCTGCCCGGTCCGCGTCCATGAAGCTGGCATACAGGTCGCCGAGCTTCCGCTCCTCGCTGCCTTCTGGTGCCGACGCGGCCTCTTCCACGATCTCGCGCACCGCGTTCTCGGCCTCATCAGCCAGAATCCGGAACGCGCCGTCGCCCGCCCAGTCGGCGGGGATCTCGGTCCGCGCAAGCCACCGGCCGTTGACATGCCGGAACAGGTCGTCTTGCGGGCGGATGCCGGGATCGAGCTCGTCGATCGGGATACCGGATGGGAGTGTCATGCGCTCTAGCGTAGGACGTTCTACGTACGATCAGCGGCGGCCGGGAGGCGCTGCGCAGCGGTACTACGCGAAGAGTTCCCGGTCGCGGATCTTGTGGGCATCGGTGTAATCCTCCTGCCACCAGGGAACCTCGCCCGGGTTCCGTGGAGGCTTGGCGAGTACTAGCGGCTTCGCCTTCGTCGCGGCGCGCTGAAGGACCCGGAAGTGGTAGTGGTCGAAAATGCGCAGCGTCTCGATCATGTAGGAGACGGCGATGCGGCGATCGCGAACGAGCAGGAGGTTCTCTCCGTTCTGGGTATCGGCCGATCCGGAGAAGTTGTACGAGCCCAGGTAGACGCGGGCCGTCGGCTGGTCGAAGTCGATGGCCGTGAACTTGTGGTGCATGCGGACCCGCCACCCGCCGTCGGCTCCTTGGAGAAGGGCGGCGGCACGTCACCTTCCAGCTGGGACGGGCAGACAGGCGAACGCCCGTCGGGCTTCTGGAGATCGAGGCCGCCGACCTTCCGGTCCGAGATGCCGTAAACGAAGATCGAATCGTCCCCCGATACCTTCTTGATCGCATCCAGGATCGGACCGTTCGTCTGGTACAGGAAGGCGAGCGAGTAGAAGAGACTGGAGACGGTATTCGTCCCGATGTCGTTGCCGATCGAATCGAGGAGCGCATTGGACGGAGCATGGGGCGAGAACGCGACCTGCGCGTCTATTCCGGCCAGCCCGACCGTCTGCCAGTTCGCGGAGCCGGAATCGCCGAACGCGGATGGTGCGCCAGACCAGTAGCTGTCGAAGGCGGCGGCGAACGCGGCAACGGCAACGGGGCCGGCGGTCTTTGCCGAGGCGAGCCCGGCCAACTCGGCGCGCAGGCCGGCGCCCGGCTCCGCCAGGACGGTTCACTTAACGGACTAAACAAGCA
>Ga0099827_10002616_pt1 | contig 10006 bp, 8 predicted proteins | sample CZO8metaG_FD_79339 | JGI IMG/M metagenome (GOLD analysis project Ga0099827, IMG submission 79339) | Vadose zone soil microbial communities from the Eel River Critical Zone Observatory, Northern California, USA - CZOApr15con1.8 metaG | ecosystem: Environmental > Terrestrial > Soil > Vadose zone ...
CGGCCCCGGCACGACGTGCGCCCCGTCGCTCGCCACCAGCACCGGCCGCGCCAGCCAGCCATCGGGACAATGGCGTTGCGCCGCCGTCACCAGACGCTGGCTGTCCGGCACCAGGGCGAGCACGCTCGGCCCGGATCCGCTGACCACCGCAGCGATCCCGGCCGCGCGCAAGTCCGCAACCAGCCTGGCGGTGTCCGGCATGGCGGGCGCCCGGTAGCCCTGGTGTATCCGGTCCTCGGTCGCGACGAACAGCAGCTCAGGGGTTCCGGTCAGCGCACGGACAAGCAACGCCGTGCGGGCCGCGTTGAAGGCGGCGTCCCTGAGCGGCACGTTCGCCGGCAGTGCCGCCCGTGCGCGCGCCGTGTATCCCCGCTGCCCAGGCACGAAGATCACCGGAATTACGCCCTTGGCATCGTCAAGCGACACGGCATGGGCACCGTCGTCTGGCGGCCCTGCATCGATGGTCCACGCGATGCTGAAGCCGCCGAGCACGCATGGTGCGACGTTGTCCGGATGCCCTTCGATTTCGGCGGCAAGCCTGATCACGGCGGCCCTGCCGAGCCTGCCGGGCCCGCCAGCGACGAGCTGCCTGGCCAGCAGGATGCCGGCCACGATGGCAGCAGAGGACGAGCCAAGCCCCCGGGCCTGGGGGATGCGGTTAACGCATGTCAGCTCGATGCCGGGCGGCCGGACGCCGAGCCTGCCGAAAGTGATCAGCATGGTCTCCGCGACGAGATGCCGCTCATCGCCGGGCAATTCGCCGGCACCTTCGCCGGACACGGCCACTCGCACCGCATCGCCGGCCACCGCGGCCGTGACCTCGTCGTGCACGGAGAGTGCCACGCCGAATGAGTCGAAACCGGGACCGAGATTGGCGCTCGTGGCTGGCACCGCCACCGTGACCGGTGAGGTCAGGAAGACCATGCTGGCATCCTAGGCGGCCATGGCCGGGCAGCCGGCCGGGCAGCGTCGCCGCGGCCTTGCCGTGATCGGATGGAGAGATGAAGATCCGGATCGGGATAGGGCTGGGCGCGGCCGCCGGACCAGCGGGCTTCGCCAGCGCCGTCAGCCACCTGGAAGAACTCGGCATCGACTCGCTGTGGCTGTCGGAGATGGTGTACGGGCCGATGGTGGAGCCGTTCACCGGCATGACCTACGCCCTCGCCACGACGGCCAGGCTGAAGGTAGGCACGGGAGTATCGGTGCTGCCGGGACGCCACCCTGTCCTGGTCGCGAAGCAGCTCGCCACGCTGGCCGGCCTGGCGCCGGGCCGGGTGCTGCCGGTCTTCGGCCTGCGGCCCGCCCGCAGTGCTGAGCGCGACCTTTTCCCTGTGCCGCCCGGGCAGCGAGGCGCGGTGTTCGACGAGTCCGTTGAGCTGATCCGGCTGCTGCTGCGCCAGCAGACGGCGTCCTTCCAGGGCAGGTTCTTCGCCGTCGAACGGGCCAGCATCGGGCCGCTGCCGGGCAAGCCGCTGGATATCTGGCTGGGCGGCAGCGCTCCCGCCGGGCTGCGGCGGGTCGGCAGGCTCGGTGATGGGTGGCTGGCCAGCTTCGTTACCCCGGCCGAGGCCCGCGCCGGGCGCAGCGCGATCCAGCAGGCGGCTGCCGCGGCCGACCGCGAGGTCGACCCGGAGCACTTCGGCATCAGCCTGCCGGTGGCGATTGGCGGCATCCCCGCCGGGCTTGCCGAGGCCATCCGCCGGCGGCGGCCGGACGCCGACCCCGCGAGCCTGGTGGCAACAAGCTGGCCAGGCGCACGTCGCATGATCGAGGAATACATCAAGGCCGGCATCAGCAAATTCGTCATCCGGCCCGGCACGCCGCCAGTGGCCGCGGACGACTTCGCCGACGACGTTGCCCGCGAGCTGATGCCCCTGCAGACCTGAGGCCAGCCCGCCCGGCCACGCAGGATGACATCAGCCGGCCACGTCGACATAGAGGCGCCCGCTGAGCCGCCCGACCCGGAACGCCGCGGCCTTCGCCACGACAACGACGAGGCACAGGGCACCCTCGAAGTCGCTGCTGACCGAGTACCCGCGGAGCACGGGAAAGGCCACCGCGGCCGATGCGGGCGAAATCGTGCTCACGCCGGATGGCAGGTGACCCTGTGCCGGGTGCAGCGTGAGCAGCAGGTAGTGGTCTCCCCGGGTGGCGATCATCCGTGCGGCAGGGCCAGCCGCCGTCCTCGAGACGTACTTGATGTCGTAGCCAGGGACCGGCCCGCGGAGGTGCACCACGATGCGGTCGTAGCCGCAGTCAGGATGAGTCCCCATCCTGATGGAGGTAACGACAGGCACCGGCGGCAAGGGGAGCGCCCGCTCGACGTGCACCGATGCGGTCATCCAGCGGCTGGCATCGCAGCCCGGCGGCGGGCTGGGCGGGACCTGCAGGGAAGGGCCGGACGACGGGCCTGGCGATGTCTTCGCGGCCGGTGACGTGGTCGCTGCCGGCGACCCGGACTCCGCGGGGGACCCGGGCGGGCCAGCCGATGGCGGCAAGCCGGATGCCCCGGCCGACGCTGGCGTCCCGGATGCGAGTCGCTGGCCGATATCCGGGACGGCCGAACTGCATGCGGCCACTGCCAGCGCAGCTGCCAGCACTCCCGCTGTCACGGGCATCGCGTGCCCGGCCGGGCGCTGCATCGTCACCTCCATAGCGCAAAGCCGCCCCCGTCCGGGGGTATCCGCCACCGCGGGCCACCGGTCTGCGCCGCCGCGGACCGCCCGGTCCCGCCGGTAAGGACGCGGGTCTCTGCCACCGCGGACCGCCGGTCCGCCGGCCAGGACGCAGTCCCGCCAGCAAGCACGCGGTCCCGCCAAAGCCCCGTCAGGCCGACGGCGAGGCGGGCACCTAGGCGATCGGTGCCGTCAGCTCAAGCTGGATGTCGCCCGGGTCGCGGAAGGGAAGGACATAGATTCCGAACGAAGGCAGCGCGGTGATCTCCCCGTGCGGCACGCTGTTCTCGTCGAACAGGCTGACCGCCTGGTCCGGGTCAGCGCGGGCCGGCACGTCGAAGCTGAGGTGATCGAGGCCGACCCGGTCGCCGTCGAACTGGTCCCCGGCAGGCGCCACCGGCCGCAGGCCCATCAGCAGGTTGCCGCGGATCATGACGATTCCGCCGAAGAGGATCTTGTAGGCCTCCTCGGCCGGCGGGTCGCCAGCGGGCGGCGATTCCACCGCCACGTCGAACCCGAGCAGGCCCGTATAGAACGCCCGGCTCCGGTCGAGGTTGGTCACGGTCAGCCGGAGATGGTGAACACCGCCGGCCGGGATTTGTGCTGCCACGTTATTTCTCCTTCGCGCCCGCCGCATCGAACCGCCGCGCCACGAACGCCGCACTGGGTCACTGATCTCCGCATCGTCGCATGAGGAGCCTCCTGAATCAGCCGTTCCGTCCGCAGCGCGCCATTTGTCTCGCCGCGGACAACGAATCCGCAGCGCATGGCGCCAGGCGGGGCAGGCCGGCCGCTAGTGGTTAACATCCGTCCGGTTCCGGCCGGACAAAACTTAACCACTAACCTCGTTGACGATGAACCTGCACTGGCGGCCATCGGCCGTGCGGCTGGCGGCGTGCTGCGCCATCCTTGCGGCCATGGCACCGGCCGGTTGCGGCGGCAGCAGCAACGGCGGCAACAGCCCTGCTAGCAGCGGCTCCAGCAGTCACAGTGCCGGAAGCACCGGCCCCAGCGGCAACGGCGGCACCGCAGGCGGCAAGACCAAGATCGCCGGCATCGTACGGTTCGCGCTGCCCCCGGCAGGCCAGGGCTGCACCGGCGCGAAACGGCTGGCCGGCGGCGGAACCCGCGTCCCGGTCACCGTCAGCACCCGGCAGTCACAGACCGCCGGGATAGCCAACGTTTGCATCGACGGCAAGGGCCCGTTCCCCTTCCTGATCGATACCGGCGCGCAGGGCTCGGTGCTGACGGCTGGCCTCGCCACCAGGCTGGGACTGCCAAAGATCGGGCCGCCGGTGGTCATCGGCGGCGCCGGCTGCTCAGCGAGGGCCCGGGTGTCCAGGATCAACAGCTGGAACGTGGCGGGCATGGCGCTGCAGCCGCAGTTCGTGACCTACCTCAAGATCCCGCTCTTCGGCGGCCGCGGCGAGCCGGACGGCCTGCTCGGCTCGGATGTCTGGAGCAGGTTCGGCGCGATGCGCCTCGATTTCGCCCGCGGCAGCATCACCGTCCCCGGCCCGGAGCAGCCCGGGCCGGCCCGCAAGACCACGATCACGCGGCCGTCGGCGGCGCCGGTTCCCGCCGCCTTGCTGCACGCCAGGCCCGCGGTCATCGCGCCGATGACCGTCACTAGCCAGCCAGGCAGCACCGCGATCACCGTCAAAATCAGATTTGGAACGCAGCCGCCGCTGGTTTTCGCGCCCGACACTGGCGCATCACAGTCGGCGGTGGACTCGACCGTCGCCAAGGGCGCCGGCCTGGCGAGCGCGAATGCCAGGGTCCGCCAGGGCACGGTCTGCACGGTCGCTGTATTCCCCGAGGTAAGGACCGGCCCGTGGTCGGTGGCCGGGCTACGGCTCCGGCCCCAGGTCGTCGGGGTCACCGGGCTGCTGCACACGGCCGGCGTGGCCGGGCTGATCGGCAGCGATCAGATGAGCAGGTTCGGCTCGGTGATCTTCGACTACTCGGGCGGGCGGCTCGTGCTCGGTGCCGGCTGACCCGGTGCTTGGTGACTAGGCGGGCAAGCCGACGCCGCCGGCTCAGTTGGGCCGATCCAGCCTGGATCGCGCGGCTGGCGAGGTGTGCCTGGCCGCTGGCCGATGAGCCCAGGTCCGCCGTGATCGTCCCGGGTGCTGGCGGCTGGTGCTGGCGGCTCGCCTGCCAGACTTGGCGCCATGAGCGACGCGGCCTCGGGTGCCCGGTGGGGCATCACGGTTCCCTTTGACGCCCCCCTGCATGAGCACCGCAAGTGGTTCGGGCTGCTTGAGGAACTCGGCTACACCGACGCCTGGTCCGGCGAGGCCGACGGCCTCGATGGCTTCGCGCCGCTGCTGCTCGCGGCGGCGTGGACGTCCTCCCTCCGAGTCGGCCCTGCCATCATCCCGGCCTACACCAGGGGCCCGGCGGTGATCGCGCAGAGCGCCGCAGCCCTGGCCGAGGCCGCCCCGGGCCGCTGCGCACTCGGCATCGGCACATCGTCCGACGTCATCGTCGCCAGGTGGAACGACATCCCGTTCACCGACCCGTACCGCCGGGTGCGCGACACGCTGCGGTTTCTCCGGGACGCCCTGGCCGGCCAGCGGGTCGACCGCGACTACGGCACGTTCGCGGTGCACGGCTTCCGCCTCGCCCGCCCGGTGCCCGACCCGCCACCGCTGTACCTCGCCGCGCTCCGCTCGGGCATGCTGCGGCTGGCGGGCCGGGAGGCGGACGGGGTGATCGTGAACTGGCTGGCCGCAGACGACGTGCCGACCGTCGTTGGCGAGATGCGAGCCGCGGCCGGCGACGAGGCTGATCGCAAGGCCGTGGCTGCCCGCATCTTCGTCTGCCCGAGCGAGGACGCGGCCGCGGTCCGCGCGGTCGGCCGCCGGGCGATCGCCGCTTACCTGAACGTGACGGTGTACGCGGAATTCCACCGCTGGCTCGGCCGGGCGCCGGTGCTGCAAGGCATGTGGGACGCCTGGCAGGCAGGCGACCGGAAAGCGGCGCTGGCGGCGATCCCGGACGACCTGGTCGATCAGCTCATCGTGCACGGCTCGCCGGAGGCCTGCCGGGAGCAGATCAAGCGTTATGTGCAGGGCGGCGTCACGGTGCCGATCATCGCCCTGATCGGCCCGTACGGTGACCTGTCGGCCGCCATCCGCGGGCTCGCCCCGGACTGGTGACCGGGCTGGCCGGCTAGCTGCCGAATGCGACGTTGCTGCCGGTCACCCGGACGCTGATGCCGGCCGCCGTGACGATCACGCTCTGGATTTTCATCCCGAGCGGCAACTGCGGAATCGGCACCGGGATGTTCCGCACCGAGCTGAGCAGGTCGGCAGGCAGGCCGTTGCTCCTGACCAGGTGCACCTTGATCTTAGTGCCGTTAACCCTGGTGATCCGCCAGGTCGCCGAGCCGCTGGCCACCAGTAGGTCAATCGACGCCTTGACCTCATGACGGCCGGCCGGCTTGAGTGTCAGGCCGGCCCCTCCGACCAGGTCGCTGACCGGCCCGCCCACCAGCGATCCCAGCGCGTTCGACAGGCCACTGAAGGTGATCACCCCGGCACCGGTGAGATGGCCAATCGTGCCGCCGCTGAAACCGGAGTTCATCTTCACGCTGCTGAGATTGGCGTTGATGCTCTCGATCTCGACCGGGCCCTCTCTCACCTTGCTTGAGCTGATCTGGACATCGTGAAAGCTGCGGCTGACTACCTGAGTCAGGAACGGGAAGCCCTTGATCGACACGGCCGGCTTGCTCGGGAAGCCCTGCCTCTGTATCTCGGAGGCGATCCTGCCTTGCACGTAGTAGACGCCCAGGCGGTCGATCCCGACCAGGACGACGAGCAGCGCGATCACGATGATGATCGTGTTCCGCAGCCCGTGGCCGCGCGGCCGGCCCTGGTCCACCGGCACCTCGTAGCCGCTCATGGCAGGTCGGCGATCTTGATGGCCTGCAGCTGGCCTGAACCGTAGTTGGTCACGAGCAGCGTCTTCCCTTCCGCGTAGAACTGGCGTGGCAGCCCGCCCGTCTTGACCAGCCCGAGCAGGGCGGGCTTGCGGGCCAGTGCCAGCGCGGTGCTGACCACGCTGACATCCGGCGCGCCGGTGATGTTCTTCAGGTCGGAGTCGGCCACGACGATCCGCTTTCCGTGCGCGACGAAGGCCAGGCCGATCGGCCCCTCGCCCACGCCCACCCTGGCGATGAGCGAATGCTTTGGGGCGGTGCGCATCTTAGCCGCCGAGAAGCCGAGCAGCGCGTCGCTCTCCCTGGCGGTGACCCACACCACGCTGCCGTCCTTCGAGGTAATCACGCGGACCGGGCTGCACCCGGCGGTGGCCTGCGAGATCACCGCCCTGGCTGGCTTGACCTCGGCCTTGCGGAGGCTGACGACGCTCACGAACCCCGCACTGGGGTTGACCGCGTTGAGCTTCCGCATGCTGGTCACATAGAGCCACTTGTGGCTGGGATCGGGGGACACCGCGACCCCGACCGGCTCCTCCCCGGTCGGCACGATGCCCACGAAGCTGGACCGGGCGAAGCCGTCGGTCAGGGCATGCCGCAGGTTGAAGACCGCCATGCCGCCGCTGCTCTGCAGCGTCACGAAGGCGAACTGGTCATCCGGGGACACAGCGACCTGGACGGCACCGCGGCCCTTCGGGCTGTCCAGCGTCCCGAGCACGACGACGTTGCCCCGCTCCGCCTCGGGGACGCTGATCACCTTCGCGCCGCCGCCGGTCGCCAGCAGCAAGTACTTGCCGTCATTGGTGATCGCATCGCCCTTGTTCGCGCCGGGCACCTGCAGGGTGTGCAGCAGCGTGGGCGCCAGCCCGGCGCCGTTGCTGAGCACGGCGAGCGAGTTGCCGAGCGTTACGAAGGAAAACTTCCGGTCGGCAGTGCTGATGACGGCGAACGGCTTCCCGCCCAGCTTGACCGACGAACTCGTGACCTTGCTCAGCGACTTCGCCGACGCCGTCGCCGTCGTGCATCCAGGGACCTTCGGCGCGGCGGCGGCGGGTCCGCCGCCGCCGGTCAGGTTGCTGCCGGTCCCGCTGCCGATCAGCAGGTAGCCGCCGCCCAGCAGGATGATGACGACGGCAGCCGCGGCTGCGGCCACGACGCCACGCGACCGCCACCACGGCCGGGGAGGCGGCCCGGAACCCGGCCCGCGGCCGCGGCCGGCCGACGGCCCGGAACCTGGGACTGGCCCGTAGCCGGGTGCGGCGCCCGGCGGGCCGTGGCCGCCGGCTGCTGGCCTGGCGACCCCCGGCGTGGTCGGTTCCGCGCTGCCCGGGATGCGGGCCGCCTCGGTCGGCGGACCGGCGGGCTGAGCCGGGCCAGCCGGCTGAGCCGGGCCGGCCGGGAGGTCCTGGTCCGATGCCGATGCCGCGGCCGCGGCCGGGCTAGCGGGCGCGGGCGCGCCGGATGGCCTGGCGATCTCGGTCGGCTGCCGTGGCGGCGCGGGCTGCCCGGACGGGCTGGATGGCATCGCGACCTCGGTGGGCTGCCGTGGCGGCACCGGCTGCCCGGCCGGGCCAGGCAGCGGCTGCGCTAGCCCGCCCGGGTCGGAAGCGTCCTCCGGACGCAGGCCGCAGGCCTCCCGCAGCGCGGCGGCAAAGTCCAGGCAGTGGCTGAAACGGTCGCTTGGTGTCTTGGCCAGCGCCTTCATCATCACCTGATCGACGGCAGCGGGCAGGTCGGGACGGCGGTCCGTGAGCCGGGGCGGCTGCTCGGAGATCTGCGCCCAGAGGACGGCCAGGCCCTGATCGCGCTTGAACGGCGGTATCCCGCCCAGCATCTCGAACGCGGCGCCCGCCAGCGCATAGAGATCGGTCCGGCCGTCTACCGGCCTGCCCTCTATCTGCTCCGGCGCGACATAGTCCAGGGTGCCAAGGAACTGGCCGGTGCCGGTGAGACCGGAGGACGAGAGTGACTGCTTGCTGAGCCCGAAGTCGGACAGGTAGACATGATCGGGCCTGCCGCTGCCCGCGGTCGCGTCGAGCAGCATGTTGGCCGGCTTCACGTCCCGGTGTACCAGGCCGTAGGAGTGCGCCGCGTCCAGCGCGGATGCCACCTGGGTGACAATGCCCACCACCCGGGCGGGCGACTGCGTGCCCTCCTGGTCAAGCAGCGTCCGCACGTCTCTGCCATGCACGTAGCGCATCGCGATGAAAAGCACGCCGGCCGCCTCGCCGGCCTCGAAGACCGGGATGATGTGCGGGTGGTCGACGGCCGCCGCCGCCCTCGACTCGCGGATGAACCGCTGCCGGAATGCCTCGTCGCGGGCAAGCTCGGGGGCCAGGATCTTGAGCGCTACCCGCCGGTCCAGCCGGGGATCGTGCGCACGGAAGACAACGGCCATCCCGCCGCGGCCGATCTGCTCCTCAAGCCGGTAGCCCGCAATCTTCGAGCCCACGGTGAACCCGCCCGGTGCCGAGGGGATCTCGTCACTCACCGCGCCCTCCAGCGCTAGCCCTGCCCGTCCCGTTTCCGCCCGCGGCCCTGCGCCGCCGCGACGCCTGACGCAGGAACACCCCGGGTCACGCAGGATCGCCGGGGTGGCCCCAGTATCCGCGTCATCGGCCGTCGGCTGTCAACCTGCGCCATCGGCACCTGCCCATTCGCGGGTGCCTAGTTTGATCTTGGGATAGTAACCCGACCGTATCTGAATCCCGCGCTCGCAACGGCAAGAAGCACAAGGGATTCCCGCTAGGCCGCCTGGTACTCGCTCGACCGGCCACCGGGTCGCCCACTATATCCTGTCATAGCCGATCGAATTGGCTGTGCGCAGCACTTTCGCGGCCGCGCAAATACGGATGCAGGCGCACCGGGCCCAGCCGCACGGCACATTGCGCACGCTGCGCGCCACAAGCCCGCGACGGGGCCAGAAGATTTTTCTTCGCGCTGAATCCCTCTACAGTTAGCAGATGACGGCGGACCGAGCGCTCTCGTCACGCACGACACCGGCACTGGTCGTGCGGACGCAGGGCTCAGATCGTAGTTTGCAGGCGGGGCCTTCCTACCGGATCGGCCGGGACCCGGAGTCCGACATCGTGGTCGACGACTCCCGGGTGTCCTGGCAGCATGCGGTGCTGCGGTTTGACCAGTCTGACCGCAGCGCCTGGGTCCTGCAGGACGCCGGCAGCACCAACGGCACCTTCCTTGGGTCGCGGCGCGTCTCGCAGCTCACGATCACCGACAACTGCGAACTCCGGCTCGGCCACCCGGACGACGGCCCGGCAGTGAGCTGCTCGCTGGCAGTTCCTGCCCGCCCCGCGCCGTCGCCCGACGGGCCACCATCCGGCTCGCCGCCCGCGGGCCCGCGGGCCGCGACTCCACCCGCCGCGCCGCC